>Ga0302320_10008571_pt1 | contig 22187 bp, 17 predicted proteins | sample Bog_T0_3_FD_202130 | JGI IMG/M metagenome (GOLD analysis project Ga0302320, IMG submission 202130) | Peat permafrost microbial communities from Stordalen Mire near Abisko, Sweden - Bog_T0_3 | ecosystem: Environmental > Terrestrial > Soil > Wetlands > Peat | place: Sweden: Abisko, Stordalen Mire...
GCCATGGCAGCCGCCTGCTCATGATGCGTGCAGATATACGACAGACCACTGGTGCCGATGGAATCGTTCAGGTGCATGGCGCCGCCGCCGGTGATGAGAAACACATGGCGGACGCCCCACTCCCGCAGTCGGCAAAAGATGTAATCGGAGAGCTTCATGAATGGTGCATTTGAACGCGCGTCACGAACGTACCGAAACTGGTCTGGCAGCAGCAGCGCATTCGAAGATAGTAGCCGCGACAAAGTCTAGCATTTCTTTGGTCAGTCCCGGATAGACGCCGATCCAAAAGACGTGACTCATCACATAGTCAGTGTTCGGCAGACTTCCAATCACCCGATACTCGCGGCCCTCATATGCGGGTTGGCGAGTCAGGTTCCCTCCAAACAAAAGCCGGGTGCCGATCTTCTTCGCTTCCAGCGCCCGCGTCAACTCAAGCCGACTGATGGGTGCGCCCTTGCGAATGCCGATGGGAAACCCGAACCAGCTGGGGTCCGCCCCTTTGGTCGCTTCGGGAAGAACCAGCAGGTCTTCCAGTGGCTCGAGCTTGCTTCGCAGATACGCGAAATTTGCCTTGCGGCGCGCGATAAACTCGGGCAGCTTGGTGAGTTGGGATGCCCCGAGAGCCGCCTGCATATCGGTTGCTTTCAGGTTGTACCCGATGTGCGAATAGGTGTACTTGTGATCGTAGCCACAGGGCAGCGAGCCTAATTGCCATTCGAAACGCTTGCCACAAGTGTTGTCCTTACCCGGCTCGCACCAGCAGTCGCGGCCCCAATCGCGAAACGACTCAATCAATACCTGAAGATTGGGTTTGTCGGTGAGGACGGCTCCGCCTTCTCCCGTTGTGATGTGGTGCGCAGGGTAAAAGCTCAACGTGGCGATGTCGCCGAATGTGCCAACGTTCCGTCCCTTATAAGTCGAACCGAGGGCATCGCAGCAGTCTTCGATCAGCCAGAGATTGTACTTTTCCGCGAAGGCGCAAACTGCATCGAGATCAAAGGTATTTCCCAGTGTATGGGCGATGAAGATGGCCCGGGTCCGCTCACTTCGCGCGGCTTCAAGTTCGCGCACATCAATTTCGTAACCGGGAACAGTGACGTCCAAGAAAACTGGCACCAGACGATTCTGGAAAATCGGATTCACCGTCGTCGGAAAACCCGCGGCCACAGTTATGACTTCATCGCCTGGTCTCAACTGACGATCGCCGAGTTTGGGCGAAGTCAGAGCGCTGAGCGCGACCAGATTGGCCGAAGAGCCGGAATTGACCAACGACGCCGAGCGGACGCCGACAAACCGTGCCAGGTTTCTTTCAAAAGTTTCCGCAAACCGGCCGGTGGTAAACCAGCCGTCGAGAGCTGAATCCACTACCGCGCTGATGTCGGCCCCGTCGATCACTTTGCCGGACACGGGAACAGGCGAAACTCCAGGGATAAAAACCCTGGAGAGGGATAGGTTCGAACAATATTGAAGAGTCAGATCGAGAATCTGCTTGCGAAGCTGCGCCTCAGTATCCGCCATACATATCGTCAGAGTACCCAAAATCATATCATTCAAGCGGCTGGCGGTTGGGAAGCCCGGAATGTGATATACCCAACTGGATCGCGGTAAGCAGATTGGCTCGGAGAGCAAATGAAGGCAGTGATTCTTGCAGGGGGATTCGGAACGCGTCTCAGTGAGGAGACGACGATCCGGCCTAAACCGATGGTTGAGATCGGCGGCCGGCCGATCCTGTGGCACATTCTCAAGCTTTATTCTCATCACGGGATCAACGATTTCATCGTCTGCTGCGGTTACAAGGGATACATGATCAAGGAGTACTTTGCGAATTATCTGCTTCACATGTCGGATGTGACCTTCGATATGCAGAAGCGTTCCATGGAAGTACACCAGAGCGTCGCAGAACCATGGAAGGTGACGCTTGTGGATACCGGAGATCAGACGGGAACCGGAGGCCGGCTCAAAAGAATCGCTCGTTATATCGAGGGCGAAGATGCCTTCTGCATGACCTATGGAGATGGCGTGAGCGACATCGATATCTCCGCAAGCATCGCCTTCCACCGGCAGCATGGTCGCCAGGTGACCATCGCAGCCGTGCAGCCGCCGGCGCGATTTGGGGCGCTGGGCATGGACGGAACCGCCATCACTTCGTTTCAAGAGAAGCCTCAGGGCGAGGGTGGATGGATCAATGGCGGTTTCTTTGTGTTGTCGCCCAAGGTTCTGCACGAAATTCACGACGATGCCTGGTTGTTTGAGAAGGAGCCGATGGACAGCCTCACCGCAAAGCGCGAGGTGCAGGCATTTCGGCACCATGGTTTCTGGCAGGCCATGGATACTCTGCGCGACAAGCAACGGCTGGAGGAATTGTGGGCCGACGGGAGGGCACCCTGGAAGACCTGGTGAAAGCCTGGAAGGGCCGTCGCGTTTTTCTAACCGGTCACACTGGCTTTAAGGGCAGTTGGCTCGCACTCTGGCTCGGCAAGCTGGGCGCGCAGATTCGCGGGTACGCTCTCGATCCCTGTACCCAGCCCAATCTTTTCAACTTGGCGTCCGTGGGAAGCGTGATTGAAGACATTCGTGGCGACGTACGCGATTATGCCCAGCTCGAAGCCTCGATCACACAATTCGCGCCGGAAGTTGTTTTTCACCTGGCGGCACAGCCGATCGTTCGGCGCTCGTATGTTGACCCGGTGGGGACCTACGGTACTAACGTTATGGGGACAGTGCATCTGCTCGAAGCGATCCGCAAAACTCCAAGCGTGCGCGCCGTGGTATGCGTCACCACCGATAAGTGTTACCAGAATCAAGGATGGATCTGGCCGTATCGTGAGAACGATCCGCTGGGCGGACATGATCCCTATGCCTCCAGCAAAGCCTGCGCAGAAATTGTCAGCGCAGCATACCGCAGCTCATTCTTTTCCGTCGAGCGGCTACAGGAACACCATGTGGCCTTGGCTACGTCGCGCGCCGGCAACGTGATTGGCGGAGGCGACTGGTCGGAGGACCGGCTCATCCCGGACTTGGTCCGGGGATTCCGCTCCGGACAGCCTGTGCTAATCCGGCGCCCCAACGCCATCCGTCCCTGGCAGCACGTGCTCGAGTCTCTCCACGGCTACATGATGCTGGCGCAGAAACTTCTCGCCGAACCCGCGCGGTTTGCTTCCGCCTACAACTTCGGACCTCGCGATGAGGAGGTCTGGCCGGTCGAGCGCATCGCGAACAGATTTGTAGAGATCTGGGGCAACGGGGCGTCCTGGATTCGCGATTCCGTTCCCAGCGTCCATGAGGATCAGGTTCTCAGGCTGGATTCCAGCAAGGCGCATGTCGCACTCGGATGGACCCCAAAGCTCAAAATCGAAGCGGCTCTGGAGTGGACGATGGCGTGGTACCTCGCATGGAATCAAGGCGCCGACATGGCGGAGTTCACCGAAAAACAAGTCGCCGAATACGAGCAACTTTCGGAATGCAATCTCTGAAACCCTCCTGATCAAAAGCTGGTCGAAAGCACGTTTCGCGGTAGGTGACTGAGTCAGGCTTGAATCAACTGTTCGCAGACCAGAGATGCGGGAATTTACTGACAATATGCTATCCTGCGTGGCATCAAAGGCCGAGTTCATCACAGTCGTCGGCCGTGTCTCGAGCAGCATTATGCATGTGGGGATCCATCCCTCTCCGGAGCAAAAGCCCTGTGGCAAGAGGTCTAAATCTAGGCCCAGCTCTCATAAACAGACGCCGCTTCATTCAGAACGCGGGTTTGCTGGCGGCTGGCTCCGCGTTTGGAGGTTCTTTAATTGGCTGCAATTCCGGGTTCGTTATACCCTGCCTGGGGCCAGCCGCGCCGCCGTCGCGTGTGCCCGGAATAACTTATATCCGCGCCTCGGAAATAGGGTGCGCTCTCGATTGCGATCTGAGAAGCGGCCGCAATAAGTACACCAGCGGCGCTGCCACGGACGACGGACCGCGCATCAATGCGGCAATGGCGGGAGCAAGCGCCAACAATCCGATCACGCTCATCATTGACGGAAGCGCACTGGTCTCGGGCTTGTTCCTGCCGGCCGCCGGGCATTGGAGCATCGCGGGCCTGGGCTGCGGTACGGGATTCTTCGTGAAAACCGGTACCAACAACGACGGCATCCACAACGGACCTCCCAATGCAGCCGTCCCCTTCGATCCGGGACCCCCGGCTCCTGCGAGGGGCATGAACGTTTCGCTCAGCAACTTCACAGTGAACGGCAACCAAGGGAACGGTTCTGATGGAAATTCGACGACCGGAAACCGGCTGGGCAGTAAACAAGCCTGGTACTGCGGCATTAACCTGATGAACTTAGACAACATAACCATCGAAAACGTGGTTGTAGTAAGGAGTCCTGCATTCCACCTCCGGCTTTCGAACGTCGGCCATGTCACCGTCTCGGGATGCGTGATGCAGAGTCAAGGCTCGGGTACGGACGGACTCCATTTTGATGGGCCGGCAAACGACATTACGATTTCGAGTTGTCAATTCGCGACGGGCGATGATTCGATCGCGCTGAACTGTCCGGAGGGCTATTCCGGCAACATCTCGCGAGTCGCAGTCCGGGACTGCACATTCGAGAGCTTTAGTCTCATGAGGCTCTATACGAGCAACGGGAGTGCTAACAAATTTACCATTGACAGCGTGAGCGTGAGTAATTGCAGCGGCGGCCTCTCGGAGGCAGCGTTTCTGATCGGTTTGATCGGTGACAGCCTTCCAAATTCGGTTGCCTCTTTGACGATATCGGATTGCAAGCTGGGGGGGCCGGCAATACTCGCAATCGCGGAAAACTTCGGGACGATTACACTCAGAAATGTAGTCTTCAATCCCAACCAATCCAGTGTGGTATGGGTGGCGCCCCAATGGAGCGAGGCATGTGGTTTTTTGCGACCGTCCCCGCTCTATGGGTCTAACACTTCGGTCGGATCAAGTCTTACTTTCGACAATTGCACGATCAGCCGATTCCAGAATGTCGAGTGCCCTGCATCGATCCTCGCCAACAACTCGAGGATCGAATACCTGGCATTCAATGGGTTCGAATTACAGGATGAGGGAAATTACGTTCCGCTCCTCGGGTTGCTGGATATTGGGCAAGGATCGGTCGGGCAACTGGTGCTCAACTCTGTGAGTAGCAACAACATTGTGGCTCCCGTCTCAGAGGGAGGCTTCGCGTCTATCGGAACTGTCTCTGGAGCAGGCGTGTTGGCAACTGGCTGGGAGTTTCCCGATGCCGTGATGGCAGATGGGGTTCCGTACATCTCGGCGACCACGGGGTTGCCTTCGATCAAGATAAATGGGGTGGTCGGACCATATCCTCAACCCTGATGGGGAGTTGTCCATCGTTTACTCTAACCAAGCAGCTCTGCAGCCGCCGCTTCACTTCGAATGATCGCCAGTCGCTCATGCCTCTAGCCTGGGATGCAGTAACAGACGCATTCGAATCCGTCTGCACAATAGGTGCGAATGGTAAAACGGGAATCGGGTAAGAGTTCACTCAAGCGCAGGGGAATGCTCCACAGGTGATCCGGAGCGTGATAGAGGCAAACCGCCATCTTTGGGCGATGCCGTGCAATCGTTTCGCGACCTCCCTCTAGCGCATCGGGCTCGCTTCCCTCGATATCGAACTTCATATAGGTTGGCGCAATCCCGTCCAGCGCCTCGTCAAGAGTAATTGCCTGAATTTCGCAGGTACCGGTCGAGGAGATTCTGGCGCTGGTGCCGCCGACCGAGAAATGCACAATTTTGCGCTGCGCGTCAGTCGCGTACGGCTGCAGCACAATCCGCGAATCGCCATGAACGGCAGACTGCAGCGCGGAGAAATTATCAGGGTCCGGCTCAAATGCGACGATCTTGGAAAAATGATCCCCAGTGGCATGGCGGAATTCGGCAACGGTGTCGCCATCATAAGCGCCGCAGTCAACGAATGCCTCATTCTGGCTCAACTGGAAAAGATCCTTCGGAAAATACTGAACTCCAGAATCAATTATTTGGCTGGAGAAGTCTCCGAGCCGCAGCCGCATCTGTCGATCGAACTCCTCTCGTCCGTCTGGATCCAGAAGGGTTCGACAGCGGTTGATCTCTTCAGCGCGCTTGGCGTAATAGTCCGGTCGCTCCCAAAGAAAATTCGGCAACAAGAGATCTCCGTAATCGCCAAGCAGATCACAGAAAGGAATTACCTTGGAGGCGCCCAGCGACCTTAGCTGATTCATGCGATCCATTATTGTTTCGGTGCGGCTCGGATGCCAGATCGCGACAATGAAAGTAGCGTCGGGATAGCGCTGGACAGCAATCTCCGGTGAAACCACAGGAATGCCTTCGCGCTCGCTATTCCACAAGGTTCGGTTGTTGTCGCAGAACAAAACGGGATGGATGGCATGAGCGATGCGCCGGCCGAGATTGCCGGCGCCAAGAACGACGAACGGAGGCGAAATAGGCATTGAACCTCAAAGTTTTCGTGCAGAATGATGGACTGCGATTGGCGGCTTCTTTTTCGCTGAAGTCTCGCGTTTGCATTCTTGCAAATTCAAGGCCGCCTTCCAAGTCCCCTTATAACCGTTGCCCTGATCCAGCCGAGATCTACGGCGTTCGTTTCCACGGCTATCAGGGAAAGACCGGCAGATCTAAAAAGCTCAGACACGGATTTTTCGGTGTATTTGTTGATATGTTCGTGAATCGTCACTGGGATTGTCTTATCCCCATTAGTGAGTCGCGCGGTCTCCTCATCGCTTACCTCTAGTGGAACTTCGACGTAAAGAGCGCCTGACTCCTTGAGATAGGATGCCGCTTTCCTGGCCAGGGCAAGTGGATAACAGACGTGTTCCAGGACGTGCGCGAGCTGGATGTAGGAATAAGAGCCGAGTTCAGATTCGTCGCGGACCCTCGTGATTCCCTCGGCTGGCGCGATATCGGAAATATCGAAAACGTGTTTCTCTCCCGGCAGGCTGGGTAAAAACTTTCCATCGGCTCCTCCGTAATCCAGCATGGAAAAACTGTCTTCGATCTTTAGTTTCCCAGTTAACCATCGAGTGAGACCATCTTTGCGAGAGCGAATCTCCTGAGCGCAACTGCCGGCCTGGGATGCGATGGCCTCATATTCAGGTTCGTAACGAATCCTTTCCCGGTTATACGGATCAGAGCGGTAGTCAGCATAAAGCCTTCCAATCGCCTCCTCTGAAAAAGGCACCGTGGTCTGGATAAAGGAGCAGGAGGTGCAAATTTCGATCTCAATCAGGGCGGACTTTCCGTAGATTTTCTGAAAACTGTCGAGCAAGGGCCGAATTCTCCGAAAGAAGCGCTTTACTGGATGCCGCGAGGGGGCGAGGCCATACTCGAGGTTCATCACCCTTTTCAGAAAGAATGGGGCGACCTCGCCGATGAATCCAAGGTTTTTCGTCGCCTGTCTTCCACAATTCCTGCACTCGCCCATGTTTTCTCCCAGTGCGACTCAAGCTTACACTTTTGGCCTTTCAATCATTGTGTTTCTAGCGCGAGTGCCGGGCATTTTCGGCATCCGCCCGCTTGACTAGCGTATAGCGCCCAGCTACTCTGCCTCAATGGTTTCCATCCGCAAACTCCTCAGCCGCACGGTTGATAAGTTCGAGAACACGTCAGGGCCAAGCAATCCAGTGGTTCGAGCAAGGATGCGCCGCCGTTGCCGTCCTCATGTGCTGGAATTCGAGGGCGACCATATCGATGTCTCTAACGGCGGCAGAACGATCCGCCTTGCCGCGAGCCACTTCCTTTTTGTCTACGATATGGTGAAGTACTTCGAAGTGTATTTTAATCAGGTCATTCCGCAAAAGGGCGGAGCCGGTCTGCTGGTCGACTATTCCAAACCCAAGCTTCAGCGCTACAAGAGCGGACTCGAGTTCGAGCTGTCGTCGTTTCCTGAAGAACTTGAGGCGATCGAAGCATATTTTCACTGGTATAAGCCCAAGCCAGACGACTTGATCTTCGACATTGGAGCGTACTGCGGGGTCACTGCATATCGCCTGTCGAAGCAAGTCCCAGAAGGCAAGGTTTACTGTTTCGAGCCGGATCCGATGAATTTCAAGGTGCTCTGCAGAAACATTGAGCGCCACGGACTTAAGAATGTGACTCCTCTCCCTTATGCCATTTCCGACAAGACCGAGGAGGCCGTATTTCTATCGGAGGGGACCTTGGGCTCACAGCTCGAAAGGCATGCCACGCGAATGACGCTAGGCGGTATTCAGAGGGTGCAGGCGCTTACTCTAGCCGATGCGTGCGCGCGTTATGGCCTACCGAACTTCGTGAAGATCGATATTGAGGGAGCGGAGATTGAGATGCTTTCTGCGGCGGCGCCCTTCCTGAAATCGAATCCCATGGAGTTCGCGGTCGATACTAATCATTGGGTCAACGAAAAGATCACGGCGCCGGCAGTTGAAGAGATTTTCCGATTCTGTGGTTACAAGACGGAGTCAGACGACGCTGATGGGTTCATGACGACGTGGGCTGCATCTGCTAGCCACCCAACACTTTGAGAATTAAATCCTGTCAACCTCGCGTGGGAAATCGGGCCTTTCCAGGTAACATTTTGCGACCGCCCACACATCGCGTGGGGTTCGCCGGTTGCCCGTTAACCTCCAATCTCTCCGATTCGGACGTGTTGCCGTCTACGTTGGGAAAGCACTGAATGTCTGATGGTTTGTCGAAAGTGACTCCTCTGCAAACGAATGCTGCTCGTGTTGCACGTATCCGCCAGTGGGTGCGAAGAGTGCTTGGCGTCGATCGGGCGATAGGCTTCACGGTTCTCGCGAGATTCTGGTCCAGCGCAGCTGGCCTGGTCACGATTACTCTAATCGCACGCTTCCTTTCTCCCGCGGAACAAGGATACTACTACACATTTGGCAGCCTGGTGGCTCTGCAGATTGTATTTGAGTTAGGCTTCTCCTTTGTAATTTTGCAAGTGGCGAGCCACGAGCGAGCCGAACTTTCGATCTCTAGTGATTACGAAATCACCGGTGCGCCAATCGCTCATGCCAGACTGGCATCGGTCATCCAGAAGTCGGTTCGCTGGTATTCTCTGGCAGCTGTCGTCATGGCCGGGGCATTGCTTCCTGCTGGTTTTTACTTTTTTTCCAAACACCAGCATGCGGGAACCATGGTTTCCTGGCAGCTACCCTGGTGTTTTGCGGTGCTGATGGCAGCCCTCAACTTCCAACTGGACCCGTTCCTGTCTTTTTTAGAAGGCTGCGGTTATGTCCCGGAAGTCGCGGGTCTTCGGTTCGTGCAATCGGCAACCGGAAGCCTGCTGGCTTGGATCGTTCTGATCGATCATCATGGCCTTTTTGCGCCCTCGATGATGCTCCTGGGAATGGCCGCTACCTCGCTCGTGTGGTTAACCGGGAAACGCAAATTGTTACTTGGACTACTCAGGTATAAGGCGGGAGCGGGAAAAATTCTTTGGAGTCGCGAAGTTTGGCCCTTTCAGTGGAGGATCGCTGTGAGCTGGCTGAGTGGCTACTTTCTTTTTTGGATTTTTAATCCGGTCCTGTTTGCCTATCGCGGTCCGGTGGAAGCAGGCAAGATGGGAATGTCGCTGAGTCTGGCAAACGCGATCCAGGCAATCGCTGTTTCATGGGTGAGCACAAAGTCTGCGCCGTTTGGAACTCTGATCGCGCGGAAGGAATATCGACGGCTCGACGAATCGTTTTTTCAGGCGATCGGGCAATCCTGTGCCGTCGCTTTCGCGGGAGCATTGGCGGCGTGGCTGGGATGCGTTTACCTGAATCTTGAGCATTTCAAGTTTGCGCAGCGCTTGCTTGCTCCACCTTGGTTCGGGATTTTATTGCTTTACATGATCGTAAATGTAATCGTCTCGGCCGAAGCCTATTATCTTCGTGCCCATAAGCAGGAGGTATTCTTCGTTAATTCGGTGGTAGGAGCAATCGCCGTCACACTTTGCACCGTAATCTTTGGTCGGCGCTACGGTGCTTCGGGAATTGTGGTCAGCACTTGCTTGCTCAATTGGGGCGGCCTGGTGTGGGCGACCTACAAGTTTCGAAAATACCGGAAACTGTGGCATTCCGCTCAGAAATTGCACGTATCCTCATGATGCAATACTGTTAGCCACAGCGCTTTGGTATGATATGGCGCACAACTAACCGCGCATCGTCAGCGGGTACTGGCGACAGGCAGGTTGCCCCGTTAGCGTACGGCGGGATACAAGCGGTTGCTAAGATTCTTTAATGAGCAAACGCGGTTCCGGCCTGAGGCCCACTGGATCCCCTGAGATTATGTCAGTATCGATAATCATCCCTACATTTAATGGCGCGTCTCGCATCGGAAATTGTCTGGATGCGCTTGCCCACCAGACGGCGGAAAGAGATGCGGAGATTCTGGTCGTCAATGACGGCTCGAGCGACAATACCGCGCAGATTGTCGCCGGCTATTCCGGCGTTCGCCTCATCACTCAGTCGAATGCCGGGCCGGCCGCCGCCCGCAATCGCGGTGCCCTGGAAGCTCGGGGAACAATAATAATGTTCACCGACGACGATTGCGTGCCGATGTCCGACTGGCTTGCCGCCATGATGGAACCGTTCAAAGATCCGAGTGTGGTCGGTGCAAAAGGCGTTTACCGAACCCGCCAAAGGGGTCTCGTGCCTCGCTTCGTGCAGGTCGAATACGAAGACAAATACCGGCGAATGTCGCATCTTCCGCAGATTGACTTCGTCGACACTTATTCGGCGGGGTTTCGCCGGGAGCGGTTCCTTGAAATGAACGGGTACGACACAAGTTTCCCGGTCGCTTGCGCCGAGGACGTGGAACTCTCCTACCGTATGTCTGCCCGCGGCTGGATAATGAAATTTGTTCCCGCGGCTGTCGTCTACCATACGCACCCTCGTACGCTCAGAAGTTACCTCAAGAAAAAATATAAATTCGCTTTTTGGCGCGTCCTGGCAGTGCGCAAGAACCCAAATAAGGGCCTGAGGGATAGCCACACGCCACAACTGATGAAGCTGCAGCTTCTCTTTGCCCCCGCGCTGCTGTTAGCGGTTTCTCGCGACTTGCTGGTCCACCCGAACTTACCCGCATCGCTGATGGTGTGCGTCGCATTCCTGGTGAGCACCCTGCCCTTCGCGCTGCGAGCCATGCTGAAAGATCCGATTGTCGGGCTCCTGTCTCCCCTGCTGCTGGCTGCGCGAGCTTGTGCGCAACTGCTTGGCGTTACGGCCGGCCTGATCTATGCCCTCCGCAAGCATGGCGTGACCGCAGCCGAGTCTCGCGCCTGAGGTTCGCGCTTGATAGCAGTTTTGACGTCGCAACCCCAACTTCGTGCGCCATTCGATCCGGACCCGTATGCTTTACCGCGGAACGCGAGGCGCCATGCTACTACATCGCCATGAATGCCTAGATTAAGGAAACCCAGAATCTGATGTCCCAGGAACTGCGGCACCCTGAACCCAGCAGGCCTCTGCTCACGATTGCGATTCCCACCTATAACCGCGCCTCGTGCCTGCGGGAGCTTCTGCCGATTCTTGCGGATCAGCTTAAAGATGAATCGCGAGTCGAACTGATCATCTCTGACAATGCATCCCCCGACCAAACCCCGTCAGTGGTACAAGACTTTGTAAGTCGCGGACTGCGGGTTCGCTACATACGTAACCCGCATAACATCGGGCCCGACGCTAACTTCTTGCAGTGCTTTGAGCAGGCGCGGGGGAAGTACGTTTGGATTTTCAGCGACGACGATCTTATCGTTCCCGGTGGAGTGGCTAGGATTCTCTCTTATTGTGAGGATGCTGAATACGACCTCATGTGGGTAAGTAACTACTCATTTGGAAAGTCCCACACTCCTCTCCCCGTCAAAGGGCGACGCGACGCCGTCGACATCTCAGACCCGGTGGCATACGCCAAGCGCATCCACGTTTTTTTTACTTTTATATCCGGGAACATCATCAATAAGGACACCGTGTTGGCAGCCGGTCCAAAAGAATTTTACGGCTTGGTCGGAACCGGCTTAGCGCAGCTGGGGTGGACCTATACGGCTTTGAACCGATTTACTCGTGGGCTCTATATTCGAGAAAAGCTAGTCGCAATGCGGGCAGATAATACTGGCGGCTATAAGTTATTTCAAGTTTTCGGACCTACTCTGGCGACGATTACAAGAAAGTGGCTGCACTCCGCGAATCTGGGCCGCATCGTCCTGAACGGTACCGTCCAAAGGTTTTGGCCCATGATGTTACTCGAATATAAGAAAAACGCTACCGCTTTCGCCGACAAGGTCAAACCTCAAACAGTATTGAGCCCGCTTTTTGAGAGCAATATCCGCTATTGGATCTTCGCGTACCCTGCGATTGTGCTTCCTTCTCCGCTGGATTCGGCCTGGGTTCTCTTCGTTCGCATTCTCAACCTTCTGGATAAACTCGCTGGTTTTCCGATGCTTGGTTGGCGGTTTCCTGGCGATGGCGCTGATCAGTCGAGCCAACAACCCTAAAGTCGTTGAAGCAGCAGCGATAAGAGTTAATATACTTTTCCAAATCGCGGGCTGCGACCTAATCGACCTCGAATAAGAGCCGTTAAGGCATCAAATTTTTTTTCCCCCAGAAGGTAGCCCAATATAAAATACAGGTGGTAGATGGGGTATCGGGCAAAGCCCATTCGTCCGTATCCTCGATACAACTGATAGTAATCTCGGATCGGCAGAGTCAACTGGTCTTTGATATACGGATAGAAATAGTTGGCGTAGTCGTGGATCACGTCTTCAACTACGTCGATATTCTTGCTCTGCTTCAAATCTCGAACGATCGATAGAGCTCCGGCGATCATATTGAGGCGAGCCTGCGGAGTATATTTTCCCGGAACATACCTACCTTTTTCTTTGGCGCTGTTTCCGAACTCCGGCTGCCCATTGCGGCAAAGGATGAGCAGTTTGGGTGTGCAGACTGCCGTCTTGTCGATCAGGACGTTCGCCGTGAGATGCATTTGATAGTACAAAGTGCCGTCAAACTTGGCGGTCGCTGCCTGATTCGCACAATCGCGGTGAACGATGTAGCCGGCAAGCACGCCAGAACGCCGGAAGGCAAACCGAATCGCTGGAATGCCCGCTGGAAACTCTTTTTCTTCCGTAAACCATCGAATCTCCTGATTCACCTTCTCTGGCGTTTCGTCAAACCAGCCATAACTTTTCAACACAAGTCCGACGTTCGGATACCGTCTGACTATGCCGGCGGCGTTCTCTAGCGCTCCCTGGCACATGATGTCGTCATTACCCATGAAAAAGCAAAAACTTCCCGAGGCTTTCTCCACCAGTTTGCGGATGTTGGCGTCGTATCCCAGGTTTTCTTCATTCTCAAAATAGCGCAGCATGTCGGGATAGCGCGACTGATACTGATTGACAATCGCCGCAATCTGCTGGCGCTCCCGCGACAAATCTTCGCAGATGACGACCTCAAAGTCGCGGTAGTCCTGGGCAAAAATCGAATCAAGTAGAGCGGGCAGATGCTCCGCCCGGTTGTAGGCAGGAATGCAGACGGAAAAAAGCTTGCGAGTCTCAGTCACACCTTATCCCATGTGCCGGTTTTAGGGTTGAAAATTTTAATGGGCTTCGCCGGCGCTCCAGCCACGATGGTATCCGGAGGAACGACGCCTCGTACCACGGAATTTGCGCCGACGATCGCGCCGCGCCCAATGGTTGCTGGTCCCAGGATCACGGAATTGTCGCCAATCCACACGTTCTCCCCAATCACAACCGGGCCTCCGCCGCCTAACAGACGCTGGGCGGGTGCTTCCTCCGGGCTGCTCTGCGACTCTCCGCGGTACACTCCGTGATTGTGGTCAGAGACAAAGATGCGGCTGCCGAAAAGAGTATGGCTGCCGATCACGATGCTGGCTATAGCGGAGACATGCACCCCATCGGAAAAACTAACGTGGTCCCCAATTTCTATATTCGGAAGGAAGCTCTGTGCCCCAAACGAAGCAACGGCTTCAAGCCAGAGATTGCGTTCTGCATAAATCCCATTACCAAAGGAGATATAGCGTCCCCCGATCACCCGGCAGCCCGGACCGAGATAGAGGCCCGGAGCCTTGAGCGTCAAGGCGATCATGGAGCTTGCGATCCGTCTCCATAGACGACGACCCAAGAGCGGCAGCGCGATTCCGAGAGGATTCGCCTTGAGAAGCCTAAGAACCGGTGTTGCAATCTTCATTCACCATTTGCCTTGAAAGAGACTCTACGGGTTCCAGCCTGCGCGGGCGTGCCGGTTCGAGATTATCAGCCGCGATTTTTTGAAAGGCGACAAGGAAGAAGAGCAGAAAAAACAGAGCATTAACCGGAAATATGCTGGGAAACGGCAAACTTAAAGATCCAACCGCAAAATAAAGCCCAAAAAGAAGCAGGCCTGCATGTATCGGCCTCGATATAGCTTTAGGGGACGTGCGCAGCAGACAGAAGAGCAGCGCCATTACCAGAAATAAGTATGCAACCAGCCATATTACACCGAAATTGACCATAGAAGACACCCACCATGATTCGTAGCCGTTGTAATTCCATTCGCCAACGAGCGTCCAGTCTGGCCATCTCGCAGCCCACCAATCCCACGGGAAAAGATGCTGTTCGATACTCTCCTGCTTATCCTGCATCATGTCCCACAGGAATCCTTCTTGCAATCGTGGAAGCAGCCATTCAACAATAAAAAACGCGCACATCGGCAGCGCACAAATTGTGACTAACGCAGACAGCGGACGTCTGAGCGCGCTAATTAGGACATAGAAGAAAAGGATAGCCGCGAAGAAAAAGAGGGCCGTCCACGACTGAGACAGTATCAGCGAGATCACAATGCCAGCCAAAACGAGAACGCGGGTTCGCCCGCTGAACCTCCTGAATGACCATCCCATCAGCAAAAACAGGATGGCCGCAAATGCGTTTGGATCGTCGAGAAAACCGCCAAAACGCACAAGATAACTCCCGGCGAAAGCGAGCGCCGGCAGTCGCCCAAAGGCGAGAAATAGAAAAACCTCTACCAAAGTGCTTCCAAACGCATAGGCAAGGAGAATGTACAGGTATTTGTCAATCGCCGAGACACTCACGAAGTCGACGTCTAAGACCAAGACCAGCGAGAAGAGCATCCAGAAAGAAATAGCGACGTAGTGCGAATCGTAGCCACCGAGCATCTTCAGGAGCGAGAAACTGGACAGGAACACGGTCGCCATCGCGATGAGCCAATGCCGATGCGGTAAACGTGCGGAATTGTTGAACCACCGAAATGCAGTTATCGCAACCAACGGCAGTGCGAGAATGAACTTGCCCGCCTGCCAGATTAGCGGAGTGTCCGAATATGTGGGGCTGGTTCCGGTATCGCCCATTTGAAGCGGATAGCGGTACGACTGATAGATCGTGCAGAGGGCGAATCCAAGCCAGAGCGCGTAATTTTTTTTTGTACGCCGTGCTTCCTTCACAACAGGTTGTACATGATACCCGGCCGTGTCATCAACTATGCCCATGCTGCAGCTCTTAGATCAGGGGAATCGGGATTACAGTTTACATTTACGAAATTTTGGTCGGCTCTCGAAATGACCAGCATCCGGTACTCTGTCCCCCAAAAATCGGTCCCGCATCTAGATTGAGATAGATCTCTTGGCATAAAAAGCTTGCTCCCGTACTCGCAACTCCAACCGGTACCGCCATCAACCACCCCGCTCACGCCGGTTTGTGCGGTGCCGATTTAGGCTGAACAGCGGAACCTGAGTGCAGTTTCACACCGTCGAAACTAGACCAACCTGCGTAACGAGCGCTTCGGATTAATCATGACGTGGGCGCAGTTCCATCCAATCGTTCCGGCAAGGCCGATCAGGGATTATTCCGTGCATTCTGGTCCTCGGAACTAAGATCTGCAGCCCACAGGTGTTTTCCCAGAATTTTGCCAAAAGGGCGCTTCGGCTTCTTGGCGAGCACAAATGCCGAGATGAAACCTCCTGCGTCCACCACTTCCAAAAAAACGTCTTTGATGCCACACCCGGAGATCAAAGTCAAAACACGGTTTACATCGTAACAATTCATTTGAATAAAAGGTTCGTTCCAATGCTTCGCGCGCAGGATATTCGCCAATATCGAAAACGGCGTGAAATTCCTTCGAAGAGAATGCGCAAACCTGCGAAGCTGGGACTCTTCACACGCAAATGGAAAATGTATCGCTAAAACTCCTTCCTCATTCAACCGTTGCAGTAGCTGAGTGACGATCTCTTCGCCGCGCGGAACCGGAATATGCTGAAAAACAAGGTAGGAGTGAATGAAATCAAAGTCGCGCGCAACCTGCGACAATCTGTCATCCGACTGTACAAAGTCGACGTTTCTGATGCTACGTTCCGAGCAGTTCTGTTTCGCCGCCTCCAGCATTCCCAACGAGACGTCTACGGCGGTGACATGCCCAAATTCTCTTGCCAATGGAGTAACCAGCCTGCCGACTCCGCACCCAAAATCGAGCGCCGACTTCCGACCGAACTCTCCAAACTGGCGAGTGGCCATCGACAGAATCCTCTGAACGTGAACTCTTCCGGTTTCAAAAAGTTCAGTCTTTGATTCTTCGGTGATGTTTTCGCTGCGGAACTTGTTATCAGTCAATACTCCGAAATAGGGGTTCTGTTTCCCCCATTTCTCCCAAGAGGCATCACTGTCATCTCTGAGCATAGTGTCCCAACCAGCGAATATCGAGTGTATAACCCCGATCGCGCAAAGCCAAGGGACCCGGTCGGCCCTTCAAGGTCCCCTGGGTGACAGTGAAAGCTAGCGATGTAGCCTTTTCTTCGATGAGCAAGTTCTTGTCACGTGCTTTCAGGGGTATTTGCTCTCGCGTTTAGCCCGATGGCCAAGTTGCTTCACAGGTAAGCAACCGGTGCACCCTGGCAGCCGTACTGGTCCACGAAAATTGAGCGGCCCGGGTCAACCCATTCCCCCGAAGGCGCCAGCGAAGTGTTGTGTCACTTACAATTTGTCTTATCGCCTCAGTGATTTGCTCCATGGAAGTTGGCTCAACCAAGAGGGCGGCGTCTCCGGCAATTTCCGGCATGGCCGTAACATTTGCGGTGACCACAGGCGTGCCGCAGGCCATCGCTTCCAAAATCGGGAGTCCAAAGCCTTCGTAAAGGGAAGGGAAGATCAGCGCCACGGCTCCGCGGTAAAGCGACGGCAATTTCAATTCCGGAACCGCGCCAGCGAAATGCACACGCGGCGTCACAGCATTCCGTTCCACACAGGCGGAAAGCTCCGGAGTTGAATTCCCGGTAAAAACCATACGCATTTCCGGGGGCAGGGTAGCGCGGGCAAACGCTTCCACTACGCGGAATTCGTTCTTGTGCCGCTTGCGATTGCTGACGCAAAGCAGGTACGGAAATGTGAGACCATAGGAATCCCCGTCCGGCCGATAGGCTGCATCGACTCCGCAACCCACGTTGAAAACCTTTCCGGGAGACACGCCAGACCACTCGACGATCTGCGAGCGAGTAAATTCCGAAACAGTCAGAATGCTGACAGCGCGCCGGCAAGCGCGTTTCATGATCGTTGCGTAATAGAGCCGTATGAGTGGGCTGCTGTTTTCGGGACAGTAAATGTGGCTGAGGTCGTGGATGGTGAAGACGAAAGGTGAAGCAGACACGAGAGGAGAATTGTAGCCCGGAGAAAAGAACAAATCGTCCGGCTTTAGTTTTCTAAGGGCGACTGCAAGCCGCAAAGCATCGAGAGGAGCTGCGGGATGGCCATTCAACGAGATGGGACGATAATCGAGATTGGCAAGCACATGACGCGCGAAGCGCCCAATCCCGTGGTCTCCAATCCATCGCTGATCGGCGTAAATCATGAGGCAACTAGTTAGACAAGCGCCTGCAGGTGTTCGCGGTGCGCGCGTTTCTTGGTGGATCTCGTGCGCGCAGAAGAGCCTGCTTTACTTGAGAATGGCAACTGCAGCTCCAGTCAAAGCCAGTTGCGAAGAAATTTGCGTCCAGTCACGCAAGGCGCGTACAACCGCTCCGGTCGGAAGCTTGTAGGGAACCACGATCTGATCGCCCGGGTACAACCGGATGTGATTGAATTTTGCACCGGTAAAAAGACCATTGACGTTATTGGCGGCAATCACGACGCCGTTGGCGCGCAACACAAAGGCATGGTGCAGATCCGACTGAGGTTTACCCTTGCCGGCAATTTCGAGATACGCTCCCGAAGTGTTATGAGGCTCGTAGATGAAAGAGCCGGGGTTATACACATCCCCGATTACTGAGACGGTGGATGGCGTGCGGGGAATTGTCAGCCGATCACTGTCCTCCATCACCATATCAGGAAAATCTTCGATAGTTTTGTCGTGAGGTTTGACCGGAAGGGCAACGCGGCCGCTGGCGCGAGTCGTGCGAAGCTGCGTGATGATTGCCTCCTGGGCCGCCAGCAATTGGGGCAGGTCGCCCGGCTGGCTGGAAGCCGCCACCGACATTGCCGCCTGCCGGATTTGCACCTCCATGGTGTCCGCGAGTTCGCCCAAGCTCTTCTGCTGATCCTGGCGTGCCGATTCGCGGCTGAATTGCGAACCGTAGACATAGGCCTCTGGGGTGAGGCCTCCCGCCCGTCGCAGGATCGACTGCAGAGTTTCATTATTTTCGAGCTTATAGACGCCCGGGCGATTCACCTCGCCTTCGATAATCACATACTGCGAGCGATCCGCCTGCGGAACACTAATGTCCCGCTGAGAGAATATGGTGACGATATCGCCGGGCTGCAACTCCACATTGCTGGCATCGTCTTTCTCAATAATCGCCTTCCGCGGGCTCATCCACAGCAGCTTCGAAGAAAGATCAACCGGATTGACCCGCTGAATAATTGCATAGTCCCAGTTGATTTCGGGAGCATAGCGGCGAACATCTTCGGCAATGTCCCGCACTACGTTCGGGTAAGGCGTTGACCCCGACATTTGCAAAGATTGTTGTGCTGGTTGGCCGCCCCCCATAATGTTGCCGTTGGGCGACCCCTGCTGACTGTTGGTCGAGGCGTTCTGGTCACTTTGTGAGTAAAGCGCGTCCGCTCCGTTTGCCGAGTTCGTTCCGCCGGGCCCGCTCGGAACATTGCTGTTTTGAGTTGACCCTGCCGCCCCCGGAGTCGTCGTGCTGTTGGCGTTTGGACTGGAAGCGTTGGGAGCGGTGCCGTTGACAGCGCCGCCATTCGGCGTGCTTCCATTGGTTTGTGTTTGGGTAGGATTGGGGTTGGACCCTGGGCTCTGTGGAAGCGTCGCGGGCACCGGGTACTCCGTCTCCAGGCCATTCACTATGCCGGCGCGGTTCCGCCAGTAGCGGCGAGTGAGCAACGCTTGCGCATCGGGAATCAGGTCACGGATGCGCATTCCGGGCTTCCAGGGGTAACGGCCTGGATTGGCCACGTTGCCCCGCAGAGTAACGGTGTTTTCAAAACGCGGAACAATGGAAAACACGTGAACGATGTCGCCGTCTTTGAGCGGCTGCGTCCGGGATTGGTCGTCGTAAGGGAATTCCAGAGTCTGGCGAGCCTGGTGATCCACCAGCCGATCGATCGTAATCTTACTGCTGTCGGCCACCGTGCTCAGGTCCCCGGCAATCGTAATCAGGTCGCCTAAGTTGGAGCCCTCCTTGATTTCGTAGATGGCTGGCGAATTCACCGAACCGGAGACGGCGACCAGCGGACCCACGTGCGGAAGGTAAAGAACATCGCCGGGTTGGAGGCGAACGTCTTTCGACTTGTCCCCCTTGATCAGCAGGTCATAGAAATCGAAATCGGTAATGATTTGGCCATCGCGCCTGACCTGAATATCCCGCAACGATCCCTGGGGAGTGGGTCCGCCGGAGGCGAAAATCGCATTCACCAGGGTGCTCAACGAGCTGATGGTGTAGGTCCCGGGGTAACGCGCATTTCCCACAACGATGATCTGAACGGATCGAAGCCGGCCAATGCTTGCCGTAACCGTGAAGTTCTTGAAAGTCTTCGAAATCTCCGCTTTCAGGTGTTGTTCCAGATCGCCGTAGTGGATGCCAGCGACAGTAATCTCCCCCACTTGCGGAACGTATACTTGGCCGGACCGGTCGACCATGACGCGCAAGTTGGCCTCGACCTGGCCCCAAATCTTAATCTGTAGCTCGTCTCCCGGACCGATGATGTAATCGCTTGGAACCTGCATCCAGTCAACCGGCGCAAAGGTGCTTGGCGCCTGCACGAATAGTGACTGGCCAAACAAAGGCAATGGATGGCCAACCGAGTCAGCCACCATTTGTTCGAACTCGGTTTCCGGGCGGGTGGGGCGGGCGGGACGCCAGATCTGCGAGGGATTCAACGGAGGCCGGGCTGGGGTGTACTGGTCTACGCTAAAACCGTAGGGGCTGGTTAACACCGGCGTGTGGGTTTGGGAAGACGAATTTGATTGCCCGACGTTTGTCCTCTGACCACCACTACATTGGGCGCTCCCCGCCTGCATTGGATCGTTGCAGTCTACTTGCGTCCCCTGCGACGTGGAGCCTTGAGAATTAATACCTTGAGAATTCGCGCCTTGAGAAAAATCATCGAGGGTTTGGGAATAACACGAAGCGGCGACAATAATAACGAACCACGCGAACAGCAGCGATTTTCCCATAATTAATTCAGAATCCTGGAGGCCCAAAAAGTTTAAGACTTCGCCATTCTACACTGCGTTTGCCAGCTCCAAACATCACCGCGATCGTGCCGGTTCAATGGAGCAGTCTTGGAGGCACGCTCTTCGACAGTCCGGACGTTGATCGGAACCTTCCCCCGAATAGTTGCACGGGTGTATTTAACCACAATCTGATTCCCTCGCTGATGCCTCATAAAGTTCAAGAAAACGAGTGGCGGCTTTTGGGAATGCTGCTGGTCTGAGATACTCTTCGGTTAGCTTTTCGGTGGCAGTCAGCGGATTACTTCCATGATCATCACCCGAAGTCCATTAAGGATTTGCCTGGGCGGCGGAGGCACGGACCTTCCGTCCTACTATCGCCAGTATACGGGCTTCGTGGTCTCCGCCGCGATCAACCGCTACGTTTACATCACGATCAACGAAGCGTTCCGTCCCCGGATTATCATCAAATATTCCAAGTTCGAGGATGTGGAGCGGGTGGAGCAGATTCAACATCCCATCGTCCGCGAGGCGTTGAAGTTGACCGGCGTCAGCGGGCCCTATCTTGAAATCGTAAGCCTTTCCGACATTCCCGCAGGAACCGGAATGGGTTCGTCCGGCAGCTTCACCACCGCTCTGCTGAGCGCTCTGCACACTTTGAAGCGAGAATTTGTGCCCCCGCGCGATCTCGCCGAGCAGGCTTGCCATATCGAACTGGAGTTGCTGCACGAGCCCATCGGCAAACAGGATCAATACATCGCCGCCTACGGCGGGATTACGTGCTTCAACTTTCTGCCGGATAATCAAGTGGTCGTCGAGCCTCTGAAAATCCCTGCAGAGACTTTGGCTAACCTTGAGGACAACCTGCTTTTGTTTTTTACCGGCAGCTCGCGGAATGCCTCCGATATTCTGCGCGATCAAGACTCGAGAACCAAGCAGAATAATTCTGAGATGATTGAGAATCTGCACTTCACCAAACAACTGGGCGTGGAAAGCCGCGACGCTTTGTTGGCCGGGGACTTGAAAGGCTTTGCTGACTTGATGAATGTGCATTGGGAGCATAAGAAGAAACGATCGCCCGGCATGAGCAGCAACGAGATCGATCAGTTGTATGACCTCGCAAAAGCCAACGGGGCGCGCGGCGGTAAGCTCATTGGCGCGGGCGGCGGAGGCTTTCTGATGTTCTATACCGAAGAGAAAACTCGGCTGCGCCGGGCCATGCGGGCCGCTGGCCTGCGCGAAGTTCGTTTGCAGTTTGACTTCGCCGGGACCACGGTCGTGGCGCACTCTTAAGACGGTTTGAGCCGCCACTGCTGCAAAGCAGCCCTGTGGTGCGAATACCTGTGACCGAAACGAAGGCGCGCACGCAACGGTGAGTTATTTTTCGGGAGGCGGTCGCAAAGGAGGGAACATCCTTGTCCAGGATTTCCGGGAACACTTGATGGAGTCTCACTGGACAATTTTCGGGCGGCCAAGAGATCAGCCTTCTTAACTTTACTTGCATCCTCCGGCATCTTTCGATAATTGCGGGCGCATCAGACAGTTCGGGGAGTGCTCCTTGCGACATAGAGACTACTGGGAGCACCGAG
>Ga0302320_10008575_pt1 | contig 22182 bp, 18 predicted proteins | sample Bog_T0_3_FD_202130 | JGI IMG/M metagenome (GOLD analysis project Ga0302320, IMG submission 202130) | Peat permafrost microbial communities from Stordalen Mire near Abisko, Sweden - Bog_T0_3 | ecosystem: Environmental > Terrestrial > Soil > Wetlands > Peat | place: Sweden: Abisko, Stordalen Mire...
TACTTCCTTTGCCACCGGATCGTTGAGGATCGAAAGCGCCTGAGCGAGTTTCGTGGTCTCGGGTTCCGGTTCTCGCCTTGAGGGGATCGCCACAGAGAGAAGGGCAATGGCGAGAAGTGCCGAGATGGCCCAGGGGAGCAAGACGAATGTTCGCTTCGGCTCGGGCGCGACCATACCCACTACGCGATTGCGCAGGTTTTTCGGCGGGGCGACGTCCTTCACGGCCCCCGACATCGCCGCTGTCGTTGCCATCGCGCTACGGACACCCGCCACGCAGTCCGGGCATTCACGGGCCAGGTGCGCCGCGATTTCCGAGAGCGCAGGCTCTTCGGCGATGCCGAGCGCCCATACGCCGTATTCGTCCCGCAGTTCTTCGCAGGTCATGCCGCCACCGCCTGTCCGAGTTCTTCGCGCAGGGTGGACAACGCTGCGCGCACCCATGTCTTGATGGTGCCGAGCGGCTGGCCGAGCCGGGCCGCCATCTCGGTCTGCGAGAGTCCTTCGTAGTAGGCGAGCTCGATGACGCGCTGCTGATTCTCATTGAGTTTCGCGATGGCCTTGCGAATGAGCCGCGCGTGGTCGGTGTTCTCCACCTCACGCAACATGTCGACAAACAGCGAAGGATGTTCGCGCACATCGAGTTCGAACGCGTTCTTATCCATGCGCGAGGCCGATGAGCGAACGTGATCAATGGCGCGATTGCGGGCGATGGCGAGAAGCCAGGGGCCGAGCGCGCCGCGACCCGGCTCGAAGGCATGAATACGATTCCAGACACGGAGGAAAGTTTCCTGCACCAGATCTTCGGCGGTTGCCGAATCGCGAACGATGGAGAGCACGACGGAAAAGGCAAGGCGGCCAAAGCGATCATAAAGATCTTTCATGGCGTCGGGCTCGCGCTTCTGCAGACGGCGAGCGAGTTCTTCGTCGTGCTGCCCGCTGAGTTCAAGAGCCAGAATCAAAAAAGGAATCATGGTGCGATCGGGAGAAGTGAAGCAGAGCCCGCTTCGACGAGGATAGCGCGATTGGGGGGCGCAGTGCCACTCGATGCGCCGGAAGCCCGTGTTTACAGGCTCCGAAGCGCGGGTCGCGATGCTCACAAGGTACTCCTCACACTAATGGATACGTAACGCGACGACAATCGGATGAGGCGATTAACACACAGGAACTACTCATGTTCGCGCCGGCGGTGGGCACTCACTCGCATTCGGCAACTCACGTCCGGGGAGTGCGAGCGGAATGAGCCGGACGTAACGCGCATTTTTTGCTTGACTTTTTTCTCCAGTAACTCTATATATGAATCACGCTGCGATTTTTTTTGAGATCGCAAATTTCGATCAGGAGAATCACGATGAAGAACGCAACCAAGAAGAAAGCTGCACCGAAGAAGAAGGCCGCCGCGAAAAAAAAGAAGTAACCGCGGCGTCCCACAAGACGTAAACAATCGATCAACTTTAGAGGCCCCGGCGACGGGGCCTTTTTTTCGCGCGATGGCCTTCCTTGTTTAACCGTTCGGGGCCTCAACGGAATCTGGTCGCCTGGATGGCTGGTATCGTTCCCTCACCTTCACGGCACCTGGACGGTGGCGGAGTGGCTTGTACTCCGAGACAACGCGACGGTCGTCGCGTGTCCAGTCGCCCTGAAGTGTATGTTTGGGTTCCCAAGTGCGGCTTCAAAAACCGACTGTCGATTCTTCGTCCGAAATCGTCAGCGTGTATGTCCCTGAGTGAGAATCGAAGTATGCAGATTCGCAGCATCATCCGGTTGGGCAATCGCCGGCGCAGCGCAAGCGCCTCCGCAGTGCTCGTCGCCGGCTTCGTGACTTATTTCCCCGCATCGTCCCCCTTCGCGCTTGCGCAGGCCCCCAACGCGGGCGCAAAACTGGAATACGTTCTCGTGCTGAGCCGTCATGGCGCGCGCAGCGGACTGATGTCGGAAGAGAAGCTGAACGAGTATTCCTCTCAGCCGTGGCGACCGATGACGGTGCCGATCGGCTACCTCACCGCGCATGGCCGGCAGGAAATGCAGATGATGGGCGCATGGGACCGGCAGTATCTGGAAAAACAAGGCCTGCTTTCCGGCAAAGCGGATTGCGGCGACGCGTCGCGCACCTACTTTCGGGCTGATTCCATTCAGCGCGACGTGGAAAGCGCACGCGCCGTCTCGTATGCGCTGTTCCCCGATTGCAAGATCGCGGTGCACTCACCTCCCCTGAGCGTCACGATCCCGGAGAAGAAGACCGACCCTATGTTCCTCGATGCCGATACACCTGGTGTGGTGGACCGCGAACTCGCGGGCGCGGCGCTCGAAGGCAGGCTGGGGGGAGATCCACGCAAACTCCTGAAGGCCCATGCCGCGGAAGTGGAGATTGTCCAGAAGATTCTTTCGGGGCCAGGCGGCTCGCCGAAGACACTGCTGACGACTCCCCTACCCGCGAAGGGGGACCGGTACGAACGCATGACGAGCCCGGTCAGTCCGCTGAACAACATCACCGACGCGCTGTTGCTCGAATATGAAGAAGGCTATCCCATGAGCGAGACCGGGTGGGGTCGGCTCAACGAAACGAATCTTCCGGCGTTGCTGACGCTGCAGGAGGCATTCGTCGATGCGGTTTGGGATAATCCCGTGATGGCACGGGCGCGCGGGTCGAATCTTTTGGCGCACATGCTTCGCAGTCTGCAGCAGGAGGCGGTGGGGCACGTCGTGGAAGGCGCCATGGGCAATCCCGGCGATAAGGCGTTATTCATTTTGGGTCACGATTCGGATTTCGGCCACCTCGCCACGTTGTTGGGCCTTTCCTGGATCCTCGATAGCTTTCCGCCCAAGGCGACGCCGCCCGGGGCCGAGATGATGTTCGAGCTATGGCGCGAGGCCGACGGACATCGCACGGTTCGCTTGTCGATTGTGGGACAGACGATTCAGCAGATCCACGACGGCGCGGATCCGACGAAGACACCTCCGATGAAAGTGGCGGTGTTCATCCCCGGATGCAGCACGACGGCAGAAGGTTTTCCGTGCGATTGGGATTTGTTTCGGAAGACCGTGGAAAACACGATTGATTTCGGGCAGGTTCGGCCGGAATCGCCCTTGTTGAACTGAAGTACCCTGGCGGGTGTAGCAATTTTCGTTCCATTTGACACGATAGAACGAGCAATAACTTTGCGCGCACTCTATAATACGGTTTAACGATGCTTTCTCCGAGGCTACAGCTCAAAGTTGCGCAGAAGCAGATTTTGACCCCCGGTCTGGTTCAGATGGTGACCGTTCTCCATCTGAACCGGCTGGAGTTGAAGGAGATGATCAATCAGGAAATCGTGGACAATCCGGTTCTCGAAGAGAGCCTGGATGCGGAAGACGAGATCTCTCCCGAGGAACTGCAGCCGCTGCTCGAAGCGGAGCGGTCGTCGGATCTGGCGGATAAGGATCTGCTGGAAGCCGCGGATATCCGCATCGAGCCGGACTCCGCCGAACTGATTAACGCCACCAACTTTCAGGATGGGACGTTCCCGGAAGGAACATTCCCCGAGGGCAGCGATTCAGGAACTTCCACCGACGTTTCCGCCACGGGGACGGAAGGAAGCGATGCCGCCGATATTCCTGAGGCCAGTTCCACCGATCCTTTTGACGAAATCGACTTCGGCTCTTTCTTTGACGACTACCTGGACCCTGGATACAAGAGTCCGGCGTCTGAAGCCGTCGAGAAGCCTTCGTTTGAGACGTTTCTTTCGCAGCCCCAGACGCTGCCGGACTATCTTCGCTCGCAGCTGAGCATTGGATTGCTGGACGACGTGACCCGGGATGCCGCGGAATCGATCATCGGCAATCTGGATGACGACGGTTACCTGACGGAGTCGCTCGAAGACGTAGCCGAGCAGGGCCGACATCAACCGGAGATCATGGAGCCGGCACTGAAGGCAGTGCAATCGCTGGACCCGGCCGGGGTCGGTGCGCGGGATCTGCGCGAGTGCCTGCTGCTGCAGATTGAGAGCGGCAATGGCAAGGGCGGCGTGGCCTGGAAGATCGTGACGGATCACATGCGCCTGCTCGAAACGCGCCAGTTTAAGGAACTGGCGAAGGTGCTGGGGCGTCCGCAGGAACACATTGATATCGCCGTGGCCCGCATTCGGCATCTGGATCCGCGTCCGGGAGCGCGTTATTCCGCGCCGGCGGCTCGTACTGTGGAGCCGGACGTGCACTTCATTCGGGATGGCGACGATTTCATCATCCAGATGAATGACGACGATTTGCCGCAGCTTCGCCTGAATTCTCAGTACCGCAAGATGCTGGAGCGCGACAATGGCGCGACGAAGGACGTGCGCGATTACGTGCGTGAGCGGTATTCGTCGGCGCTGATGCTGATCAAGAACATCGAGCAGCGGAAGCAGACGATTCTGAAGGTGTGCGAATCGATCCGGCGCCGGCAACTGGAGTTTCTGCTTCACGGGATCGATTACCTGCGGCCGATGATGATCAAGGACGTTGCGGAAGAGGTTGGGGTGCATCCCTCGACGGTGAGCCGCGCGGTGGCCAACAAATATGCGGATACGCCGCACGGCGTCTACGAACTGCGTTACTTCTTTTCGGAAGCGGTGCAGGGTCCGCAGGGGGGCGATACGCCGCTGTTGTTGCTAAAGCGCAAAGTAAAGAAGATGATTGAAGAAGAGGATTCAAAGCGCCCGCTGACGGACGATCAGATCACCGCAAAACTTCAGGCCGAAGGCATCCAGGTAACGCGCCGGACTGTGGCCAAGTATCGGGAAGATCTGAAGATACCGTCGACGCACCAGCGCCGGGTCCGGGACTGAGACGAAAAGACTAATGAAGATTACTTATACGGGACGCCACATTGTGCTGGCGCCGAGCCAGACGACGGAACTGGAAGCAGAGTTTGCGAAGCTGAAGAAGCTGCTGGATACGGCGAACGGCGAAGCCGAGGCGCATGTTTTTCTCAAGCATGAGCACAAGACCAACCAGGTGGAAGTGAAAGTTACGTGGCGGCACAACGAAGCGGAGGGTGCGGCCGAGCACGACGATCTGTTTACCGCGATTCATGCGGCGATCGGAAAAGTGCAGGCGCAGGTGGTGCGACAGCGGGAGAAGATGCGCGATTCGAAGCGTGTGACCGTGCAATAGGCCGGACGGAAGGACCTCAAAATGGCAACCAAGCGCGCAAAGCCATCGTCGTCGGAACTCGTGATCATCACCGGGATGAGCGGATCCGGAAAAGGCTCGGTGCTGCGCGCGCTGGAGGATCTGGGCTACTACTCGGTGGATAATCTGCCGGTGGAACTGATCCCGAAGTTTGCGGATCTGGTGCGGGATTCGTCTTCTACGCGCCATGCGGCGCTGGTGGTGGATGTGCGCGAAGGTACGGGGCTCAAGAAGTTCCCTGCGATCTTCAGGGGCATCAAGGGCAGCGTGAAGACCCGTCTGGTGTTTCTGGAAGCGGATGACGATACGATCGTGCATCGTTTCAGCGAAACCCGCCGGCCGCATCCGCTGGCGGATGGCGATCAGGCGATCGGCCAGAGCATTGTCGCCGAGAGAAAGCTGCTGGCGCCGATCCGCGCGCTGGCGGACCTGACGATCAACACGTCGAAGTTCAACGTTCACGATCTGCGCGATTTCATCCGGCAGAAGTTTCAGGGCGAGGGCGAGACGTCGCGGATTCTGATCTACCTGACGAGCTTCGGTTTCCGCCATGGCGTGCCTCCGGATTGCGATCTGGTTTTCGACGTCCGGTTTCTGCCCAATCCGAACTACATTCCCAAGTTCAAGCAGCTGACGGGGAAAAACCCGGGCGTCGCGCGCTATATACGGTCGTTCCCGCAGACCGGTGAGTTCATCGCGAAGGTGACGGACTTACTGACGTGGCTGCTGCCGCACTATATTCGCGAGGGCAAGAGTTATTTGACGATCGGATTCGGGTGCACCGGCGGGCATCATCGTTCGGTAATGATTGCGGAGAGCGTGCGGAAGAATCTGGCGACGGCGGGGTACCAGACGAAGACCACGCACCGGGATCTGGCGAAGCCGGTTTAGATCGGCTCAGAGCTTCTTGCGGAGGTACTCGACTACGCCATAGCCGATGACGGCTGCAATCAGGGCGATGGCGAAATTAGACGGAGTGAGAATGTCTTCGACGGCCCAGAGAAGCCCCTTTTGGTTGCCCATTCCGGAACGATTGAACTCCCCCATGAGCAGATTGGAATAGAAAAGGAAGACGATGAAGCCTGCCTCTGTCAGCGCTCTTCCGATTTCTTTCCGCATTCCTTCACCTTAACGCTGAGGAAGTGTTGGCCACAACCCGCGGCCGGCGGCCCGGCGTTCTACTGTGGCGTTTCGTATTTTTTCCATTGGCCGGCCGCCTCCACAATTACGATCCCGCGCGCTCCTGCCTTTTCGATCAGTGCCAGGGCCGCCTCCGGACCATGCTGTTCGCAGATTACGCTGACTGCGGTGGAGAGCCCGTCGGAATCGATTCCTTTTTTTGCGATCACCGTGACGCCGACGCGCATCGTCAATCCCTTGCCGGTTGCCGGATTCACGATGTGGGAGTAGCGCACGCCGCCGAGTTCCGCGAATTGCTCGGTGTCGCCGGATGTGGAGATGGCTGAATTGTGCAGTTGCAGAACTTCCGTGAAGGATCCGTTCGGCGCGTTGAGGGAATCGACGCCGGCATCCCAGCCCGCTTTGCCGGGAGGCGCGTCGCCGAATGCGATATCGCCGCTAGCCGCTACCAGAGCCTGCAGGAAGCCGTGTTCGCGCAGCACGCGCAGACCTTCGTCCGCCGCGTAGCCTTTTGCGATGGCACCGAGATCGAGTTGCATACCGGGCATGTCGAGCCTGACCGTGTGGGTGCCGAGGTGCAGTTTGCGGTAGCCGGAGCGGCTCAGCGCGCCGGCGATCTCGTCAGGCGTGGGCAGCACGCGCGCCTGCCGCGCCACGCGCCACACGCGGATCAAAGGCCCAAGCGTCACATCGAAAGCGCCATCTGTGCGATCCGCAAGCGATTGCGACACCTTCAGTACCGAATAGAGATCTTCCGAGATGGGAACGTCGCGATTCACCGCTGTTGTGCAGACGCGGTTGAGTTCGCTGTCCGGGTTGTAGTCGGAAAGTTTGCCGTCCAGATCGGAAACGCGATCAAACGCTGCACGGATTGCAGTGTGGGCCTTCACCGGATCGTCAGCATAAAGCACGATGCGGAACATCGTGCCCATGTGCGGCTCCAGCGCCTCTATGCGTTCGCCCCCGGTGAGAGTTGCGGCGAACAGGCAGGCAGCCACGCCGGCTCTAATCGTGCTCCACACCGTTGTTCCAGTATCGATACATCGCATCCGCATCCGGCACCTTCAGCGGACGCACCAGCCGAAAGCCCAGGCCCTGCGCGTCCGTGTGGTACCAGATGCTCTTGGGCAACTGCGGATCCTGCTGCTTCCAGCTGGGATCCGACGCCACGCGCGCGCCGCAGCGAACCTTATCGGCGCGGTCCGTCCAGGCACCGCCGCGTACGGCTTGCGGATATGCCTTGGTCGACTCGACCCACGGCTCCGTGACCGGCGCGGTGGAGGCCGGGTAGGGCGCGTATTGATCGAGCGTCCACTCCATCACGTTGCCCAGCATGTCGTACAAGCCCCACGCATTCGGCTTCTTCGTTGCGACTTTCTGATATTTGCCGTCGGAGTTATCTATGTACCAGGCATAGTCGCCCAGGTTCTCGGGTTCCCTCGTCGAACCGGCACGGCACGCGTATTCCCACTCGGCCTCGGTAGGGAGCCGGTAAAACTCGCCGGTTTTCGCGCTGAGCCACTCCGCGTACTTATTCGCCGCATGCTGGGTCATGCTGATCGCGGGATAGCCGTTAATTCCCATGCCAAAACTCATCTCCACGTAGGGGCGCGTGGGGCGGCTGACGGCATCCACCTGCGCATCCTTCGCGGCGGATTCGCCCGCCTGATTCGCAAACATGAAGAGGCGATACTCGTCCCAGGTGACTTCGTGCGCATTCATCCAGAAGGCTTCGATGCGGACCGAATGAACGGGGCCTTCGTCTTTCTTGTGAACGGGATCGGTATCCGGCGTGCCCATGTTGAATTGACCTGCGGGGATCGCAACCATGTCGTAGGAGACATCCGTACCCGGGATGGTCTTCTTGTATGCGGCCACGGGACCGGCGGGAGCGGCGACAATCTTGTCGTGGATGCGCCGCGCGAGCGCCACATTGTCAGCCCCGCCCGCACCTGCGCCGCCACTCACAAGCATCACGCCCGCTGGCCAGGCCGCGCCGCTTTTGAGCCAGTCACGAAGGGTGCCGAGTTCCGCAGTCGTCAGCGAGTCGCCCGCCGGCGGCGGCATTTTCCCGGATTCCAGTGAGGCCAGCACTTTGGCTGCCGTCGCGGTTTCGAGTCCGGAAGGCGCATCCAGCCGCACTCCGCCCAGTTGTTTGACGGAACCATGGCACCCCGTGCAGTGTTCTTCGAGCAGCGGCTGGATCTGTTTGCCGAAATCCGCCGCTTGACAATTCAAAGCCACGCCGAGCGTCGCCAAGACGAACTGGGCCGTTCCGAGCGCCCTCACAGGAACTTCGTGACTCCGGGCTGCGGCATCGGAGACGGCGTGAAGCTGCCCTTCCAGTCGATGACAGCCGGCCCCAGGCGCTCCTGGGAATTCAGCGCCTGGTCCCATGTAATCGTCTGCCCCGTATACGCAGCCATACGACCCATCAGCGCCAGCATCGTGCTCGTCGCCATGCGGTCGCCATTGTTGATCGGCGTGTTGCGGCGAATGGCGGCGAAGAGTTCGTCGTGTTCCTTCTGGTACATGTCGTATTTCGGTCCGTCAAAGGTCCACTTGACCTTACTCAGATCCGACCGGTCCCGGATCACGGGATTAGGCCCGCGGCCGATCGTGCATTCACCCGTGGTGCCGATGACGTAATCGGCGTTCTCGTTGTAGCAGCCCTCAATCTGACGGTTTGCAATGAACGCGCGCACGCCATTCGGATAGAGATAGTTGACCTCGAAGTGGTCGAATATATTGCCGCCTTCTGCCGGTATCTGACGGCCACCCACGGCGACACAGCTGATCGGGGGCTTGTCGTGCATGGCCCACGCCACTTTATCTACGCTGTGTACGGCCTGCTCGACGATGCTGTCGCCGCCCAGCCAGGAGAAGTTGTACCAGTTGCGCACCTGCCATTCAATGTCGCTCATCCCGGTCGGACGCGTGCTGGCCTTCGGCATCGGCTTCACCGGACTAGTGTAGTAAGTCGCGTAGTAGGCGAGGATGTCGCCGATCGCACCCGAATGCATCTGTTCAAACGTGGCGACGATGTGGTTCGCATATCGCCAGCAGAAGCCGGAGACCAGATTCAGGTTTTTCTGTTTCGCCAGTTGAGTGGTTTCGAGAACGCTGCGCACGCCGGGAGCATCCGTCGCGATCGGTTTTTCGCAGAAGACATGCTTATTGGCATCGATGCACGCACGCAAATGTTGCGGACGAAAACCGGGAGGCGTGGTGAGGATGACCACATCCACGTCCGAGGCAATGAGTTTTTCGAAGGCGTCCAGTCCGACAAACTGCCTGGTCTTTTCGACCGCGACCTTCACGCCCGCCTTCGCGCCCTGCTGTTTGCGCAGCGTGGCAAGGCACGCGTCGATAGGCTCCTGCGCAACATCGGCGACTGCGGAGAGCATGGAATAGTCGTCTGCATTGAGCGCCTGGTTGGCAGCGCCGGTGCCGCGGCCACCGCAGCCTACAAGACCGACCTTGATGGCCTGGCCTGCGGCGGGAGCGCCGCGTAGAAACGCCGGCGCACCGGCAACCAGAAGAGCGCCCGCAGCACCAGCCGTTACGAAGTTGCGACGCGAGGGAGCGTCAGTTTTTGGGGCATCCGATGTCATGCGCACCATCTTATCCGATTCCGTTGTATTATGGACGCCGTGAACCGAAGGAATTTTCTAATCGCCGCCGGCGCAGCCCTGGCCGCCCCGCTCAGCGCGAAATCACGCGACCTCCATAAGGCCATCATGTACGCCACTGTTGGCGTGAAAGGCTCGGTGCTGGAGAAGTTCCAGGCCGTGAAGGCAGCCGGTTTCGAGGGCATTGAGCCTATGAGCCATATGTCGCAAAGCGAAGTGCTCGACGCGTTTGGGGCCACCGGACTCAAGCCGGCCAGCGTTTGCTGCGATACCCACTGGAAATCGCCGCTGTCAGACGGCGACCCGGCAGTGCGCCAGGCTGGTCTCGACGGCTTGACTCAGGCGCTCAAGGACGCCAAAGCCTATGGGGCGAGTTCCGTGCTGCTGGTGCCGGCGGTGGTCAATAAGAAAACAGCGTGGGACGACGCCTGGAAGCGATCGCAGGCGGAGATTCGCAAGGCGATACCGATAGCCCGCGATCTCGGCGTCAAGATCGCTATCGAGAACGTGTGGAACCAGTTCATCCTGACCCCGGTGGAGGCGGCTCGGTTTATCGATGAATTGCAGAGTCCGTGGGTCGGCTGGCATTTCGACGTGGGAAATTCGGTGACGTACGGGTTTCCGGAGCAGTGGATCCGGATACTGGGCAAGCGAATCGTCAAACTGCATATTAAGGAGTACAGCCGGGCGAAACGCGATAAACAGGGCCCCTCGGCCGGCTTTAATGTGGAGTTTATGGCGGGCGATGACGACTGGCCCGCGGTCATGACTGCGATCGACGAGATTGGGTACACCGGTTGGGGCATTGCGGAACAGCCAGGCGGCGACACGCTCGAAGGGCTGAAGACGCTGACGTCCGGGATGGACAGGATTTTCGCGAGTTGACAGGCGCGACAATTCGCCGGTACATAGTGTGGCATAATGTCTTTAGAGGTTCTTATGCCAGCGATTCTTATTCTCGATCCGCTCGACGAAATCGGGCCTGTACCCGAGGCGTCGGACTTCGATCTCGCGGAACTCGTTGAACATGGCCTGCCCACCGAACGCCTTGCGTTGTTACGGGAGCACGGCCTCACGTTCACCGAAGTGGCGGAAATCGTGATCTCACCCCGAACTCTGAAGCACCGCAAAGCGCGCGGAGAGCGATTGTCAGACGAAGAAACGGACCGCATGGTGCGCGTGGCACGCATCCTCTCGCTCGCCAACAATGTTTTCGGTAACCCGCAGAAGGCACTGACATGGCTGCGCACGGAATCTGACCGGATGGGTGGACGCCGCCCACTCAGCATGTTACGGACGGATGCAGGTGGCCGTCTGGTGGAGAGCCGCCTCTGGCAAATCGATGAAGGTGTATTTGCCTGAAACATCTTTGGCGCGTCAGTAACCGGAGCGATCTTGTTGGCCTGGGAGGCGAAAAGAGCGACGGGCGCTGGCACACTATGGCGCGAGGAAAGAGAATCGTTTACTTCGCTGAACATCCGGCCGTCGCGCTCATTGAGGCACTGGTAAATCTGGAGAGCAATTCCGGGATCTTGCCGGATAGTTACCAACTCATCAAGGCGGAGGCATCGGACGCGTGCTCCCTTTCGACCCTGAGTCCCGACCATTTACCCCTGGATTGGCAAGACAAGAGCGTTGTCACGCGGGCGGTGGGAGACAACTGGCTCAAGACCGGCCGCTCCGCGCTACTGGCAGTTCCTTCTGTCCCATCGCCGGAATCGTTGAACTATCTTTTCAATCCGCAACATGCGGACGCAGCCACCATCAGGATTCTGTGGTGCAAGCGCTTGACGTACGACCGGCGTTTGTTTCAGATCCGATAAACCGCATCCCGCCCGAATGCCAGGTCTCTATACCGCTCCGTTTCCTGTTATCGTGGTAACCGGAGTTCCTCTACATGGCAATTATCCGATTCACCCTCAACGGTAAGCCTCAATCCGTTGATGTCGCGCCCGAAATGCCTCTCCTTTGGGTGCTGCGCGACACCCTCGGCCTCACCGGCACCAAGTTCGGCTGCGGCATGGCGATCTGCGGCGCATGCACCGTTCACATCGATGGCCAGGCGCTTCGGTCCTGCTCCGTGCAGGCGCGAACTGTCGCCGGCAAGCATGTCGTCACCATCGAAGGCCTCTCGACCGACGGCTCGCATCCCGTCCAGAAGGCGTGGGTGGAAAAAGACGTCCCGCAGTGCGGATACTGCCAGTCCGGCCAGATCATGGGCGCTGCCGCCATGCTGGCGAAGAACCCCAAACCCTCCGACGCCGATATCGATGAAGTCATGAAGTTCTACATCTGTCGCTGCGGTACTTATCAGGATATTCGTGCGGCCATTCATCGTGCCGCCGAACTTCAGGCCAAGGGAGGTGTGGGATGAACTCCTCACGTCGCGGCTTTCTCAAATCCACCACGGCTGGCGCCGCGGGTCTTGTCATCGGCTTTTATTTGCCGGAACGAAACGAACTCGCCGCGCAGGCCACCGCTGCTGCGATACCCGCCCGCGTGAATGCCTGGGTTCGCATCGGCACCGACGATTCCGTGACCCTGATGATCCACAAATCCGAAATGGGCCAGGGAACGGTAACTTCGCTTTCCCAGCTTCTGGCCGAAGAACTCGAGTGCGACTGGAAGAAAGTACGCACCGAGTTTCCGCCTATCGATCCGGCTTTCGGTCTCCAGGGCGTTTTCGGAAGCCAGAGCATCCGTACCGGCTGGGGACCGCTCCGCACCGCCGGGGCACAAGCCCACGATCTTCTGATCCGCGCTGCCGCCGAACGCTGGGCCATCGATAAGGCCGAGTGCCACGCCGCCAATGGCGTGATCGGTAACACAGTGAACGCGAGCAAGTTGACCTTCGGACAAGTCGCCGAAGCCGCCGCGAAGCTGACTCCGTCGGCCAACGTGCCGCTGAAGATGCCTGCGCAATTCAAGCTCATTGGCAAGTCCATTCCGCGTCTCGATACGCGGGATAAGGTCACAGGCGCCACGAAATTCGGCATCGACGTGCGTGTTCCCGGCATGGTCTACGCGGCAGTGGCGCGCTGCCCCGTATTCGGCGGCAAAGTGGTTAGCTTCGACGCTGCGAAAGCTAAAGCGATTGCCGGGGTGAAAGATGCCGTGCAGATTTCGAACGGCGTGGCAGTTATCGCCGACAGTACTTGGGCTGCTTTCGCCGGCGCGAAGGCCCTGGAGATCAAGTGGGACGAAGGTCCCAACGCCGCATTCAGTACAGCCGGAAACAGGAAGACCTTCACCGAGCAGACAACGCAGCCAGGCGTATCCGCCCGCAAGGTGGGAAACGGCAAGGCGGCACTCGCCGGCGCGGCGAAGGAAATCAACGCGGTCTACGAAGCGCCTTTCCTCGCCCACGCCCCCATGGAACCGCTCAACTGCGTCGCGCACGTGAGGGCGGATGGCTGCGATGTCTGGGCCTCTACCCAGATGCAAACCGGGATCGCGGGAGTAGCCCGCCAACTTACCGGCCTGCCTCCGGATAAGATCACGATCCATTCGCAGTACATGGGTGGCGGCTTTGGGCGCCGATCCGGCACCGACTTTGCTTCGGAAGCCATCGAAATCGCCAAAGCCATCAAGGTTCCCGTCAAGGTGACCTGGTCGCGCGAAAACGATATCCAGAACGGCCTCTATCGCCCGGCATCCGTCACTCGCTTTGCCGGCGGACTCGATGCCGAGGGCTGGCCGCTGGTACTCGCCGCGAATATTGCCTGCCCGCCGATGGGCGGTGGCGGCAGCTTCGGCGGCGGGCGCGGCGGTGGCGTGGATTCCACCAGCGTCGAAGGCATTGCCGATCTGCGCTACGCGATCCCGCACATGCAGGTGGATTATCACAGCGTCACGGGCGGAATTCCCACCACTTACTGGCGGGCGGTCGGCTACACCCAGAACACGTTCTTCGGCGAATCGTTTCTCGACGAATTGGCCGCAGCCGGCGGCAAAGATCCCCTCGAGGTGCGCCGCCGCTTACTAGCCGGCGTTCCCCGACTGCTCGGCGTGCTGAATCTCGCGGCAGAGAAGGCCGGCTGGGAGAAGCCCTTGCCTGCGGGACATCATCGCGGAGTTGCGGTCGTAAACAATATCGGCAGCTTCACAGCCCAAGTGGCGGAAGTCTCGGTGACCGCCGGAAAGCTCAAGGTCCATAAGGTTGTTTGCGCCACCGATTGCGGCCAGGTCGTGAACCCCGCCATCATCGAACAGCAACTTCGCAGCGCCATCGTATTCGGCCTGAGCGCGGCGCTCAAAGGCGAACTTACCATCGAAGCCGGCCGCATCCAGCAAGGCAACTTTCATCAATACGACGTGGTCCGTATGGATGAGACACCATCGGTGGAAGTCCACATCGTCCCGAGCACGGAAGCTCCCGGCGGCATGGGCGAAGCGGGCGTGCCGACCATCGCGCCGGCAGTCTGCAACGCCATTTTCGCGGCTACCGGCAAACGCATTCGCCGCCTGCCGATCCAGGCGCAGGACCTGGCTTGAGCCACAGGCCTTACCGGGTCCTGATTCCATTCAATACCGACGCGCTTCTTTACGGCATGGAGCGCGCCGTAATCGAGACCTTCGATCTGCTCAGGCCGGATGTGGAGCCGCTGTTTTTAGTTTCGCGCAATCCCCGCGGCGTAGATTATCCGGTACTTCGGGAGCTCGAGCGGCGGCGACTGCCCACCGCACTCTTCAGCGACCGCACCGACTGGCCGAGGCTCCAAAAGCCCTGCTCCCTACTTCACCTGGCACGCATGCTGAACGCTTTTCTCGCGGGTAATCGGGACGTCCTCCGGCATACGCCGAATTGCGATGCGATTTACCTTCCGGGTGTGGATTACGGCCTTTTCGCCCTTGCCGCCATGCTTCACTGCCGCCTGCAACACAAGCCGGTCTTCCATCAATTTCACTCCTTCAGCGCACGCCCCAGCAGGCAACTCGCTTTCGTCAACCACTTCGTGACGGATCATATCCACATCACCGAGTTCGGGCTGAAGACGGTCTCCGGCACCAATCCCTGCATCCTGCGCAGGTCGAATCATGTGATTCCCCACAGCGTGGATCCGCCAGCGGGAGCCCGCCCGCGCACGATGCCCGAATCTTTCCGCGGCCACCGCAACATCGTTTATGCGGGCCAGATCTCCCTGACCAAGGGCCTCGATATTTTGCTGGACGCCTTTGCCCTCATTGCCGCGCGGTACCCCGACGTGCGCTTGCATATTCTGGGCGCTTTGCCAGCCAACGATGATCCGATCGCCGTACGCCTGCGCGCGTGCGATAACCGGATTCAATGCCCGGGATTTCAGGAAGACATTTATCCCTTCTTCGAAAACGCCTTCGTGGTGGCGCAATCGACGCCTCCTTCGCGCTGCCAGGAATCGTTCGGCCGTACCGTCGTCGAGGCTGCCATGGCCGGGATCCCGGTGGTTTGTTTTGCCAGCGGCGCTTTGCCCGGAATTGTGAGTAACGGCGTGACGGGAACTATTTGCCGTGAGGAAACGGCGCTGGCGATAGCAACCGCGATGAGCGCGTATCTCGACGACCCCGCCATGCGGGATCGTCATGCCGCCCGGGCGCGCACGCAAGTGGAGGCGCTGTTTTCGAGGACTGCGATCCGTCAAAAGTGGCTGCGAATGTTCGGTCTCGGTACGTAGGCGCAGCTACCGACGGGCTTCCATCGCCAGCGCATTCTCAAAGCGATCCTGAGCCTCAACGTATGCGAAGGTGGGGTCTTCGCAATCCCCGAAGCGACAGCGGCGTATTTCGCGGAAACCGTGGTCTTTGAGGGCCTGCGTCAGGGAAATCTCGTCCCACATCCAAAGGTGCGCCGCAGTGTTGAAAAGAGTCCTCGCAAACCCGAGAAGTCCCCGCTCCCTGCTCTCACAACCCAGATGGGTATCCCGGAGAAAGAACGCATTGGGGTTCGGCTCAGCGCGATCCAGGCGCGAAATGTACTCACGTGCGCTCCATTCCAGGTCCGGCACGACCAACCGGAAAATTCCGTCCTCTCGAAGAATGCGACGGGTGTTATCGAGAGCCTTGTGGAACTCCTCCAGCGTGAGGTGCTCCAGCACATGACTGGCATAAACTCCTCGGCAGCTTTCGCCGGGAACCGGCAGGCCTTTAATGATATCGCCGAACCGAACATTGGGAGGATAATGCCGGGAGTTCTTCGTATACAGGCCGAGGATGGGAAGCCGCTCCCACTTCAGCGTCAGTGAAGAATCGAAGTTAGTCCATTCCTTCGGGGCGGACCAGCCGCAGCCGTATTGCACATACTCGGGCGAGGCGGAGTTCAAGGCCACGTTACAGTGTAAACCGTGGCCCAAAAAAGGTCGAGGCCGGGACGGAGGAATGCCCCCCGGCCCGGCCTCATGTCGGATCTATCCCGGCCTTATGCCAGGTCGAATTTCGTCTGGTGCAACAGCGGATCGCTCTTCACCATCACGCTCTTGCCCAGAATTTCCTCTACTTCCTGGAGGAACGAATTCTGGTTGCTCTTCAGCACCTTGGCCACTTCGGGATTCACACGCAGCATCAGATTACCCTTCTGATCCGCCACTGCCTTACGCAGCCGCTGCGCTTCGTGCAGGATTTCCGTGATCACCGTTTGTGGACTCTTGATGTAACCAGCGCCTTCGCAATATCCGCAAGGCGTACACAACGTCCGTTCAAGCGACTGCTTCACGCGCTTGCGCGTAATCGCCACCAGACCGAAATCGTTGAACTGGAGAATCTTGTATGGCGCGCGATCCACACGCATCGCATCTTCAAGCGCCAGCATCACCTTCTGCCGGTTCTTGCGCTCATCCATGTCGATGAAGTCGACCACGATGATGCCGCCCAGATCCCGCAGCCGGATCTGGCGCACAATCTCCTTGATCGCATCGGTGTTGATCTTGACGATCGTATCTTCCAGCCGATTCGACTTCCCAACGTACTTGCCGGTGTTGATATCGATGGCAACCAGCGCTTCCGTCTGGTTGATCACGATGTACCCACCCGACTTCAGCCATACCTTGGGCCGCAGGGCCTTTTCGAGTTCGGCCGTGATGCCGAATTCATCGAAGATCGGATTCGCCCGCGTATAGAGCTTCACACGGCCGACCAATGCCGGCTGGAACCGCTCCACGAAACGCAGGATGCTTTCGTAATGCTCTTCGTTATCCACCCAGATGGTCTTGAATGAAGTGGTGAGCTGATCGCGAAGAATGCGCTGCACAAGATCCAGATCGTGATGTAACAGCACGGGCGCAGGCTTCTTCTCCGCTTTCTGGCGCATATCGAGCCAGAGGTTGTAGAGGAAGTGCATGTCGCTCTTCAACTCTTCTTCGCTCTTGCCTTCCGCCGCGGTGCGGCAGATGTAACCGCCGGGAATTCCCTGGCGATGCGTCTGCAACACGCGCTTGAGGCGATGGCGTTCTTCATCGGACGGGATCTTGCGCGAAACGCCCGCATGATCCACGGTCGGCATGTAAACCACAAAGCGACCGGGCAGCGCAATGTGCGACGTGATGCGCGCGCCCTTTTGACCGAGCGGCTCCTTCGAAATCTGGACGATGATTTCCTGACCTTCTTTGAGCAGGTCGGAAATCGACGGCAGCACCGGGCGCTCACGGTCCGGACGCTCGCGCTCCGAACGACCCTCCCGATTTCCCTCACGGGAGCCGCCCTCTCGCGTCCCGCCCTCGCGATTGCCTTCCCGTGCTGCGCCTTCGCGCGGCGCACTTTCGCGGCCATCTCGGCCACGATCGCGACCACCACGGTCACGGCCACCGCGATCGCGCCCGCCACGATCGGGACGGCGGTCTTCACGCACAGCCGGGGCTTTCTCTTCGCCCACCACAGCTTCCGCGGGGCGCATCTCTTCGATCGCCAGATCGGCCACCGGCATGGGGAACGGCAGATCGTCGTCAACAACTGCAGTCGCGCCCTCAACCACGGGCAGCGTCTCGCCACCTTCTACTGCCGGCTTCGGTCCACGATCGTCACGATCGCCACGATTCCGTCCGCCTCGCCGCCGCGAACGGCGGGAGACACGATGGGGGTAACGATGTCCCTGTTCCCGTAAAGTTGCGGTCAGGCTGGTAGGGATACGAGCAGGTTCCGGGCCCTCTCCCGCTTCGCCCTGTTCCTCTGTTACACCTTCCGCCTCAATGCCTTCCGCCTCGCTATCGTCCGAAGCTTCCAACGGGGCTTCGCCCGAAAGATCGCCGGATTCCTCGGCCTGGGCCTCACTCTCAACTTCCGAATGCGGCACTCCGGTCGCGATCTCATCCAACGCTTCTTCGTGAATCGCCTCTACGGCTTCCGCCGCGGCGAGAACAGCTTCCTCGTCTTCTTCGCTCAGGGTTTCGAGAGGTGCGTCGGCCGTCGGAATCAGCGCGGGCTTTTCGGTTTCTTCCGGAACGACCGGAGCTGCCGAGGGAGCCGCCGCAACCGCCTCGGAAGCGGCAGGAGAAACTTCAGAAGCCGTTTGCGAAACCGCCGGGGCACCGAGCCAGGTCCGTGCTGCCTCCACCGCAGAATCCGACAGGGGAACTTCCGTCAAGGTATGCGATGGTTCCACTGCCTCTGCCTCCGGGGCAGACCACGCAAAACCTTCCAGATTGTGCTCCACAGGGATCGCGGGTTCCACTTCCACCGCCCGTTCCGACCCGGTGTACTTGGCCAGCGATTCACCCGGCAGCACAAAACGCTCAAATACCTGCGGCTCGTGGACCGATGCCCGCGCTTCGGGTTCCCGGTGCTCGGAAGGCTGTTCGGCGCGAGGGGAATCGCTCGGAGCCGAGTGCCGTTCCGTACGCTCACCACCCGGGGAAAAGTACTTCGATTCCGGAATTCCACCCGGATTTCGCCCACCGCGACGTCTGCCACGGCGTCCGCGGCGACCCTGATCGCCACCCTGATCGCGGCCACGATCCGACTGCCGGCCATCGGCGCGTGCTTCGCTGCGTCCTTCGGCGGCACGGACTTCGCGGGCAGGCTGGCTCTGTGGGCGCTCCGCCGGCTCAACGCCTTCGGTGGCAAGTGCCTCCCCGGCAAGTTCCGCTGCCGGCGCCGAAATCGCCCGCAGTTCCGCAGGCAGACTTGTGGCGCCAGTTCGTTCCAGCTTCAGTACTTTGTCTTCGGCGGTGCTGACAACACTGTCGTATTCGTCGTTGTCTTCAAAGAAGTCGGAGACATAGAGGAACGCGTCGCGCTCCAGTCCAATGTCTACGAATGCGGACTGCATGCCGGGCAATACCCGGGTGACGCGTCCTTTGTGAATACTGCCTGCGAGGGAATACTCTTTTTCACGCTCGTGGAAAACCTCCACCAGCTGGTCGTCTTCAAGGATCGCCACTCTTGTCTCGTGGCGCCCCGTTGCGACGATTAGTTCTTTCGACATGCCTTCTTCTCCCGTCGGGCTGCCTGTTGTCGCCGCTTTTGGCGGCGAGCCCTTGCCGGGAGATTCCGGCTCCGATATTCGACGTGATGCGCCCCGCGTAAGGATCGCTCATTGTCGCCGCCAATCTCGGGAAGCCTGGAAGTCTCCCGGGACTTTCCCGGAAACTTCGCAGAGAGCTTCCCTGCGGCGACCGACGACTGAAAAACCAAAACTCACGCTGGCCGGAGGGTGGAGATATGTTGCTCAACACCCAACATCGGCCCAGGGGACCCCATCTTTTTTCGGAGCACCCACCGCTACATCGCGGCGGCGGAAGATCCGCACACCTTATATCCAGGCGCACAGACCCGATCCGCAAAGTCTCCCTTTTACTGGATCCCGACTACCTGTCTTTGAAATCGATACTGCAAAAATCTACCGACTGCCTGAAACTGCCAAAACCTGTTGTGCAACCTCTGCGGACTCCGGAGCTTCTCCTCGCATCCGCATCTTACTGATTTAAAAGCCTTTTAATTCACAAACCTTCGGACCCGAACGCTGTTCACCAGTCCGAGCATCAGAAAGGTAGACCACACGCTCGACCCGCCATAACTCATCAATGGCAGCGGGATACCCGTCACGGGCATCCGCCCGATCACCATGCCTACATTTACCAGTATATGAAATAAAAGCAAAGACGCAACACCCATACAGATATACATCCCCGCCCGGTCCGGCGCAGTCTGTCCGTTTTGGACCACTTGCATCAACAAAACAAAGTACAAAGCGAGTGCCGCGATGACCCCTATGAACCCATGTTCCTCCGCAAACGAGGAGAAAATGAAGTCCGTGTGCGGTACCGGCAGGAATCGTAACTGGGTTTGGCTGCCTTTGGTGACGCCCTTGCCCCATGTCCCACCGGCTCCCACGGCGATTTCAGACTGGATCAACTGGTACCCGGTCCCCTGTGGATCGCGCTCGGGGTCCAGGTAACTGACGATTCTGGCCCGCTGATAAGGCTGCAACCGCGGGTAGGCGATCGGGATAACAACCAGAGCCACCACCGCTATCGCCACCCAGTTTTTCCAGGGCAATCCCGCCAACAAGACCCCCACTGCCAGGATTGGGATGTAAGTCAGGGCGGTACCCAGATCCGGCTCCTTCGCGATCAGGGCCATCGGCACCAAAATCATGCCCGCAAGCTTCAGGAAATCGGTAAACTCAAGCACGTCCGACCGCAGATCCACCAGAAACCGCGCCACCAGAATGACGATCACGAACTTGGCGAACTCGGAGACCTGCAAGTGGATTCCGTTCCGGCCGCCGAGCGAAATCCAGCGCGTGGAACCAAACACCCGGTTGCCCACCAGCAGGACGGCCAGCAGCAGCACCACCGACACGAAATAAGCCGGATAAGCCTTCCCGACCAAAGTATGGTAATCGATCCGTGCCACAAACCACATCAGAGCGAAGCCTGACGCAATATAGAAGATTTGCCTCCACCACGCCCCCTGCCAGATGGTGTCGTGCGTGGCGCTGAAAATCTGAAGCACGCCCAGCGCGCAGATGATCGTCAGGACGAGCACCATTGGCCAATCGAAGTCTCGCATTCCGGAGGTGCGTGCCATGGGTTATGTCAAGGAAGGAGGTTAAGCACTCACTTTAGCAGGACAGCGCAGGCATGGTCAGACGTCCAGCCCGGCGGCCCGCATCAAGTCGAGCGCGTTGCTCCGCGTAACCACGCCTTCGCGCATCTTGTAATCGAAGACCAGACGCCCGCCTTCCAGCCGATCTTCGAAGTGAACGTTAACCGCGCCGGGGGCCAGTTGATCGGCAACTTTCGCGAGCGACAGGTCATGCGTCGTCGCGAGTCCGATCGCGCCTCGCCCGAGCAGCGCCCGGATCACGCCCTCCGCTCCGATTGCGCGATCGTGCGAATTCGTCCCATGCAGTAGTTCGTCGAGCAGAAACAATGCGGGCGCGGGCAATTCCAGGATCTGTTTGAGCCGTACGATCTCCGCCATAAATCGCGAGTGGCCTTCTTCGAGCGAGTCCATCGTTCGAATGGAAGCGCCGAGGGACAATCGCGAAATCCTCATGTGCCGCGCGCGCACGGGGCCACCGGCCTGCGCCAGCACGGCATTCACTCCCACGGCCCGCAGCAACGTACTCTTCCCCGACATGTTCGACCCACTCACCACCAACAGCCGCACAGGCGCCACCAGCCGCACGGTATTGCGGACGGAACGGTCTTCCCTCAACAGCGGATGGCCGATATCCTCGGCATCGAACGTCGGCTCGCCCCCCTCGGCGAATTCCGGAAACGTGTCCGCCGGGTGCTCGTAGGCGTAGTTGGCCAGAGAAGAAAGCGCCTCCAGTTCCGCTATCGCATCAAGCCACTCCGAAATCAAGCCTCCGTTCGTCGCATGCCAGGCGGCAATAGCCATAGCCGTCTGCGTGGTCCAGAGGATCGGGGGGCCTACTATGCGCACAAGGTAGTTGTCACGGGAGTCGAGCATTTCCATCAGTCGCCGCAGGTGGGCAATTCTGCGCGATGCCGGTTCGCCGCTGGTATCGATAGCGGCCCTGAGGGCGGTCAGGCGCGTCGAATGAAACGACTGCCGCTCGACCAGTTCGAGAATCTGCGAAAGCAACTCCAGATCGTGCGCCGGCTCCTGAATGCTCTCAATGATGTGGAGAACTCCCCCCCGCAAGCTGAACCCCAGGGCACCCACAACCGCACCCACACCCACCACGGCGCGTGTGGCCCCGATTCCGACGAAAGCCGTTGAGACCCACCAGACCAGGGCCGCCGCCGTGGGAAAGCTGAGTACAAACGCGGCCCAACGGAGAGCGGGCGCAAAGGCATGCGCTGGCAATCTGGCCCAGGCAGCC
>Ga0302320_10008577_pt1 | contig 22177 bp, 22 predicted proteins | sample Bog_T0_3_FD_202130 | JGI IMG/M metagenome (GOLD analysis project Ga0302320, IMG submission 202130) | Peat permafrost microbial communities from Stordalen Mire near Abisko, Sweden - Bog_T0_3 | ecosystem: Environmental > Terrestrial > Soil > Wetlands > Peat | place: Sweden: Abisko, Stordalen Mire...
TGTTTGCTGCTCGCCGCGTTGCTCATTCTATGGATAACCGTGACAGTCGCGCCTTTCGCTCGGTCTCAGGCCGCGCCGCCACCGCCTCCGCCGACCCAGCAGCCGGATCAGACGGCGCCGGATGCAGGCGGGCCGGGGAGCGATCCAGGAGTCATCGCGATCCCCAAGAAGAAGGATGTCCCGGCAGATGCGCCGCCTCCCGCACCGGCTGCGCCCAAGGTGAAGAATCCCGAAGGGCTGCCCAACGTTTCCCTGCGCATTGAGGTTCCTGAGGTAACCGTCGATGTGGGCGTTTTGCTCGAAAAGACGCACCAGTTTGTCCCTGGCTTGAAGCCATCCAACTTCCGGGTCTACGAGGACGGTGTGTCGCAGAAAATCTCCGGATTCAAGCGCGTGGAGGCGCCGATCACCGCCTTGATGATCTGCGAATTTGCCGCCAATAGCTACAGCTTCATCTATGACATGCGCAACGCCGCATTTGCTTTTGCCCAGCAATTGCACCCGCAGGATTATGTGGCGCTAATGACTTTCGATATGCGCACACAGATTCAGCTGGACTTTACCCAGGACAAGCGCCAGTTTCAAGAGGCCATCAACTCACTGCGTGTTCCCGGCTTCAACGAAACCAACGTATTTGACGCGCTCTATGAGGGACTAGACCGACTGGAAAGAATCGAAGGCCGCAAGTACATCATTCTGATTGCTTCCGGGGTGGATACATTTTCGAAATTAACCCTGGATAAGATTCTGAAGAAGGTAAAGGCGGCGCAGGACATCACTATTTACACGGTCTCAACCGGCGGATTTGCGCGAGCAGTCAGCCGGCGCGGTGACAGCCTGACATTTCTCCAGGCCGACAACCAGATGAAGACGTTCTCCGATCTCACCGGGGGCGCCCACTATTCTCCGCGTTTTCCGGCTGAGATGCCCGACATCTTCTCCGAGATCAACTCAAACATCCGCTCCAAATACGAGTTGGTGTACCACCCCAGCAACGCCAAACAGGACGGCACCTACCGCAAGCTGCGCGTTGAGCTCGTGGACGATGAAGGCCAGCCGCTGCGCATTCAGGACGAGAAGCACAAGCCGCTGAAATACGACATTATTACCCGCGAAGGGTATCGCGCCAGGCAGGAAGTGGAATAGCGGTGCAGGGATACCGCCAAGCGGCTGGAGGACGCGCTGCGCCGTCCTTCAGCCGTTCTGCGGCAATGATGGATTTTGAGAGCTACTTGAACTGGTTTGCTACGTCCACGGCATAGTAGCCGACAACAAGCACAGTCGCTGCCACAACCAGCCACATAGACGCTTTTCTCAAGGGCTCTATCTTGTGAACTCTCTCCACAAGCGCAGCCTGTTCAGTCTTTACATGATCGAACGCGGAGTCCAGAATGAGGTGGTCATCCTCATCGCGTGTGAGTCTTCCGCTGTATACCTTGAGAGCCAGCATAATCAACACCAGCGCTCCCCAGATTGCCCAAATTACCAGAACAAATCCTGTCATACTCCACCTCCAATGGTCTTTCGGGTCCCAGATACCGGCGGGTCCGTGAAGGAAACGCGGTCTCGTGAGTAGAGGGGCCTTACGGTTGACAATATTAGTCCCAAATCCGGAGCGGGGAGGTGACAATAATCACAGTAGTTTTGGTCCAATGAAAAAAGACTTCAGCGTTTCCGCTGCCAAGTAGGGCTGACGGCAATGAGGTCACAATGCGCGCTGAATCCTGCGACCTTAACTCTTTTGGTTGCATCCAATGGGATGATGCCGCGCAAAGGACTTGTATCCCGGCCCACGAAACAGGTACAGTTTAGGTACTGCAAGCATTTCACGAGTTCGAAAGGAAAGCATGGCTACTGCAACCGTCGCACCCGCACAGGAAACCGAAAAGAAGGCACCTCTCCACCTGACCCCCCAGGCGATTGCCAAGGTGCGCGAGATCATGGCTACCCAGGATCCTCTGCCCGCCGGCCTGCGGATTGGCGTGGTTGGGGGCGGCTGCTCAGGCTTCCAGTACTCCATGGCCTTCGAGAACCAGAGCGGCATGATGGATAAGGTGTTCCCTTTCGAGGACCTGAAGGTCTTTGTGGACGCCACTTCGCTCATGTATCTGAACGGCTGCATTGTCGACTATGTCGAGACGCTAGAGGCGGCCGGCTTCAAGTTTGAGAATCCCCAGGTGAAGTCGACTTGCGGCTGCGGTTCGTCGTTCAGCGTCTAAGCGTTCGCGATCTCTTTGAAGAGCAAGGCCCGTCTCTCGGTGGAGGGACGGGCCTTGCTGCGTCTGGGTACGAATTGCTCTGAAGGTTTCTCGGCTATTGCTGAGGCTGCGGCGTAGGGGTCGGTGTTGTGCCTCCGGAGCCTCCGGAGTTGCCAAAGCTGGGGCCACCACCGCCAAATGTCGGTCCACTCCCTGGGGTGGGGTTGCCGCCTGTGGGAGAGCCGTTGGGCAACGTGCCAAGACCCGTTCCGGCGCCCCCGGCCAGGCCACCCTGTTGCATCATCTGCTCGGCAACCGGGTCGTAGAGAAACTCCCACTCGTTGTAGTGATTCTTCTTCTTGTAGACCAATATGGACTGCTTGGGGCTGGTGGGTGAGAAGCCCATGATGCCTATGCCGCCAAAGGTCTGTCCGTTTCCGAAACTGCCGCTGGGGTCCGTTCCGCTGGTTCCGGTGCCGGTCCCACCGTTCTGGCCCGAACCATTCTGCCCCGTACCATTCGCACCGCTCGAAGGGTCGGTTGGATTGCTGGAGTTTGTGCTTCCATTGCTGGGGTCGCCAGTGCTTGAAGAGAATCCTGTGCCGTTGGACGAACCAAGTCCGCCAACGGTTGTGCCGGTTTGCCCAATCGCGCCCGGAGTTCCGATACCACCCGGCGCCCCAATGCCGCCAGGCATGCCGACGGGACCAGTTCCGGCAATTGGCTGCCCGAAGAATCCCAGTGACTGCGTCTTCTGCTGCCCGACGCGGACGATCTTCCACTCATCCTTGCCTGTTGTCGGGTCAATGTATTTCTTGCGCAGGAAACGAATCTCGTTGGTCTTTACCAGCGCGTCCAGGTTGGGTGGATAGGCGCCAAATTTCTTGTAATAAAGCTTCACCGCGCGCGCATATTGCTTGCCGCGGTGCATGGTTTCAAGTTCCCGTTCGCGCTGAATCGATTTCGCAATCTTGGGCGCAGCGACGGACATTGCAATGACCAGAAGGGCCAGCATGAACATGACCCCGACCAGAATGTAACCCTCTTCGGAGCGATTGCTGCGGCGGGTTGGGAGAGGCTTGTTCATCTCTTTAAATCATAGCCCTCAGCTAATTCGCGGACAAAGTCAGCGTTTGAGTGTTGTTGTAGCTTAAATCGGTCACTTGCACGTTAGCAGGTAGTATTGTCCCGACTTTGTAGCGATGGTCGACAATTTCGCCCGTCTTGGCCATGAATACATCTTCACCGTGCGAAAAGAAAGCTTTCATTGTTTTGTCTTTGGTTTGTGTATAGCCAAAGTACTTCAGGTCGATATTGGGCGCAGTCGGTTTTGGGGGCGCAACTGGAATGACTGGGCCGGCTGGCTCCACTCGCGCGGTCGTTAGCGGCTGCTCAATCACAACCGGCGCGGAATCGGCCGAGAAGATGTTCCTGCCCGTACCTGCGTACTCCACTCCCTCGCTGCCGGTCAGCTTGTCAAAATGCACCGTTGGGTCGAGGTCCGGATTGGTAAGCTTTTCCGCATCAGCACCCTGGCCTGTAGATCCCGACCTTGCGCCTTGTGCCGGACGCGCCCCTGTAGTTGCAGCCTGCTGAACAGTCTTAACAACAGGAGGCGGCGGAGGCGTGGGAGACCCGCCAAAATAGTCGCTCAGCTCATAGCCGCCTACGGCGAGGATCACGACAAAGAGCCCGATCACCATATAAACCTGGCGCTTGTTTTCTGTCCCGAGAGGAATGGCCATGCTACTCGCCCTCCTTGCCGGCGTGGGGCGCTATGACGGGCGTAGCGGCAGGGTTGGAACCTTCTTCGCCAGCCTTTGGAGTTGCCGGTAATTCGCTGGGCACATCGGCCGGACGCATCCACGTGGAAACATTCAGCCGCAGGTTGACCAAACCGCCTTGCTGTCCCGTCAGGTGCATGCCGCGAATGACGAAGAACATCGGGTCGCGCTCCAGGCTATTCACGAAGCGCATGATGTCGGGATAGGCGCCGCTGATGCCGGCATCGAGCGATATCTCAGTCAGGTCGCCCCCGGGCTTGCCTTGCGTATATTGCATTCTCGACAACCGCACTCCCGACTTTACCTGTAGATCGCCGATGCGAGCGGCAAACGAAGAGTAGTTGGCAGGAATTCGTTTTTCATAGAAAGCCTTGATCTGGTCGCGCGACGCACCAACACGTTTGTCGAGTCCACGCAACGGGGCAGTCTGCAGATCCATGGCTTTCAACTCCACCTGCTTGCCTGCCAGAGCGTCGGTGGAGCGGCTGTTGGTGGCAACCCAGTCCAGGCCGAGGCGCACCGACAAAATGGTGACCAGCAGAAGCAGCACGCCGAACCCGGCATAGTGCCAGGTGAGCGGAGAGGCAAGGCGTTCGCGCCAAGCGGATACCGGTTGATTGCTCATTGCGGGCCTACTTGCGGTGGTGTCGGTACCGAGTCGATGCTTGAATTCGGAGGCACGGGGCGAGGATTTCTGGGCATAGCACTCATGGGGCGAGGGTTATTCACCGCGGGATTCGGCAGCCCACGGTTTGGCTGGCCCTGGTTCGCCAGTCCTTGGTTCCCTGGCTGAGTCGATGGAGTATACGGTGGCCGCGCCTGAGCGATCGGCGACAGGGGCACAGGTCGGATCGAGTGCGGCGCATGCGTTGGCAATTCTTGCGAATCCGTGGATTTTTCGGCTGGCTTCTTCATCGCCTTGCGCTCTCCCGGCGCAGCCGGATTGTACTCAGCCAGCAGATCGAACTGGACGCGGTTTGAAGCGCTCACCGGCTCAAGATGCTGGCCTGGACGATCGCTGCTTTCAGCGTTTTCACCCACAATGCGAGGAAGCAAAAACCGTCTGGAGTGCTCCAGATTGCTGACCAGGTCGACCGACTTGTCGCGAGGGCCCACCACCTGTAGATGCAAGGTGATGTGCCCGTCTTTCTGACGTGCCGGCTCAAGCGTAGTCACCTGCACGCCGCCCGGCAGCACAGTCTCCAAGTCTTCCATGGCCAGCGTCCACGAGAATGCCTTGTCGTCGAACATGGTGTTCAGCGCAGCAGCCTGCTTGAGCACCTGAGCATTATCCGGCTGGTGCATCAGGTCTGTATAGCCTTGCCGTTCGCGGGCGATGCGGGCAATCTGGCCATCCAGCGAATGGTCGCGGGCGCGCGCTGCTTCCGCCTTCTGGTGAATGGCGTGCAGGCCAATGCCCAGCAGAATGGCGAGAAACGCCAGCGCACCCATGCCGATGCGCAGCCGCTTCATGGCCGGCCCAAGGTCGGCGAACGGGCGGGTAGCGAGATTGAGAGTGACTCTCATCTTTTAGCGTACCCCCGCCAACGCGCCGGTAACTCCGGCAATGCTTGCCGCGCCGAGCGATGTGACCGCTCCGGTCTCAGGCCGCCCGGTAAGTTCGACAATAGTCAGCTCAGGGTCGTCGATCCATCGGGCAAAACCCTCAAATCCGGTATCTTCGTCTCCGCTATAGCCTGCGAAATGCAGCTTCGTTGGGCGAGCTCCCAGCTTGTCCTCATAGTAGGCCGCAGCCACGGCAACTCCGCGGCGAGCCTCATCCAGACGGAGGCCAGGCTCGGCAGGCAGGTCGAGGGTGCGATAGAGCAGCAGGTTCTGTCCGTTGGAGATGCAGGTGGTGAGCGCCACCGAACTCATGTTGGCAACCAGCACTGCCTCCATGGAATCGACGGCCGCGAGAGCAGCAAGGCTCGATGGCAGCACCGCGCCCGGCTCGTATCCGGCAGCGCGTACTGCGGCCTCGTACTCAGCCAGTATCGGGCCGGGCAAAACTGCGGCAAGCACTTTGCACTCGTGCTTGTTTTCGGATAAAACCTGGTAGCTCAGCCCGGCATGTTCAACCTCGAACGGGACCATCTTGCGCAGGCGGAAACGCAGCACCGGCAGAGCTTCGACAGGCTTGTCGGGAAGCGAATCGAAGTCCAGCACAAACACGCGGACGACCGTATCAGGAATGATCAGCGTGACCGAGCGGCTGCGCGGCGAAGCCTGGTCAAGCGCTGTACGAATGGCAGCTGCGACGGCCTCTGGAGCGCGCACATTCGGCTCGCCGATACCGGGTAGCAGCGCTCCGGGCGGCAACGGCTGGTACGCATACGCCGGCGGCTGACCGGGAGCCGGAATCACAGCAGCCAGCACGCCCTCAGGCGTGATTTCCACCGCCGACGGGGGACGTCCGCCTGGCTCGGTGCCGAGTTTTGCCTTGCTTAAAATCGAACTCACTAGCGCGATGCCTCGATGAAGGTAACCTTGTTGATCTCTTTCAATGTCGTGAACCCACGACGAACGCGGTCAATCGCCGACTCGCGCAGGAAGCTCATGCCCTCTTTACGGGCTAATTTGCGGACTTCCGAAGTCGGTTTCTTTTCCAGAATCAGTTCACGGATCGGGTCGGTCAAATCCAGCAACTCGTGGATTGCCGTTCGTCCGCGAAAGCCGGTGCCGCCGCACTCAATGCAGCCCTGCCCCTCGCGGAAGGGGAAGCCGCGCCACTCGTCGGGATCCATGCCGGAGAGCAGCAGAACGTCGTCGCCATAGGATACGGTGTGGGCGCAGTGATCGCAGATGGTGCGGACAAGCCGCTGCGCAAGAATGCAGTTGAGCGCGGATACAAAGTTGTAAATCTCGACGCCCATGTTGGTGAAGCGGCCAAGCACGTCCACCACGTTGTTGGCGTGGACTGTCGTGAACACAAGATGGCCCGTGAGCGCCGAGTTGATCGCGATCTGTGCCGTCTCATTGTCGCGGATTTCGCCGACCAGAATCTTGTCCGGGTCATGACGCAGAATCGACCGCAGTCCGCGCGCAAAAGTGAGGCCCTTTTTCTCGTTTACCGGAATCTGCGTGATGCCGCGAATTTGGTATTCGACCGGGTCCTCAATGGTGATGATCTTGTCTTCGTCGCTCTTGATTTCGTTGAGCGCGGCGTAGAGCGTAGTGGTCTTGCCGGAGCCGGTTGGGCCGGTGACGAGCACCATGCCGTAGGGCTCGCGAATGTAGCGGCGGAAGCGCTTTAAATCATCCTCGGCAAAACCTACGACGTCCAGAGTCAGGTTCCTGAACTTCTCGCTCATCGATTCTTTATCGAGGACGCGGAGCACCGCATTTTCGCCATGCACGGTCGGCATAATGGATACGCGGAAATCGATCAGGCGACCCTTATAGCGAACACGGAAACGCCCGTCCTGCGGAACTCTGCGCTCGGCAATGTCCAGCTCGCTCATGATCTTGATACGCGACAAAATTGTGGAATGATGCTCACGCGCAATGGGCGCCATTGCCATCTGCAACACGCCGTCAATGCGGTACTTCACCACCACCGAGTCATCATTTGTTTCGATATGAATATCCGACGCGCGCCGCTCCAGCGCCGTGAAGATGGTCGTATCCACCAGCCGGATGATCGGGCTGATATCTTCTTCACTGGTCAGCTTTTCAATGGAGATATTTTCTTCGGAGTTTTCGTCCCCGGTGAGCACATCGAACGTGAGCCCCTCGCTGGCTTCGTCGAGCACGCGCTGCGACTGCTCTGTCTTTTTCAGCAGGTCGGTAATCTGTGAGAGCGTGGCCACGCGCGCAATGATGCGGTGCGCGAGCAACCCCGCAATCTCGTCCAGCACCATCAGCCGCGAAGGATCCGAAACCGCAATAACCAGCGCGTCGCCCTGCTGTTCAATCGGCACGAAGTTATAGCGGAACATCAGCTCTACAGGGACCGTGCGCAGCAAATCATGCTGAATCTTGAAGTTCTTGAGGTCGACAAACTCCGCGCAATAGCGCTTGGCAAGCGCTTCGGCCTGGGAGCGGTCGTCGGTACCCGTCGGCATTGGAATTGCAAGTACAGAAGCTGAATCTGCCATGGCTTTTACCCTCCTCCGCCTCCGCCCGTCATGCCCAGCGAGAAGATAGGCAGGTAAAGCGAAATCAGAATGAACACGACAACGATGCCCATGATGATAAGAATCGCCGGCTCAATCAGCGCCAGCGCCGCAGTCAGTGCGGTGGCAACATCCTCGTCAAAAAATTCAGACACGGAATTCAGCATCTGCGGCAGGGCGCCGGTCTGTTCGCCCACGGAGATCATCTCCGCTGCCAGGTCGGGAAAGACCTCCGTGCTGATCAACGCTTCGGCCAGGCTCTTGCCCTCGCGCACCGTCGTAATCGATGCAAACACCGCCTTCGATACGCGCCGCGAACTGATGGTGCGGGCCGCTGTCTCAAGCGATGGCACCAGCGACAGGCCACCGGTGAGCAGTGTCGAAAGGGTTCGCGCAAACAAGGCAACCTGATACTTCAGCCAGATGTTGCCGAATATGGGCAGCTTTATGCGCACTGTATCGATAAAGTCCTTGCCCCGCTCGGTCGTGGCAAATTTGTAGATCGCCGCCGCCACAGCCAGGATCGTCAGCAGAATCCACAGCAGATTGTGGTTGAGCCATTTCGAGAAATCGAGCAGGTAAACCGTCATCGCCGGCAGCTTCGATCCAAGCTGGTCGTAGAGAGTGGCAAACTGGGGTACCACGTACGCGAACATGAACATCACCAGCGCCGTAACCAGCGTCATCAGAACGCAGGGATAGATCAGCGAAGTAATCAGTTTCTTGCGGAAAGTGAGCGTAACCCGCTGGAAGCTCACAAAGCGTTCCAGCACCTCCAACAAATTACCGGATCGCTCGCCGGCCAGCAGCGTCGTCGTATACATTACCGGAAATCCGCTCTGCGCTTCGAAGGCCGAAGAAAGCGCTTCACCGGTTTTTACGCGGGTTGCCACGTCGTCCAACTGACCGGCAAACTGGGCGTTCTTCTGCCCTTTGGCGAGCATCTGGAGCGAGCCCAAAATCGGCAGCCCGGCGCGGATCAATGTAAGAAACTGCTGGTTGAAGATGAGAAACGGCTCCAGCTTGACCTTGCGGCGCTTGAGCCCTGCAAACCCCGACCGCGCCTTGACTGAAAAAACGTGGTAGCCGGCATGGGTAAACCGCGCCCGCAACTCATCGGCTGTGGCTGCCGTCTGCGTCTGCTCCTGCACGCGTCCACGCTCATCGGCCAACTTGATGACGAACTCTGCCATGTCTCCGGTTGCCGGCCACGGTTTGCCGGCCTTTCCAAGGGATATTTCTCAGTTTTCAGGGTACCAGCTTATGCTGCCAATGCTTGTAACGGATAGACGCAAAAGGGGGAAGAAGCGCTCATGGGCGGTGCATCGGTTCCACCTCGGGAAAAGCGGCAATTTCCAACTACCCAAGCTGACTTCCATTGGATGCGCCAGGAACAAAAGAGGGGTTGGTCGCCGCGAATTGTCTGGTATCGTACCAGCAATGGGGAGCAAGCTAAAATCCTGGCTACTCGCGCCCTCCACACGGTGGGCGCACTTCCGATTTGTCCCGTTCAAGCGCCTATGGGTGCTGATGGCCGCCGCCTTCTTTTTGTTCTCCGTAATCGGTTTCTATGTCGACTTAAGCGTGACGAAAGGACAGCTGCCATATTTCGCTGTCTTGGTAATCGCGTTTGTAAGCGGGGCTAACGCCGTCGTCTGGATCATCGTGCTTTCCCGCATGGCGAAGGTGTATCTGGTCCTCCTGATCGCGCTGCAATTTCTGAATACACCCCTCAACACCTTCCTGACGAACTGGCTGATCCGCACCTTCAATCTGCAATCAGTCTCATCGGATACCGGCATCCAATTCGCGTCAACAGCCACAGTGATAGCGGTCATCGTCTCTTACATCTTCTTCGTCATTTACATTCGCGGCCAAGGCGTAGAGTCGTTCCGCCTGCAGAACGAACTGGCCCTGGCTCACGGCATTCAGAAAACGCTGGTCCCTCCTGTTATTTTGCGAACAGCCAGCTTCGAGATATACGGCATTTCCTGCCCCAGCGAGAAGGTAGGCGGCGATCTCGTGGATGCGCTGCGTCTCCCCAATGGCGACGCGATTGCCTATCTCGCCGACATTGCCGGACACGGCCTGCAAGCTGGCATCCTGATGGGCATGCTGAAAACAGCCGCGCGCACGGCTCTTTTGGACGCCGGAGAACGCGAGCCGCATCGCACTCTTCCCGTGCTGCTGGATCGTCTCAACACCGTGCTTCCCGAAGTGAAGGAACCGCACATGTACGCCACCTTTACAGGCTTTCGGCTCGGCGCAGACGGCAGCGTGTTTTATGCTCTGGCCGCAAGTCCACCGATTCTGCATTGGCATGCCGCCGAGCAGCTTGCCTCGCATTCCGAAGAGCCGCAGCTTCCGCTGGGACTGCTGCCGGTACCGAGCTTCGACGGTGAAACGCTACAAACCGCTCCGGGAGACCTCATCGTGGTGGCCACCGACGGAATTCTGGAAGTGGCCGACAAGCCAGGCGAAGAGTACGGCGTAGAGCGGCTGAAAATGGTGATCGCCGCAAATGCCAAGGATGCTTTACCGTTGCTGGCCGAGAAAATCCTTGCGGGTGCGGGTGCGTTCGGCCGCCAATTCGACGACCAGACCATATTGATCGTACGGCGGCTGTAATTTGTGCAGAACGCACAGGTTTGCTGAACCTGTATCCTGATTGCATTCAGCTTTCTTGTCGGAGAAAAAGGGTACGGATTGGTGCGCGCAATGGATTCAACCATTCAGGGACATGGGCAAAGACGGCGATTTGGTGCGGAATTCGGCGGGAAGCTAGCTCCCGCCATGCGCAGGCACTGGCGCCTGGCCGCTGAGGGAGCCATGCTGCTTGCCGTGGCTGCATTAGCTGTGGGGATCTTCACTGGTTCCCATGGCCACCGTGCCGCCGCGGTTATAGCTCCGTTTCCGCATGAACTTGCCCAGGTCAGCTTCGCAGTCGGTGGCGATGTGATTCCACATGAGCCCGTCCGAGCTGCCGCCGCCGCCGCCGCTGCGGGAGATCCGACAAACAGCCAGGGCTGGGGCGCGCTCTTCTCTGACGTCGCAGACATCTTCCACCGCGCCGATTTCGGTTTCGTCAATCTTGAAACCCCAGTCGCCCCAGCCCACTCGCACGGCTCCAAGCCCTTTATGTTTGACGCGCCCGTTGCGCTGCTCGACGGCCTGAAAGCCAACGGCATCAAAATCGTCTCCTTCGCCAACAACCACGTCATGGACCAGGGCTGGCCCGGCTTCACCGAGACCCGCGAACATCTCCGGGATGAAGGCCTGCTCTTTGCCGGCTCCGGCGACACCGCCGCGCAAACCTGGCAGCCCGTCATCACTGAGGCAAATGGGATCAAGGTAGGCTGGCTGGGCATGACTCGCTGGCTCAACGGTAACCGCAATCCCGAAAAAGACGACCAGCCGCACGTAAACTTCTTCCCCTATCCGGGCGAGTCAGGCGGTGCTCCCGGTGCCGACGAAGCCCAGGTCCTCGAAGCCATCAAGACAGCCCGCGCCCAGTGCGATTTCCTCGTAGTCTCCATCCACTGGGGCATCGAATACGCGCCAGAACCCCGCCCCGAAGACGTGGAAACCGCCCACAAATTCCTCGAAGCCGGAGCCTCCGTCGTAGTCGGCCACCATCCGCACGTTTTGCAGCCGGTTGAGACCTATCGCACCCAAGATGGCCGCAACACCGTCATCTTTTATTCGCTGGGAAATTTCTTATCGAACCAGTCTCGCAGTTACGTTGACGGCCTCATGCCGGACAAAGATGGCGACCCGCGCGACTCGATGATTGGCCTGTTTTCCGCAGTGCGCAAGGACTACGGCCCAGCAGGAATCCGCGTGGAATTGGGGCACGTGGGGATATTGCCGGTGTGGGGCGAAAACAACCGCAACGAGATAGCCAGCGGCCACGCCAAGACCACTATCATCCGTCCAATATTGATTGATCGCGAATTGCCACGTCTTCAGGCTCGGCTCGACGAACTCAACAAACTCGCCGACCAAAGCAAACAAACCACCGCACCTAACGCGAATGGCGGAGCAACGGGCCTCACCGCAGAGCAGAAAAAGGAATTCATCGACCTGACCAACCGCCTGAAGCTACTTACAGACCGCCGCGCCCTATTGCTCGCCCGCACCGGCGACGACTATGTAACCGACCCGCCGAAGCTACCTGCAAAACCATAAAAACTTCTCCCTATGGTTGAGCGGACGATCGTAGGTAGCGCCGACCTCCCGGTCGGCTGTCGTGTGGGCCTCCCGGCCCACATACGAGCAGGCGGTTTGGATGACACCAATTCATATCAGCGCAAGTCGTTTTATCGTACAAGCAAACTACGCAGCCAGCTCGACGCCTTCCTTGGCCGCCGCCCGTAGTAGTGCGCCATCCAGCGTTGCCAGCTGAACTCTGCTACGAATCGCGAGTTCCAGATAAGAGGCATCGTACACAGTGAGTTGGTGCCTTCGTGCCAGGCGCATCGTTGCGTCCCAATCCACTTCGATATCGACTTTGATCGGATAATCCGCCAGCCGCGAAAGAAAAAGATCGGAATCGGACCGTTCCAGCCGCCCACGTCGTTCACACACCACCAGCAGGTTTCTTACCTCATACCACCAGAGTGCGGGAACCAGCGCGTCCTCGCTCAGTAGCCTGTGGGCAATCCGGACCGCCGTTTCCGATGGCTCATCTGCCAGAATCCAGGGTCCGGCAACGGAAGCATCAAGCACAAACGGCATTTACATCCGCCCTTCGTTCTTCGCGTCAATGATCTCCGTCAATGACATTTTGCCTACCTTCTTGCGCAACTCTTCTATGGAATGCATTGCTGCGAGAGTCCTTTCGCGCCTGGCTGTCTCACTCGCGGCCAGAACCGCATCGTCCGGAATGATGCGCGCAATCGGCTTCCCATGACGCGTAACAACTACGGTTGCCCCACGTTCGACATCGTCGAGAATGCTGAGAAATTTAGTTTTCGCTTCAGATGCCTGAATCGTCTGCATATTTCGACCAGTCCTTTCGACCAGTCGATTATAGCAGTCCCTTGCCCGACGTTTGAGACCTGAAATCGATAAATTAGCTCCGTGCCCAGTTCTTGCGCATTTTTTTCTTGCGCAAGGGCGGGAAACCGCAGCCGCCAAAGGAATCCTTTATTTTGTGCCATGTATATAAATTAGTTATCAATACCCGTTAGCCACCAACCATGCCTCAGTCAGTTCAAGCTCCGGCTTCTTCGCCGCAGTCATCTGTGCGTGGGCCAGCTTCACCAGCACATCCGCCTCGACATTGACAGGCGCGCCAACGGCGAGCGTATGCAGGTTAGTCCGCCAATAGGTCAAAGGCAGAATTGCGATGCTGATCTCCTCGCCATCGAACGCAGCAATCGTCAGGCTGATGCCTTCGACAGCCACCGACCCCTTATGAACCATCCAAGGCCGAACATTTTCCGGAACCCGCACCCTGAGAGTCCAGTCGGTGGTCTGCTCATCAAAATGCGGACTCGACTGCGGCACCACCGAGTCCAGCGCAGTCAAAGTTCCGCATCCATCCACGTGACCTTGCACGATATGCCCGCCCAACGGGCTCCCCGCAGCCGTCGGCAGTTCCAGATTGAGCTTTGCCCCGGCGGCGAGCCCACCGAGCGAAGTCCGATCCAGCGTCTCCTGCGCCAGGTCAGCATGGAAGAAGGTCGCGTTCACATCCAGCGCCGTCAGACACACGCCGGATACCCCAAGCGAATCGCCCTCGCGCAGCCGCCCAGCCAGTCCCGGCGCCTCCACCGTAATGCGGCGAACCCCACCCGTTTCCTTCAGACTGACCAGCGTCCCCGTCTGTTCAATGATGCCGGTAAACATGGTTTCATTCTAAGGGTTGAGGGAAGAACGCCAAAACCGACGTCGGTATAGACTGAAGTCGATATGATCCCGGTCGGCTATTTGGCAAAGCGTAGCTGTAAAAAGCCCGACTCCTTCATTCTGCCGAGCGTCGAAGATGTTTATTCCGTTGGCGATTGCGTGGGCGATAACTTCGCCGATTACATGAATTATTGGAAACACAATGGCTTTGGGCTGTTTGACTCGCCTGAAGTCATTCGAGCCGTCGCACGAGACAACGCGATTAACCTGCAGGGCACGATGCTGTTTTATTACGAAGCTCATGAATTGGAATTTGACGAGCAAGGCTGGCGATCATTTTCTCCTGATCAGTTTTTTCAGACCAACATCATTACCCCATCCCAAAAAAGGTTGGAGGGATTCGATGTGGTGACATTTACTGCAGGCAATTTACCAGAACACTCCCCTCTTTCATGTAACGGACTAGCCGAGAACCTACCGACAAATTCCCATTGTCTGTTCGATATGTTTGCCGAGGCAGAGACAAGTCTCAACTCCGGAAGGTTCGAGGAGTGCGAACCGGGGCCTTATCGGATATTTGCAGTCTTTTCCGTCGATTGGCCCTGATCTCTAATCCTGTATTCTTGCCGGGGGACAACGATACCGTGCCCGGCGACAAAGTGCGAGACATCCTCCTCACCATCGCGGTCACTGCAACAGCCCGTGTCTGTGTTTCCCGCGACCGCCTTCTACACAGGATTCCCTGGAATGGGCGCATGGAGACGGCAGGTCCTGGAACCTCGCGTCACGCCATACAAAGCGGCAAAAAAGTTTTGGACGCCGTGCTGGTAAGGCCGCAGTCCACGCCTCACGCCAGCCTGCTCATCTGTCACGGGATCGGAGAAACCGTTGAGCTCTGGCATAACGTCCAGCAGCTCCTCGCCGAAAACGGAGTCACTTCACTGGTCTTCGACTACGCCGGCTACGGCCGCAGCAAAGGCTTCTTCAATGCGCGCCAGGCCGAGCAGGACGCCATCGCCGCATTCCATTTCCTCGCCGAGCAAACCGCTCCGTTGCTCGTCTCCATCCTCGGATTGTCCCTAGGCAGCGGCATCGCAGCCGCCATCATCGGAAGAGTGCCCGCCCATCGCCTTGTGCTCTGCGCCGCATTTACGTCTCTGCGCAAAGCCGCGGTCAGTGTCGGCATTCCCAAGGCATTCGGGTTCGCAGTGCCGCCAATATGGGATGCCGAAGCTGCCTTGCGCAACTGTAGAATTCCAGTTCTCATCGTTCACGGAGAAAAGGACAGGCTTTTTCCCGTCAGCATGGCGAACGAAGTTGCCTCGTTCTGCGGATCAAACAGAGAGTTGGCAATCATCCCCAACGCCTCGCACAACGACCCGTTCTACCACCCGCAATCATCCTACTGGGGAGACATCGTCGCTCGGTTCCTGAAGAATGATTGAGCGGGAGTGATCGTCTATGCGCGCGGCCAAGGATCTTTAAGCAGCGAGCACAGCCCAAGGTCGTTCTCGTAGCGCACCACTTCAACCTCGGCCATGCGAATTGCATGCGACATGCCGCGAAACGCCGGCACTGCATCCGATCCCATAATCTGCGGCGACACAAACAGATGTACGCGATCCACCAGACCAGCCGCCAGCAGCGCCGTGTTCAGACGCGTCCCTGTCTCGGTAAGCAGAGTCAGAATGCCTTCCTCGCCCAGTTTGTCCAGCACCTTGCTCAGCGGCACACGGCCAGCCTCAGCCGGTAACACCTCAACGCGCACACCGCGCGACTGCAAAGCGTGAATCCGCGCTTCATCCTTCGACACGGTAAAGATCACAACGTCCTTTTGCGCCGTCTTGACCATCTTTGAGTCCAGCGGCATGCGCAGTGCCGAATCAAGCACCACGCGCAGCAGTGGCCTGCGCCGCCGCAATCCACTGCGATCGGTAAGCATGGGGTCGTCGGCGAGCACGGTATCGACGCCGGTAAGCGCTGCGTCCGCCTGCCAGCGCAGAGGTTGAACGGCAGCCCGCGCTGCATCGCACGTAATCCAATAAGGCTCTTGAACCGTATGCTGCCCGGCGGGCGGTGCGATGCGGCCATCGAGCGTCATTGCCACTTTCATCAACACCAGCGGACGCTTGTGCTGGCTCCATCGCGCAAAGCCCTCATTGAGCCGCCGCGCCTCCGCCTGGCAAACGCCAAGCGTCACTTCCAAACCAGCTACGCGCATCTTGTCAGCCCCATGCCCTGCGACGGCGGGATTTGGATCGATGGTCGCCGCCACCACGCGTGCCAGGCCAGATGCGACAAGAGCTTCAGTGCATGGCCCGGTGCGCCCCGTATGGTTGCAGGGCTCAAGGGTCACATAGGCCGTGCCACCACGCAGCCGTTGACCTGCGTGCTGCGCGGCCACTTTCAGAGCGACCACTTCAGCGTGTTCCACCAGGTCATACTCATGCCAGCCTTCGCCCGCCACTTGCCCTGCACGATCCAGAATCACGCAGCCCACCGCGGGGTTAGGCGAGCTGACCGCAACGCCTCGCCGCGCCAGCTCCAGCGCCCTCTGCATCCAATAACGATCTTGATCGGGAGTGCCCATCTTACCCCAGCAGCGAATCAACAAACTCCGCCGGTGAAAACTCTAGCAGGTCGCTCATCTTCTCGCCTACGCCTACAAACCGCACCGGCAGATTCAGCTCCTGCGCAATAGCCACAGCGATGCCGCCTTTCGCCGTCCCATCCAGCTTGGTCAGCACAATTCCTGTAACCCCGGCAGCCTGCGTAAACAGTCGCGCCTGCTGCAATCCATTTTGCCCGGTGGTGGCGTCCATCACCAGCAGCACCTCATGCGGAGCGCCGGGAATCAGCTTGGCCGCCGTTCGCCGCATCTTCTCCAATTCGTCCATCAGACCGGTCTTAGTATGCAGGCGTCCCGCAGTATCCACAATCAGTTCGTCGATCTTGTGCGCCTTGGCGGACGCAGCAGCATCATAGAGAACGGCAGCCGGATCGCCCCCCTGCCGCGTCTTGATCATCTGCACGCCCGACCGCGAAGCCCACACCTCCAACTGCTCAATCGCAGCGGCGCGAAAAGTATCCGCCGCGCATAGCAGCACGCTCCGATTCAGCCCGCGATACCATGCCGCCAGCTTTCCCGCCGAAGTCGTTTTCCCCGTCCCATTCACTCCTACCAAAAACGTGACCAGTGGCCCTTCGGCAGGCTGTGCAGCAGGAGGGTTCTGAGCCAGCGGAGCTTCCAAAATAGCGCGCAACTCATGCTTCAAAAGCTCGCGCAATTCGTCGCCGCCCTCAATCGCCTGTCGCCGCGCACGGTCGCGCAGTGCCTCCAGAATTCGGTTGGTAGTCTGCACACCCAGGTCGCTGGACAACAATGCCGACTCAAGGTCTTCCAGGCTCGACTCGTCCACCGTGCGGGTAAGCGCAACCAGCCCTTCGATCTTGAATGAAAGCGACTCGCGCGTCCGCGAAACCGCCTGCTTCATCTTGTCGAAAAAGCCAACTTTCGGTGCCTCTTCCGGTTCTTCTTTCCTGCCGCCAAAAAACTTCATAGATAAATAGCCCAATTTCGAGTTTAGAACACGATAGTGATGAGTGATCCGGGGGCTAGTGATTAGGTGTTTGGGATCAGAGCGGAATCAAGCGTGCCATTCCTGCCAACGCTCGCGTATATTGTCGCCATGAGCTTTCCCCGCTTCTCTCTTTCATTTCGATGTCCATCTGGCCGCTTGTTACTCGCCGCAGCAACCGCAGCTGCTTTTCTATCACCGCCCATCTGCGTCCAAACTCCCGCCCAGCAGTGCAAGAGCATGGCCGGCGCCCACAACATGGCCGACATGCAGCCTGTCCCGCCTCCCGATCAGCTTCCCCCGCCGGAACACATGACCGGCATCGGCAACAGCCACATCGAAATCAAAGCCAGCCCTGAGGTGCAAGCCTGGTTCGACCAGGGCCTGAGCCTGCTGCACGATTTCTGGGACTACGAATCCGCCAAAGCCTTCGAGCAGGCTATTCGCGTCGACCCCAATTGCGCCATGTGCTACTGGGGCCTGGCGCAGGCTGAGGGCATGAGGAGCGGCGACAAGGACGCCTACAGCAAGAAGGCACTTGAGAAGGCAGTAGCACTGAAAGGCCACGCCGGCAGCGAAGGCAAGCTCTACATTGAAGCGGCGAAGGCCGGGGCCGACGCGAAAGACGACGACCGATCGGCGGAGATCGCCATCCTGCGCTCTCTAGTCAAGAAGAATCCGAAAGACACTCAAGCACGCATCTATCTTGCCGGAGCAGTCGGCAACGGCTATGACGACAACGGTGAACCAAAGCCGGGCCAGAAGGAACGCATTGCAATTCTAGAAAGCGTCATGCGCGATGCCCCCAATGACTCCGCTGCCCACCACTATTGGATTCACGCCATGGAGCCGGGCAATCATCCTGAACAAGCATTGAAAAGCGCGGCATTGTTGGCCAGCCTCGCACCCAACTCCGGCCATATGGTCCACATGCCGGGCCACATCTTTTATCGCACCGGCAACTATGCTGAGGCGCAGCATTGGTTCGCCGCATCAACAGCCGCTGACGAACGCTACATGCAGCAACAGCACGTCTCGACCGACGACGACTGGAACTATGTGCATAACATGATGTACTCGATCGCCAACCTGATGGAGCAGGGTAAGCTCACCGAAGCCAATGCACTCAGCGACCGTCTTTCGGCGGCCCGTGGCAAGCTTTCCGCCACGATGTATATCTGGTCTGCACGGGATCAGGTTTCGCGCATCAGTCTGCGCCTGCCTGTTGCCATGCGTGTAAGTGACTGGGATGCGGTGATTGCCATGCTTGCTCAGTCGAGTCTCGGCGATGGCGAGAAGACCACCAATTTGCGCTTCCTCGCGAACGAACTCACCGAGTATGCGCGCGGCATGAAGGCTCTCGACGCTGGCGATCAAGCCGGCGCACAGGCTGCAAGCGAGCGCATGGATGCGGGCCTGTGGCGCTCCAATCACGACAACGAGACAAAGAAAGCCGAAGAAGAAAAAGATAAACCAAAGAAAGACGAGGCAAAGAAAGACGAGCCCCCCGTGACGGCCATTCTGCCCGATGCGGAACCCGGGCCGCTGATGAAATCCTTGAGCATTGCCTCGCTTGAACTGCGCGCCGGCATTCTTGTGAGCCAGGGCAAGCTTGATGACGCAAAGAAGCTCTACACCCAGGCCACCAAAGAAGAAAAAGATGCCGGCTATCATGAGCCGCCGTTTTACATCCGGCCTGTAGGCGAAAACGAAGCAACAGCCCTGCTGCGTGCCAAAGACTACGACGGAGCGAAGGCAGCTTATGAAGCAGCTTTGGTGGAGCGCCCAAACTCCGGCTTCGGCCTCTACGGAATAGCGCGCGTAAAGGAACTCAAGGGGGATGCTGCCGGTGCGCGTGAAAGCTACAGCGCATTCTTGAAACAATGGTCGACTGCGGATGCGTCACTGCCGGAATTGGCACATGCCCACAACGTTGTTGGCGGGGAAGCTACGGGAACTCGATAAGAAAGGTCGAAAAGAAAGGGAGGTCGAATTGAGTAGCGTTCGAGTGTTAGTGGGTACAAAGAAAGGCGCATTCATACTTACCGCCGACGGCAAGCGCAAGGACTGGAAGGTAAGCGGCCCCTTCTTTTCAGGCTGGGAAATCTACCACCTCAAAGGCTCACCGGTTGACTCCAACCGGCTCTATGCTTCGCAGTCGAACTCGTGGTTCGGCCAGCTAATTCAGCGCTCAGAAGATGGCGGAGCATCCTGGGCACCGGTGGGCAACAAGTTTGCTTATGACGGCGTGCCCGGAACGCACCAGTGGTACGACGGAACGCCGCACCCATGGGAATTCAAACGCGTATGGCATCTCGAGCCTTCTCTCACGGATGCCGACACTGTGTATGCTGGAATTGAGGATGCCGCGCTCTTCAAATCCACCGACGGTGGCGCAAACTGGCATGAGCTTTCCGGCCTCCGCGGCCACGGCAGCGGACCCCATTGGCAGCCCGGTGCAGGGGGCATGTGTCTGCACACGATCATTCTTGATCCCGCGAATGCCGGCCGCATGTATATCGCCATATCGGCAGCAGGCACATTCCGAACCGACGACGGCGGTGCAACTTGGAAGCCCATCAACAAGGGCCTTGTTTCCGGCTCCATGCCCAACCCCACAGCGGAGGTAGGTCACTGCGTTCACCACGTGACCATGCACCGGACGCGCCCCGACGTGCTCTTCATGCAGAAGCACTGGGACGTAATGCGTTCCAACGACGCCGGCGAAAACTGGCACGAAGTCAGCGGTAATCTGCCCACAGATTTCGGGTTCGCCATCGACGTTCATGCGCATGAACCGGAAACGCTGTACGTAGTCCCAATCAAAAGCGACTCTGAGCATTTTCCGCTGGAAGGAAAGTTGCAGGTATGGCGCAGTCGCACCGGCGGCAATGAATGGGAGCCGCTCACAACGGGCCTTCCGCAACAGGACTGCTATGTGAACGTACTGCGCGACGCCATGTCGGTGGACACGCTCGACGAATGCGGCATCTACTTTGGGACCTCGGGCGGACAGGTATATGCGTCCTCGGATGCAGGAGATACCTGGACTCCAATTGTGCGCGATCTGCCCGCCGTGATGAGTGTCGAGGTGCAGACGCTGGCATGATACGCGTCGTTTTGCCGCAGCATTTGCGTACGCTCGCCGGAGTGGGTGGGGAGATAACTCTGGGCCTAGCCGCGCCCATTACCATTCGCCGCGTACTTGACGCTATAGAAGCAAACTACCCCATGCTGTCCGGAACCATTCGCGATTACGCGACCGGCCGACGCCGCCCCTTCCTCCGCTTCTTCGTCTGCGAAGAAGACTGGTCCCATGAATCGCTGGACACGGAGTTGCCCGCGCAAGTAGCTGATGGCCGCGAGCCGCTGCTGATCATTGGCGCAATCGCCGGCGGGTAAGAATCTCGTACGGACTTTACTTGGTTTTGGTTGTAATAACAATGCTAAAAAAGTGTGGAACCCCAGTCCTCAAAAGCGGGGTGAGATCTGGGATTCCATCAGGAGTGGAGGGCCTATCCGGGAGACGGGCCTCGGTCGCTCAAGTTTGCAGCCGGTTGGGTTAGGCTGCTGTCCTTTTTTCCATCGGCTTTTGTGCCTGTGCAAGCTCATCAAAAATAGCGCGGTACTGAATCATTGCGGTGCGAAGCTCTTCCGTTGTGGCTTCAGCACGACTGGGTCGGACGGCAATGCCGTGGGCGACGCGGTAGTTTTCCATGACGCGCGGGTAAGTCACCGAGACATCGGCTGCTCTCTGATCGAACGTGGCAGTGGGATAGCCGCGAGCCTCAAGGAGTGAGTTGACCAGGTCGTCGGCTTCGGTCACTGCGGACTTGGGATGATCGACGAAGCGAGATTGGACGGTTTGCCACAGGCTGAGAAAACGATCACGTTCAGTGGTAGTGAGATCGCGAATCTCAAAAGCTTTTACGCGAGTCTCACGATCGGCGAGTTTTGCTTCGGCGGTGCTGGAGGAGCCGTGGGTGATCACGGCGCGGTCATATTCCGAGCCGAAGCGATTGCGCAGGTTTCGAGTGCGGCTCCTGCGATACAGGACGTAAGCAACGGTGATGATGCCAATGAGGGCCACGAATACGACCGCAGCAACGATGAGTTGGGTGTTGGTAAATCCATTGAACATTGCTTTGAGTTGATCCATAGCATTCTCCTGTGCGGGGATGTCCGCGGCTGTCGGGAAACATGCAATGGCTCCCGAAAGACTCTAGTGAATGCAGTATGAAGCGGGCCATGCGAGGAAGGCTGGGCAGAATTGATCAGTATGGGCATTGCTGCGAAAAGGAGCGATCAGGCGAAGAACTTCTTGAGTGGCTCCCAGTAATGACTTTGCCAGCCTGAATCCAGATGGTCGTATTCGCCGGCGGGAAAGCCAGTATGGTCGAAAGTCATCGTGGTTTCGGCAGCGCGAGGGTTGAATTCGAAATGGACGATGGAATAGATTCCGGGATCCCAATGAGTCGGCCGCCAGGCTTGTACGATGCGCTGATTGGGAACGAATTCGATGTTCCGCCCAACGACCAACCCGCCAAACTGCGAAAAGCTGCCGCCCGGTGTGCGGTCGATCGTGGCCGGCAACCCCGAAAAAGCGGCGAATTGTTTCTGGTCGAGAATCGACTCATATAGCCGCT
>Ga0302320_10008578_pt1 | contig 22176 bp, 16 predicted proteins | sample Bog_T0_3_FD_202130 | JGI IMG/M metagenome (GOLD analysis project Ga0302320, IMG submission 202130) | Peat permafrost microbial communities from Stordalen Mire near Abisko, Sweden - Bog_T0_3 | ecosystem: Environmental > Terrestrial > Soil > Wetlands > Peat | place: Sweden: Abisko, Stordalen Mire...
TTGCGCGCTCAAAGCCGCCAGCATCTCATGAAACAGGGCTGCGTCGGTCGGCTGGTAGGGCGAGTTGAAAATTCCCAGCAAGCGATCGCGCCCGGTGACCGTAGCGCTGGTGGTGTCGACTCGATGTTCCCAGTCGTATTCCGCATCGCCATAGCGCTGTCGCCGGCGCGCCGGCGTCGAATCCCGGACAAACTCAAGGAGAGCCGTGACCAAACGATGCGTAGCGGCAGAGCGGCCCTCGCGCGCGGCAATGTCTTTCCACCAATGGTGCATGGAACGTACCCAACTCAGTCGGGGCGGGCTGAACTCAGACGCGGGCGAGTCTGGTTGCGATGAGGGAGGATGGAGGTCGGCCATCTTTGCAATGATAAGCGAGATAAGTAGAGGCGATGAGTAGAGGCGATGAGCCACGCTATCAGTCGAACCGAAGCTACTGCTCACGTTAGTGAAATTTTGGATATACCTTGATTCCCGGAGGAAGGCCTTTGGTGGCAAAGGGGAAATCCTCCGGCACTCTGACTTCCACGCGGCCTTCGGGCGTGAGTTTGTAAGGATGCCCATCCGGATCGACTGGCACTCCGGGCAGGCCTTCGGCGCTCGCTAGTTCCTGTATGCTCACCGGCAGTCGGCCGGTACGCTCGCCAAAACGCGTGACCGCCTGCTGCAGATGGGTCACGTCTTCATCGACCCGCAGCGCACGCAGATGTTCCACCGCATTCTGACGGATCAAATGATCCTGGCTATTCTGATACGTCGCGGACCACATCATGCGAGCGGTGTTGAAGTCTCCCGCATGTTCCGCCATCTGCGCCGCCAGCAGTCGCAGGAAGGGATGCGCGTTCGGAACCTGCGATCCGCGCCGGAAGGCCTCCGAGGCCTTCTCGTAATCCTGAAGTTCCATGTAGTAGACGAATCCCAGATCGTAGTAAAGCCTCCAGTTGGTGGGGTTGTTTTGAATCCCGAAGTCCATGAGGCGAACCGCGCGATCCGGTTCTCCCGCTCCGTTGGGCGGCCGCGGAGCCAGGAAATTTGCGCCAAACTCATACGCCACTACCAGATGCGGATCGAGTTGCGTGGTGATCTCCAGCAGCGGCGCGAGGAGGTTATAGCTGGTTTCGCCGTTATGGTGCCGGAAGCCGAAATACTGCACCGCGCGAGTCCAGTAGATGTCCGCCAGCAGCCCGTCATAACCGAGACTCATCCGTTTCAGCACCTGGGGAGAGCTGATGTACAGGACTTCTTCGAGCGTGGCCCGGGGCCTTATTTTGTCCGCATGATGCAGGGTCACAGCGCTGGCGCCGAGGAAAGCAACCACGCAGGCTGCGGCAATGATGGAAGTCTTGCGGCGGTTCATTTCAGGTTCCGGTTTTCGAAGATCAGCACCGCTCCGCTCAGGGCCATGGCCGCGTAAAACAAGGCGTACACGGTGTTGTTCAAGATGAGCTGCGAGGCGACCGGTTGCTCATGCGCAATCGAGCTGATCACATTGAAGGCTGAGAAATTCGGAACCAGATAAGCCGCGCCGGTGGCCAGCCAGCGAGTCACTCCATGAGCCATGCCCGCGAAGCCGCGCAGGTCTTCGGCAAAGCTCCCGATCACAAAAAGTGAGAAGGCAAACACCGCCGACAGCAACGGCGATGAGAATGACGAGAACAACAGCGCCAGGGAACAGATGATGAAGAATTCGAGAATGATGAAATACAGAGCAACGAGAATAAGAGCGTCGGCTCGAACAAATTTGTGAGAAACGTAAAACAAGGCGGCGAAGACTCCGATGGCCATGAAGAATGTGTTGACCACGAGAGTTCCGGCCAGACCGAAAAACTTGCCTACGATGAACTCCCATCGTCTGACCGGGCGTGAGAGCACGGTGTAGAGCGTGCGTTTCTCGATCTCCTTGGAGACCAGGCCAATGCCGATGAAGATGGCGATCACGATTCCGAAGAGCGAAACCGCGGTCAGGCCAAGATTAATCACCACCAGCTTTTCGATGTCGATGGAAATCTGCCCGACCAGGATCGCGGCGCCGGAGAGCAATACCGCGAAGGCGATCAGGTTGTACAAGACGCGGTCGCGCACCGCTTCACGAAAGGTGTTGGACGCGATGTGGACGATGCGGGCGTTCATAAAGTCTTCCTCATGCCTATCTTTTCATCGATCTCTTTTCGTTGCATCATACGGTTGAGGCGGCCGAGGTTTCGGCGCGCTGTAGCTTCTCCACAAAGTAAGATTCCAGAGAAGTTCTTACAGGAGTGAGGGCGATCAATTTCAGGCGCTCACGGCGCAGGGCATCAATGGCGGCATCCTGCTGGCTCTCGTCGAGAATGGCGCGAACCGTGTCGCCGGTTACGTGACACTCTGAACCCAAAGCCTTCATGGAGGCGGGCACCCGGGTCCCTTGCCAGATGACTTCGATCTTCCCCTGCACGCTCGAGGTCAAATCCGCGACCGCGCCAATGGTTCGCACTTCCCCTTGATGAATGATGGCAACGCGGTCACAGAGAGCTTCGGCGTCGGAGAGAATGTGGGTCGAGAAGAAAACGGTCTTGCCTTCGTGCTTGAGTTGTTCGATCAAGTCGCGCACTTCGCGGCGGCCCATGGGATCGAGTCCGGACATGGGTTCATCGAAGAAGACGAGTTTCGGCTCGTGCAGAATGGCTTGCGCAATGCCCACGCGCTGCAGCATTCCTTTGGAGAACTTGCGCAGCTGCACACCTTGGACGTTCCTCAGTCCGACTCGTTCGAGAGTGGCGGCGACGCGGCGTGAGCGTTCTTTGGCGGGGACGCCGGAGAGTTGGGCGTAGTAGTTCAAGAGTTCATGGGCAGTAAGATGATCGTAGAAATAGGGCTGCTCGGGAAGGAAGCCGATTTGTGCCTTCACTTCCGGATCGGTCCACTCTTTGCCCAGCAGGCGGGCGGAGCCTGCGGTGGGGAAGACCAATCCCATGAGCAATTTTAAAGTTGTGGTTTTGCCGGCGCCGTTGGGGCCGAGGAATCCGAAGATCTCGCCGTCTTCTACTTTGAGATGAAGGGGATGAAGGGCGCGCTTCGGACGTTTGATCCAGAAGCCAACCGAATAAGTTTTTTCCAGACCGAGGATTTCGATGGCTGCCATGGCTGCTTATGAATGGGCGCGGTTGAAGTCGTACGAGAAAATTATAAGCAATGGCTTGATTTTTGGAAGTGGGCCAGGAGTTACGGAGGTCACGTTGGACGGGAGGAAGCGTCCCTCAGTGGCTGAAGCCGATGCTGGAGATCGGGACGCTTAACGCAGCGCTGAAGTGTGTGCTCCACCCAAACTCGGGTCGCTTACTGCATGGCTAACAGAGCCGAGCAGGCGGCGTAGCTGGGGACGAGAGTGAGGGTGCCGGCGGGCTGGATGCGCAGCACGGCATCCTGAATCGAGCAATAGGAGCGAGTGCCGAACTGGCTGCTGATGGGCGCGCCGGTGGAGTAGAACTGATCGTTGACGGGGCTGCCCGCGCTGGCCGAGCCGGTGGCATTAAAGTTGTAACCGCTCTTCCCGCCGCCGGCGCCGTTGGTCGCCAGATTGTTATCGATGAGACATCCGGTGGCCGGGCCAGGAGTGCAGGGCGAAGCGCCGCCCAGGATTGCCAGAGTGAGCGGAAAGCCGGTGAGCGGATACGCCGAAAAGTAAGCGATCTCTCCCGTATTGATGGTGCGAATCGATGCCGCGGCCGACGAATCATTGGCGGACATGCGGGCGCGCATAAGATTCGGGATCGCGATCGCCGCGATGATCAGAATGATGGCGACCACAATCAGCAGTTCGATTAATGAGAATCCGTTTTGTTTCCGCATGGTGTATCTGGCTCTTTCCTTAGCTTCCTCACCCTCGCTTGGTGAGCTGCGTGGTTGGTCCTACCCCAGCGCAACTCCCATATCTTGTGGCATTCCAAGGACCAAACTGGGCGAATGGGATTTCATCGTTGGTCATCGGCCAAGCGTATGGTTTTTAAGGAAGATGCGATGGCTGGCGCGGAGTGTTTTCTTAGGTTAATTCTCAATGGGGAGTCAGCGGGCGGCAGATTGTGACAAATTATGTCAAGGGGAGCGACGGGGTTGGTGGTGGCTCAGTGAGGCAGCATTTCAGGGAGATCCCTCGCTCCGCCTGAAAAGCGGCTCCACTCGGGATGACGCCACGCTTTGAAGGTCAAACTGAGCTGCTACCGGCGGCCTAACTTCTTTTAAGCTCGACCTTCAGCGGCTGAAGCCGGAAGGGAAACAAGCCGACGCTTACGGCGCGGCTGAAGCCGCGCCCTTTCAAAGCCAAACTTCAAAGCCAAACTTCAAGGTCAAACCGAATGGCGCCTTTCAAAAGCCAAATCCGAACCGCGCCACTCCCAAGGGCCGGCGGCGCAACTCAAAGCAAACAAAAAGGGCAGCGAAGTTGCCTTCGCTGCCCGCTGGTTTGTACCCTCCCCCAGGTACTTCACCAAACTCGTTGGAGCCACAAGATGCTTAGTTCGCCATCGGTAGCAGGGCCTGGCAAGCGGCGTAGCTGGCGACGAGTGTGATCACGCCCGCAGCCTGCGTACGAACCACGCCGTCATCAAACGCGCAGTACGCCTTGGTACCAGTCTGCGCGCTAATGGGAGTGCCGGTGGTGTAGAACTGGTTCGGAACCGGGCTGCCCGCGCCAGTGCTCGGGGTAGCGGCGAACTTGTATCCGCTCTTGCCGCCGCCTGCGCCGTCGGTGGCCAGGTTGTTATCGATGAGGCAACCAGTAGCGGTTCCAGGAGTGCAAGGCGATGCTCCACCCAGTACCGCCAGGGTGCCGTAGCCGACGGTGGGATAAGCGGCGAAGTAGCCGATTTCACCGGTCACTATGGTGCGCTCGGAAGCAGCCGCAGACGAATCGTTGGCGGCCATACGGGCGCGCATCAAGTTTGGAATCGCGATCGCCGCAATGATCAGGATGATGGCTACCACGATCAGCAGTTCGATAAGAGAGAAGCCCTTTTGTTTTTTCATTGGATTGACTTTGCCCCCGCAGAAATTTTGACCCGTTCTGGCCGCGGTCCCTTTTTCAATGGCAAGTCTGGGACCATTTCATTTCTGGGCGAGGTCACCAAAGGTTGCGGCCTTAACCTATTGTTTTCAACAAGAAAGTTGCAGAGGTGATGGGGGCGGCAAATTTCGGCTAGCGTCCTTTAGAATTCCCTAACAATATTTGTCAGTCGGGGAAAAATTGTGGCGAGGGTCGGTGTGGGGCTGCCTTGGGAAAAGGCTCCCTTCCTCTGGGATTACGGCACGGTAAAGAAGTTGCTATCGATGCAAAATACGACCACTGGGGCTGAAGCCTGCACTGATTCCGGAGCTTTACGCGGCGCTGAAGCGCCGCTCTTCCACGGCAACGCAAGCAGCTGAGTGCGGTGGAGTTGTTACCTCAGGCGCTGAAGCGCGGATTCCGTTTTAGCGGGCTCAACGGCACGACTGAAGTCATGTCCTTCCCGAACCTCCCGTAGATAGAGTTTTTCGGCGACCTCTGAACGTCGTGCCCTTCCCAGATCCCAGCCTGAATCAGAGTGTTGCCGCGGCCTACGACGCCCAGCGCTTTCGAACAAAAGAACAACGGGCAGCGAACTTGCGTTCGCTGCCCGTTGAGTTCGTACCCTCCCCGGATGTTGCGTAAGGAAGTTAGTTCGCCATCGGCAACAGGGCCTGGCAAGCAGCGTAGCTGGCGACGAGCGTGATCACGCCAGCAGCCTGCGTACGCACCACGCCGTCATCAAAGGCGCAGTATGCTTTGGTACCGGTCTGCGCGCTGATGGGAGTGCCGGTGGTGTAGAACTGGTTCGGAACCGGGCTGCCCGCGCCGGTGCTCGGGGTCGCGGCAAAGTTGTAACCGCTCTTACCGCCGCCCGCGCCGTTCGTGGCCAGGTTGTTATCGATCAAGCAACCAGTCGCCGGTCCCGGGGTGCAAGGCGATGCTCCACCAAGCGCCGCCAGGGTGGTGTAGCCCACTGTGGGATAAGCGGCGAAGAAGCCGATTTCACCGGTGACGATGGTACGCTCGGAAGCAGCGCCAGATGAATCGTTGGCTGCCATACGGGCGCGCATCAGGTTAGGAATAGCAATAGCCGCGATGATCAGGATGATAGCCACCACGATCAGCAGCTCAATCAGTGAGAAACCCTTCTGTTGTTTCCGCATCTCTATTTTCCCCTCGTTTCGGACTTTTTTGAATTCATGCTGGTCATGGTATGACGCAGTCGGGCTGGATATTCGCACCTGCCGGGCCAAAGTCGATAGTTACTCCGGTTCCGCTGGCCCTGCGGGAAGAGCTTTAGTTTCAGTATCAATGCGCACTTAGGTCTCTATTCTAAGACTGTTGTGATTATACTTCGGTGCCAAAATGCGGCGAAAGCCTGACAAATCTTGTCATTGCGGGAAATGGAACGTGTCCCAAATTAGGAACGCGAATGGAGTCTCGTCTTGCAGGTTTCTGTGCCGTGGAGCAGAGCTGCTGGTGGTGGTCGGTTTGCGGTGAACCAAGTTTGCGGTGAACCAGAGAAGAGCTCTCGCTGCGCTCGAGGGACAGGCGAGGGCGGCTGTCCCCACACAATATTTTGGCAAACCAAGCCACGATATTTTGGCAAACCAAACCGCGATATTTTGCAAACCAAACCACTAAGTTTTTACCGAAGATTGTTCTGCGGCGAGTCAATTTCATAGTACTATTCCGCGTCCCCGCTCGGACGCGCTTTCCGCGCGTCCATCGAAATCGTCATTGAGGAGGAAAGATGAAGCGCAATTCAGTTTGTTTGCTGCTCATGCTCGCAGCGTTCGCTTTCACTTCAGCCCGTCATGCCCAGGCCAGTAGCTTCCAGGTGATCTATACATTTCATGGAACTGACGGCGAGGAGCCTTACGCGCCGATGATCGCGGACTCCGCGGGTAATCTTTACGGGACGACCGAGTTTGGAGGCAGCCAGCAATGGGGCACGGTGTTCAAACTGACGAAGGGAGCCGGGGGAACGTGGACGGAGACGACCCTATACAACTTCTCGAATGGACCCGACGGCGGCGAACCGGCGGCCGAAGTGGTGATGGATGCGGCCGGCAATCTGTATGGCACGACCACAGCAGGCGGAGATGCGGCCTGCGTAACCCTGCACGGGTACTGCGGCGTGGTTTATAAACTTACGTTGAACCTTGACGGAAGTTATACCGAGAGTGTCTTGGTGGATTTTACGGGGACCAATGGTCTGAATCCGGTGGCCGGGTTGACTTTCGACGAGGCAGGGAATCTCTATGGAACGACGTCGTTTGGAGGAACTACCGGGGATGGCACGGTGTTTGAGCTTGCGCCGACGGGGGGAAGCTGGACGGAGACGATCCTGCACAATTTCGCGGGCGCGGATGGAAGGCAGCCGAATTCGACTTTAAAGTTCGATAGCTTAGGAAATCTGTATGGCACGACGAACATCGGGGGGAATCTGAAAGCCTGCTCGGATTTCGGGTGCGGCGAAGTTTATGAGCTGAAGCCGAGCGGCGGGAGTTGGACGATCGATGTGCTGCACCGCTTCAACGGCACGAACGGAGCGAATCCCAAAGGGTTAGCGTTTGACGCTTCCGGCAATATGTTTGGCTCGACGGCGACCGGCGGATCGGGAACTTGCGATGGTTTTCTGGCGCCCGGTTGCGGCCTGGTGTATGAATTGAGTCCGGTGGCCGGTGGATGGAGCGAGAAGTTGATTACGAATTTCACGACGGTCGTGTCGGCGGGGCCGAATCCGGTGGTGCTGGATGCGGCGGGCAATATCTATGGCACTTCGATTTATGGGGGGCTGAAGAATTGTGATTCGGGTTCGGGATGCGGCACCGTGTTTGAGATTGAGCCCAAGATTGGCGGAGGTTGGAACTTTACCGGTTTGTATGGATTCGGATTGAACAAGAATGGAGGCTTCCCGTATGCCGCGCTGAACATCGACGGGTCGGGGAACATTTATGGGTCGACGGGTTCTGGCGGGGATTTGAATTGCGAGGCATTCGGGGGGTGCGGGGTGGTGTTTCAGATTACGCCTTAGGGATTCTTCGTGGGGCAGGGTTGATCCGGGAAGGAGTCTCCAGGCCGTGGAAAACCGCTTCTGCGTCCGAAGCGAACCTCGGGCGCTAAAGCGCGGGTTCATTTCAAGAGGCTTAAGGGCCCGACTGAAGTCGGGCCCTTCCCGAGCCAGCCTGAGTGGGAGTCTTTCTGCAGCACGTCCAGCCGGAGTTGGTAGTAGCTGAATCAAGCCACTACCATCGGAGTTTTACTGAGGGCAAGCGATTCGCTGTTTTGCGATCAGAATTCGCCGGCTTTGATCAGCAGGCAGGTGACGTCGTCGTGCTGGGGGGTCGCGCCGACAAATAAATCCAGTTCGGCCATGAAGCGGTTGAGCATTTCCGGGGGAGTGGTGGAGGCTCCGGCGTTGATGGCGGCGAGCAGGCGGGTTTCGCCGTATTCATCCTGCCTGGCGTTTTCGGCTTCGACCAGACCGTCGGTGAAGATAATGAGCCAGTCGCCGGGTGCGAGGGTGACGGTGGCCGACTCATACTTGGCTTCGGCTTGAATGCCGACGGGCAATCCTCCGACATCCAGACGTTCGATTGTGCCATTGCTGCGGCGCAGGATGGGATTGTTGTGTCCGGCATTGACGTAGTGGAAGGTGCGGCGCGCGGCGTCATATTCCGAGAGAAATGCGGTGGTGAAGCGCAGTCCACCCTGGCTGTTCGAGCAGGCGTATTTGTTCATGTTGCTCACCAGTTCGGTCAGCTCGACCTGCGCGGTGGACAGGGTTTTGAGGCTGGCCTGGAATGTGGCCATGAGCATGGCGGCGGGGATGCTCTTGCCGGCGACATCGGCGACGGCGAAAACGATGCGGCTCTGGTCGATGGTTTTGCCGGGACGGGGGAATACGTCGTAGTAGTCGCCGGCTACGGTGTTGGCGGGACGCGTGGTATAAGCGACGGCGATGCCGGGGATCTGCGGCGGGGCGCCGGGGAGAAGCCAGGTCTGGATTTCGCGGGCGATCTGGAGGTCGCGCTTCATGACTACGCGGTCGGCGATCTCCAGCATGAGCAGGACAAACATCAACAGCCCGCCCCAGAAGTGAAAATCAAATTCGACGACGTGCACTTCGTGGTCGGCACCGTTGTAGCTGAAGCCGCTGCTGGGAAAGACCAGCATGACCATGGCGGCCAGCAGAAGGACGCGGCGAGCCGGCGAAAGTTTTTCCAGGAGCGCCCAGAAAAATTCCTTGACCATGTGCCAGCGGCGGCGGTGGGTAAGGTCGTCGGGAGTGCGGGCGGCGACGTCGCGGGAATAGAGGCGGTAGCTGGCGCGGGCTTCGGTGTGGAACTGGGACCAGAGCTGGGTGAGCTCCATGCCTTCGGTGACGCGGCGCCAGAAGTCGCGCAGGCGCACTCTGAGCGGGGGGCGCTGGATCGCGGTTGGGGGAGCGGTCACCATAAGGTTCAGCGATTATAGAGGAAGGAAAGAAAGCTCTAAACCGCAAAGTTCGCCAAGGTCTCGCAAAGGTCGCAAAGAAAAGCCCAGTGGAGTCGGCGACGTTCGCAGTATCGACCTAGAAAAGTGTTAGCTGTTCGTCTGCGGCTTCTGCCGGCCATTTGTCGGGGTACTTATTCTGTCCGCGTGGATCGGCTTGCTTGATGCCATATTTCTGGCGGAGGCGCGATACCAACTGTGAGATGCGCTTGCCATAGGATGGCGGCAGGAAGGCTCGATCCTGATAACGCCGCTTGTAGTTCTCCACCAAGTGCGGGAAATTTTCTTCGAGAAAGGGAAGAAAGACGGCCGCTGAGCAAGGCTTCAGGAACAGAGGTCCGGCGAAGATGTGACGGGCTCCGGCTTCGGCGGCGGCGCGCACCACGGCTTCAAGATCGGCGGGAGAATCGGTGATTCCGGGCAAGACCGGCGAAGAGCTCACACCGACGTTGAGTCCCGCATCACTGAGATGGCGGACGGCATCGATACGCAAATCCGGGCGCGGCGCGCGCGGCTCCAGAATCCTGGCGAGTTCTACATTCATGGTGGTCACGGTGACGTGAATCGACAGGCGGTTATGAAGCGCGACTTCGCGCAGCAGGTCGATATCGCGGAGAATGAGATTTGATTTCGTAACGATGCCGAGTTCGAAGCCGCGATGGCGGGCGAATTCCTGGAGAAGTCCGCGGGTGATTTCGTAACGGCGCTCCGCGGGTTGATAGGGATCGGTGGCGGTGCCGAGAGCGATCGGTTCGCCGGGCTTCACTCGTCGAAGATCGTGGCGCAGCAACTCGGCGGTGTGCTGTTTGACGTAGATTTTCTGCTCGAACTCGACGCCATCGCGCATCTCCATAAACTCATGAGTGTAGCGGGCATAACAGTATTTGCAGGCGAATTCGCAGCCGCGATAAGGATTGATGGTCCAGGTGAAGGGAAGTCCGCGGCCGCTGACGCAACGGTTGAGCAGGGAGCGCGCGGGCAGGGTGAAGTACTCGACGTTATGGCCTTCGCGCAGGGTTTCGCCTTGGGAGGCCAGCTTGGCTATGCCGACGAGAGTAGATTCCGCGGGAGTGGGGAATAGAGTAACAGGCTCCATGTTTTGTATTCGCCTTTTGTTCGCTTAAGAATAGAGCGGCTGCAGGGGTTCGTCAAGAGCGAGGGGATTCAAGCAGAGCGTTTCTTAGTGTCCAGTTTCGGCTAAGACTCGTTCGCGCAATTGTTCACGGAATTCGTCGGCCAGCCGCCGACATCGCGAGGAATCGATGATGGGATCGGGGACTATGCCCTGATTGCGTTGCTCGACCCGATCCCAGAAATCGGAGGCATCGGGATGCGGTGTGAGGAGGATGTCGCAAGGGACCGCGCTTAGAAACGAGAAGCTCTGTTGGAAGTCCGATAGAGCTGACGGGTAGTCGCGGCTTTGAGTGAATTTGAATCCCTCAGCTGCGACTGGTGCGAGGCTGTCTGCGTAGACCAGATTCAGGCAACGGCTGCCCTCGCAGGATTGCCATGTCCAACTGGTGCCGCCGGGAGTGTGTCCTGGGGTGAAGTGCGCGGTGAGGGCGATGTCTCCGATGCGAAAGGTTTGACCATCGCGGAGAGTTTTCACGCGTGCGATCCGAGCAATCGGGATTTGCGCTCCAAATTGCGGGTCTCCCGGCCCGACGCTGCCGCGGCGCATGACCGCCGCGCTCCAAGGGCTAGCGAGAACGCGGGCACCGCTCAATCGTTGTAATTCGGCAATGCCTCCGGCATGGTCGAAGTGAACGTGGGAGTTAACGATCAGCTTGACGTCCTCAACGCGGAAACCAAGGGTGCGGATGTTGGCCGCGAGCTGCGAGGCTGACTCCGGCAGCGCGCCGTCAATGAGTACATGCCCGGATTCGGAAGTGATTAAGATGGAGCTTAACCCGTGGGGGCCGACGTAATAGGTGTTGCCGTAGATGCGGAACGGAGGCTGTGGTGTGTTCCAAGTGGGGCAGTTCGCGCAAGGTGACGGTGTGCCCTGGGCAGCCGAGAGTGCGGCCGAGGAGAGAAGCAGAAACATCATCTGCGATATGGCGCGGATTCGGATGGTCGTTGCCATCGCTGGAACTCCTTCTACAAAATCAAAATAGGGTGGTCGCGATTTTAATCAGGAATTTGAATTGGGATGTTCGAGTCCAGGCCGCGCAGTTAATCAGCTTGATTCCTCTGGCAAGGGTGAGGGGTTTCGGTGGAGCGACCCAGGTCAGTGAATACGTGCCAACGACAGGCATCCTAGAGGCCGGTAGCATCGCAGCTATTTTGGGTGGAGTTCCTAGGTTCTGCCTTCTGCCGGTTTCCGTTTACGGTTGAGTTGTCGCTTTTTCGGTCGGTTTCTCAAACAATTTCGGATCGATGGTGGGATTGAGTTCCAGCCCCGTATATTCTGCGGTGCTTGAATCCTTACCGTCCTGCTTGTTGTGGCGCATGGTGGGGAGTGTGATGCCGCTTAGCGGCTTCCAGTCGTCCATGTCGGTCTCGCTCTGAACCGGGCCGCGCTGGCCCAGACTGCGGTAGGTTTCTTTCACGATGTGGCCGGTTTGAGGATCGACAAACCAGCGGATTGCCGTGCCGGCCGCGTTTACGTCGACGATGCGGGTTTCAATGTCACCGACTTTCTCGGTCCCGCCGGCGCGGAAAAATACGTTGGGATCCTGGGCGTGCGAGGCGATGAAGATGGGGTCGCGTTTGATTTGTTCGAGAGTTTCAACTTTTCGATCGTCGGGCCAAACTTGCACCTCGCCGTTCGGAAGATCAAGGAAGGCGGTCTGAGGCGTGACCACCACTTTCACGGTTCCTCCAGGAGTTTGCATCTCGGCGTGCAGGTGATCGGGAAAGACGATGGTGCTTTCCATTTGCATGGGGAAATCGCCCTGCGGGGTTTTCTGAGTGAGGGTCACCTTGGCTTTCAGTGCTTTGACGGAAGACAGCTTGGCTTCGCCGCCCATGGCAGCTACGACTTTCGCGGCCAGCGCTTTGCCTTCGTCGTTGGAGGCGGTTGGTCTGGCGATTTTCTCTTCTTGCCCGGCTGGTTTGGCGCCGGGCGGAGGCGGAATGCTGATGTCGATTTCCTTGACTGCGCCGAGCGAACTCAGAGGCTTGTCGAATTCTTTTGTGTTGCCGACGACCAGGACCGCGAGTTGATCGCGATGCAGATATTTTGCGGCGACGCGATTCACGTCCGCTGCCGTCACTTTTTGGACTTCGACTGGATACTTGTCCAGCCAGTCGGCCGGGTATCCGTAGAATTCATAGGTCACGCGCTCGGCGAGAACTTTGTCGGGCGAGTCCAGGCGGAAGATGAAGGCGTTGAGGATCGCGTCTTTGGCTTGCTTGATTTCGTCGTCGGTGATGGGGTTTTTGGTTACGTTGTCGATATCTTCGCGAAGCGCCTGCACGGTTTCGATGGTGGTCTGGCTCTTGGTGCCGGCCACGAACTGCAGGACGCCGGGATGGCCGAAGTTGGTGCCGATGCCGCCGCCGACGTTGTAGGCGAGTCCGCGCTTGGTGCGAATGTCGTTAAACAGGCGCGAGGTAAATCCGCCGCCGAAAGCTTCGTTGAATACAGAGATGGCGTAGTAATCGGGATTGTTGCGAGTGGTTCCGAGCGCCACCATGTGGATGCTGCTTTGGTTCACATCTTCTTTCGGAATCAGATAATAGCCCGGGGCGGCAGGATGGAACTGGATTTTACTTTCCGCCTCGCCTTTTTTTTCCGCGGGACCCTTGGGCCAGGATTCAAATGCGGCGCGCAGTTTGGCTTCCATGGCAGCGGGATCGAAGTCGCCGCTTATGCCCAGAATCATTTGGTTGGGATGCACATGATTCTTATGCCAATCCAAAAGATCCTGACGGGTAATGGCGGCGATGGTGGAGTATTCGGGTTCGCGGGCATAGGGATTGCCGGCGCCGTAGGCGAGTTTTGCGGATTCGCGGGCGGCGATGGAACCGATTTCATCGTTGCGCCGCGAAATGCCATCGTCGGCTTGTTTCTGCGCGAGGTCGAGTTTGTCGGCGCGAAACTCGGGATTTCTCAGCAAATCGTTGAAGACTTTGAACACGTCGTCGAAGTCGCCCTTGAGGCATGACAAGCTGATGTTAGTGGAATCCGGACCGCCCTCGGTTTCTACTTTGGCGGCGCGCACTTCAAGGAAGTCGTCGAGTTGATCGCCGGTTTGCATTTTGGTTCCACCGGTGCGCCAGACCTCGCCGAAGATATCCGCTAGCCCGACTTTAGCGGCGGGCTCGTTGCTGGAGCCGCCGCGAATGCGGGCGGTCGCGTCGATCAGGGGAAGCTCATGATCTTCCTGTAGGAAGATCACCATGCCGTTCGAGAGTTGAATGCGCTTGGGTTGCTGCGGGTGGAAGGCGGGCAATGGCGGAGTCGGAATCTGCCGCCAGTTTGTCGCCTGCGCGCTGGCGTTGGGAGGCGCCGATGAAATCGCCACGAGCATCGGAATCATGCAAACAACGATTCGCATCTTGCTGATAAGTGTATTCATCGCGTACCTCCCGAGCCCGATGAATCCGAATCGCCAGAATCCGGCTGAGAGCCTTGGCCTGCGCCCGGAGCGGTTTCGATCACACCGATGGTGCGGTTGGTATCGGTGAAGGTTTCATTGGCGACGCGCCGGATGTCGGCCTTGGTTACCTGGTCGATGCGATCGACCGATCGAAAGAGTTCACGCCAGTCGCCGTAGCGCGTCTGATAAGTGGCCAGTTGAGTGGCGAGGCCTTCGTTATCGGCGAGGCCGCGGATCAGATTGGCTTTGGAGCGCGTCTTGATCATCTTTAATTCGTCGTCGCTGATGTCTTCTTTCTTCAGGCGCTCGATTTCTGCGTGAATTGCGTCGGCGACTTCCTGCGGAGTATGTCCGGGCAAGGGGAAAGCGTAGAACGCAAACAGGTGAGGATACTTGGTGCCCGGAAGCCCGCTGAAACCGGCGGAAAATGATGCGATCTTTTTATCCCGCACCAACGCACGATAAAGACGGGAGGTGCGGCCCTCCGACATGAGATCGGTGATGGCATCGTAAACCGCATCATCTTTAGTTCTGTAGTCGGGGCGGTGATAGCCCTCCAGGTAAAGCGGTTGAGTCTTTTCTTTTAGTACGACTTTGCGTTCGGAATTCTGCGGCGGCTCCGTGGTCGTGGTCTCGTCGGGTTTTTGACTGTCGGGCAAACGGCCGAAATATTTTTCGAGGATCGGCATCACTTCGGCAGCTTTAATATCCCCAGCAACTGCGACCACCATATTTGCCGGAACGTAGTAATGGTCAAAAAATTTCTTGGCATCTGTGGCTGAGAAGTAATTCAGATCAGCCATCCATCCCACGGTTGGCCGATGATAGGGATGAGCTTCGAAGGCGGCGGCGTTAAATTGCTCCAGCAGCCGACCAATCGGATTACTGTCGGTGCGCAGGCGACGCTCTTCGATGACCACATTGCGCTCTTTGTAAAACTCGCGCAGCACGGGATGCAGAAAACGGTCTGATTCGAGATAAGCCCACAGCTCCAGCCGGTTGCTGGGGAGGGAATAGTGATAGGCGGTCTCGTCGTAGTCGGTGAAGGCGTTGAGATCCTGGCCACCGCTCTGTTCGATGATCTTTCCGAACTGGTTTGGGACGACATACTTATCGGCTTCGGAAATCGCGTCTTTCCAAGCTTTTTCGAGTTGCTTAAGCCTCTCATCGTCGCGGCCTACGGTTTTATCGCGCTCCGCGATGTAGGCGGCATAGGCTGTCTCGATTTTTTCCAGCGCAGGCTTTTCCGCGGCGTAATCGGTGGTGCCGATAGTGTCCGTGCCTTTGAAAGCCATGTGCTCAAACATGTGGGCGAGGCCGGTTTCGCGCATCGGATCCTGCGCCGAGCCGGCGTCGACCATCGTAAAGAAGGAAAATACCGGCGCTTCCGGACGCTCGCAGATGATCAAAGTGAGGCCGTTGGGCAGTTTTTTTACGGTAATGCGCTTCTCGAAGGATGCAACGTCCTGGGCGGCGCCGCATGCCGTGATAAGCAGGAATGAGGCAAGAAACCTGATTATGCGGTGATTCACTGGACCTCCAGAAGACTCAACGACTGCGTTTGGACGGTCTTGTTTTCAACGATCGTTTCGGACATGTTTTCTCTGAGCGTTTGTTCTTAGCACTTGGCCGACGTACTAAGGGCGGAACTTCGAAATTACGTCGCTGGCGGGGAGGTTGTCAAACCTGTTTATGGACTCGTCACGTCCCCTGTCTAAAGTCTGCGCGTAGGGCGAGAGCAGTATTTGGCCGGAGTCGCGGTTTGGTGCACAATGCTTATGCGAAATCCTTATTGGAGCGCTCCTGCGATGGATTCGACGATTGAGGTTCAAGGCAAGCAGCTCAAGCTGTCGAATCTGGAAAAAGTCTTGTATCCCGCCACGGGATTTACCAAGCAACAAATTATCGATTATTACGTTCGCATTGCGCCGGCCATGTTGCCGCATTTGGCAGGACGGGCGCTTACTCGCAAGCGCTATCCCAATGGAGTGGACGAGGAGTTTTTCTATGAGAAAAATGCGCCGCAGCATCGGCCCGATTGGGTGAAGACTGCTCCGATCTGGAGCGAAGGAAATCACCGGACGGTTCATTACATTCTGGCGAACGATTTGCCGACGCTGGTCTGGCTGGCGAATCTGGCTGCGATCGAACTGCATCCGTCGCTGGCTCTGGCTAAAGATATTACTTGCCCCACCATGATGGTGTTCGATCTTGACCCCGGGCCGCCTGCGAATATTGTGCAGTGTTGCCAGGTCGGGCTGTGGCTGCGGGAGATTTTTGAGCACTTCGACTTGCAGAGTTTTCCTAAAACATCGGGCTCCAAGGGATTGCAGATCTATGTTCCGCTCAACACTCCGACGAACTATGATTCCACGAAAACGTTCGCGCACGCGCTGGCGCAACTGCTGGAGCACGATCATCCTGAGATGGTTGTGTCGGACATGAAGAAGCAGCTTCGTACGGGGAAAGTTTTCGTGGACTGGAGTCAGAACGACGAGCACAAAACCACGATCGCTGTGTACTCGTTGCGCGCCCGGGAACGGCCCACGGTTTCCACTCCGGTGACATGGCGGGAAGTCGAGGCTGCGCTCAAGAAGAAAGATGCAGAATTGCTGGTGTTCGAAGCTAAGCAGACCGTCGCGCGCGTGGAAAAAATGGGAGATCTGTTCGCGCCACTCTTGGAGTTGAAACAGCGGCTGCCGGATCTGAAGAAGATTGCAGCGTCGGCGGCAACCGAGGCAGAGGAACCGATTTCGATTGCCGCTCAAGCGGACGAGGAAGCCGCCAGGGTGCATAAGAAAAGTTCGGCTACAGTGCCGAACAAGGGCGATCTTAAGCGGAACGGGACTGGCACACGGGCGAAGATCGCGCCGTCCGTCGGTGCCCGAAAACCTAAACGCAAAGTATAATCGCGCTCTGCTGGACTGCGATTGCTACAGTTCGACTTCTGGACTCGCCATGGCGCAATTATTTGTAGGAACTTCGGGATGGGCCTATCCCTCGTGGAAGCCGGGTTTTTATCCCGCCAAGCTTGCACAGAAAAACTTTCTGGGCCATTACTCCACGCAGCTCAATACGGTGGAGGTCAACTTTACGTTTCGGCAATTGGTAAAGGAGACCACGATCCAGAATTGGATGCGGGAAACTCCGGCGCATTTTCGTTTTGGAGTGAAAGCGCACCAGGTGCTCACCCACATCAAGCGGCTCAAGGGAACGGAAGAATTCTTGCCGCGATTCCTGGCGACGATTGAGCCTTTGGCGGCGGCTGGAAAACTCGGTCCGGTGCTGTTCCAGTTGCCGCCAAATCTGAAAGCGGACGGTCCTCTGCTCAGGGATTTCCTTGCGCAGTTGCCCCGCGCCTTACCTGCAGCATTCGAATTCAGACACGATTCATGGTTTGTCGATTCAACTTGGGACGCGCTGAAATCGCAGGGCGTTGCATTGTGCGTGGCGGAGAACGAAGAGCGCACCACGCCGGACGTAACCACCGGCGCATTCGTTTACTATCGTTTTCGCAAACCGAGTTACACGCAGGACGAGCGCCGCGGGATGGTTACGCGGATCGCGGAGCATATGGCCGCCGGTCGGGACGTTTTCGCTTACTTCAAGCACGAAGAGACGCCGGAAGGAGCGCTTTACGCGGTTGATCTGCTCCGCGATGTAGTCAACATCTAGGGCCTCGCATCGAGTAGGAATCGGCGGGCATCTCGTCGAGCATCTCTTTGGGAACTTCCTCTAGAGCTCATCGACACCTCATACTTAGGTTTTTCCTGCCCATGGCATCGCAAGCGAACTCGGGTATCGTGGAGGACTTCCTCGATTATTTGAGGATTGAAAAAGGCCTGGCGCCACTCTCCGTCCGGGCTTACGCGACCGATATCAGTCAGTTTTCTGAGTTTCTGGAAAAGCGTAAACGATTACCCTTGAATGCGCGGCGCATTGATGTGCGCGAGTTTTTGCAGCAGCTTTTTTCGCATCAAGTGGATGGACGAAGCGTGGGACGAAAACTCTCGGCGCTTCGCCATCTATATCGCTATCTGCTTTTGGACAAGAAGATCGAACACGATCCTACACTCGACATAGAATCGCCGCGGCAGTGGAAAGTCCTGCCGAAAGCATTAGCCAGAGATGAAATGAAAGCGATGTTGGAAGCTTCGCTGACTCTGAATGATGTCGGTTCAGCGCCTCGCACAAAACAATCAGCGGCGATTGCTCTCCGGGATCGCGCCATGTTGGAAGTTTTTTATGCGGCCGCGCTGAGAGTTTCGGAAATTACGCATGCCAAGCTGGAAGATTTAAAACTGGAAGCTGGATACGTGTTAGTGCGAGGGAAGGGCGATAAAGAACGTGTGGTGCCGCTCGGACGGACAGCGCAGGAGGCGCTCGCGGAATATTTAGCGCAGTCACGCCCGGCTTTGGCGGCAGGGAGAAATAGTGAGACGTCTCGTGTGCGAGCTGTTTCTCCTTTGCTGTTTATCGCGCGCGGCGGAAGAGGGTTGACGCGCCAACGAGTTTGGCAGATGGTTCGGGCGGCGTCGAACATTACCGGGCGCGCGGCTTCGCCGCACATGCTGCGTCATTCTTGCGCCACGCACATGGTGGAGAACGGCGCCGATCTTCGCACGGTGCAAACCATTTTGGGTCATGCCGATATTTCGACCACGCAGGTTTACACACATCTGGCGCTCGACCGGCTCAGGACGGCGTATCAGAAGCATCATCCGAGGGCGAAGGCGAGATGAGAGTTCTGGCGATTACCCATGGTTGAACTTTGATTTGGGATGAAACAAAAACCGACAATGACGAAGTCGAACTCTGTTGTGGGCAAAGCCGTCGCTGATTTTCTCCGGCACCTGCGGGAGCGCAACGTTTCGGCGCACACCATCAAAGCCTATTCCGGGGATCTCGCAGTGTTCTCTGCCTATGCGGGGACGCGGGGATGGAAGCAGATCGATCACATCGCGGTGCGCGGATTTCTTTCCCTGCTTTATGAGAAAGGTTTGAGCAAGCCGTCTGTGGCGCGCGCGCTGGCGGCGGTGCGGTCGATGTATCGCTGGCTGGCGCGGGAAGGAGTGGTCGAGCAGAATCCGGCGAAGTTGGTCGCAACGCCCCGGCTGCCGAAGAAACTTCCGCGTGTGCCGACCATTGAGGAAATGAATTTTGTGATCGACGGCGCAATGCCGGAAGTGGCTGCCTTTCCTGAGCGAGACCGTCTCATGCTGGAATTGCTTTATGGTTGCGGCATCCGCAATTCGGAACTTACCGGAATCAATCTCGAAGACATACGGCTGAGCGCGGAGGCGATCCTGATTCGCGGAAAAGGAAAGAAAGAGCGCTATGTTCCGTTTGGCGATTCGGTGAAATTGGCGCTCGCTGCTTATTTGCCCGCGCGCCAAGAATTTCTCGGTGCGGCAAAGAAGCCATCCGTCGCGTTGCTCATTAATCAGCGCGGCGGACGCCTTACCACGCGCAGCGTCGGACGCATTATCAAGAAAATTGCGGTCGCCAAGGGATTGTCGCCAGACGTGCATCCGCATACGCTGCGCCATGCCTTCGGTGCGCACATGCTTGAAGAGGGCGCGGATCTGCGCGCCATACAGGAATTGCTGGGACACGAACGCTTGGCGACCACGCAGCGCTACACCCAGCTATCGATGAAACATGTGCTGCAGGTTTACGACCAGACGCATCCGCGAGCGAAGTGAAATTAGGCGAACCGACACTAACAAATGCGCGGCTACGTGCCTTTGCGCAACTGCTCCCACATCGTCACCACGCGCGCTCGCAAGTCGGCAGTCAATTGCTCGTACGCCGCTTCCGACGCATCGCTCTCCGGCGGCGGAAGAATAGGATCGCCGAAAACCATCTTGAGCGGCGCGAATCCCTGAAATGGTTGGTTGCGCGGCCATGTTTGGTAGAAGCCTTCAATCGCGATGGGTACGATTGGCACCTGCAGGTGGATGGATAATATCGCGGCGCCTTTCTTGAAGATTTTCGGGGTGCCGTCAATCGAACGCTCGCCTTCGGGATAAAGAATGAGCGCCCGCCCCTGGCGCAGTCCGAAGGCGCCGGCGCGCATCGCCGGGATTAGATTTGCGTCCGGATCGACCACCACGACTCGCAGGGAACGGGCCAGCCGCAACATCAGCCCCTTGCCAAAGATTTCGCTGGTGCCGACGGCGAAGCATCCATCAAAAACATTAGGCGGAAGAACACTCGCGAGCATTAGAGGATCGAGGTAGCTCTGATGATTTGAGCAGAGAATGTATGGACCGGTCTTCGGCAACTTGTCGATTCCGCTGACATGCAGATGACAGCGGTCAAGCGCAATCACTTGCGCGAGCCGTGAAACCATGTACCAGAATGCATTGCTGAAGGGCTGCGGCCGGGACAAAGCGATTACATCGTCCGGATCGGGATCTTCTGCCAGTATGGCTTTCCACCCGGCGAAGGTGGAGCGAGTTGTGGGAGCACCCTCGCCGCTGGCCGCGCTGTGCAACACGGCGTCGACTAATTCGCGCAGCGTATAAATTTCCGCGAGCTCTGACTCCTCTACGTTTCCGCCAAGTCCTTCCTCGAGGTGACTGAGCAACTCAACTCGCTGCATGGAGTCGAGGCCCAAATCGAGCTCCAGATTGTGTGCGGGCCGCAGATTCGCGGGCGCGGACGGTGCGGTCTCGCGGATGATTTTCAGAGCGTTCCGCACATTGGGCTGATGCAACCATGCACTTTCCTCTTGGCTGAGCGGTTTCTCAACGGGCAGTTCGGAATCATCCGAGAGTTTACCGGTGTCGTTCGTTTTGACTCGCTTCTCCACTTCGAAGCGCTTGATCTTTCTGGTGCTGGTGCGGGGAAGATCTTCCTGCCAAATCTCGTAGCTGCTAATGCGTTTGGTGGAGGCGATCTGCTGCGAGAGGCTTTCAATATCGAAGCGGATCACTTCCTTCGCGTTCACAATTTTCTTTTGCCGGAGCACGTCGAAATTAGGAACGATCACGGCGTGCAGGCGGTCTCCCCCAGCGCCGGGCTTGCCCTCCAATCCCATCACTGCCAATTCTTTGATGTAAGGCGATTTCAGGTAGTGCGCTTCAACTTCTTCGGGATAAATATTCTTTCCGTTGCTGAGGACGATCACCTCCTTCTTACGACCAGTGAGAAATAAGTTGCCAACCGAATCGAAATATCCGAGATCGCCGGTATAAAACCATCCATCTCGCAGAACCGCAGCGGTTGCGTCCGGACGATTCCAGTAACCCTTCATCACCAGTGCGCCGCGCAGAGCGACTTCGCCGGCTGCAGGCGAGCCATCTTCCTGCTCCTCGGCGTCGACGATCTTCCCATCCTCGATCTTTACGTCAACGATCTTCGCCTCGACGATCTTCGCCTCCACTCCCTTCATGGCTTTGCCGACTGAACCGATCACATTGTCGTCGGGTGAGTTGGCGAAGACAGCGGCAGTGGTTTCCGTCAGGCCGTAAGCTTGAAGCACGTCAATGCCAAGGTCGCGGAAATCGGTGGCGATGGCGGGATCGAAACGCGATCCGCCGGTTACCAGGTAGCGCATCTTCTTTCCAAATGTTTCGTGGACCTCGGCGAATAAGATCGGACAGGCGTTGATCCCGACTCGGCGCAAGTTGCGATTGATCATCAGCAGCGCCTGGAACACGCGTTGAGTCAGCGCTCCTCGCTTCTCGATCTCTTCGAATATTCGTTGGTGGATCAGATTGAAAAACTGGGGGACCACGGCGAAGGCTGTAATGTTGCGATCGCGCAGAGCGCGCAGAAGCTCCGTGGTATTGAGAGTTTCGATATAGACCACACGCGATCCCTTGACCAGCGGGATGAGCAAATTTGCCATCTGCGCCAACACGTGAAACATGGGCAGCACGCCAAGCAGAGCATCCGACGGGCCAAGGTCGATCCAGTTGAAAACGGCCTCTACTTCGCCCAGCAGATTGGCGTGGGTGAGCATTACGCCCTTAGGATCAGCGGTGGTTCCGGAAGTGTAGAGCAAGGATGCGATGTCTTCGCCCTGAGACGCCGAAGGCTTGAAATCCTTTGGGCCGCGCTCGAATATCGATGGCAGAGTTGCCAGCCAGTTTCCCGCAGGGGGAC
>Ga0302320_10008579_pt1 | contig 22176 bp, 15 predicted proteins | sample Bog_T0_3_FD_202130 | JGI IMG/M metagenome (GOLD analysis project Ga0302320, IMG submission 202130) | Peat permafrost microbial communities from Stordalen Mire near Abisko, Sweden - Bog_T0_3 | ecosystem: Environmental > Terrestrial > Soil > Wetlands > Peat | place: Sweden: Abisko, Stordalen Mire...
TCATCCTGTCATTGGAAAGTGCGGCGGCTTAGGATAAGAGCGGAAATGACATCGCCGACCAAGTACCCCACGCCACAAGAAGGCGACGGCGTCCTGCTTCGTCTCCGTGAGGACTACGAACAGGCCGTGCTCGATTTGTTTGCGGCGGACCCGGCTGCCAAAGAGTTTCGTCCGGCGCTGGATGTGGTCGGGCACACGTCCAACTTTCTCGACAACATGCGTCTGCCGGTTCACCGCTGGTTCCGCTACAGCGCGGGTTTTTCGGCGGAGTGGGTAAAATGCCTGCTGGCGGAACGCGATGGCGGCGAACTCCGGGTGCTGGACCCGTTTGTCGGCTCTGGCACCACTTGTCTGGCCTGCGATGAGATGGGCGTTCCGTCCCACGGCATCGAAGCCCATCCATTCGTGCATCGAGTGGCGCAGGCCAAGTTAAGCTTCACAACGGACCCGGAACGGTTCATGGCCAAGGCAGACCGCGCCTTCGTGTTTGCCCGGAAGGCAGTCGCGTCCACGGATCATTACCCGGAGATTATCGCCAAATGCTATGGCCGCGAAACGCTGGATTACCTGGACCGGTTCCGCCAGGCCGTTGAATCCGGGCAAGACGGATCGCCCGAAGCCCACCTGCTCTGGATGGCGCTGGTTTCGTCGTTGCGTGTGGTTTCGGAAGCCGGCACCGCGCCGTGGCAATATGTGTTGCCGGGCCGGCGCAAGACCGTCCCGCCGCCGCCGGAGATCACGATGCACAAAGCGGTCCAAATGATCGCCACCGATATTCGTTTCATGGCGCGCCGGGCGAAACCGCTGGCAAAGCTGGCCGTGGACGATGCCCGCAAGTGCGTCACCGTGCCGGATAAATGGGCCAATCTCGTCATCACCTCGCCGCCCTACGCAAACAATTACGACTACGCCGACGCGACGCGCCTGGAGATGGCTTTCATGGGCGAAATTCGCGGATGGGGCGACCTTCAGCAATCCGTGCGCCGGCACCTCGTGCGCGCCTGCTCCCAGCATGTCCCTCCCAATTCCGTAAATCTCGACGAAATCCTGACCGCGCCGGAACTTGCGCCCATTCGTGACGAAATCGTGCCCCTCTGCCGCGAACTTTCCTCCGTGCGTCTGGAGCGCGGCGGCAAGAAGACCTACAACAACATGATCGCCTGTTACTTCCTGGACATGGCGCAAACCTGGCGGGCGCTCCGGCGGGTGTGCGACACACCCTCGGAAGTTTGCTTTGTCATCGGCGACTCCGCGCCCTACGGCGTTTACGTGCCGGTCATCGAGTGGTTCGGCAAGCTCGCGTTGGCGGAAGGTTTTGACTCATGGACATTCCAAAAGCTCCGCGACCGAAATATGAAGTGGAAAAACCGCAAACACCGCGTCCCGCTCTGTGAAGGGCACCTGTGGGTTCGCGGATAGGAAGCAGATTTCATGGCCGAATCACTGGCTCATCGCTGGGGACAAATAATCGGGGACGATGCATGGCTTCTCACAACGAACACCGCACGTCTGTCTGCGACTATATTTTTCAATCTTTTGTCGCCGTGTTTTCGCAGCGTCAGTCACTTCCAATTTACAGAGTCATGTACCCAGTCCGCCAAATCCATAAGACTGTCAAGCACGCCATTGTGGCCGATTACCGTGGTCGCTAGCGGCTTGTGAAGGTGGATCAACCGCTCCATCGCCGCATTTCTTTGGAGCGCACTGGTCTGTTTTACCACTTTCTTGAGACGAGCGGGGTTAAGTTCTGCCGTAATTCCAAAAAACTTGCAGTCCGGGTTCTCCCGGCGGGCGGCTGCCATGTAGGCGGCCGCTTCCTTGAGCATGTCCAGCCGGTCGTGCCGATAACTCCACCGAACTGAGCAGAGTGCGACAATTAGATGGCGACGGAACACAACGATGTTAATCCGTGGATTAAGCGATCTCAGAGCTAATGTAAAACCGGGGAAAAGAGTAGCGGCTTCTATTTCCTCCCGCACGTCCAAATCCGGATCCCCGTAAACCGAAAGAGTTTCGGCGACCAGAGATCGAAAGGCGTTCCCGCGCGGGTTGTTCGGCTGCACCGCTAGGCGCTTAAGGAAGCCGCCAAGATGCGTACAAAGCTCGCTGCGTGGCACCCGCAGTTTATCTGAAATGTAGTCTCCTATCAGCGTCGCCTCTTTGAGCGCTTTGTTAGGGACGCCATCGTGTTTCACTTTGTGGTCGCTGCTTTCTCGCCAGGCGGGCTGGCCGCACAAGGGTCGCCATTGCCGCGCGGCCCAAACCTCACACGTCACCAACAATTCTGATATCGTTAGCCATGCCTGGTCGAGTTTTCTGCGTTCGCTCGTCGTTCTTGAAGCGAACAGGGTGACTGCCGCTTCCGCGTTTGTATCAGAGGTCCCTTGATGTGACATAAATTAAAAGTTGAAGTTTTTTAATAGCTTTCGCCAGGCGTGTTGCTTTCCGGGCAACAACTACTTAGTGAATTTGTTAGCGCGCATTTTTCGATCTAACGGCGTTCGGTGGCATATTGTTCACCGCGTTCGGCCATCATTTTGCAATCATAGCGTGTGCCAAGGTGCTGGCAAGAATGTTCTTTAAACGAACACCAGCCGGCCCCTGTTTTGCTAAAATTATTAAGGTGCAATTATTGACAACAATTCGTGGACAGAGGCGAAACATCATTGGAGACCGGGTGCGCCGTGCGCGAAATGGATTCGATCCGCCGATGACACAAGATCAACTTGCCGGGCGTTTGGCACGAGGCGGCGTTCAATTGGATCGGGTGGCAATTGCTAAAATCGAGGGAGGAATTCGATGCGCGTTTGATTTTGAGGTGAAGGCGTTGGCTGCGGTTCTGAAGGTGGACGCACGTTGGTTAATGGGGATACCTTCAGGTGTCGAGAAGGCCACCAGCCGGAAACGCAGAGTATGAATTTTGACACAGCAGCGTATTTACGCAGGGCGACTGGCAGGGCAAAGTCTGATGTCGCCAATAAGCTTGTAAGTATGTTTCTGCACGACGTCAGCCGGAAACTGTGCGGAAAGCTGGAGCTTAGCGTAAGCGATTCACGATATGTCGAGGGCGTTTCGGAGAGCTTTGGAGGTTCTTGCTGCTATTGCGGGATAGAACTGGAGCGAGATCGAGCAGCGGTCGAACACTTGGATGGAATGAATAGATTTCGCGTTGGACTACATATTCCCGGTAACGTGATTGTTTCCTGCACGCGGTGTAATCGTGAAAAACGCCGCGATGATTCGATCCCGACCCTTGTTTTGGCCGAGACTGGGTGGGGGTCTTTTCTTTCGCACGATGGCTCAAAGTGTGGGACCGCATGCAAATCGTGCATATATTGGAAACAGATTTGGCCTGAGGAAAACGAGCGAATCGGAAATCTTCGATTTGCGAAGGAAAGAATCGTCACATTTCGTGCCAAATATGCGGCGTATCTGGAGGTGAATACGAAAGCACGTCTGAAATTGGCAGCGAACATCGAGGCTATTTACCGCGACTGCCAGCACTTCGCTACGACCCGAATTAAGGAGGCAGTAAAAGAGGTTTGCGAAAACTAGCCCCATTTGGACCGGCCAGACGGATCTGTACGAATCAAACTAGCGTCGCCGGGCTTCATCGCAACGACAGTGCGGCGTTATCAAAGTCAAGGAATCCCATTATTGGAAACCTTTTACCCGTGTCCGGGTGCGCAGCAATTCCGCAACCTAATAGCGCCGATTGAATCCAGGGTTACGCCGGTGCTCGGGGCAGCCGTGCCAAAAGCATCCGTCCACAAACACAGCCAGCCGCTGTTTTAGAAAAATAAAATCTGGCTTGCCGGGCAAGTGAAAGTGACGGCGCCGACCTTTGATCTTTTGGGCGCGAAGAATTGAAGCCAGTTTCAGTTCTGTGTCTTTGTTGCCGTCCGATCTAATGGCAGCCATGACTTGCGAGCGCTTTTGTTTTGAAAAGACATCCGGCATTTTTTTGCCGCCACGGTTTCTGTGGCGGGATCATTTCGCCTTTGGATGTTGGGTGCAAGACAAAAGCCTTAGTAGAGCCGCCATTGTCGGATGCAGGGATACACCGCTCCCGTTGATGTCGTCACAGTCTAAAGCCGCTAGGTGATTTCCCGCAACCTGGACGGCTGCTCCCTTGGCGGAACGCATCAGAGCGGCCATACCGTCGAAATCACCAACGGCGTCTTTGCTGACCCCACCGGCTGGAACAAGTACAACGACAAATTCGAGGCGCAGCTTGAGAAAGTCATCAAGGCTCTCCGCGCCGACACTACCGCCCGCGACCTCCCTCCAAAACCGCGGCTCTGACTCCTGTCGAAATGGTCTTCTTTCTGCCCCATTTTTCTGCCAAAAAACTGGGGGGGAGTGGAAGGGGGCGCGTAACGCAGTTCCCGGGAAAATGACCGGGTGGGCGAGAGGAAGGGAAACTGTTGAAACAGTTTCTAACATTCTGCGTTGCAAGTTCACCTGGCTGAAGCCGGGTGTTAATGGGATTTTGCCGCGGTTCCCGCCCGCGAAGACGCGCCGAACGCGAGGTTTCACCGAATGCTGCACCCGGATATGTCACAGTCCCAACGCCGCGCGGGGGCACGCGGCCTACAGGACACGGCTTTACGGTTTGAAGGCAGCGTGCCCTCACGCGGCGGTTTGAAGATCCACACCGGGTGGGTCTATTGTAATCGGTCAGAATCGCCCAGCTTCGCGAGGATTTTTTCGGAGCGCGGACAGCCTCGTCCGCAAGAATTCGTGGTGGGAAAGAAACGCGCGGACAAGGCTGTCCGCGCTCCGTTTGGTTGCGGCTCTGCCGCGCTGTGGAATAGCCAGGATGGAGGGGCGGGGCCGCGGTATCAGGTGGTTCACCGCCAGGGCCAAAGGACAGGGTTTTGGGAGAGGCTCTCCAAATAAACATAACCGAGCACGCCGCCGACGACGGTGAGGTCGGCGGTGACGGCGATCGGGGTCAGGGCGATTCTTTCGGCCTTCCCCTTGCCATCGTCGTAAATCGGCAGATCGTGCGAGCCGAAGGCTTGGCCAGCCTGATAAAACGTGAAGGTCTGCTTGTTTGTCGCCACCACGGCGCAAAGGCCGGCGGGGAACGTCGTCCCGGCCGGGATGGGGTCGTAATAAACCGGCACCGGCGTCAAATTGCCCGTTGCGTCGGGACGGGTGAAGCGCGGGGTGCGGCCTTGCGCCAGAAGGTTTTGATTTTCCTTGAGCCAAAAGGCGCGGGTGTGGACGGCCCCGCTCCGCTCCGAGTATTCGTTATATACGACAAGGAAGTTGGACTGCGTGGTCGCTTCGAACAGGCGCAGATTGAGCTTGTCGGCCGGCTCCTTTAAGGCGTCCAGCCGGCCATTATCCCAGAGCGCCTTGGTGGCGCAGCCGCCGGCCAACACCAAAAGAAGCGGCGAGAGCAGAGCGAAATTCCTGGCCCCCGTGATCATGCAGAAAGGACTCCTCTGATTTTCAAGGTAACTGCGCTGGCACAGGGCGGCTCGTCGGGCAGCTTCACCTTGAGGCCCTGCTCATCTTGAGTCCACTCGATCTTGCCGCCGTAACCGAGAAGCGAAACATCAGCGACTTTGCGTCCGCCAAGCTGCGGGGAATTGGTGGCCAGGCTCTTGACCACTGAAGTCCTGGCTTCGGGCCAGACCATGATGAAGGCGTAGAGGGTGTCGCCCTTCATGGTGAAACGCATGTCTTCGGAAGTGTAAGGTCGCACGTCGCGCGCGCCGCCGAATTGCCCTTTTTCTTGCGGGCCCGTCACCGATGGGCCTTCGCCGTAGGTTTTCCAGGGGCGCGTGCCGTGAATGCCCTCGCTGTTGACATCCATCCAGGCGGTGAAATCCGCCAGGAACTTGAGTTCGTCGTCGTCCGGCATGCCGTGGCCGGGCAGCGGGATGTTCAATTGGAGGTTGCCGTTTTTACTCACGATATCCACCAGCATTTGGGAAACTTGTTTGGCGGTTTTGTAGCGGTGCTGGTCGAACAACCTGCGCTCGTAATGCCAGTTGCCGATGCAGGTATCGGTTTGCCAGGGCTGGGTTTCGCCGCCGTTGGTCACGCCCCGCTCCACGTCGAGCACCAGGGCGCGGCGTTGGTCCGCATTCAGTCCCTTGCCGGTCAACACCGCCTCGATCTTGCCGTGCCTGGCCAGATTTGTGTTGTAGAGATACGCGGCGATGCGCGGGCCAATGTCGCTGGTGGGATAAATCGGCAGAATCGTGTCGTCGAAATACAACAGGTCGGGTTGGTGCTGGGCAATCAGATCAATCGTTCGATGGAAAAACTTTTCGACAAAGGCCTTGTCAATTGGAGGATTGCCGGCCTGCGGCCAGTTGTATTGACCGGGCGCGTGATATTGCGCGTAGTAATCCTGCGGGTCGAGGCCTTCCCACCACAGACCTTTGCCGTCGGCCTTGGTCATTTTGCCGTCGTAGGGCACGCCGGCCAGCGGGCCGCTGGGATCGGATTTTTGTGCGTCTTGATACCAACTCCAGGCGCGGTCCCCGTGCGAGGTGACGGCGAATCGCAGGCCGGCCGCGCGGGCGGCCCTGGCCCAGCCACCCACGATGTCTTTCTTGGGGCCGATGGCCACGCTGTTCCACGGCTGGTACTTCGAGTCAAACATATCGAAGTTGTCGTGGTGGTTGGCCATGGCGGCGAAGTATTTCGCGCCGGCGCGCTTATAGAGGGAAATGAGATGATCGGGATCCCATTTCTCCGCCTTCCATTCGTGGACCACGTCTTTGAAGCCAAACTTTGACGGATGGCCGTATTTCTCGACGTGGAATTTGTAGATGGGGCCATTGAACTGATACATCTTCTGCGCGTACCAATCGCCCATTTCGGGCTGGCATTGCGGGCCCCAGTGCGCCCAGATGCCGAACTTGGCGTCGCGGAACCAATCCGGGACCTGATAGCCGGCGGTGAGTGATTCCCAGGTTGGCTGGAACGGTCCCGCCGCAACCCCAAAACCGGGTGGCGTGGGAATCGGCGTGGGAGCGGGCGGCAAGGTGGGCGCGGCGGTATCCTGGCCGAAGGTTCGCAGCAGCGGGAGGGTCGTGGCGGTGCCGGCGACGAGGGCGGATTTCTTGATGAATTGACGACGGGAAAATGGACTTCTCATAGGATGGTTATGAATATGGAGTGAAGTTGGGAAAAAGGCGAGCTTTTGTGTCAGAGCGGCTGCGTTAAAAGTTTGGTTAATTAGGGAAGCGGTCGGCGGGGGCGCCGACCGCCACACGCGAGGCCCGTGTGCTCCCCGGCAGCAGAGGGATACGACGGGCGTGAATTCGCCTCTGTCGATTTCTAATGACAGGCGACAATTTAGATGCGTTCGCCCTGGCCTTTCTGTGCGTTGAACATGGTGTGCGCGGGGAAACTGTTGAAACAGTTTCTCTTTTCTGAGTTGCGACTTCACCTGGCTGAAGCCAGGTGTTAATGAGATGAAGATGTCCAAGAGACACGATTTCCACTCCGGCTGCGATGGGCTGCCATCTTATCGCAATCTCCGAAAAGCGGTGGGGGGGAGACCGAAGACGGTGGTGAAGACGCGGGAGAAATGAAATGGGTCGGCGAAGCCGCATTCCTCCGCCACCTGCTTGATCAGGGCGTCGGGCTTTTTAAGGAGTTCGGCGGCGTGGTTCATTTTGAGGCGGAGGAGATATTGGTAGGGGCTCTGGTTATCGTAGCGGCGGAACAAACGGCAGAGGTAGGCGTTGTTGACATGGCACTCGGCGGCGATCTGCTGGAGTGTGCGCAGACGCAGAGAATGCTGTTCAATGTGGGACCGGCATTTTTGGTAGGTGGCAAAGGCGAGGGTTTCCGCGCCCTCGAGCGGCGCACGCGCGCCAATTGCCCGGAGCGCCAGGCACTCCAGCAATTTCGCGCATACGGCGGGGCTTTCGCCACGCAAACGGGAGCCGGCCTGGACGAGTTCGTCAAAGAGCGGCTGCAGCACGTTCGGCGGAAACACTTCCGAAATGGTTCCGGCCGGCAGGCCGCACGAGCGCAACAACGCCGGCGCCCCGGTTCCGGCAAAATCCACAAAGTACTTGACCATCGGCTCGGCCGCATTTCCGACGATGTGCTGGGGGATGCCCGGGCCGTAAGAGAACAGGCGGCCGGGCCGGAGCAAGCCGGCGCGCCCCTTCAGTTTTACCTCGCCCCGACCGCGTGCCACGTACTCGATGGAGTAGAAGGGAAAGGTCGCGCGGTGGATGGCGTAGTCCGGCGTGCAATGTTCGAGCCCGCCGCAGACCACGGATAGCGGCCGGTTCCGGGGCGGATTCAGGTCGAGATAGAAACGCCGCGCCGCCGCCACGTCGGTGGAGAAGAAATCCGGGGCGGCGCCGGATGGCTGCTTGACCGAAGGGGACGATTTCATAGGTCAATAATGTCCATGTGCTGGCCAAGGATAGCCATTCCAAGCTTGTCGAGTCGAAGGTATTTTGGGAGCATTGAAAATGATGTAAGGCCATTACCCGGCCGGGCCGAAACAAATTTAGCAATAAAATGAATTTATGGAACAGACAAAACGACTGGTAGAAAAGGATGCCCCGCTGAAAAAGGACGATTTAATCGTCATCACCGGCGCCGGCGGCTTCATCGCCGGCAACCTGGCGCTTTACTTCAAAAAGAAAGGTTTTACCAACATCCGGGCGGTGGACAAGAAACCGCTTTACGAGTGGTATCTCCACGTTCCCGGCGTGCAAAATCTTTCGCTGGACGTGAGCCACGAGGACAACTGCCGCCGGGTTTGTGAAGGCGCGGTGGAAGTCTATAATCTCGCGGCGGACATGGGCGGGATGGGTTTCATCGAGCGTTTCCGGGTGGAATGTCTGCGCAGCGTGCTGATCAATACCCACATGATCGAGGCGGCATCGCGGGCTGGGGCGCGGCGTTACTTTTTCTCCAGTTCAGCCTGCGCCTACAACACGCTCCTGCAAAAGGATCCGAATGTGCGGGCGTTAAAGGAGTCCGATGCGTATCCCGCGATGGCGGAGCGCGGTTACGGCTGGGAAAAATTGATTTCCGAAATGTTCTGCGAAGAGTATTGGCACGAGCGCGGCCTGAAAACCGCCATCGCGCGTTTTCACAACGTGTACGGCCCGCATGGAACTTGGGACGGTGGCCGGGAAAAGGCGCCAGCCGCGTTGTGCCGCAAGGTGATTGAGGCGATTGACACCGGGCGGAAGGAACTCACGATTTGGGGCAACGGCGAGCAGACCCGCAGTTTCATGTATATTGCCGACTGCGTGGAAGGAATTGACAAGATCATGCACTGCGACGAGTTGATTGCCACGCCGATCAACCTCGGCTCCAGCGAAATGGTCTCCATCAATACGCTGCTTTCCAAGATCGAAAAAATCGCAGGCGTCAAGATGAACCGCAACTACGACCTCAACGCGCCGCAGGGCGTGGCGGGTCGCAATTCCGACAATACGTTCATAAAGAAAGTCCTCAAGTGGGAGCCGGGCACGACCTTGAACAAGGGCCTGGCCGAAACGTACGCGTGGATCAAGGAACAGTATGCCGCACGCAAGGCCGGCAAACGCGTGGGAATCGGCTGATGAAAGCCACCGCCCCTTCGCCGGTCGCCAAGCTGCTCGGCGCCATTCCGCATCGTCTGCAACTGGCGGGCGGCTGGATTGATCAGCCGTTCATTTCGCAGCATAATCCGAAGCCGCCCGGCTCGATGGTGGTGGTGCAAATCGAGGCGGATTTTCGTCCGATGGACCGCTCCGGGATTGCCAGCGGCACGCGCGCCATCGCCATGAAGATCTGGAAAGGCCGGCTGCCGAACCGTCCGCCTGAAGATTTGGCCAGAGAACTTTACGAGGTGGAAAACAAGGGCAAAGCCGAGCCGAGCGGTTCGCAGGACATGATCGGCTTGGTTTATCCCGGGGTGAACCGGCTGGATTACGACTACAGAATTCAGGGCGGCGTTTTTCCGTCGCACATCGAGTCATGCAATAGTCCCAGGGTGGCGCGCTGGCTCAGCCAGATTTTGCACATTATTCCGGTCGAACCGCGACCGGACGGTTATAGCCCGCTGGGAATCAAGAATCTCGATCCGAAGTGGGTGGCGCGACTCGGACAGTCGGGCCAGGATTGTTACGACGCCATTGTCAGGATGGATGCGAACGCGCTCGGTGCCTCGTTGAATCTGACCATGAAATGCTGGGAAACGCTTTTGCCGCACGTCGTCCGGCACCCGTCACTACGGCTGGATTTGATGCCGTTGCTCAAGGCCTATCAACGGCAGTATCCCGGAGCGATGTATTCCGGCTGCGGCGGTGGTTATCTGCTCGTGGTTTCGCACGAACCGGTGCCGGGCGCCTTTAAAGTCACCGTTCGCACGGCGGCAAAAGCACTTCGATAGCGACGGCGTCAGGGGAGTTGCAGCATGTAAAAAAGTTGCGGCTGGTTGGCGTCGGGTGGGTTGGTGAAGTTGAAGTTGCCGTTGGCGTCAAACACATTGGTTAACAGAATTGTCCAGTTGCTCAAGGGTGCGGCGAGGTTGGTGCTGTCCAACAGATAGCAGGCAGCGCCGCCGACCCCGCCGCTGCCGGTGAAGACAAGGCCACTGGCGGAAAGAGTGGGGGCCTGAAAAACGGGCTGGGTTGCGACCACGATGGACAAGACTCCCGCGGTGTTCAGCCGGTTGGTGTTCCAAGCCAGCCCCACCGGCAAGGACGGCAGGACAAGATTCGTGAACGAGCCGCTGTAAGTGGCGGCGTTAAAGAGTTGGAAGGTTTGGCGTTCCATCAGAGGAGCGGGGCCGACATTGGTAACGATCAAAGTGCCGCCGCTATTGAGGCTGCCGGTGACATTGGCAACATCGTTGATCAGAGGTGCGGAACTGATTTTGAAAGCGCTCGTGCTCCCCGCGGCCAAGACAAGGGAGTTGTTGAAGACAAGTGTGCCGACGCCCGTGTCTCCCGGGGACAGGACCCCATTGACGGTCACCGCGCCATTCACGATGCCTCTTCCGCTGAGGGACTGGCCGCCAACGACGTTGAATCCGGCGACCTCCGCGATATTCAAGGTTGCGCCGGCGCCGAGAATTAGATTGGCGCTGTTGGCAATCGAACCTGTCCCGCTCACGGCCAGTGTCCCGGCGTTGACCACGGTGTTGCCGGAATAGGTGTTGCCGGCGGAAAGAGTCAGCGTGCCGGAACCGTCTTGCATGAGAGCGCCTGTCCCGGAAATTATTCCTGACAGAGTCTGGTTGGCCGCGCTGTTAAAGGTGAAGCTGCCATCATTCGTGAGGTTGCCCGCGTAAGCCCCTCGCCCCAGCGAGCCCGCGCCGCTGATAATAAGCGACCCGTTGCTAATCGTAGTGCCACCGGTGTAAGTGTTTTGGCCGGAGAGCGCGAAATTACCGGCGCCGGTTTTGAGCAAACTGCCCGCGCCGCTCAGAATGCCGGAGAAAGTGGTGTTGGCATTGTTGACTCCAATGGTCAGCGTCGCGCTCGCGCCGGCAAGGTCGGCCAGTGCGATGTTTCCGTTCCCTTGCAAGGCTCCCAGTGCGGGAGCGTCCTGGCCAGCCAGGAATTCGACCCCGTAGAGCAAAGTCCCGTCCGTGCTGCTGCTAGGTCGAGTGCCCAGCAAATTGACGGTGGCATATTGCAGCGCGGTATTGGCCCCAACACCGAGCGCGAAGCCGCCGAGCGCGGTGCCAGCATTGACCGTAATGGTTCCGTTATATGTGTTGCTGGCATTGTCAATCCAGATTCTGGCTCCCTGGCTGGCGTAGCCGCCAACGCCGGAGAGGCTCAACGACGAGGAGCCGGAGAGCACGCCGTCCAGCAGCAATGCCTTGGTTTGATCGGCGGCGCTGTTGTCCCATTGCCGCAGCAAGGTCGAGGGAGCGACGACCGAAATCTCACCGGTGAGGTGTTCCTGGCCATCGTTCCCGTAAAGGGTTCCGCCATTGAGAATGAAATTGTTGGTGAATGTGCTGGAGGTTTGTCCAGCGGAACCGCCTGGCGGCGCGAATTGCAATTCGCCGCCGGCGTCAATCGTCACCGGGCCCGAACCCAGGGCGGAGGTAAAGGCCGTTGAGCCATTGGCGCCAGTGAGGGTGATCATCCCGCCGTTAATGGTGGTGCCGCCGAAGTAACTGTTCGCGCTGGTGAAGGTCACGGTGGCGGCGTTGCTTTTGAGGACGCTGGCGAAAATGGAAATGCCGGCGCCGCCCGCGCTCAAGGTGTAATTGAGGGTGGCATTGGCAAAGGTGACGGCCGCAGGATAAACCGCGTTGGCGATGGCAACCGTGGGAGTGACAGCGGCGTCGTTGAAGGTGACATAGCTGCCGTCGGTATAGGCGGAGGCGGTTCCGCTGCTGAGCCAGTTGGTGCTGGTTGTGTCCCAGATCGTGTTGGACGCGCCGCTCCAGACCAGGCTCGTCAGCACGGCGGTCGGGATGGCGTTGGTCTCAGGGGAATTGGGGCCGGTCCCCTCGGGGCTGGTGGCGGCCACGACATAATAATAGTCGTTGCCGTTGACCAAACCCGTATTGACAAAGTAGTTGGAAGTGACGCCGGTGGCGATGAGCGTGGTTTCGTTGCCACTGCTGGGACCGCGTCTGATGGTGTAACCCGTGGCTCCCGATACGGCAGGCCAGACGAGGGTGATTTGGCCGTTGCCCGGAATGGCGATCAGGCTGGCTGGCGCCGGTGGAAGCGTGGAAACGATGGCGGAATTGGCGGAGACTCCGCCGGCATTCATGGCGACGACCACGTAGTAATAAGTAGCGCCGAGCGGGGCGGTGTCCGTGTAACGGGTCTCGGTCAGGCTCATCACGTAGCCGCCGGAAAAGGTGAAGGGCCCGGTGGGGTTGGTGGAGCGGTAGATAATGTAGCCGACGGCCCCCGGCACCGCGTCCCAACTGAGGGTTGGCTGCTGGTTGGTGGGAGTTTCCACTGTTGAGATGGTAAGTCCCGTCGGAGCGCTCGCCGGCGGCGCGGGCAGCGGCGTGGCGTTGACGGCGGTCGAATTAGGGCTTGTGCCGGCGGCGTTGGCGGCGGTGACAAAATAACTGTAATAGCTGCCGTCCGTCGGCGTGGTGTCGGTGAAGGCCGTGGTCGTATTGGTATTATTGAGAATGATGGTGCCAATAATGTTGGAGGTGCCACCGCCGGTGTTGGCCAGAACAGAACGCCAGACCATGTAGTAGTTTGCGCCGGAAGAAGCACTCCAGGAAAGGGAGACGTTGGCGTGGCTCGCGCTGGCGACCAGACCGGTGGGAGCGGCGGGCGGAGTCACGTCCGCGCTGGGGGATGGGGTAACGCTGGCGCTCGGCGAGGAATTGCCACTGACGCCAACGGGATTGACCGATTGGACGACATAATAATAGGTCTGGCCGTTGACCACATTCGTATCCACGTAAATCGCGTTGTTCGTGCCGCTGCCACAGACCGGGCCAGTTACCCCGGTGGCGATATTGGTGTAACCACTGCCGGAGATGGTGGACTGGAGGATATTGTAGCTGGTGGCTCCCGGCGTGACGGGCCAGCTCAGGAGATTGCAGTTGTTGCCGGGATACGCCGCCACGCTGGCCGGAGCGGGCGGCACGTAGCCGGCGAGTTCCAGGCGGAGGTAGTCATACATAATGTGGTTGTCGCCGCTGCCGCTGTTCATCTTGACGGTGATGGTGTTCGCCCCGGCCCGAAGCAGGGAAGCCGGAAAAGTGACCCGGTTGTCCGAGTAGCATCCGTGGATGCCCTCGCGCACGGTGGTATCGCTCCCTTGATTACCCCCGCTGTAGGCCGGATTGTAACCGTTCACACTTTCCGCATTCGGAGTGGAAGTCACGCCGCTGGCGCTGCCGAGATTATTCCCGTTGACACTGATGACAATGGGCCCGGAAAAATCGGAGGCGTCGGCGAGATAAACGGAGGCCTGAGCGCCGCCGACTGGTGTCACGGGCAGGTTAAAGGTGATGGTGGAGGTGGAGGTTAGCGATCCTCCCGAGGTTGTGTAAACGGCCGGCTGACAAAAATTCCAATCGGTGGTCCAGCGACTTTGACCAACCACGTAATTGACCCCGTTCGGAAAGTCGAAGGGATATTCCAGGAATTTGCTCCAGATCGGGCTGGGGGCATTGGAGCTGGGACCGATGTCGGCGACCCACCAATCATCTCCATGCCGGAATTTGTTGGCGATGCGATTCGGATACCCGATTTCAAATACAGTGGGCCCCACTCGCGTCGGCGTCCAGGTGACAACACCTAAATTATTGGTGGCGCCGCCGGTAACGGTAACACTGAAAGGAGCTGCCGGCAGGTTGTAGGTCAGCGGGGGATTTCCGCCGGACTGATGTTGCGACATGAACATCCCGGCGGCACCGGGACCAAAAGCGTAGAGGGTGTAGTTGTTGGTGGCGACGACGTTGGGGATGGTGAAATTGCCGTTGCTGTCGCTCTTGACCCAGAACTGGTAGGGCTTGCACCAATCCTGGAAGTCATACACGCCGTCGGTGGTGGAGGGTTGCTGCACGACGCCCACCCAAAGTCCGGCGGCGGAGGCGTTGGGGTTGTAAGCGTCGGCGATGACGATTTGGCCGGAGACAGTGCCGCGATTGGTGGCCGGGGCATAGGCGGCGTTGGTGAGCCACGCATAAGGCCAGGCTGTTTGTTCGGCGGCGGCCTGGGCCTGGGCGTCGGCGTAAAGAGCAGCGGCGGCCTGGGCAGGATTGGTGAGCGTGTTGGTGACGTTGTTGCAGTAAATAAACCACGGCCCGTAACAATGCGTCCAAAGCTCGCCCGCCGCCCAACTGGTGTCTGAGCCTCCGCCGTAATGGCCGCCGCGGGTCATGTTCAAGATCGTCGTCCCGATGTGCGACATCAATTCGCGCTTCATTGGGCCCCCATTGTAATATTCGACACTGCCGAGGACGTTCCAAAGACCGACATTTTTCCCACCCGTGCCGACGCTGGCCCAACCCCACACCCGCTGTTCCCCGAAATCGGCGCTGTACTTATATTTATCCTCATATCGCCCCTGATAAATGCCGCCGGTCCAAAGCGAAACTTCCTTGGGGGCGCCATACACGGCCACCGCCGGTTCGCCGGGCGTAACTTCCATCAGGCGGTTGCGCGCGGCATCGACGCACATCCAATTGAAGATGGCGCCGGAGTAAATGTTGTCGCGGGTCTCGCCCATGGACATGGCGATGTCCTGGCTGCGGTGGGCCCAGATTACGGTGACATAAAAGCCGGGGGAACCTTGGAGCATGGAGAAATGCACGTCCATGACGCCGTTGGACGCCGAGGTCGAGAGCAGGTCCATTTCGGCGTAAACGGGCCCGGTGGCAACCGGCGTGTAAGTGTAAGTGCCGGAACCGAACCCGCCGTTTTCCCAATACAGTTTTCCGCCATCGGTGCCGCCATTCAACAACTGCAATGTCGTGACGGAGCCGCTATTGTTGAACGTGTAATTGATGTCATTGATCTGCGCGCCGGAGGTCTGGCAAACAATCGAAACAATTCCGTTCCCCATGGTGACGTTCCCATTGCCATTATTGACCAGGGTGACAGGGACGGCGGAGCCGTTGGTGCCTCCAGGGCTGTTGGCGAGAATCCGGCTTGCGGCAAAAAGCAAAATGCAAAAGCAAGCAGCCCTGGAAAACTTCACGGTCTCCTTCATCATCGACTCAAAGGCAGCACGGCCATCATCGGCGCGGCGGTCTCACGGATTGACCAACCATACCACACAAATCAGGGTGGTCAAGGTGCCCCAAATCCTCGCCTAACACGCCGCCGCCCTCGAATGAGGAGGTATACAATTTCTATGCAAGCGAGAAGCTGTGGTCGGCGGGGGCGCCGACCGGCACAGGCGACGGCGCCTCTGCTCCGCGGGCCATGAGATTCTGCGCCTTGGGCGGCGATTTGGGCGCAGCCATGCTCATGAGCAAGAGCGTTTCAAACAGCGCTTTAGGAAATTCAGCTTGAATGGGCGGGGAAGAGATTCCATCGCGCGTCATCATTCACCAAGTACGCTGGGCGACCTCGCTTTCAAAATACCTGTAAGGAAATACCCGTTGCGCGCGACATACCACCGTGAAAGCAAATACAAAATCGCTCAGTTTTGATTTCGCGGCCAGTCCGAGTTGTGATGTAATCCTCCGTGCGAAAAGCAAGACGGCGCGTTGTCCTTTCCTGGACAGAACCAAGGATGCGCGCAAAATCGTCCCCATTTCCGGAAAACGCAGCTTTGAACACCCGGCTGTATTATTGCACATTCTAATAATTGACTCTCCTGCCAGCGCATGAAAAACCACGGAAATCTTCCCCCGCTCGAGAACTTTCAGGTTTATCGCCCTTCCCGCGCCGCCTTGCGGGCGGCTGAACGCCGGCACGTCGTCCTGCCGGAAACCCTGTCGCCCACGGAGCGCCGGGTAAGCTGGATTTGTAGCCTCATTGCAGCCGCCATCATGCTGGAGACCCTGTTCTACAAATTCACCGCCGCGCCCGAATCGGTTTATATCTTCAGCAGGATGGGAACCGAGCCGTGGATGAGATGGGTGCAAGGACTTTGGGAGTTGTCCGCGGCCATCTGCCTGCTCACGACCAGGTACAAATGGATGGGCGGGATACTCACGACCGGGGCAATGATGGCGGCCATTCTCAGCCACATGACCTGGCTCGGTTACGCCATTCGCGGCGACCACGGCCTGCTTTTCTGCATGGCCCTGACGACGTTTGCGTGCGGATTCACCACGATGATTCTGCATCGCAACGAGATTCCGTTCGTCACACCGCTCTCCTATTGGTGAGCCGGCAATTGGTTTGCCTCCCCAATCATTCGCGAAGCGGGCGATTTGCCACCGAACGGGTGAACTGGTCTGGTGCGCAACGTGGCGCCGGCGAGACGCCGACGCCCGCGACCGGGACAGTCGCGCTCCCCGGAAAGTCGCTAACGATTTGGGTTTGCCTCTTTGCTTCCACTTTCGGCTCACCCCCCTGCGGGCGTCAATTCTTCATGCGGCAGCAGAAGCGGGGAAGGTGGCGCGCCCGAAAGGACTCAGGCGGCGGCGACCGATTTACTGGCTGGCGGAAGTGGAGGGACTGCCGTCGTCTCGAGCGTCCGTTGTCCCGCCCGCTCCCGGACTTGTTCGATGTGAACTTCGACCTGGCGGAGAAAGGAGGGGGCCACGGCGTAACCGTCACTTTCGTAGGTCAAGAGCGGCATGCCCATCTGGAGACTGAGCGGTTTGAGGATGGCCTCGGAGATGCGGTAGGGCAGACAATTGAACGGGCCGATGAGAAGAATTCCGTCGTAGCCTTCGTTGGCGGCTTCCAGACCTTTGCCGACGCTGGGAATGACCTCTCCAAAAATCGCCGGGGAAACGTAGCTGGAGGCGCTTTCGAAGAGGGACGAGACGTTGTTCGGCCCGGCCACGAGCAACCCTGTTTTGGCGAAGAGCTTGCGGTAGCGGCTTTCCTGCCAGCGTTCGGCCTGATAGCTCGCCCATTGGCGCAGATATTTTTGTCCATCCGGCTGAAATATTCTCGTGCAGGCCTTGGCCAGGGCCGGGTAACCGGGCTTCATGCCCCAGGCGCTGGCCGCTCCCGCGACATCGTGATAGGCGGCGTATTGAACGAGATCACCGAGGTCCACCGGCTTGAGTATGATGCCATTCGCCGCGTAGAGTTCGTGGACGCCCTCCATGAAAAACGAACTGAAGCGGGTGAAAAAATCACCTGTGACCACCACTTTCGGGCACGTCAGAGGGTCGCGCCGGCGCGGCAAGGCCGCCAGCCAATTGGCGAATTCCGGCATCTTGGCGTTGAACTCACCGAGGGTGCAAGCACCAGCAAGGAACCGCCGCCACGCCGCGCGGAGTTGGTCCACACCATCCGGCTGTCCCACTGCGCGCAGAACCTGCTCGATCTCCACCAGGATGTCCGCGACCTGGATGGCCGGGGACACGCTTTGAATCAGGGCCTTCCGGTCAAGGCCGCACCAGTCGTTTTCCTGGGTTGGGTTTAAGAGAAAGAGATCGGGCAGCCGTTGTTCGACGATGAACCGTTCAAAATAGCCCATGTAACAATCCGAGACGCAGGGGGCGCCTCCGCGCACCATGTAAAAGGCGGTGATTTCGCCGGGGGACCGATGCTCGCTGATTTGCAACATTTGACCGATGCAGATCGGAAGAGGAAGGCACTCGCGCCCCGAAGTATGCTCCAGGCCGCGATCCAGTTGGGTTCGGTCCAGGGGAATCGTCTCCCCCGCATGAAGCCCCAGCCAGCGGGCGGCCTGGGCCAGGCTTTCCGCGTGGTATTGGGAGAAGTTCGGGAAACGGATTTTCACGCGAGGATCATCCAACCGGACCGACTCGCCATTGGCTCGGACCACGCGTCCGCCCGGCAGCAGTTGGCAGGGCTGGAACCGTTGCTGCGGAATACTCTGGCGCGCCCGATAGTTGGCGGCGACGTCCAGAAAGGCTTCCAAACGAGTTTGAATGCCAGCGTCGGCGGTATGAGCATCAATCTCAAGAGTCAGGCAGGGCTTTGCGCCCATCTCCGAAGCCAGCACGGATTGGGTGAAGGCGTCTATGGTGCAACTGAAATTGCTCACGCAAAGCAGGAACAAATTGGGATGCTTTTTCGCAACGGCGGCTGCGTGCAGGATCTGATTGGCGAAATGCCAGGCAGTGGAACCGGTTTCGGCGGGTGGGAGGCAGTCGCCGGGGATGACGGTCACTCCCATGCTGGAGAGCTTCCTGGCCACGGATTGGGAGGCCTCGGGCGCAAAGGCGCTGTAGCTGTGGCCGGCCAGGAGAATCGCCATTTTCCCACTGGCCAGGGCCTGGTTGAGGGTCGTCTGGCCGAGTCGCAGGAGCGTGCGTTCCGCCTCCTCCTGGGCGCGCACCGCAGCCGTCCATGCGTTCGCGGCCAGTTCAGGTGATACTCCCAACTCCTTGACCGCCAGTTCCACCATCGCGGAACAGACGCCGTAGCCTTTGGAGAAATCCAACAGCGGCGACAGGAAATGCTGATCGGGAAAGGCCTTCGAAATGAAGGACGGGCTGGCTTGGGTGATTGGGCACAGATAACAATCACGGCAGGCCTTGGCTCCCGGCATGTGCATCACCTGCGGCAGGAAAATCAGGTTCACGCCCCGCCGTGCCAGATCCAGCACCGCCCCGTGGGCAATTTGCACAGGAAAACAAAAACCGGCATTGGACTTTAGTTCGCCCTGCGGATCCACGCCCGACAAGACCGTTTCCATTCCCAAAGCGGAGAAGAAGGTGGAAAAGAGCGGATGAAGCGAGTGCGTCAGCAGCGCTTTGGGAAGGCCGATGCTCCTGGACGCGCCAACTGGGGCGGTCGAAGGGTGGCCGAACAGGACGCCGGTTCTAGCCTCGACCAGATCAGCGCCGGCGGCAGTGCGCGATTTTCGCTTCCACACATTCTCGTACAAGCTGCAGCGCCCGCCGAACGGGAACACCCGTCCCCCTACTTTGAATCGGTCAATGGTGCAATAGAGCTTGCACGCGCGGCAGGTGAAGCGGCCCACGCGCTCCAGTTCCGGCGTGGCCAGAGTCAGGAGATTCCCGCCAGCATCCGCCGAAACTGCGGCTCGTTTCAGTGCCAGCAACGCCACGCCCAAAGCTCCCATCAATTCCGGATCGGGCGGGATGACCACCGGACGGCCCAATTTGTGAGCGAAGGCGTGACCGAGAGCGCGGTTCAGCGCCACACCACCTTGCAGAAACACTTTGCTGCCGACGGGACGCGGGCCTTTGACTTTGGTGAGATAATTGACGGCGATGGCATAGACCAACCCCGCGACAATGTCGTCGTGCGAATGGCCCTCCTGCTGGGCGGCGCGAATGTCGGAGTTGATGAACGCCGCGCAGGTTGCTTTGAAATGCACGGGCGAACGAGCGCCGAGGGCGACGCGGGATATTTCGGAGACCGTCACGCCGAGATCGCTCCGGGCGCTCTCTTCCAGAAAAGAGCCGGTGCCGGCGGAACAGGCATTGTTCATCGCATAATCAATTGGAACACCATTGCGGAGATGGATGTATTTGGAATCCTGGCCCCCGACTTCCATGATGGTGTCCACTTCGCTGTCGAAGTGGGCCGCACCCGCGGCGTGGGCGGAGATTTCGTTGAAGACATGTTCGGTGCCCAGATAGGCGCCGACGATTTCGCGCGCCGAGCCGGTGGTTCCAATCAGAGCGATGGGGCGGTTGCCCACCTGGTTGGCCAAGGCGCGCAGGCAGGCGCGCAACGACGTCACGGGGTCACCCTGCGTGCGGAGGTAGTGCGAGGCCACCACACCGTTCGTGGTCGGATCCAGCAGAACCGCCTTTGTTGTGGTCGAACCGGCGTCCACCCCCAACACCAACGGGCCTTCGGGCGGCAATTGGCGGGACTGGGCTGCGATGATTCGGACCTGGTCCGTAAAAAGACTCAATGGCGGAAGCCGGCCCAAACAAGGCTGAACCGGAATTTTCGGAGACTGGTATAAGGGCTCGTCGCGGGTCAGCAAGGCCGTGCCCCACGCTTCTAACCAGGGACTCTCCGGTCGCACCACGAATTCCGTCTCGGGCAGTTTGGTGCGCAAGGCGGCGAGAACAGCCAGGTTGCGGCTCACCCCCCCGATCAGCAGGACACGGCGCCGTGATCTTTGGCTTTTTTCGAGCAGCGCGACCACCTTGTTCGCCATGCTGTCGTGCAAGGTGTGAAGGATGTCTGCCGGCGCCGCTTCGTTTCGGTTCAGCTTGTGGGTGATATCGGACTTGCAGTGAACGGAACAACGGGAGGCCAGCGGGACAACCGTCCCTTGCCACGAGAGTTGGATGGCTTCTTCCATCCCCAGGCCCATTCGTCCGATTTGCTGGACGAAGAACTCGCCGCTGCCGGCGGCGCACTTGTTGTGCGAGAGCACATTTGTGATCCGGCCGCGCGTGAGAAAGTAAACCAGGAAGGATTCGCCTCCCAGCGAGGCGACAGCATCGAAATCTTCTCCGGTTTCGCGCAAGGCGCGCCGAATCGCCGCGACTTCGGTGATGTGGCCCAACAGTCCTGAAACTCCGAAATACTCCGCGCCGGCCAATCCGGTTTGGGCCAGCATTTCTTTCAGAGTTTCCAAGGGGCGGCCACAATGGGGCGCGACGCGAGGCTCCGTTCGTGCGCCATCGAGGAGGACGACCTTTACAGACAAGGCCCCGATGTTCACACCCGCGCAAGACATGGTATGGTGTAACCCGGTAAAGCCACGTCGGCTCCCCTTATCTTGGCAATTGCCACTTGATTCTTGCTTGGAAGCAGAGTGATTACTCCCATTGTTCGCCGCGGGTATCTACACGAATTGTCCGGCAATGGGTCCTCCGTTGGTTTGTAGAAGGGCATAAGGTCAAGACCCCATAGCGAACCCGTCCTGGCAGAAGCAGGATGAGTTCCGGCAGCGGTGCTGCCCGCGGTGCGCCTGAATTCTCAAACTCAGGGTCAGCGGCCGCCAATAATGAACAAGATCGAAACGCGTCAAACGAAGGAACTATTATGTTATATACAGCGAAAACAATTAAAGGCTACAAAATGGACAGCCTTGACGGGGAGATATTACGGATGGCCCGTTTACTGGGCCGGCCCTTATTCGTGGGGGTATGAGCGCCAGGTGGTGCGTGACCGCGAAAAATGGAGGGCTTCGACGCAAGGCGGACAGCGGTGGGATCACCATCTGCGCAGCACTCACGCGGTGACCGGATATCACATCCAGGCGACCGATGGCGGAATTGGCCATGTCGAGGATTTCATCATTGATGACGAGACCTGGACGATTCGTTATCTCCTCGTCAACACGCTGAATTGGTGGCCTGGGAAAAAGGTGCTGGTGTCGCCACTGTGGATCGATCGCGTAAGTTGGGGTGAGTCGAAGGTCTTCGTCAATCTTTCCCGCGAAACGATCAAGCATTCGCCGGAATACACCGAGGAGTTTCTGCTGACCCGGGATTACGAGGACGAACTGCATCGCCATTACAATCGCCGAGGCTATTGGATCGATGAGTTGACAGTTGCGTAACAGTTCTCGCGGTCATTGCCCTAATTCCGATTGCAGGGCTTCTTTCCAGGCATTGCAGCGGGGCGAGAAGTGATGAAAATTCAAGAAGATTATGCATGCGATGGTGCTAAAGAAAATTGGAACCGCTCTGGA
>Ga0302320_10008581_pt1 | contig 22173 bp, 16 predicted proteins | sample Bog_T0_3_FD_202130 | JGI IMG/M metagenome (GOLD analysis project Ga0302320, IMG submission 202130) | Peat permafrost microbial communities from Stordalen Mire near Abisko, Sweden - Bog_T0_3 | ecosystem: Environmental > Terrestrial > Soil > Wetlands > Peat | place: Sweden: Abisko, Stordalen Mire...
TCTTCCGGCTTCTTGTAGCCCGTCAGAAGTGCGTCGATCAGTTTCGTGTCGATCGGGTCGGTTGCCATCGGTTCTCCCAGTCTGCTGTACCCGATGGCCGTTTACACAATCCTTTTTACACCCTCGCTAGCCCCGCCAGCCCACCAAGAAACAGCTTCTTCAAAGCAGGATCCCCTTCCCAGTCAGGCTTTAGCCTTCAGTCTATTTCGAAGTGCGCCAACGGAAACGATGAGCAGCATGCCGCCCACAAGCCACGACGTTCCCGGCTCCGGCGTTGTGCTCACCCCATCGTTCTCTGCCGTCACCGTGAACTGGCCACCGGAAAAAGCGTCGGAGTATTGGAAGCCCGGCGCGAGCCCTTCAATCGCAAACGTCGCACCGCTGAAGTTCGCGCCGCCCAGGGCGCTAATCAAGTCAAACGAATCGCCAGTCTTGGGTGCGAAGCCATTGATGAAGTCCAGATCGATTGTGCCCTGGAATAAACCGAAGCCTCCAATGGCCAATTGACTGATGAGATCAGGCGTCAAGCCGGCGATGTCCAGCGTCAGTACTCCGTTTGGCATCAAGGTGAAATCACCGAGCACATCCGCGACTGTTGGATCCAGGGTTAGGCTTCCGTTGCCTCCAATGAGCATGCTTCCAGCCGTCAGGAGCCCGCCGTTCTGAACCGAGACTGCGCCGCTTCCACTGTCGCCAATCGTCAGCAAGCCTGTGGTGGTCCAAGTGGCATCGTCCACCAACACAGTGCCGGTCGATCCAACGTCGGCGCCCACGGCGGCATTGGTGTCGGTCACCAGTCCACCGCTTGTAATGTCCAAAGTCGCTTGGCCATCCACGCCGACATACAAGTCACCGGTGTTGTTTAATTGCGATCCCAGGCCGGTGACCGTAACAGCCCCAACCACTCCACCGTCATGTCCGATCCAGGTGCTGCCAGTGTTCACAACGCCACCGTTTTGGACATTCAAGGTCCCGTTGCCGGCTAATCCAACAACTGTCACGCCAGTGTTGTTGAATTGCGACCCTGCACCGGTCACTGTCATTGTCCCGGGCGCCCAACTATTGGCCCCGACTTGCGTGTAGCTACTGTTCACCACGCCGCCGTTCCGCACCGTCAATGATCCCGGCCCACCCGCACCCACGGCAAGCGTGCCCGAAGTGTTCAGTTGCGAGCCGGCTCCGGTCACTGTTGCGGTCCCAAAGGTGTTAAAGTTCCCGACGAAAACCCCGAATGGGCTGCTCGCCAATCCGCCATTCTGGACTGTCAGTGTTCCTAATCCGCCTGAGCCCACACGCAGCGGCCCCGCGGCGCTCAACATTGAACCGGCCCCGTCTACGGTTACAGCCCCGCTGCTTGAGGTCCCTATGTTGAACTCCGAACCGCCGTTAACTGAGCCTCCGCTGAGAATCGTCAATGTCCCTTGGCCACCTGCGCCGACCACAATACTGCCCAGGCTACTCGCTGATCCACCGTTTTGCACAGTCAACGTCCCTGGCCCACCCGCTCCGACGACGAGCGTACCTGAGGTGTTCAGTTGTGAGCCAGCCCCTGTCACGGTCGCGGCTCCAGTACTTCCGAAGTTCCCGATGAAAACTCCGAATGGGCTGCTGGCCACGCCACCGTTCTGGACCGTCAAGGTTCCCGGGCCGCCCGAGCCAACACGCAACGGACCCGAGGCGGTCAACTGCGAGCCGGCCCCATCCACTGTCACGGTCCCAGCCTCTCGGATCCCGATATTGACTTCTGCGCCGCCGGTAACTGAGCCTCCGCTGATAACCGTCAAGGTTCCGTGACCAAGCCCGCCGACGAGGATACTGCCCAAGCTAGTCGCTACTGCACCGTTTTGCACAGTCAACGCCGCTGGCCCACTGTCGCCAACCACAAGGTTCCCCGAATTGTTCAATTGCGATCCGGGGCCCGTGACTGTCACGGTATCCACAGACCCGCTGAACGTTCCGATACGGGTGTTTCCGCTGTTCACAACGCCGCCGTTCTCAACGCTCAGCGTCCCTTGGCCGAACCAGCCGACAAGGAGGTCGCCGGTATCGTTTAGCTGCGATCCGGCACCGTTAATCGTGACGGTCCCCACGGACCCGCTGTTTACTCCGATGGCCGTACCGCTGTTGATCACTTCGCCGCCGTTCAGTACGTTCAGCACCCCCCGCCCAGATTCGCCGACATCCAGGAAGCCGTTCAGCTGTGATAGAGAACCGGACACTGTCGCGGTGCCTACCGATCCGCTCGATGAGCCGAGAATTGCATACCCGTTCACCACGCCGCCATTCTGAACGCTCAACGTCCCTTGGCCGGACCCACCGACCACAATTTTGTCGGTAGCATTCAACTGCGATCCAATGCCGCTCACCGTCAGGGATCCCGCCGCTCCTCCGTCAGAGGCGATTAAAGCCTCCATCGTATTCACGGCACCGCCATTCTGGATGGAGAGAGCCCCCTGGCCGTAGTCCCCCACATAGAGATAAGTCGAGAGATTCCACTGTGAGCCGCTTCCGCTCACCGTCGCGCTACCACTCGCGGCCGCCAGTCCCCCAATGTAAGCGAAGTTGCCAGTCGCAATACCTCCGTTTGAGATTGCGAGGGTACTGGTTCCAGGACCCGACCACCCGACGTTCATAGTGCCCGCCGTAAGCGTGTTCGCCGCCGAGTTCACGATCAGCCCACCCGGTGCGCCATTGCCAATCGAGACGCCATCAGGAAGATTCACTGGCCCATTCACCGTTACCGTCCCAGAGATCGGCCCGTTGCCGGATGCGGTTCCAATATTTGCCGTGAGGCCAGGCCCGTTTGGAGGTGAGACCATGACAGGATAGCCCCCGATGATCGTAAACCAGTTAGATGAATCTGAGAACCAGCCTGAGTTGCCCCCTCCCCAAATCACTGCAGTACTCTGGGCAACGCAGGTACTGGGGGCGACAAGAGCAATTAAATATGCGCAGAGGGACAGAATCGCCTTAAATATGTGATGCGCCCGAGCAAGCTTCTTCATGAAGTCCTCCTCCATCCGCCGATCCGACCGAACTTGTGCTACCCCATCAGTCGGCTCTGCGCCAACTTCGCAAACACGTGCCAGCCAACTGATCCCGGCGAGGAGTGCACTTCTCCTTCGGATCAACGCTCACGAGCCATTCTGCGATACCTGTAAAATGGTCGGACATGAAACCGGGACACTGGTAACATTAAGTCGCATGGAGCTCAATCGGGCCTGAATATATTCTGAAGAATTTCTGAAGACCGCTATGTCCAACGGCACACGGCATTTATACGAATTTGGCCATTTCCGATTGAGTGAGCATGAAGGAGCGTTGTGGCGCAATGGCGATGCTCTTGCCCTAACGCCAAAGGCCTTTGAGCTCCTGCTCGCCTTGTTGAAGGGTGGAGGGCAGGTCCTGACCAAGGAAGAACTCCTGAACACCGTCTGGGGCGGATCACGGGTGGACGAAAGCAACCTCCCAACTCAGATCCTTATTTTGCGGAAGGCGATCGGTAACGGCTCCGTTGAGACCGTCCCGAGAAGAGGGTATCGGTTCGCGGCTGCTTTCACGGAAAAATGGGAAGAACGGGCCGTTGCCGCAGAGCAGGCTGACACGGTGCAGACGAGTACCGGTTCTCCACTGGAGGCGCCAGATTCAGTAGAGGTGGCTGTGCGGCCGGGTCGGCTACCTCGCCGCTGGCACCTCTGGGCACTGCTTGCGGCGGTGCTGGTGACGGTTTGCGTGATTATTGGAATCGCTTTTCAGGATCATGCTCCTATCAATCCGCCACTCGCGCACTCTGCAACTGGACGGTTCTTCGCTCAAGCCACGTCCGAGGGAGGCAGACCGCTTGAACTGAAACTCGACCATGTCCCCACCGAACTCCTCATCACTTCCGATGGCAAGAAGCTCTACGCGTTCGAATACCCATCGAGGACGATTACGGTACTGGATTGCTCCAGCCTCAGGGTGAGGGGCACTGTTGTTCTTCCCTCAGCCGCACGCGCCGCGGTGATGACGCCCGACGGCAAGCGGATCTACGTCGGATCTTTGGTAGAGGGAGTCATGGTCGTGGACACCGCGCACGACCGGGTCCTGGACCGGGTCCTTCCTACTGGTGGCCCCGTGTACAGCGTGGCCGTAACGCCTGACGAGAAGAAAGTGTTCGTGGCGATGATGGCCGCCGGGCTAAAGCGAATCTCCACCAGCACGGGCGAGAGCAAGCTCCTCTCCGGAATCGCCTGCCCGATATCTGTCGGAATTGATCAGGACGGAAGTGAGTTGTATGTGAGCTATCAGTGCGGCGGACCGGGTGGCCGGAGTGGGCACGATGTCATCGAAATTTACGATGTGAATTCGGAAAAAACGATAGCGACCGTCAACGGTCCTCCCATGGTTGGTGGGGCTGTATCATTCGCTCCCAATGCTCCATATGTTTTGTTGTCAGGAACGGATGCCTGTCTAGTCCCGTCGTACGATCACATTGGCTGTCCCTCCGTTCCGAGCAGGGTGTATCACCTGTTTAGCTCCGCCGATCACAAGGTCAGTAAGACATTCGCAATGCCAACGGAGGCAGGCGCGGGCGAGTTCGCTCCCGACGGCACCAGAATCGTCCTCTCTGGTGAGTCCCTCTCTGTATTGGACCCGTTGAAGGACACTTTGTTGGAGAGATACGCGCGCGTTGGTGAAAAGTATGGAAAGGTTGCGTTCAGCCCAGCGGGGAACCGTGCGTTCATCCCCGTCTCCCCAACAGGCATACTCGTGCTGGATGCACTGGATCCGGGATGCCAGCCGCCAGCGCAGGGTCTGTTCAACCTGTATTCGGCTGATGGGACCCTGGACGACGCGCGTCAGACCCAGCCCCTGGTTGCGGAGGGAGGTCTCGAGTTCGCGCCCGGTCTGATCGGCCAGGCATTCCACTTCAACGGCAAGGAGAGTCGTGCGCGCGTTAAAGCCCGGGGTGCCTGCGGCGAGTGTGGGGAATCGTGGAGCGAGTCTCTGTATGTCAAGTTCAGCGCGCTAGATGGTCTCATGACGATTCTCGAACGTGCAGGTTACCATGGCGATCCAGAGCTACGGCTGTCTAAGTCAGGAGATAATCGAGTCGTCCTTGAAACCGGCGACAACCCCAATCATGTGGCCACCGTCCGCACCTCAGCGCCGGTCAGCGCGGAGGAGTGGCACCACTTGGCCGTGGTCACGGATAGCGGCATGCGGATTCTATACGTCGATGGCACGATGATTGGGCGAATTCACTCCGCCCCGAAAAGGCCGAATCCTCCTGGCGATACCATTTGGGGCGCCTATGTCGGCGCGAACCATGACCGGACCCAATTCCTGAACGGCCTGGTCGATGAACTCGCGTTCTACAATCGTGCGTTGAGTGCCTCGGAAATCGAAGGCATGTACGAGTTGACCCTGCACCGCCCCTGCTCTCTCGCCCGGCCAAGGTGAGCGTTTGGTGCTAGCGGCTCGCCACATCCACTGGTGGAATCACTCGGATCACATAGTGAGGTAAGCGACCACCGTGAGGGGCGGAACGCCAGGCAGGGAAGCCCATGGCCGTGTTGCCGGCCACTTACCAGACGCCGCCGTGATGGGCGTCTGGTAGAGCTCAGGAACCCGATCGGCCGCTGTAACGCAAAAGCCCGAGCCGCTCAGGCGATGCTGTGCGTCCGGAGCGCTCTAGTGCAGATTTGAAGCAAGCTGATGGACTGCGCCCGGCGCATGGTGAAATCGGCGTGAGATCGGTTGCCTGGCGTTTCGAGCGAGTGATTCGCCAAGAGAGCCCGGGACTGCCGCGCCAGTACTGCGCCGGGCAGCTTCTTGGATCACAGATACAGCAGGGAGCGGATTTTGGCTTTGACGGCTTCTTCTCATGCGGGCGTTCGGAGCCGATCTGGAGATCGGCGCTCCCAGGCAACCGGAGCCGATCTGGAGATCGGCGGTCCCAGGCGGCAGAAGCTGTGAAACCGCCTTAGCGTGCATCGCAAACCCAATGCTGAAGGGGCACCCGAAACGCTATCATGCGGTCACGGGCATGAGGAAACTTCAGTTCACCCTGTCTGCCGCAGTCCTGCTCCTCCCGGCGTGCCGTGAAGCCAAGCCGCGCGTCCAGGCTCCCCAATCACCCGCCCTCGTTTTCGAGATGCGGTCGTTCGAAGCATCCCGCCCCGGCTGCGGCGATCATGGCAACCACGCCCAGGCGTGCGTGAGTTTTCGAGCGGTCTGGCCGGAAATGAAGGGCGGCTCGGACGGAGCAGCGGCCAGGATGAACGCGGCCGTTCTGGCTGCACTCGGTTTCCCGTCCGGTCCGGAATCCCTGGCGCCGTATGGAGAGGAACTGATCGAGCACTGGCGAGTGGAGCACAAGGGCGTCGTGTACGCCGACTCGAGCTGGTTCGAGCGGCGCATGGTGCAGGTGCTCGCGCGCCGGCCGGGGGTGTGGAGCTTTCTGGTGGAGCGGATCGGGCAGACCGGCAAAGCGCTGCCGTTCGATGAGCGGACGTACTTGAATCTCGATCCTCGAACGGGCAGCCCGCTCTCTCTGGATTCACTGCTGGCAAGTCCCGCCGATGACCGATTCGCCTCCTTGGCCGAGGCCAGATTGCGCGCGGCGCTGAATCTGGCGCCCGCCGCTCCGCTGCCGCTCAAGGAGAGGCAGTTTGCGTTACCCACCGAATTCGCACTCTCTCCGGCGGGAGTCGTCCTCGCCTGGAGCGGCCAGGCGCTGCACGACCCGGCATCGGCTCGTATCGAAATCACCCTGCCCTGGAGCGAGACTCGCGAACTGGTGAGCCAAACCGCGGTCAAGCCGCCCGCGCCCGAAGCTGAGCAAGGATTCTGAAACGAAGCCGCAAATGTTAGGGAGCGGTGGGATCAGACGCAAGCCGGCTTGATAACCCGAGTCGAATGGCAACGCCACCCGCGCCACTCGATTACAATTCGAGTCAGGTGAAAATCGCTCTACTCGCTCTTATCCTGTCCGCGCTGGCTCCCGCTCAGCCGGCGCGTCCGGTCGATCCGCAAGAGATTCTCAAGCAGGCTTTCGCCGCACATCAGTCGGGCGACATGCCGGCTGCGATCCGGCTTTACCGCGAGTTCCTCAAGGACCATCCGGACGTGGCCGAAATTCGCTCGAATCTCGGTGTGGCTCTGGCCCGCGACGGGCAGTACGCGGCAGCCATCACGGAATACAAAGAGGCGCTGAAGAAGTTTCCCACCAATCCGGGCATCCGCCTGAACCTTGCCCTCGCTTACTACAAGCTCGGCAGGCTTCCCGAAGCCGCCGGCGAGTTCCAGCTCGTTCGCAAAGTTCAACCGGAGACGCTCCAGCCGGTGTACCTCCTGGGTGACTGTTGGCTGCAGATGGGCGAATCCCGCAAAGTCATCGACCTTCTGACGGAGTTCGACCGGAAGTACCCGCAGGACATGGCCATCACTTACATGCTGGGCTCGGCGCTGCTTCGCGAGAAGCGCACGGCCGAAGCGCAACACCTTCTGGATCGCATCCTCAGCAAGGGCGAATCGGCGGAATCGTCGCTGCTGCTGGGCTTCAGTCTGTACCAATTGCACGACAACAAGGCGGCCGCGCAGCATCTGGCGCGAGCCATCCAGCTCAACCCGGCTCTGCCGACGGTCCATGAACTCTATGCGCTGGCGCTCAAGGAAACCGGCGACATGGACGGTTCGGCCGAGCAGTTCCGGCTGGAGCTGAGGCAGAACCCCTACGACTATGTCGCCAACATGGAGACGAGCCTGTTGTTGAAGCAGGAAGGCAAGCCGGAGGAGGCGCTGGCTTGTATCCAACGCGCCCTGCTCGTGCGTCCCGGGGATGCCGGGGCGCTATACCAGCAGGCCGCAGTCGAACTGCTGCGGGGTAAGCTTGACGTGGCCAGGGCTGAACTGGAGCGCCTGGTCAAAGACTACCCGGATTTCACCGAAGCGCACGTTTCCCTGGCGACTGCGTACTACCGGCTGAAACTCAAAGAGGAGGGCGACCGCGAACGCGCCACGGTGCGCCGGCTGCAGGAAGAAGACCAGAAACGGCAGGCGGCGAAGCAGAGCGGCAAGACCGGGGAAGCCCCCAAGCAGTAGGAGTTGAACAAGCTTGTCCTCCTACGCCGCAATGCCGGTCGGACGTTGCCGCCGATCCGCCTTCGGAATGTAGATCCGGCGCAAGGCCTGCACCCGGTGCGCTCCCCGCTGAATTAGGACTCTTGCATTCTCAACTTCATGCCGGAGCACGGACGGACGAATCCGATTGACCTGTCCCGCCTGCCGAAGAGAAACCAGCTCCGTACAGACCTTGATCTGCCCGAATCTACTGTGCGGGTATCGCCGTCATTCCTTTTTCCCGGGCTCGACCGGAATCTCGCGCACGCCTTCGGGCATGCCGTAGACCTTGATTGTCCCGGACTCAGGCCGCTGCGGCTGCGGGCGCAGAGCGAACTGGGGCCTGGCGGCGTTCATCTTGTGCGCCAGCGCTACGGCCCGATCCATCTCAGTCTGGCTCATTGCGAACTTCACGCGGATCTGGTTGCCCTGCGCGGTGATGTCCATCTTTCGAAGGAACTCCTCGGCCTGCTGGGCATCCACCTTTCCTTCCATGGAGCTATGCAATTTCGTAGTGATCAGGCGGGCCACTTTGCCTGCCGACTCCGCGTCCTTTGTCGAGAGGCTTATCGCAAGCTTCAATCCTTCGTGGAAAGCGACGCCGGCTTCGATGCCACGAATTTCGGAGGCCACTGTTTGGAGGTTAACTCCGGCCGGTTGGAATCCTGCCGGCGGAAACATGGAAGACGGCGCTGTCGCCAGGAGCCAGAGGTCGTTACCCGGTGCGAGCGCTGCCGCCCGCGCCAGCAGAGGGCCTGGACTCAGGTTCGAGCGCCGGCTGCGGTCGATTGCGCCGCGCAACGAATCGGAGTCGCCGAACAACAGCGTGCTCTCGTTCAGCAAGGCCATCTCGGAGGTGGCGCTCCCGGGCGACGACGCATAGATCTGCACTCCGTTGTATGTGCTATGCACACCGCGCAGCAGACTCTGCGTATGCGCGGCGGGAAAATGGCCTGTGAGAATGATCAGCACGGGAGAATTCGCCGCTACTCCCGGCTTTTTGAAGGCCTGGGCTTTCGGCGCAAGCACTTCTTTACCCGGCGCGGAGAGCAACACCTGGTCGATGTCCCGCAGAAACTGCAGGGCCGGGAGACTCATCATCCCGCCGCTGGCTTGGCTCAGACTTTTGTCTAGCGATTTCCCGGCAGCCGATTGGCGGATTCCGCGAATATCTACTCCGAGCAGAACGACAGCGTCCGGGTGGACAAGCCGCCACGCCCGCGGCATCCCGGCCGGCAGAGCCGCCGTCTGCGCCGTGGCGGATAGTACAAGGAAAAAGAGGCCCAGGAGTTTAGTGATCCGTTGGTACATGCTACGCTTTCGTCTCGACGGTGAAGCAGGCTGATCGTTCAGCATATCTCACGGGTCTTTTGGCGTGCAGCAATTCTCCGACCTCGTGGATCAGCCACAAACCGGAATCACGGTACACCTGTTCGAAGTGTTCGCGCCAGGGTATACGTCTACCATGGAGCGGTGAAAGTCCCGCCTCATTGCTCGAGGAGCGGCGACCGGATGATGAGGGGCGTAACCGCGTACACGAAAGACAATCGTGTCATGCCTACATCACAACGTCTTGATTCTAGGATCTGCAGAAACCTCGGCCGCTGACATATCGGGGCTGTTGCAGCAATTGAGACTTGACAGTCCCAAAATCCATTGGGGCCTTGGGGTACGCGAATGCACGGGGCATCCTTGACAACTCACATGTAGTCAATGACTCAGGTGATCGCCCTGATCGGATTTCAGTGGCTTAGGAAGAATTAATATCTCTCTATCTTATTGAAGATAAATGAGTTAACTGGGGCGCGTGGTGGGGTTCGAACCCACGACTTCCAGAACCACAATCTGGCGCTACTACCAGCTGAGCTACACGCGCCGTGACCTATCCAGGATAACATAGGGCTCCCTGGATAGAGATGCTCCGGCGATGACCATACGGCATACCGACTGCCGCAGACCGGACGGGCCGATGCGACGTTCGAGGGACCCGTGAACCGCCCCCGCGTTACCCCTGTATGAGATTCGTTCGGGCGAACAACTGGAACCAACTGGCTTGCCTCAGGCCCGGATCGCCAATGGGGCCGGAGGCGCCCTCAGGCGGCAGTAGCCAATTGATACATTCCACCCCCACCGAGGAGCATCCAGGCGGCCTGTCGCGGAGATTCAAATTCCAACTTGCAACGCTCACTCGCTGCCAGTCCCTCGACGCGAACTCCACCGCCCAGTTGCCTCACCTGCCACGCCATGCGGGCTCCCCGGCTCCAAGTCAATGAATCGAGGGAGCTTTCGACACCCGCGATCATCTCCAGACCGCCTTCGGGACCGATGAAGATGGTCCAATCGGACGGGGCCATGCCAGAGGTCAGACCAAGGCGTTCAGCATCGGCCGCGGTGTCCATGATTTTGCGCGCGTTCTCGATAAGTCCACTCACGCTACGCTTATCGCTCGGATCAGCCGGCGCTTGAGCGTAACTTCAGAGCTCACCTGCGGGCCGCATCACGCGCCGGCGGATCGGCGCAAGCCACGCCATCTGATCCGTCTTCGATGGGCTAGGCGGCCGCCGTGCTCTCAGTCGACGTGAAAGACCTCTTCCATCTCTGCCCACCACTCTCCGGGCTTGCGAGTCGGCAAAGGCTCCTGCATGGGCTCCATGATGGCCCACCATTCCTGCGTCTTCGCGTCGGCCGCCATTTTCGCCATATCGGCCTCGAAGTTATCGCCGCAGTATTCAAAGTAGCTGAAGAGAAACCCGTCTTTGAAGTAGATTGAGTAGTTGCGAATACCGCACTTCCCGATCATCTCCAGCACTTTGGGCCACACGGCCGCATGATACTGCTTGTAGCGCTCCGTCGCTTCCGGCTTCACCCGCAACACCATTCCGTACCGTCGCATAGAAAAACTCCTCCGGATCTCAAATGTATCGAATGCATTATGCTATCGACCTGCGGCCCGCTCCACAACCACGCTCCGCCGCGGGTGAGCCCCGCGGGGTGTAGATTGAGATCCACGCCCGTGCGGGACAGTCACGGCGCGGAGCTTTCTTGAAACGAGCGGTGAGTTCTTTCCAGCCATGGAACGTAGCGCGAATTGCATTTCGAAACTCCAACGGATGACGGGGGCTTTGCATCACACCGAGCCTGACCGCGTCCCGATCAGTGACTTTTTCTGGGGTGGCTTCCTCAAACGCTGGCGGGAGGAATTGGGCCTCGCCCCCGATACCGACATCTACCGCTACTATGACCTGGACTGGATCAACGTGAATCCAAACATGGACCCGCACATCCAGCCCTTCGAGATTCTGCGCAGCGACGAGAACGAAGTGACGGTGCGTACGGGGTTTGGCGCGACCATCCGCAAGCGGTTCGACCTGCCGATGCCATCGTTCGCGGCCTTCGATACGGACTCGATCGACAAGATGCGCGCCTTCGAATTCGACGATCCTTTTGATGACCGGCGGTACCTCGCTCGCGGTGACGACCAGATCAACGGCGTCGGCGACTCGTTCACGCGTGACATTGCTCCATACGTTGACCGCGTGAACGGCATGTGGCGGGAGTTCCCCGTTTTCGGCGGCGTGTGCGAGGCCCACGAGATGCTCTGGCGCATCATCGGCTCGGGGAACGCGCTGCTTTGGATGGGCGAGTACCCGGATGAAATCGCGCGCTTTGTGGCACGCATCCATGCGTTCAATCTCGGCATCGTTCGAGCGCAGATCCGTGCCGCGGCCGGCCGGCTGGACGGGATGGTGATCTGGGGCGATGTCGCCTACAAGCAAGGCATGTTGTTTTCGCCGGCCTACTGGCGGCAGCACTTCAAGCCGGGCGTGAAGGCCATGATTGACGAATGCCACTCCAGCGGGTTGCCCGTGATCTATCACGGTTGTGGCAACTCGAAAAAGATCTTCGAGGACTTCATTGAGATCGGCGTGGACGCTTACAATCCGCTCGAATTCAAGGCGGGCATGGACGCGCTCGCCTTGCGGCGGCAATACGGGCACAGAATCGGTTTCTGCGGCAACATGGACGTCCAACTGTGGTCAAGCGCGACGCCGGAGGAACTGAAGGCAGCCGTGCTGACCAAGTTGAACGCAGCCAAGGGCGGCGGCTTCATCTTCCAGTCGGACCATTCGGTGCCGAGCAACGTACCGGGCGCAAGCTATGACTATGTCGTGCGGCTCGTCCGCGAGTATGGACGCTACCCGCTGCAACTCGGCGAGTACGATTTGCCCGATCTCGAGTAAATATCCCGGGGAGGTATGGGATGTGAGCCGCTCAAATCGGCTATGCGGGGTCACTAAAGCGTTCCCAGCTTTCTTCACCGTTACGGCTCCGATTCGGACATGCCCACTCGATGGCACAGGGCCGCGAGAGAAGAAGCGGTCCACGCAGTGGAGACGCACCGCTGCTTACCGTCGAGGCTCCGTTACGGCCTTGCGCACGCTGCCTTCGACGTGCGTTGTGAATTTGTCCGGCTGCCCTGGAGGCGCAATTTCGAATCGCACGTTCATCGTGGTTGGACTCGTGAATGCATAAGTGAAACGAAAGCGCGGTTCCGCGGGCCGGACGGCGCTCAGCCATTCAATGCGCCTGCCGCCCGACGAGACCGAGACCGTGTACTCGATGACGTGGCCTTCACTGTCGTAGTAGGTAGCGCGCGGAGCGGAGCCCGCCGCGCCCTGGTAGACGATGGTCAGGTCGTCGTGGCGGAACGCGGGCCGGTCCTTGGTTGCCGGGAATTCGGCGAAGCTGCGCCGCACGAGCGCGCGCCCTTGCAGGTCCGAAGTGATGGTGAAACTTCCGCCTGTCGCCTGTCCCGGTTGGCCTCCGAGGTCGCCGTCCCATTGGCCAATAAGCGACTGCATGGCCTGCCAGGAGGAATCATCCCCGCCGTTCTTCGAGGCCGGGCTCTGGTTCTCTGCGAAGCCGGGCGCCGCCGTCACCAGCAGGAGTCCGGCCAGAATTGTTGAAAGCTGGATCATGGCCACATTATCCGTTGTCGAGTTACGGTTTGCCCAGGTCGAGCTCTTCGTCCACCTGCACGCTCCGCGTCAGGCGCCGTCCGTCCGCAATCAGAGCTTCGACTTGCAGCCCCGCGGCTCCGGTTCCAACAAGCCGCAGCACATCGCCCGCCCGGTTCGTCACCAAACGCACCGATCCAATGATGCGCGCTACTTGCTTGCCGCCACCGAGAGTAAGTGTGGAGCATTGCTTGTTGGTCACCAGCGAGGCAGTGCCGGCACGTAATGGCAACCGGGTCTCCACGCGCGTCGCGCCCGGCGGCAGCCTGCAGTTCCACTCCAATTCCTCGCCCGACTCCCGCACTCCATACAGGCGCCAGACGAAATCCAGCAACACGAGAATCGCAGGCGAGTAGTCTTGGCCTTGCGGTGTGAACTCCCCGCTTTTCGGGTCCATTTGCTGCAGGAATGCACCCGTGCGAGTAATCGCCTCCACCCACCGCGACATCAGCCGCGTCAGGTCAGAGTGACGCCCGTAGTGCTCCATCCAACGCGGCGCCCGCAAGGCCGTGAGTGCCTGGGACGGCCCACCCCACGAGTTTTGGAGAATCGGCCGCACGAACGCGGCATCGTCCACTGCGATGGACGGGAAAGGATACTTCGTCCAGAACGCTCCAGGATTGCCGAGTTGTGCGCGCCATATCTCGTCGAACAATTTCCGATCGGGTACGTGCTCGCCCACCACGCGAGTCAGCGCATCGCCACGGACGCGAATGAACCGGTGCTCTGCGTTCAGGTCGTAAAAACAAGCGTCCTTCGAATCGTACAGGCGGCCGAGGATCGATCCGCGAATCCGTTCCGCGCTCTCCAACCACCGAGCCGACTCGTTTCCCTTCCCCATCGCGCTGGCCATCTTCGCGAGCGCCACGCGGCCGCCGTAGACCGTCGCCGAGAGATCGGGTGCGAGCCATGGCAGTGCATTTCCCGGCGGTAGATTCTTCGCTTCCGCACCCGGACAATCGTGCGGGAGTCCCTTCAGGCGCGGGCTGTTGTCGTGGCCTGTGTCCCATTCGCAGAACAACTCGCACAGACCCGTGCCGCGCGTGTTGCGATACTTCGTGAGCCACTCGTCCCAACGCGAGCAGGCGCCATAGGCATCCTCGAGCAGTCGCGCGTCGTTCGTTCGCTGATAGAGATCGAAAGCGGTGGCGGCGATTGGAACCGCCATCTGGATCTGGCCGTAGCCCACTTGTTTGAACCAAACCCAGCATGGCATTTGACCGTCAGAGCGCTGGAATTCAAAGAAGATTCGCTGATTTGCTACCGCTACGCCTGTGTTCCAGGGCGCGTATACGAGACCCTCTTGCGGAGCGCATTCAAGCCATGTGCCCGGATAGACGCCGCCTTCGATCAGCACCGGGTCTGCAAATCGGTTGACCTGGCGGGTGTTGCCGCGCGCACTGGTCAAGGCGGCGTCATAGGCCCCCTGCAACTTCTGGTGGTCCACCCGAAACACGGGCCCGTCCTGCGCCTCCGGAATCATCCCCATCACCGCCGCCCCCAACAACTCGCGCCTGGTCAGTGTCATCCCAGCGATCGCTCCCCGTGCAGGTATAATCTCACCTTGTATTCATATCAATCTGCGCATGCTTGGCGCTGAGTGGGCGAAAATGGCAGAAGCTTATGTCAGGGGGCACAGCATCCATGAGCGACCAAACGTCCATCGAATTCTTGCGCCACACCTTGGCGACTCTAGCGTATCGAGGGAGCAAGACGCTGCGCGGCGCACCGGAGAGTTTCGCCGCATTTCACGCCTCGGGGAGCACCCGCACTCCAGCGGAGATTCTCGCGCACATCGGCGATCTCTTCGACTGGGCCATCGCCATTGCGGATGGCCGCATGCAATGGCACGATTCGGCGCCCCTGCAATGGCCGGATGAAGTCGCGCGTTTCTTCGATACGTTGGGCCGCTTCGACGCGCGGCTGGCTACCGGCGCACCGCTGGGCATGACGGTGGAGAAGCTCTTCCAAGGGCCGGTGGCCGACGCCTTCACGCATTTCGGACAGATCGCCATGTTGCGCAGAATGGCGGGCGCGCCCGTGCGCGGAGAGAACTACTTCCGTGCCGAGATCGTCGCCGGGCGAGTCGGTCCCGAGCAGGCAGGGCCCAAACGCGAATTCGACTGAAATCGCTCTGCAAGCGTGGCAGGAACGCTCCATTCCGAGCCCAGTCTGGCGCCCGATTGCCGCGCGTTCACGACATCGCGCCTGGCCGAGGGGGGTTACCTCAGCCTCCCGCTGTGATATGTTTTTCTCACTATGGTTAACGAATCCTATTCCCGCAGGTCGTTCCTGGCGACGAGCCTTTCATCAAGCCTCGCCGTGTCGGCGGCCTCATCGTTGTCTTTATCCGCGAAGGGCAAGAGAATCCCGATCGGCCTGGAGCTTTACTCGGTCCGTGACGTCTTGGGGAAGGACCTGCCGGGCACGGTTCGCGCCGTCGCCAAGCAGGGCTACGAAGTGGTTGAGTTCTACAGCCAGTACTTCTCCTGGACACTCGAATACGCCAAAGAAGTGCGCAAGCTGCTCGACGACACCGGGATGAAGTGCTCCTCCACGCACAACGGCGCTGAGAGCTTCTCCGGCGCCGGCATCCAAAAGGCGATTGACCTGAACTCCATTCTCGGCGCCAGGTACATCGTGATGGCGCACCCGGGCAAAGAGATCGCAACCGCCGCCGGTTGGAAAGAGGTGGCGGAGAAATTGAACGCCGCCAGCGAGAAGTTCAAGGTAGCGGGCATCAAGGCCGGCTACCACAACCACGACGCCGAATGGAAACCCATCGAAGGCGTGAAGCCGATCGAGGTCCTGGCCAAGAACACTGTGAAGAGCGTGATGCTCCAACTCGACGTCGGAACCTGCGTCTCAACCGGCAACGACCCGGTGGCGTGGATCAAGGCTAACCCGGGCCGTATCAACTCGCTGCACTTAAAGGACTGGTCTCCCGACAAGGGTTACAAGGTTCTGTTCGGCGAGGGCAAAGCGCCCTGGAAAGAGATCTTTGCGGCAGCCGAGAAGGTTGGCGGCGTCGAGTTCTATCTGATCGAGCAGGAAGGCTACGACACGCCTTCGATCCAGACCGTGGAGACCTGCCTGGCGAACTATAAGAAGATCCACGGCTGAGCGGCGCCGTTGAAGTTCAATAGCTGTTGTGCGAAGTGAATCGGACCGGCTCGGGATTGCCCGCTGTTTTTCGTCATCGGAAGCAGTTGTGCGATGCGGCCGGTCCGATGTTGTGTTTTGGCGTGGTGCATAAAGGAGTCAGTTTCATGTCCGGTATCACAAGACGCGATTGCCTTCAAACGAGCGTGAAAGTTCTGGGGGGAACCGCGCTCGCCGCAACCACTGCTACCGACGCGCTCGCCGGTCCCGACCGCACGCCTTCCAGCCAGAAACCCGGCATTCACTTTGCCCACGTGGCCGGACCGGGCCAGACTTCGCGGCTGCGGCTGATGAAGCAGATCGGAGTGAACTACGCCATCGCGGGCGTCAGCGGCGAACTGAGCAAAGTGCGGCGCGAGCAGTATCTGCCGACGTTGCGCCGGATCAAAGCCGATTTTCTGGAACAGGGCATCAACATTGCCGGCGTGGAGAGTCACCCGGTGGCTGCCGAGAAAATCAAGCTGGGCATCGAAGGGCGCGACGAGGAGATCGAGAATTACAAGGCAGCCATCGACGCTCTCGGTAAGGCCGAAATCCCGGTGCTCTGCTACAACTGGATGGCCGGCCTGGGCTGGTACCGCACCAAGAGCGACCAGCTCGAACGCGGCGGCGCGCTGACCACGGAGTTCGACGCTGAAGCCGCGCGGGCGCAGGGTCCGACGCAGTTCGGCGAGGTCTCTGAAGAGAAGCTCTGGGCGAACCTCGAGTACTTTCTGAAAGCCGTCATGCCCGTCGCGGAGAGGGCCGGAGTCAAGATGGCGTTGCACCCTGACGATCCGCCAATCTCCCCGCTACGCGGCATCGGCCGCATTGCCGTCAGCGCAAAGAACTACCGGCGCATCCTCGACATCGTGCCCAGCCCGCTCAATGGCATCACCTTTTGCCAGGCTAATTTCAAAGCGATGGGCGAAGACCTCGAGTCGCTGGCCAAAGAGTGGTGCCGTCAGAAGAAGATCTTCTTCGTCCACTTCCGCGACATCAGGGGCACGAAGGAGCACTTTGTCGAGACCTTCCACGACAACGGCCCCACTGACATGGCGCGGATGCTGCAGGTTTACCACGAGAACGGCTTTGTCGGGCCCTTGCGTCCCGACCACGCGCCGACGCTCGAAGGCGAAGCCAACGACCACCCTGGCTACGCCTTTATGGGCCAGCTTCTGGCCTTCGGCTACATGAAGGGCATCATGGACGGGCTCAAGCTGCCATACGCTTAAGGTGCTCCCGAAAGGCAGCGCTGTGGCGCACGCTTTAGCGTGCCGTGGCGGCATTCATGCCGCCATTCCAGACGGCGGGATAAATCTCGCCGCAGCACGCTAAAGCATGCGCCACAGCAGGCTTATCCCGCCTTAGTGCGCCACCTGGCTGAGCAGCCATGCGTACTCGAAGGCCTGATCCTTCAAACGGTCGTACCGGCCTGACGCGCCGCCGTGGCCGGCCGGGTCCATCTTGCACTTCAGCAGGAGCGGGTTCGAGTCCGTCTTGAGCGTCCGCAGAAGAGCCACATATTTCGCGGGCTCCCAGTACATCACCTGGCTGTCGTGGAAGCTGGTCGTCACCAGCATGGCCGGGTAGGCGCGCTTCCCCAGATTGTCGTAGGGGCTGTAAGACTTCATGTAGTCGTAGGCCGCCTTCTCGTTCGGGTTACCCCATTCGAGATACTCGCCCACAGTCAGAGGCAGTGAGGCGTCCATCATCGTATTCATCACGTCGACGAACGGCACCGCGGCGTGGACGGCCCGGAACAGGTCCGGACGCAAGTTGACGACTGCGCCCATCAGCAATCCGCCCGCGCTGCCCCCTTCGATCACCAGTCGATCCGGCGACGTCCAGTTCTGCTTGATGAGCCAGTCGGCGCTGTCCACGAAATCGAAGAACGTATTCTTCTTGTTCATGAGCATGCCGTCATCGTGCCATTTCTCACCCATCTCATTGCCACCCCGGATGTGTGCGATCACGTAGATCATCCCGCGATCGAGCAGGCTGAGACGCGAACTCGAAAAGCCCGCTGCCGTGCCGATGCCGTAAGAACCATAGGCATAGAGGAACAACGGCGCCTTGCCATCACGCTGAATGCCCTTCTTGTAAACGATCGAAAGCGGGACCTTCACGCCATCGCGGGCCACGGCCCACTGCCGCTCGGAGACGTACTGCGCGGGGTCGTAGCCGCCGAGCACTTCCTGCCGCTTCAGCAGCAGAGACATGTGCACGCCCGTGTTGTACTCGTAAACACTGGGCGGGGTTACCAGGCTCTGGTAATTGAAGCGGTAGGTCGTCGATTCATAATCGGGTGTCTCGCCGGGAGAAACCGAATAAACGGGCTCGGGGAACGTGATGTTGTGCCAGCCGTGCTTGACGTAGTCAAAAAGGCGGAGTTCGGTCAGCGCCTCGGATTTCACGACCACCACGGCGAAATTGTGGAACAGGTCGAGCCCCTGGATGAGGTCCCCATCCTGATACGCCAGGAAGACCTTCCACTTCTTCGGCGTGGCGAGCGTGGCCTCTGTTGTGGTCAGGACTTTAAAATCCTTGGCGTTATCATTCGTCCGGATATAGAACAGGTTTTCGCGGTGGTCGAGGTAGTATCGCACCTTCTTCCCGCGCGGCTGAAACACGTTGAACGCTTCCTCGCTCTTGTCGGTCGCCAGGTAGCGAACTTCGGTCGTGTCCGTGCTGCCAATGTTCAAAAGCAGATACTTCAGATCGCGAGTCTTCTCCAGACTGATGTTAAACAGCGCGTCCTTCTCCTCATAGACGCGATCGAATTTGTCCGAGCCAAGCGTATGCCGCCACAGCGTATCGGCGCGTTTGGTAGTTTCATCTTCAGTCACGAAGAACAGCGTCTTGTTGTCTGCCGCGAATTCGACCGAGTCGATGCGTTCGTAGGTATCCGCAAAAGTCTTGCCCGAGCGCAAGTCCTTGACATTCAAACGGTACTGCCGGAAGCCAATGAAATCCGTCGTATAGGCCATCAGGTTTTGATCGTCGCTGTAGACGATGGTCCCGATGGAGACGAACTTCTGACCCTCGCCCATTTCGTTCGGGTCGAGCAGGATCTCCTCGTTAGCGTCCTGGGTGCCGTGCTTGCGGCAATAAATCGGGTACTGCTTCCCCTCCTCAGTCCGCGTGTAGTAGAGGAAGTCCCCACGGTGGACCGGCACTCCCATGTCGGTCTGCTTGATGCGACCGAGCATTTCCTTGTAGAGCGTATCCTGAAGAGGCTTCAGGTCCTTCGTCATCGCCTCGGTGTAAGCGTTCTCCGCCTCAAGGTAACTGACGACTTCCGGGTTTGTCTTCTCACGCAGCCAGAAGTAGTTGTCCGTGACTGTCGCGCCGTGACGGACCTCCTGATGCGGAACGCGTTTCGCAACCGGGGGCGTGGGCTGAGCCGGGAGGAGCAGGTTGGAGGCGAAGATCAAACCGGCGGCGAGAGATCGGATTGAAAGCATGGGAATGAGTACTCTTGATGGTAAGCCCATCAGGATCCAAAATACACGAATCCAGCCTCACGCGCGCTCGCGCGGCACCATCTCACCAGCTTGAAACTCCTTGAGACGGCGCAGGCAGGCAGGGGTGCCTGCAGTCAGAGTTCGAGGGCCTCTTCGCCTACCGGTAGCGGCCGCGGAGCGAGTTCCAGCGCACTCTGAGCGGGTCGATGAATGCGGCCAGGCCATTCCATAGACTGACCTTGGTCCCCTCGGCATTGTTCCATCGCACCGCCACTTCCTCGATCCTGTAGCCGAGGCTGCGGGCGATGAACAGAATCTCCACGTCGAAGCCGAAGCCGTCCAGCGTCTGGCGCGCGGCCAAGGCCCGAGCGGCTTCGCGCCGGAACAGCTTGAACCCGCACTGCGTGTCCTGATACGGCAGACCGGTCACCAGGCGCATGACTAGATTGAAGAATCGGCCGCTGAATTCGCGCCACAGCGGCTGGTGTGTCCCGATCAGCTTTCGATTGAGAGCGCGTGATCCGAGCGCGCCATCCGCGCTGGAACCCTGGACCGCCGTCTCCAGCCGCGAGAGATCTTCAATCGGCGTAGACAGGTCGGCATCGGTAAACAAAATCCACTCGTAGCGCGCTTCGAGCAGGCCCTGCCTCACGGCATAGCCCTTGCCGTGGTTGACTGGATTGCCCAGCAGCCTCACGAGCGGCGAATGAAGTGCGAATTCGCGCGTCAACGCCGCCGTCGCGTCGCTCGAACCATCATCGACCACAAGGATCTCGGAATGATCGAAATGGCGGCCTTCCAGGTACTCGCAAAGCGTCTCCAAGGTGGCTGGAAGCCGGCGTTCTTCGTTGTAAGCGGGGACGATGATGGAGAGTGAGCCCAATCAGAAATTATAATGATGTTTTGAAGGAGTTTCCAATTGTCCCTTGAGCAGGAGCAGTTCGAGCAGCGCTTCGCGCGCATTCGCGAGATCGAGGCGCTCGGTTTTCGACCCTACGGGCAGCGCTTCGAGTTCACTCATACCGTGCCCCAGGTCCTCGCCGAATATGGCCCGAAGACGGCGGAAGAGATCGAAGCGGCCCACGCCATCGTGCGCGTGGCCGGGCGCATCCTCACCATTCGCCGCATGGGCAAGGCAGGTTTTATGCACCTGCAAGGGGCTGCTGAGAAGCTTCAGATCTACGTCAAGAAGGACGCGCTCACGGAAAACGAGTTTGCGCTTTATAAGCTGCTCGATCTCGGCGACGTGATCGGCGTCGAGGGCTATCTGTTCCGGACGCGTACGGGCGAGTTGTCGGTGCACGTCGAGAAGCTCACGTTCCTGTCCAAGAATCTGCTTGGCCTGCCCGAGAAATTCCACGGACTGGAAGACGTCGAAATTCGCTACCGGCAACGCTATCTCGACCTGATTGCCAACCCCGAGGTGCAGACGCTCTTCCGCACACGCGCAAAAGTGGTCGGCTCGCTGCGGCGGCAGCTCGAGGAGCGGGGCTTCGTCGAAGTGGAAACGCCGATGATGCAGGCGCTCTACGGCGGAGCGGCGGCGCGGCCCTTCGTAACGCACCACAACACGCTCGACATCGATCTCTACCTGCGCATCGCCCCCGAGCTGTACCTGAAGCGCCTCATCTCCGGCGGGATGGAACGCGTCTTCGAAATAAACCGCAGCTTCCGCAACGAGGGCGTCTCGACAAGGCACAACCCCGAGTTCACGATGGTCGAGTTCTATCAGTCCTACACCGACTATCGCGGCATGATGGACCTGACCTGTGAGTTGCTGAAGCAGCTCGCCATTGACGCCACGGGCAGCCCGGTGGTGGAGTTTCAAGGCCAGCAACTCGACTTCGGCAACTTGCGCCGTTACACGGTCCGCGATGCAGTTGTCGAATTCTGGCAGGGGCCGGACAAGCCCACTCCGGAGCAGGTCCGCGACCCCGCGTGGCTTGCTTCCAAGAGCAGCAAGCCGACGCCCGGCGAGCAACTGATGGATCTGTTTGAGATCCACGGCGAGCAGGCGCTCATTCAGCCCACGATCATCTATGAGTATCCTGTCGAGGTCTCTCCGCTGGCCAAACAGAATCCGGACGACCCGGCGATGACCGACCGCTTCGAGGTCTTCGCCGCCGGCATGGAAATCGGCAACGCCTACACCGAGTTGAACGATCCGAACGAGCAGCGCCGGCGCTTTGAAAGCCAGCTCGCCATGCGCGAGCGCGGCGACGACGAAGCCCACCAGATGGACGAAGACTTCCTGCGCGCCCTTTGCTACGGCATGCCGCCGACCGGCGGCGAGGGTCTCGGCGTGGACCGCCTGGTGATGCTGATGACCAACTCGAAGTCGATACGCGACGTCATCCTCTTCCCGCAGCTCAGGCCCGAGGGCGAGATCGGCATCGCGCAATGGCTGCGCGAAGCGACGGATAAAGATTCGCAAAAGTAGG
>Ga0302320_10008584_pt1 | contig 22170 bp, 18 predicted proteins | sample Bog_T0_3_FD_202130 | JGI IMG/M metagenome (GOLD analysis project Ga0302320, IMG submission 202130) | Peat permafrost microbial communities from Stordalen Mire near Abisko, Sweden - Bog_T0_3 | ecosystem: Environmental > Terrestrial > Soil > Wetlands > Peat | place: Sweden: Abisko, Stordalen Mire...
ATGCAGGGCGATGCGGTAGATCCAGGTGCGGAGGCTGGAGTCGCCGCAGAAGCCGGAGATGTTGCGGAAGACCTTGACGAAGACCTCCTGCGTGACGTCGGCGGCGTCGGCCGGGTCGCGGAGGTTACGCGCGATGAGCGAGTAGACCGGATGGCTGTATTGCGCGATGAGCAGAGCGAAGGCCTGCTCGGAGCCGGACTTGAGCTCCGCGACGAGTTCCTGCTCGTCTGCTGCTCGGAGTCCGATCGCGCTGGCCAGATCGCTCATCGTGGTGCCTCGTGGTGCGAGGTTCTAGGTGCTAGGTTCGAGGGTTGAAACCCTCGGAGAGCTTAAAGTAGTCCCGGCAGGGCGGAGATGTCCAGCCGGAGCCTGTTTGAGAGCGAAAAGACTGCGCCGCCGGCGGCTCGAGTGCTCGCTCACTCTATAGGACTTAGACACCGAGTCGGAGTGGAATGTTCCGCCACGCGCCGCTGGTTTGACTTGAGGTGACGCATCCGCGAGAATAGAAGGGTTCCAGAGAGTGGGCCTGTGGCGCAGCTGGGAGCGCGCTTCCATGGCATGGAAGAGGTCATCGGTTCGATCCCGATCAGGTCCACCAATTCTTCATCCAACAAGTTCCGATGCAGTCCAAAGGCCAGCGTAAATGCTGGTTTTTTCATTGTTTATCGTCCATAGAAGGACATTCTGGTCTGTTGACATCCGGGGGCAACATTGGGGGCGGTCGCACCTTCCTCAGGAGGAGTTGCCCCCAATATGAGCCTTACCAACACCACGATTCGGAATGTCAGGGCCGCCAGGAAGACCACCAAGCTCTTCGACGAGCGCGGTCTCTACCTTGAAGTCTCCCCAACAGGTGGCAAATGGTGGCGTCTGAAATACCGATATGAGAGCAAGGAAAAACGGCTGTCCCTGGGTGTTTTTCCCGATGTGAGTCATTTCGCAGACTGTTCTCCAGATATGCTCTCCGCATCCGGCAGTTCTCTTGCCGGATGGCGACGACAGCGCTCCTAGCACATTCGCGATTCATCACCTATTCGGTCTTTGCTTGCTCGGCACTTGGAGTCGACCCAACAGATAATGGCTGGACGTTTCGGCCATTCCGATTTACATGATCTGTGGTTTTGATTTTCCTAGAGATCTAGAGATCAAGACAGTCGCACGCCATCACCGGCAGGAAGTTCCTTCAGAACATCATGCACCGGCGGTGAATGGATGTCCTCATGTCGCCGCTGAGGTCGCCTTAGTATCCGGATCGTAGCGCCTATTGGATTCCGAGTTCCGTCAACTGTTTGGGATTCACCTCGTCGACTGCGACCAGATTGTGGCACGTAGAGCAGTCGTTCGTGATGCTCTTGCCGTCCTTCGCGTTGTGGCTTCCATCGTGGCAGCGGAAGCAACCGGGATAATCGTTGTGCCCGATGTTGTTCGGATGCGTTCCCCATGTGACCCTCATGAACGGGAAGACGTTGTTGCTGTAGATTCGCGACAGTGTCTTCGCTGCCAGGTCAACCTGTGCGCGCTGTCCGCTCCACACCGCGGGATACTGCGTGCGATAGAAGTCATCCATCCCTGAAGTGATCTTGGCCGTCGCATCTTCCGGCGAAGTATATTGCGCCTTGAGCAGTTCCAGCCCTTGCTTGTGGACGAACGGCAATGCAGGACTCGGAGTCCCCTGCGCCATGTCTTTGTTCAGCGCCTGCTCAGGCGTGTCAAAGGAGTGCGCCGCGCGGTTGTGGCAGTCGATGCAGTCCATCGTGTGCCTTGGGCCTGCGACCGGTCCCTTCGCATCGGACGAGACAAACTCCGTCACCGAGCCATCGCTGTTCGTCTTACCCACCCACGGAATCGTCTGGTGCGTATCGTCGGTCGCGACATACTCAATGTGTCCCAGGTGCGCTCCGTGGATGCCGCTCGGGCTGCCGAGCCCATCCCGTCCGCCTACGTGCAGCACGGCGATGGTCCGCGTCATGGAGTTCGTCGCATCATCGCCGTAGTGCGTCTCCACCAGGAGCCGGTCGCCGATCTGCCGCTCCGGATTGTGGCAGTTCAAACAGGTCAGGTTGGCCGGAGGAATCTTGTCGCCCGCCATGATCGGCGTCGGGACCTTGTTCAGCAGCACCATCGCCAGCTGCTTGGTGCCATTCACCTTGGCGTGGACGAATCCCGTCAGCCCCGGCGCGATATGGCAAGCCGTGCAGGCGACGTCCGCATGCGAGGAGACATGATAGTTCGTCCACTCGGGAGTCATCACGTGGCACGACTGTCCGCAGAACGACGGCGTATCCATATACGCCACGCCACGATAGGTCGCCGTTCCCACGATCACGAAGTTGATGAACGTAGCGATGACCACATACTCAATCCCATGCCGAAACGCGGGATCGCGCAGATTAATCTCAGGGAAGACCGACGGAACCTGACCCGCCGCCTTAAGCTTTCGTTGCCGCCACCAGATGCCCACCGGAATCAGCAACAGGCCCAGGATAAAGAGACCGGGAAGGCACAGATCGATGATGATGCCGAGATAAGGATTCTCAGAGCCGCCATGCCCGAAGACGTCGATGACCCAGAATCCGATCAACACCAGCGCGGAGGCGCTCGTGAGCGCTCCGCCGATGAGGCTGATGCGGTTGTTGCCATAGAAGAGAAATGGGCGAACCCAACTCTTCTTGAACTCCTCCAGATTTGCCATGGTCCCTCGATTGCCTCTACAGCGTGCGGAGGTAGTCGACTGCTTCCTTGATCTGCGGATCGGTCAGCTTGCCCCCATAGGCCGGCATCTTGCCCTTGCCGTTTTTCGTAATGGCGATAAGGTCCGCCTCCGACGCCTTCGCGAATGCAGAAACGGGTGGCACGGCCATCGTCTTGCCCGCTGGAGTGCTTGCGGCTCCATCAGCCCCGTGGCACATCTGACACTTGGCTTTATAGGTGTCCGCACCCTGCGCCAGCGCCGCCGTTGCGGATGCCGCCAGGATGGAAATGACTACAACCTTCGATATGTTCTTCACGATTCTGTTCTCCTGTTGTTGAATGAGCCTTCTCTTCTGATGCCTAAAACTCGTAGTGCACCGCCAAAGTGAGGATATTGGCGTGTGTATTTCGCGGAGCGGTCAGGCCTGAAGATGGTTCCGTCAAGCCGGTCTGTGCGGCAAGTGAGGTGCAGGGAACAACCGCCGCCGTTGTGGAGGTTGACGTACTGCAGAACTGCGGGCCGGAGGGCCCGCCTTCGCCGTAGCCGTAGTAGTTGTACTCTGCCCTCCAGACCAATCCCGGGTGGACCGTCCAGGCAAAATTCAGAAAGGGAGACTGATAGGCCGACTGCAGCGAGCCGTTCACCTGTTGCGCATCGGCGAAGAACTGGTTTCCGCTCACCGCGCTGATGCGATATCCCGCGGCGGTGCGAATCTTCTTGTTCGGCGAGTAGTTCAGGCTCACGGACGCATACTGCGTCGGCGCATCCATAAAGTCCTTCGTCGGCCCCCAGTCCGAGAGCACGGTGGTCGAACCCCTGACGAAGACTCCGGGGCATATATTCGGCGCGCCCGTGCTTGTGGTTGAGGCAGTACCGGGTACCGTGGCGCTGGCGCCGTTCAGGTAGCAGATGTTTGTCGATGTATAGATGTCGCTATAGGCATAGTAGACGTCGACTCCATAGTGCACATTCGGTGCCAGCGTAAGACCAAGGCTCCCAATCCTGCTGTGATCGACGTGACCCAGCGGCCCATCCAGGAGCGGAGTGCCTGTGTTGTTCGTATTGTTGTGCCGCTCAAGGTCGTTGAACGCGCCGGACACCGTTGCCCATGGACGCGGCTTGTACAGCGTGTGGAACCTGTAGTGCTTCGTCTGCCTCGGTCCGAGCGGCGTAAAAGAGTTGTCGTCGTAGAGGATCTCGACCGTGCCGTTCAGGCTCCAGTTCGCCGTGGGACGAAACGCCACGTTCAGGATGCCGCCGTTTTCGTCCATGCCGATAACGTTGGCTCCCGGACCCGTTCCGGTGGTCTGGACCACGGTGTGTGTCCGGTAACGATAGGTCAGCGAAGCCGTAAGCCGCGATGTCGCATCCCAGCTTAAGGTCGCATTGTTCGTGATGAACTTCTGGCCGAAGTAGGCATAGAGCGCGGTGCCGGTGGGATTGCCCGACACCGTGAACGCGGCTCCCGCGAGCAGCGGGCCCGGGTAGTTGATCGTCTCATTGCCGGCGGTGACCGGTGTATTTTGTGTCACTCCGGTCGTGATGTCGGAGTAGCCGGGCTGGTGAACATTGGAAGAGTCCACCTGGTCGGAGAGCGCAATCGTCTTGGTCGCCTGCCATGTGAGGCCGTAGTCCAGACTCACCACCCGGCGCTGTGCGATCGCGTTGCCCGTAAACGTCGCGCTGCGAATCGCGGTGTCCAGGCCCTGGAAGTTCTCATAGTAGTTAGGCAGCTTGCTCTTCGAGACGGAATAGCGGAAGTCGCCGTTCATGGCGACATTCTTGACGCTGGAGCTCTGGAAGCGAGCGATCTCGGTCGGATAGACGATGCGCGTCGGCTGCAATCGCAGATAGCTGGTAATGACATCGCAGGCCGGATTGATGACCGGCAAACCGCCGGGAGTTTGCGGAGCCGTGAAGATCGTGTAGGTGGTCGCGCTGGTATAGCCAGCGCCCATGCTCGCCGTGTTGCAGGAGGTGATGGTATAAGGCGCGGAGACAGCGTCCCAGTTGCCCAGCGAAGCCGGTGTCCCGTTCGCCTCCTGGACGTTGAACTCGCTCGGGGCAATCGTGAAGTAGGAGTCGGCCTTGTAGTGGTCAACCTGCTCCTCAAAGGTGATTTTGGTCAACTGAAACGGCTTCCAGTCGATCGCGGCGAGGAATTCATCCGTGCTGTTGCGTTGGTACTCCTGAAGTAACAGATCCGACTTGCCGATGCTGTAGCCGGGGCTGAGGCTTGGCCCCTGAAAGATGTTCTGCGAGTAGCCTACCCGGTATGACACTTTGGAGAGCGGCAGAATCGTCAGATAGGTGTCCGTCATTCTGCGCACGGTATTGAACATCACCGGCGATTGATTCGCCTGCGGCCACGCCACCGAGGCGGCGGTCGGCACACCGGCGGTCAGTCCATAGGGGATCGTGATGCCGGAGGGGATACTCGGATTGCCGAGCAGATCATAGTCAAAGTACTGGCGGTCGCGACGAAAGACTCCGTTGAACTCGTAGTATTTGCCCTTGGAGAAGTCGAGCTTGGCGAAGTTATTCGGGTCGCCGCCGAAGCCGCTGCTGAACCCCGAAAGCGAATCCATCCACGGGTGCTTGGTCCCCGGAAGCGCGTGCATCGTAAAGGTCTCGCCGAGTACGCGCGGACCGGAGTGAATGTTGACCAGCGTGTTATACATGGCCCCGCTGCCCGAAATACCGACGACATGCCCACCCAGATCGGCTGACTGGCGAATCAAGTACCCGTTCTCGACCACCTGCTCCGGCGCCACCGGCTCACTCGCTGCGGGTGCAGCCGCCGCAGGAGTACTCTTTGCCGGCACACTCGCAACGGGTGCGGCCGGAGCGGGACTTTGCGCATCCGCAGCTCCTATGCTCAGCAACAGTACGACGACGCCAATGCTCCCCGTAATCCGGCTGTAACCCGAATGCAGGCGTTGCTCCTTGAGCGGCCGAGAAAACCAGTCGATCTTCGTCATCTCATGCCTCGTTTACCTTGAAGCGTTGTTCCATCGAACTCACATTCCCTTGCCGCAACTTCCCGGCCCAACATCACCGGATGAACGCCGCATTGATGTTTGAGCCGTGAATCATCGTGTGGCAGTTGATGCAGGACAGAACCTCGGCCGATCCGGCATTGATCCCATGGACCGTTCCGGCGGAGACCGGGCTGTGGCACTGGTTGCATAGCTGGTTGATGTTGGGAACATTTAGCAGCCGCGCATTCTGCGATCCGTGCGGGCTGTGGCACGACAGGCAACCTTCCCCCTTGACGGCGGCATGTTCGAAGACGAACGGCCCGCGCGTTTCGGTGTGGCACTTGGTGCAGATCGCGTTCTGATCGGCGGTGGACTTAATGTTGTTGTTCCCGAAGGTGCCGTGAACGTCGTGGCAGTCGCTGCACTTGACCAGGCCTTCATTCACCTTGTGGTGGAAGGGCTGATCGAACGCCGGCTTGATGTCCGAGTGGCACTGGTAACAGAGCTGTGGTTGCGCTGTCTTCAGTAGTCCCTCTTCCGTTCCGGGACTGTGAACGCTGTGGCAACCGAGGCAGCTCACACCGGCCTTCGCGTGCGGCGAGCGATCAAAGTTGGGATGTGCTCCCGCATGGCAGCCGAGGCACGTGGCATCCACCTGCTTCGGTGTGGCCTTGTTCAGTTGCAGAATCTTCGTCACATCACCGCCGGAGTCTACGTGGGCCTTGCCCGGGCCGTGGCAGCTCTCACAGGTGGTGCCCGTACCGCCGTGCATCAACACGATCTTGGCGTGCGGATTGTCCGCGAAGTTCTTGGAGAGATCGGCGTGGCAAAGAGCGCATGTGTCGGATCCTACATAGTCCGCAGCGTTCGGCGAGCTCGCCAGATGAGAAGCACTCGCCTGCTGGCCAACGGCCGGCACACCGACAAGAAGCATCGCCAGCATCATCAGACTTCGTTGCAACCGCTTCATCTGGAGGTACTGCATAGGCTCGCTCATCCCAACGGTCAATCTCTTGGCCGAGAATTTGCTTCCGAGTTAGGTTGAGGGTAGAGACGCCATGGACCATTGGCTGTGATGAGTGTCACAGTTCACAGAGATATTCGAATTGCCTGTACTAATTTGGACAGATAGTTGCAGTCTCAGGGAGATAGCGTTCGATTATGCCTCTGCTGCGCGCATCCGCGCCAGTATGGCCTCTTTGCGCCGCGATGCTGCGGCCTCTCTTACTTCGAGAATTGAATCGGTGAGTCCCTACAAACCCATGAGTACTGCGTTGGTCTGAATATCCACGCCGCCGCATTCACCACTCCATCGCGCAATCTGCTGCAAGGTGGCCTCCACCAGATCCTTCTGAATGGCCGCCACCGCGGGCGTCAACTCCGTGCCCCACTCGGTGTTATCCGGCTGCACGCCCAGAAGCACGATCTCAATCTCCGGCAGATCCATCAGCCGCATCACATTCATCAGGTCGGACAATCCCATCAGGTGAACGCTCTTCGACGTCGGCAGCCGTGCGACATCCTCTCCCTCGCAACGTATTGTCGTTCCCGGATCCGCGCCGAAGTCCACGGCGTCGAGCACGATCATGTGCGTCGCGTAATCGAGACGGCCCAGCAGATCGAGCCCCAGCGTTCCGCCTTCAATTATCGTCACGTCAGCCGGCAGCCGTGGATCGGCCTCCAGCCGGCGAGTGGTCAGCATCCCCACGGCATCGTCGGTGCGCATGAGGTTGCCCAGACCCAGGATGCAGATCCGGGTCGGTCGTGTCGGCGTCTCGTTCAGGCCCTTCCCCTCAAGGTCCTTCATCTTCAGATCACCAGCGACTTTCTGCCATACAACATTCCGTCTGCGCTGACTACATGCACCGCACAAGCTAAACAAGGATCGAACGAGTGCACCGTGCGTAGCACCTCCAGCGGCCGACTCGGGTCTGCAATCGGCGTCCCTTGCAGCGAAGACTCATACGCGCCGCGCTGGCCACTCGCATCGCGCGGCCCCGCATTCCACGTGGAAGGCACCACCGCCTGATAGTTGGCGATCTTCTTGTCTTCGATCTCCACCCAGTGTCCCAGCGATCCACGCGGAGCCTCATGCAATCCGAATCCGGCGCAGCTCTTCGGCCAGCTATCGGGGTTCCACTTGTCGCCGTTGTGAATCTTCACATTGCCGTGGGCCATGTTGTCGTCGAGTTTATCCACCCACACGCTCAGCTCATCCACCATGATGCTCGCCTCCAGCGCGCGCGCCGCAATGCGGCCCATGGTGGAGAACAGCGCCGTCAGCGGCAGATTCAGCTTCGCCAGCGTGCCGTCGACCAGCGTCTTCACCGGCTCCCTGCCGGAGGCGTAAGCAATCAGCGTGCGTGCCAGCGGCCCCACTTCCATAGCCTTCCCGTCGTAGCGCGGCGCTTTGATCCACGAGTACTTGTCGTCCGTGTGCAGAAAGTCATACGGCGGCGCCGGCCCGGTGTACTTCGGGCTGGTCTCGCCCCGCGAAGGATGCTTCGATACCAGGTCGCCCTCTGCGTACGTGTACCAGGAGTGCGTAACGAACTCCGCCACCTGGAGCGGATCGACAGGATGAATCGTCGCCAGATCGCGGCCCAGGATCATTCCGCGCGGAAACATAAACCCCGCCACATCATGCACGCCGCCCATGGTGTAGTCGCCATAGGCCATGTAGTTGCCGATGCCCTGGCCGTACTCGAACCACTCCTTGTAGTAGCCCGCGATCGCCACCACGTCGGGCAGGTACACCTGCTCCACAAAGGTTCGTGCGTTCTTCACCAGCTCCTGCATCAGGATGACGGTCGTTGGATTCAGCGCAGCGTCGGGCTCGTTGCCGTCCATACCGGTGGCCATGCCGCCGACCAGATACGTCTGCGGATGCGGGTTCTTGCCGCCGAGCACCGCATGGATGCGGATGAACTCGCGCTGCAACTCCAGCGCCTCAAGATAGTGCGCCACCGCCAGCAGGTTCACCTCCGGTGGAAGCTGGTAGGCGGGGTGCCCCCAGTCGCCGCTGCTGAACAGGCTCAACTGGCCGCTCGCCACCAGCGTCTTCACGCGGTCCTGCACGGCCTTGAAGTACACCATGCTGGACTTAGGCCAGTCGGAGATCGACTGCGCAATCGCAGAGGTCTTCGCCGGGTCGGCCTTCAGCGCCAGCGTCACATCCACCCAGTCCAACGCATGCAGATGGTAGAAGTGGATGATGTGGTCCTGCACGTTCTGCGTGCCGGCGATGATGTTGCGCACCAGCGTCGCATTCTCCGGGACCTCCACGCCGATCGCGTCTTCCACGGCACGCACCGAAGCCAGCGCATGGACTGTCGTGCAGACGCCGCAGATGCGCTGTGCCCATATCCACGCCTCGCGCGGGTCGCGGCCACGCAGGATCTTCTCGATGCCGCGAAACATCGTGCCCGAGCTCCACGCGTCGGTCACGTTGCCGCCCTCCACCTCCACTTCAATGCGGAGGTGGCCTTCAATCCGTGTGACGGGGTCAATCACAACACGTGCCATCTCACGTTCCTCCGTCGTACAGTTCGATCAAACTGCACAGTATTGAAAGAAGCTACGCCGGGCCAAATGCTGTGTCTGTGATATGCGTCACATTCACGCCGCGCTCTCCGGCTAAGTCAATGCAGCAGCAGAATCGCGGCGCCTGCGAGCGTCAGATCCTTCATCATGTGTGCGAACTCGCTCAGCATTAAATAAGAGTCCGTCTCATTCCAGAACCTGTGCAGAAAGAACGGCGCCGGAAAGATGATGGCGAAGAGCATCCCGTAACCGATTCGCCAATGCCAATGGAAGAGCACCAGCACGCCACCGCCCATCATCATCACCACCGTGAGCAGCGTCGCTGCGCGCGGCAGCGGAACTCCCTTGCGCTTCAGTAGTTGCGAGTGCTCTCGGAAGTTCAGCAGGTGGCTCGCGCCCATCGAGATAAAGTAGCTGACGAACAGAATCCGCGCGGCCAGTAGGACGCCATAAGGCAAGTACATAATGATTCACTCCATCGACAAGTTCGTTGCCGCATGCCGCGGCCCTCACTAGAAGACGATCTTGCTCCTGAGATCGGGCGCCACGCGGTCAATCCGGCGCGACAGCTCCGGCAGGTGGCACGTGGGTACGCGCGGAAACAGGTGGTGCTCAATGTGCAGAAACATGTTGAAGCTCAGCCGGTTCTTGATGCGGCTGTGCATCGTCCGCGCCAGTGCGTGGCTGCGGTCGCAGTGGTGGTGTACGGTCCACACCGCGAAGAAGGCGGTCATGCACTGGCCCAGCAGCATCGCCGCCACATGATAGTGCAGTACGCGGTTGTGCAGCAGTCCGAAGACCAACGCGATCCACACCGCCGTCATCAGCAGCTCCGCGATCACGGTTCTGCGCAGCCTGCGATGCCCCTGCCGCAGCGCGGTGGCATGTAGCAGCACCGGAAAGAATGGACCAAACAGGATCGCCTGCCACGCAGGCATCTCCGCGCTGCGGCCCTCCACATCGCCCTCGCCGAGGTTCAGCTTGTGATGGCGCAGATGATTGAACTGCACCGCGTGCATGGATCCCAGCATCACCGCGCTCATCACCCACAGCACAATCTCGGTGCCGCGACGCGACAGTCCAATCGCGCCGTGAAATGCATTGTGGACCAGCCGCAGTCCCGTGAGAAAGAAGAAGAATGAACACCCCAGCGCAAATCCATACCGCCCGCGCCATGCCAGCAGCAGAGACGCCGCCAGCCACGACGCCGGCAACAGCAACTCCTTCAGCACTTCCAGCCGTCGCACTGCAACCAGGTCGCGCCACTCCACACCCTGCAGCCGCGCATCGTGGAAGACCGCGGGCAGATGACGCGCCGCCCCGGCTTCCATCCTATTCTCTGAAGCGCCGTTCTCGCGGACGTTCAACGTCGAACGGAGCATGGCCTGTAGCCTACAGGCAAATTTATTCCGCGGATGTGATACGGATCACAGCGCCGTCCGCGCGCGGCAGAAACAATGGCTTGCAGATGGACGCACCTCATGAATGATCTCCCGCAACTAGCCCTTCGAGACGTGCTGGCGGCACGTGGCATCTCCCGCCGCCAGTTTGTGAAGTTCTGCAGCCTGATGACCGCCACGCTCGCGCTGCCACCGCGCTACACACACGCCATCGTCAAAGCTCTCGACAAGACCACCAAGCCCGTCCTCGTCTGGCTCGAGTTCCAGGACTGCGCCGGCAACTCCGAGTCCATGCTGCGCTCCGGCCATCCCAGCGTCGGCGACTTCGTACTCGACCTACTCTCGTGGGAGTACCACGAGCTCATCATGGCCGGCTCCGGCCATCACGCCGAGGCCGCGCTCGACCGCGTCGTCAACGAGTGCAAGGGCGAGTACATCTGCGTCGTTGAAGGCGCCATCCCCATGCAGGACGGCGGCGTCTACTGCACCATCGGCGGCAAGACCGCACTCGATATCGCCACCCGCGTCTGCTCCAACGCCGCCATCAACATCGCCGTCGGCGCCTGCGCGCTGGATGGCGGACTCGTTCGCTCCAGCCCGAACCCCACCGGCGCGCTCGGACTGTCAGAAGCAGTTCCGAACGTTCCCAACCTCATCAACCTCGGCGGCTGCCCGCACAATCCGGTCAACACCGCAGCGGTGCTGGTCCACTACCTCACCTTCCAAGAGCTGCCGGAGCTCGACCAGTATCGCCGGCCGCTCTTCGCCTACGGCAACCTCATCCACGATCAGTGCGAGCGCCGCGCGCACTACGACGCTGGCCGCTACGTCGAGGAGTGGGGCGACGAGGGCGCGCGCAAGGGCTGGTGCCTCTATAAGATGGGCTGCAAAGGCCCCGAGGCCAACTACAACTGCCCCAGTGTGCAGTGGAACGGATCCACGAGTTGGCCCGTCAAGGCCGGCCACGGCTGCATCGCCTGCGCGTCGCCTCGTTTCTGGGACACTAAATCGCCCTTCTACGATCGCCTGCCCAAGGTTCCGGGCTTCGGCGTAGACGTCAAGGCCGAAGAGATCGGCTGGATCGGCACGGCGGCGGTCGGCGGCGCCATGATCGCGCAGGTCGTCGGCAACATCGTTCGCGACAACATCAAGCCCAAGGACACGGACGGCCACAACCATCCTCCCGCCAACTGAGCCTGCGGCTAACCTAGAGGGTTCCTATGCATCGCGCCGTCCACGCCGCTCCCGATCTTCCCTGGAAGGCGACCACCCCGGACCAGGTGCGTGTCTACGTCTGGGAGTGGCCCGTCCGCTTTAGCCACTGGGTCATGGTCGTCACGATCCTCTCCCTCTCCATCACCGGTCTTTACATGCACGCGCCCTATACTGCTGCAGGCGGGCATGGAGCCTACGTGATGGGCTGGATGCGCTTCGTACACATCCTTTCGGGTTTTGCCTTTATGCTCGGCATGGGCGTGCGGCTGGTGTGGTTCTTTCTCGGCAACAAGTGGGCGCATTGGAACCAGTTCATCCCGACCACGAAGAGCCGCCTCAAGGGTTTCATTGCCGTCGGCAAGTACTACACCTTCCTGGCCTGGAAGCCGGTCTCCTACATCGGGCATAATCCGATTGCAGGCTTCTCGTACATGGTGATCTACCTGCTGGTCATCGTGGAGATCGTCACCGGCTTCACACTCTTCTCCTTCGTCGTCAATAGTCCCACGCTCAAGTTCCTCACCGGCTGGCTCCCGCGCCTGATTGACATCCAGTACCTGCGCGAGATCCATTTCCTCATCATGTTCGTCTTTTGGATGTTTTTTATCCACCACATCTACACGGCCATTTTGGTCTCGATTGAAGAGCAGAGCGGCCTGATGGACAGCATCTTCAGCGGCTTCAAGTACGTCCCGGAAGATCACCTGGCCCACGATCTTGCGGAGACTGAGGGATCAGAAGAAGCAGCACGGGAGGTCGCGTCTGTCTCCGCATCATCACACAAGCCTGCCGCATAATCGTGTGCTCTAGATCATCGCTTCCAGCATCTCGCGTTGGAGGATCGTCACCTTCCGTCCTGTAATGGCAAGTATTCCAGTCCGCTTGAAGTGATTGAGTGTTCGTGTGATGCTCTCGCGCGAGCTGCCCAACATAGAGGCCAGGTCTTCATGCGTCAGCAGAATATCGAAGACCGGGTGCGCGTGGAGCGCATCGCCGCTGGCCCGCATCATCTCCAGCAGCAGGTTTGCCATCCGGCTGGCGATCGACACGGAGAGCGCCAGCCGCCGAACATCGTTAAACGCTGACCTGTACTCATTCACTAGGCTCTCAGCGGCATACAGGCCACCGTCCGCATTGTTCAGAATGAAGTCGAGAAATGCCTTCTTCTTATAAGTCCGCACCAGTGAATCTTCTATGGCCTGCGCGGTCACCTCATACGGTGTGTGTGAAAGCGCCGCGCTCAACCCCAGCAGATCGTTGGGCTTCGCGATCCGCAACAGCAGGGTCTTGCCATCGCGCGTGGTCGTCGTGAGTTTGATCTGTCCGGCGTAAAGGATCGAAACGAACGCGGCTTCCCGGCCTTCTGCAAACAATACGCTGCCTGCCTGCAATCGAACATAGACGCCGTCGATATGTCCCTCTGCGGCCGCCTGAAAGTTGGTATCGCGCACTGATCCGGGAATCTCCGCTCGGCACAAGGAGCAGAATGCGACCGGTTTGGATAGTGCGTGGATCTGTTGGCGGGGCAACGCATTCGGTCGCTGGTCCGCAGACACAGAACCTCGGAGAGCGTCGGAGCTGAACGTACTCCTTCTGTGGAGTTCAATCATCGATCTCCTTTCGCACGTAACGGCCATGCAGCATCGGCAACTTGGGGCAGCAGACACACAGCGACGCAGCGACTCGCCTCATGCTCGCGGAATGCGCGAACTTTCAGTCAGCGTCGCACTTGTCAATCTTCATGTCTGTCCTCTATTGCTCACCCGCCCGTTAAGCGGTCCGGCATTGCTCAGCAACAACTAGACGTACACGGTCTTCAGCAGCCCAGTTCGAGATGGTCCAGACGGCGCCACTTATAGACGGCAATCGAGACGATCCAACTGATAACGAACAGGCCGACAATCAGGTACCCGAGCAAACCGAAGTTGTTGTTCAGCCTGCTGACGAGCGCCCAGGGACCTCCAGTCAGATGGAAGTACCTCGACAGCAGACCCAATGCCTCAATGCCGCCCACTACAAACGCCACCACCACGGAGACAAATGTGATCGTCAGGTTGTAGTAAAGCTTGCGAACAGGCTTGACGAAGGCCCAGCCATAGGCACCCAGCATCAGGATGTTGTCCGTGGTGTCTATCAGTGACATTCCCGCAGCAAAGAGCGCGGGGAACACCAGCAGCGACCAAAGGGAGAGACCGATGGATGCCTCCGTAGCTGAAATGCCCAGCAGGCCGATCTCCGTTGCGGTGTCGAAGCCCAGGCCGAACAGAATGCCGAGAGGAAACATATGCCAACTGCTATGGATCATGTTAAAGACAGGACGAAAGATGCGGGCTAGAAAGCCGCGACTACCGAGAAGAATATCGAAGTCCTCCTCCACGTATGGCTCTCCGCGCCGAACTCCCAGGAAGGCTGAATAGATCGCTTGAAGCACAACAGCGTTGACAATCCCGATCACAAAGAGAAAGACCGTTGATACTACCGTGCCAATAAATCCGCCAATCGACCGGGCTGCATCCAGGCGGTGCTGCAGCATGACGGCTGTCGCGGATATGACAATGGATCCGATCACAACGATGGTCGAATGGCCGAGTGAGAACATCAGGCCGACCAGAACGGGACGCTTTCCTTGCTGCATCAGTTTGCGGGTCACATTATCGATTGCGGCGATGTGATCTGCATCCACGGCATGTCGGAGGCCAAAGCTATAGGCCAGAAACGCGGTGCCGAGCAGCAACGGAAAGTGGCGAAATGCGATGAGCGCCCAGACCCACGCGCCAAGATTGAACGCGATCAGGAACGCATAGATCACTATGACCCTGGGCCTCGCCATTCCGGCCTGATCATCGAAGATTCGGCGCACGAATCCCATCGCACTCACTATATGCCGGCGGAATCGTCCCCCTCTGTGACGTACGACACATTCGCCGCAATGACCAGTTGCCCTAGGCTCAACCCGCCGTCGCCGGGCGGGACCTGCCGGTTCGTATAAACCGCCAGGCCGGAAGCGGCTAACTTGTCGCACAGGCCATTCAAGAGATGGGCATTCAGGAAGCATCCGCCACTCAGGCAGACATCCCGCAGATGGCTGCGATGCGCGACGCGGGATACGACTTCGGTCAGCACATCGACAAGCCCGTCGTGGAAGCGGTTGCTAATGGTGCCGGGCGGTACTCCATCGCGCAGATCATCCGTGATCGCGGCAAAGAGCGGAGCTGTTTGAATCTGAAGGCAGTGACCTTCGCGTATCTCAAAGGGATACGGGCTAAGGGTAGTCGTGCTATCGCAGGAGGCTTCGAGAGCGATCGCAGCCTGCGCCTCATAGGTCACTTTGGTTCGCGCAAGCGTCAATGCGGCGACCGCATCGAACAGCCTGCCGCAGCTCGATGTCAGGCCAAACTTCATTTTCTTAAGCAGCAATTGCTCCACGAGCTTGAGGTGTTTCTCCGGAATGCGTTCGAGCAGCTCGACCGGAACCCGGCTTCGCCACGATTCGCCAAAGGCCTGCCAGAGATACGAGACGGCCATCCGCCACGGCTCGTGGATCACTTGCTCGCCGCCCGGCATCGAAACGTAGGCGAAGTGCGCGGCACGTTCGAAGTTCTGAAAAGCGGTGATCAACACCTCGCCCCCCCACGCCTCGCCGTCCGCTCCATATCCGGTGCCATCCAGTGCAACACCGATGACCGGCCCTGATAACTGGTTCTCTGCCATGCAGCCGGCGATATGGGCATGATGGTGTTGCACGCCGATCAGTTGAACGCCGGTCTGGCGCTTCGCCCACTGTGTTGCCAGGTACTCCGGATGCAGGTCGTATGCGATGACCTTTGGACTGACTTGAAGGGTGTCCTCAAAGTGAGTAATCGATTCCTGAAAGAAGTCATATGCGCTCAGGTTTTCTAGGTCGCCGATGTGCTGGCCGGGGAAGGCCATGGCATCTCGCGACAGGCAGACCGTGTTCTTCAACTCGCCTCCGACGGCGAGGATAGGCGGAATCGTGTGCTCCAACAAAACCGGCGACGGCACGAATCCCCGCGAGCGCCGCACAAACAGTGGCCGGCCGCCGATGATACGCATCACGGAGTCGTCGCAGCGCAGCAGGATCTCGCGGTTATGAATGAGGGAAAAATCGGCGATCTCTTTAAGCCGGGTAATAGCCTCCTGGTTGTCGATGGCGATCGGCTCGTCTCTCAGGTTGCCGCTGGTCATGACCAACGCGGAGAGATCGCCGCCAGCGAGCAGCAGATGGTGGAGCGGTGTGTAAGGCAGAAAGACGCCGAGCTCGTTGCCGTCGGGAGCCAGGCTGTCGTAGTCCGTCGATAGCTTTCGCAGCAGGACGATGGGTCTCTGCGGGGACTCCAGCAGCTCCGCTTCGTCCGCGCTGACATCGCACATGACTCGGATTGCCGTTGTATCGGCGACCATCATGGCGAAGGGCTTTTCCCCGCGGCGTTTTCTGCGGCGAAGCTCCCGGACGGCCTCCCGCTGGTTTGCATCGACCGCAAGGTGAAAGCCCCCCAACCCCTTGATCGCCAGGATGGAACCGCGCTTCAGCAGGCGGATGGCTTCGGCGACGGGATCGCCGGGCTGTGAAACGCCGCTGCTGCCCACCAATTGCAACTGCGGCCCGCACTCCCAGCACGCGTTGGGTTGTGCGTGGAAGCGCCGGTTGCGGGGATCGCCATACTCCGCATGGCAGCGTTCGCACATGGTGAATGGCGCCATCGACGTCTGCTTGCGGTCGTAGGGCACGCAGCGTGTAATCGTGAATCGGGGGCCGCAGTTGGTGCAGTTGAGGAAGGGGTACCGATAGCGGCGGTCGGCCGGATCGAGCATCTCGGCGATGCAGTCGGGACAGGTTGCAATGTCGGGAGAGATCAGAGTGCCTGCCCGGCCGGCAACGGTACTCTCAGATATGGAGAACCGGGCATCCTCCTTCAGGGTGATCTCCGACACGGTGATCTCCATTATTCGTGTGAGCGGCGGAGCCTCCAGCGGCAGGACGCTCAGGAAGTCCGCGACCCGTACGTCGTCACCCTGCACCTCGATCCATACGCCGGTGTCGGAGTTGCGGACAGAGCCCGTAAGCGAATATCGCTCTGCGAGCCGATAGATGTACGGACGGAACCCGACTCCCTGCACCATACCCCGGACTTCGATCCTGCATCGCTGGGTCATCGTGGTTGGCCTTTGGGCGCTCCCGTGAGGAGAGCGTGATTGTACGCAGCGCGTCGTCGCACGAAAGGTCAATAGTGCACACAAAGAATGTGGGGAATGCTGCACTCTACAGATGTGACCTCATGCACGAGCTCTCGATCGCCTACAGTCTCGTAGAAGTCGCCGGCCAAAGTGCTCAGGAGGCCGGCGCAACAAAAGTACTTTCGGTCACACTCCGGCTGGGCGCGTTGTCGGGCGTTGTGCGCGGAGCTTTGGAGTTCGGATATGAGGTCGCCACAGCAGACACTCTGCTTGCCGGATCCACGCTGATGGTGAAAGAGCTTCCGGTCAGGGTCTATTGCGTGGAGTGCGCGCAAGTGGTGGAGTTGCTCAGCGTGCAAAGGTTTCGCTGTCCTGTATGTGACACCCCCAGCGGTGACATTCGCCAAGGCCGCGAGTTGGAACTCGAGTCCATCGAGATCGATATACCCGACAAGTCGGAGGCCCGATGAACACGAGAGTCCTGGAGATACGCAAAGGAATCCTCAATAAGAACGACGAAATCGCACGCGGTCTGCGTGGCCGTCTGCATCAGGCGGGCGTCCTGACGCTCAACCTGGTGTCCAGCCCCGGAGCGGGTAAGACGGCATGGCTGCAACTCACGTTGCGCACATTGCGGGAGCGAGGGCTTCGCACAGCAGCTTTGGTCGGTGACCTGGCAACGGACAATGATGCAAACCGCCTGGCCGAGTCCGGTGTCCCGGTGAAGCAGATCAACACAGACGGCCGCTGTCATCTGGAGGCCCAGATGGTCTCTGATCATTTGGCCGATTGGGATCTGGGCGGCCTGGATTATCTGTTCGTCGAGAACGTGGGAAACCTTGTCTGCCCGTCCAGTTATGACCTCGGTGAGGACGTGCGCGTGGTGCTGCTCTCCGTCACGGAGGGTGAGGACAAGCCTCTCAAGTACCCCAACATCTTCAACTCCGCGGACATCGCGATCATCACCAAGATGGACATCGCGGAGGCCTGCGAGTTCGATCTGGAGACGGCCATCGCCAACATCCAGGCAGTGCGCCCGGGGATGCAGATACTCACGACCTCGGCGAAATCAGGTGCCGGCATGAACGACTGGCTCAGTTGCCTGGCGCACGAAAAGCAGGCCCGCACCCTCATTACTGCGGCGCGTGAAATTCAATAGGAGACCTCTCATGTGCCTCGCCGTCCCCGGCCAAGTTAAAGAAATCTACGAATCGTTTGGCAGCAGCATGGGCAAGATAAGCTTTGGCGGCATCGTCAAGGAGGTCTGCCTCGCCTATCTCCCCGACATCGCGGTCGGCGACTACACCATCGTCCATGTTGGGTTCGCCATTGCTAAGGTAGATGAAGCCTCTGCCATGCAGACTCTCCATGCCTTCCGCGTGATGGGCCTACTCGAAGAAGAGTTCGGCGAACCCGCTGCGGCAGGCAGAGAAACGCCATGAAATACCTTGATGAGTTCCGTGACGGGGAGTTGGCGCAGAAGCTCGCGCGCGAGATCCGCCAGACAGCTACGCGCCAGTGGTCACTGATGGAAGTCTGCGGCGGCCAGACCCACTCCATCGTCCGCAACGGGATCGATCAACTGCTCGACGGCGCCGTCGAGATGATCCACGGTCCCGGCTGCCCGGTCTGTGTTACGCCGCTCGAGCTCATCGATAAGGCTCTCGCCATCGCTGCGCAGCCTGGCGTAATCTTCTGCTCCTTCGGCGACATGCTCCGCGTCCCCGGGAGCAGGATGGATCTCTTCCGCATCAAGGCCGATGGCGCCGACATTCGCGTCGTCTACTCACCGCTGGATGCGCTAAAAATTGCCCGCGAAAATCCCGAACGCCAGGTCGTCTTCTTCGGCATCGGCTTTGAGACCACCGCCCCTGCCAACGCGATGGCCGTCCATCAGGCAAAGTTGCAAGGCATAGCGAACTTCTCCATGCTCGTCTCGCACGTCCTCGTTCCACCCGCTATCGAGGCCATCCTGAACTCTTCCACCTGCCGCGTGCAGGCCTTTCTCGCGGCTGGGCACGTCTGTAGCGTCATGGGGTACTGGCAGTACTATCCGCTCGTCGAACGCTACAAGGTCCCGATCGTCATCACCGGCTTCGAGCCGCTCGACCTCCTCGAAGGCATCCGCCGCACGGTTCATCTGCTCGAAGCCGGCACGCCGCAGGTGGACAACGCCTATCAGCGAGCGGTTTGCTTTGAAGGCAATCAGCCCGCGCAGAAGCTGCTCTCTGAAGTCTTTGAGGTCACGGATCGCGGCTGGCGAGGCATCGGCGTCATTCCCCGCAGCGGATGGCGGCTTAGCCAGCCCTACCGCGACTTTGACGCCGAACTCCGCTTCGACGTCTCCGGCATCACCGCAGAAGAATCCCCTCTGTGCCATAGCGGCGAAGTGCTACAGGGCAATCTCAAACCCAACGAGTGTCCCAGCTTCGGCAGCGCCTGCACTCCGCGCAGGCCGTTGGGTGCGACCATGGTCTCGTCGGAGGGCGCCTGCGCCGCCTACTACAACTACGGTCGGTTCGTCGCGGTGGAGTCCGTCCATTGAGCGCCTTCGCCCCTCCTGACCTCTCGCAGTGGAGCTGCCCGCTTCCGCTTCGCGACTACCCCACCATCGTCATGGGCCACGGCGGCGGCGGCAAGCTCTCCGCCGAACTCATCGAGCACATCTTTGTCCCCGCCTTTCGCAACTCCGCGCTGGAAGTGATGGCGGACTCCTCTGTGCTTCCGGTGCCCACCGGCAGAATCGCCTTCTCGACGGATACCTATGTTGTCCGGCCGCTGTTCTTCCCCGGCGGCTCCATCGCGGATCTTGCGGTCAACGGCACCGTCAACGATCTTGCGATGAGCGGCGCAACTCCCATGTACCTAAGCGCGGGCTTCATCCTGGAAGAAGGTTTTCCCATCGCGCAGTTGGCAGCCATCGCCGAACGCATGGGCGCTGCCGCCCGGACCGCGGGCGTGCAGATCGTAACCGGGGACACCAAGGTGGTAGAGAAAGGCCGCGGCGACGGCTGCTACATCAATACCGCCGGTATAGGCATCGTCCCGGACGACATCCATATTGGTCCCACGCTTGCGCGCCCCGGCGATATCGTACTCCTCAGCGGCACCATCGGAGATCATGGCATGGCGATCATGAGTGTCCGTGAAGGCCTCGCATTTGAAACCATCCTCAAGAGCGACAGCGCCGCGCTCCAGGGCATGGTCGCCTCACTGTTGGAGTTTGCCCCTCACGTCCATGTCCTGCGCGACCCTACCCGTGGCGGACTGGCGACGTCTCTCAACGAGATTGCCGCGCAGTCCAACGTCGGCATCCTCATCGAGGAACGCAGCCTTCCCATCCTTCCCGATGTCCAGTCCGCTTGCGACCTGCTGGGTATGGACCCGGTGTACATTGCCAACGAGGGCAAGCTCGTCGCCATCGTCGATCCGTGCGTTGCCGATGATGTGTTGCGAGCGATGCAGCAGGATAAACACGGTGGCAGAGCGGCCATCATCGGATCGGTCACATCCAAGCATCCAGGCATGCTCGCGGCAATCACGGCGATCGGCGGCACGCGCATCATCCCTCTTGAAATCGGAGAACAGATCCCCCGGATATGCTAAGTCGGCAAGATGGCAAGCGCAATCCTCAGCTTGGGCTATGCAGATCAGAGAACTTTTGGATATAGCTTTCTGTTTCTCTAACTTCCTTCTCTAGAGCTGCAATCCGGAGTGTCGCTGTTCCAAGTTGTTCGGTGTCGGTGCCCGCGGCTTTACGGAGTGTCTCTCGGCGCTGTTCGAGGCTCCGGAGCCTAAGCATTCCAAATGTTGGTAAATTTGTGACGAGAACTAGTCCTGTGACACTTCCCAGAGCTGCGCTTCATCGCAACCTTTTCATGGTGCGTGCCGAGACCTCAGGAGTCGCGAAACGATCTGGCAAAATTAGATCGTGGCCAGCAAAAGGAGCAGCGCTTGCGGATCGGGTAAATCGGCCTGTGATGCCACATTCGGCCGGGGGCAACTTTGGGGCAATACCAGAAATGGTGCTTCCTTTAATCATTTATTATCATAATTTTACATGTACTATTCGGTAGAGATCAGGCCAAACATCTCAACAATTTAGACAAGCAGATCCCCCGCGAGCGATGTGCGGGCCTGCGTCTCTGCGCCGGTTCGAGGCGTCTCTTTCTGAGTCGCTCCCACTCTTGCGCGGTCGTCAGGAACTGGTACTTCGCCAAGCGCGTTCCGTGCGGGTTACAATTCAGCCGAATTCCAATCTGAAAAGAGTCCCCTAATGAAGATTGCCCTGAAGATGTCCCTGCTGATCCTGATGCCCACGGCGATGCTCGCGCAACGGCCGTGGCAGGAGATTACCGTGCCGAGCGTGAATGAAGCCGCAGCCAACTTCATGGCGCCACCGCATGAGTATGGCGCGATCCAGCCGTTTGCGAGCTGGAACGGCGCCGACCCTGCCGAGGTGCGTGCGCGCATCAGCCGCGACTTCGACCGGCTGGCGGCGAACGGAATCTTCGTAGTGAACCTGTCGCCAGGACGCCGCGTGCCGGGCGAGGGCAAGTACCTTTCGCCCGAGCACATGGACCAGGTGAAGTACACCGTCGCCGAGGCCGCCAAGCGCAACATGCGGCTGTGGATTCAGGATGAGTCCGACTACCCCAGCGGATTTGCCGGCGGATATATCAGCGAGCGGTTTCCGCAGCTGGGGATGCAGGACATTGTGGACGACATTAGCGTGCATGTTCAGCCGGGGCAGACGCTGTCCATGCCCGTACCGCCGGACACGCTGGCCATTATGGCGGTTGAGACCGACGCGAAGCAGCAGATTAAGCAGGTGATTCCCATACCGGTGCCGGCGAACCTGGACCTACGCTGGCTGACGCCCGCCGAAGGCACCACGCCGAATGAGCCGCGCTACTTCTGGGAGGTGCAGTTCGTGCGGCACGTTTACCTGAGCTCGCCGACGCGGAACTTCAACCGCGCCGACGGGACGCGCGCCAAGGATGCGACGTACTCGATCATCGACTACCTTGACCCGAAGGCGACGGATGCGTTCCTGGCGACGGTGCATGAGACCTACCGTGCGGCGGTGGGTGACCAGTTCGGCAAGATCGTGATGGGGTTCTTCGGCGATGAGCCGGACTAC
>Ga0302320_10008586_pt1 | contig 22164 bp, 15 predicted proteins | sample Bog_T0_3_FD_202130 | JGI IMG/M metagenome (GOLD analysis project Ga0302320, IMG submission 202130) | Peat permafrost microbial communities from Stordalen Mire near Abisko, Sweden - Bog_T0_3 | ecosystem: Environmental > Terrestrial > Soil > Wetlands > Peat | place: Sweden: Abisko, Stordalen Mire...
AGGAGAACCGTCCTTCGCGGATCAAAGTCCGGTGACTTCATCGCCGCAAAGATCGCGTCCCGTCCCCCCGGCACGCGGTAGCCAGGCACCAGCAGCACCCTGGGCAAGGAGTGCCCGTTCTCATAGATGGTCACCCTGCCGCCCGGCAGGACCTGGAACACAAACCTGCAGCGGAGCATCCCGAAGAGCGGGGACAGGGTCCGAAAGTCCACGTACTGGCTGACCTCGCCCGGGTCCTCGCCCTGGGTGAACGCCATGAAATCGGCATAACGCCGCAGCACAAAGGGGTCGTTCCCCCAGATCGTGGGCGCGCCGAGAAGGTAGCCCGAATCGCTCGCGCCGTCCGGGTGAAGCCAGAGGACGCGGTAGTCCCCGGGGTGCGCCGCAAGGAAGTCCGTCATCGCCCGGGGAACCGAGGCCATCGGCACCTGGGTGAAATTCGCGCGCGCAAAGCCGAACAGCTCCAGGCAGAGGAGCGCCGGCGGGACCCATCGGAGCCGGGGGCTGCGCCGGCTCAGGTACAAGCTCGCGCCCGCAGCCACGAGGAAAGCTCCAGCCACGACAAGCGACCGGCCGGCACGGATCATGGCACCATGACGGAAGACGGGATCCATCCGGAGGGTCGCGGACAGGCTGTAGATTTCGTGCGAGTGCGCGATTCCGTCAAGGAGCCATGCGGCCGGGCGCACGGGGTGCAGCCGAAGACCGAACCCGGCCACAACGGCGGCCAACCCGGCCGCCATCGCCAGGATCGGGACCAGGCGCCCCACCCTGCGCCTGCGGATCAGGGAATCCGCGCCGGCACCCAGGACGAGCGCAAAGAACAGCATCGCCGGGAACGCGAACTTGGACAGCCCGCGAAACCGGTCAAACCCAGGAACGTGGAGCAGGTACAGCGCACGGAAGACGGGGGTCCGGGTGCCGAGCGCCAGCGTGAACAGGGTCCCGGCGACGATCAGGTCCATGCAGGCGGGACGCCGGCGCGCACGGTCCTGCAGCGAAAGGGCGGCCAGCACGACTCCTGAGGCGCCGACAAACACGGACATTTCCCAGAAGTACCACCGGCCCCAGTAGTCGAAGCCCGGCAGGTCCCCGAAGAATCCGGGGGCCACCAGCGTGAACAGGTTCTCGAATGGAAACGAGAACCCGCCCACAAAGGGATAGCCCATGGCCTCCCTGCGGACGCTCTCCCCCGCGGCCGCCATTCCCGGGAGGACTTGCACCGCCGCGAGCGCCGCCCCCGCAAGGAAGCACCCAAAGGCGCCGGCCAGTGCCCTCCGCCGTTCGAACGGGCAGGCCACCGAACGCACCCCCGCAAAAACAACCGCAGCCACCCCGGTATAGACGGCATACTGAACGTGGCCCGCCAGGATCTGCATGCAGGAGGCGGCGCACGCAAGGAGGAGGTCCCGCGGCCGGCCGTGCCGAAACCACTCCTCCAGGGAAAGGAGGATCCAGGGCGCCCACGCCATCGTGCAGAGATTGGGGAGGTGGCCGGCGAAAACGTGGGGAAGCACCGTCCCGCCCAGGGAGACTGCGAGCCCCACCAGGGCCGAGGCGACCGGATGCATGCCCCTGTGCGCGGCCCATCGGCCCATCCCGTAGCCCAGCAGCGCCAGGTGCCCAAGGATCGAGACGTTGATGGCGAAAGCCATCGGCAGGACCAGGAAGATCCAATTGGGCGGGTAGAGAAGCGCGGACTGGAAACCCCCGAAGAACGGCTCCCCGGAAAAGGTCCATGGATTCCAAAGCGGAAAGTGGCCGGAGCGGAGGCTGTCCGCGGCAAAGGCCCTCCATGCGACAAATTGGTTCAGCAGGTCCGAGCCATTGCTCCCCAGGACATGGCCCTCGGGGATCGCCGCCGCCGCGCCGAGCAGGAGGCCGAGTCCCAGGACGACAAAAAGCCGCCGTGTGTGCGCGAAGCCGCTCATGGGTGGAGTAGTAGCGACATCGCCCTCTTTTGGAATCGCGAATTGCCGGCACTTCGTCCTTCCTGCTGGCCCTTGATCACCGTAAGCCTCATCTCCCTCGGTTGCGCCAAGAACCTCGTCGACAGCGAGGTCATGGTCGGGCACCTGCACCAGGCGGGGATGAGGGTGATTCCCGAGGCGGAGAAGGCCGATGTGGTGATCGTCAACACGTGCTCCTTCATCGATTCCTCCAAGGAGGAGTCGATCGGCCACATCCTCGAGGTCCACCAGCAGCGCGGCCTGAGAAAGAGGCGCCGCGGGCAGAAGCTGATCGTCGCCGGCTGCATGTCACAGCGTTTCGCCAAGAGCCTTCCCGGCGAGCTCCCCGAGGTCGATGCATTCATCGGCCTCGACCAGATCACCCGGGTCGCCCCGATCATCGAGGAGATCTTCGAGAAGGAACGCGGGCGGACCGGGGTCCCGGCAAATTTCGTCACGCCGCGGTCGACCTACATCCCGGACTACGACACGCCCCGGTTCCGGCTGACGCCCCGCCACTTCGCCTACATCAAGATCGCGGAGGGGTGCAACCACCCGTGCACCTTCTGCATCATTCCCCAGATCCGCGGCCGCCACCGCAGCCGCACCGTCGCCAGCGTGGTCTCCGAGGCAAGGCAGCTCGTGGCCGAGGGAGTCCGCGAAATCGACCTGATCTCGCAGGACACGACCTTCTTCGGGATGGACACCTGGGAGCAGCGGCCCAACCCGCGGACCCCGGTGGATTCGTCCCGCGGCGCGGCCCTCACCTCCCTGCTGGCGCAGCTCAACGCCCTCGAGGGGGACTTCTGGGTCAGGATCCTGTACACGCATCCCGCCCACTGGAGCGACGAGCTCATCGCGACCCTTGCCGCATGCCCCAAGGTGGCGCGGTACGTGGACATGCCCCTCCAGCACATCAGCGACCGGATGCTCACCGCGATGCAGCGCGAGACCTCGGGCGATTATATCCGCGACCTCGTGGCACGCATCCGCCGCGGCATCCCCGGCATCGCCCTGCGCACGACCTTCATCGTCGGGTTCCCGGGCGAGACTGAGGAGGACGTGGACGAGCTTTGTGCGTTCATCGGCGAGGCGAAGTTCGAGCGCCTCGGGGTCTTCCGCTATTCCCAGGAGGAGGGCACACGCGCTGCAAAACTCCCCGGGCAGGTGCCGGCGGCCGAGAAGGAGCGCCGCTGGCGGCGCGTCATGGAGCTCCAGCGGGGGATCGCGGCGGAGGCTGGCCGGAACGCGGTCGGCAGGACGCTGCGGGTCCTCGTGGAGGAGCCCGGGGTCGCACGCAGCGAGGCCGACGCGCCCGACATCGACGGGCGCGTGTATGTGCCCCGCGGGCTTCCTGTGGGGGAGTTTGCCGAGGTCACCGTGACCAGCTCCCGCGATTACGACCTGCTGGCCCTGCCGGAGGGGCAGCAGCCGGCGGCATTCAAGGTCGCAAAGCAGGCCCAGTAGCGGGCGGGAGTGCGCGCAAACAGGCGCTCCTGGAATCCCCCTCAGGTGCGGCTGCAATGCTCCACGTAGCGGCCTATGATCCCGTCAAACGAGCCGTTGGTGAAGAACACGACCACGCGCGGCCTGCCCGCGGGCGGCAGGGTCTGCGCGGACAGGGCCTCGAGAAGGGCGGCATTGCTCGGAAACGCCCGGGCGGCCCTCCCGCGGCCCGCCAGTTCCAGCGCCACGGAATCCGCGTCGAAGCGCTCCTCCTCCCGCAACTTCTCGGGCCGGTTCACAGCCCCGAGGTAGACCTCGTCGGCCCGTCCGAGCGCCCGCGAGAAATCCTCCTGCAGCGTCCGGATCCGCGCCGTGTTGCTGCGCGGCTCGAAGACCGCTGTCAGAATCGCCCCCGGGAACCGGCCGCGGAAGGAGCCGAGCGTCTCGGCCAGGGCGGTCGGATGATGCCCGAAATCCTCGATGACCGTGAGGCCGGGCAACTTCACCAGGACCTCCTGCCGCCGCCGCACGCCGCGAAAGTCCGCCAGCGCATCCAGCTTCAGACAGCGGGGATCGGGCGGCCCATCGCCCGCCGCCAGCACCAGCCCGGCGGCAACCGCGGCCATGGCCGCGTTGCGCGCATTGAAGAGCCCGGGGAGCTGCCAGCGGACGCGGGCCCAAGCATGCCCCTGCCATGAAAGCGCAAACGTGGATTCGGACCCCGACTCGGCAAACTCCGAAAGGACCGCGTCGTTGTCCATTCCCAGCCCGACCCGGACCACCCGGGTCCAGGGCGCGGGCCCCAAGGCCTTCAGGTTCGGGTCGTCCCCGTTTTGCACGATCCATCCGTTTCGCGGCACGATGCGGAGGAGGTGCCCGAATGTCCTTTGCACATCCGCAAGGTCCCGGAAGATGTCGGCGTGGTCGAACTCCAGGTTGTTCAGCACGGCCACGTGCGGTGCATAGTGGATGAACTTGCTTCGCTTGTCGAAAAACGCGCTGTCGTACTCGTCGCCCTCGATCACAAACGGAGCCTGCGGCGAGCCAAGGTGGCTGCCGTTCGGGGGATCGAGGGGGACGCCCCCGATGAGGAACCCGGGATCCTGCCCGTTCTCCCGAAGGAGGTAGGCCGCAAGGGCGGTCGTCGTCGTCTTTCCGTGCGTGCCGCAGACGACCAGGTTGCGCCTAGCCTTGAGCACGAGGTCATGCAGCATCGCGGGAAGCGAGATGAACGGGATTGCGCGGGACTCCAGCAGCCACTCGACCTCCGGGTTCCCGCGCGTCATGGCGTTGCCGATGACGGCCAAGTCGGGCGCAAGGGCCGCGAGCCTCGCGGAATCGTACCCCGGATGGACCTGGACCCCCGCGGCCGCCAGCACGAGACTCATCGGGGGATAGACATTGGAGTCGGCCCCCATCACCTCGTGCCCGCTCTCCCGCGCCAGGAGCGCGGCATTCCCCATGGCCGTGCCGCAGATGCCGAGAAAATAGATCCTCATGACTCACCGGCAGTGCCGCAAAAATCGCCCGGAAGTGCAAGGCCCTCCTTGCCTGGGCGGTGGGTCAGTTTGGTCGGATGGCTTCCTTCAGGGCTGTTGCGAAGCTCCAGCCCTGAAGGAAGCCAACCGACCAAACTGACCCACTACCCTTGCCTGCGCTCACTTGGGGATTGCATCGGAAGCGGCGGAATGCCGAATGGGTACCCGGCTCCAGCCGACACTCCATGCAAGACTCCCATTCGATCCTGATCTGGACCGGATTCGACCCCGCTCCCGATGGGCACGGTGGAAATCTTCGCACCGCACAGATCTACGAGCTCTGCACGACGGCCGGCTTCCCTCCGCAACCGATCCTCCGGGAGGGCCGGGTCTCCTTCCCGGCCAAGCTCGCCGGAGGGCTTCAAAGCCGGTCCGGCCTGCGGCGCGCCGGGATCCGCCTGCCGTTGCGGAGCCTGCTGCTCGCCGGATTCTACGAGGCAATCCTGCTCAAGACCCTGGCAGCCCACAGGGGTGCGCGGATTCTCCTCTGGGAGGACACGTCCCAGCCGCTCGCCGCGCTGGTCGCCCGGCGGCTCGGCTACACCGTCCTCGCGCTGCCGCAAAACATCGAGTCGCTCCTGGGCACCCGCGAAAGCACGGGCCCCCTGGGATCCGAGGTGGCCGGCCTGGGGCTGGCGGACCGGGTGTTCTGCATCGCCGAGGAGGAATCCTGGTTGCTGTCCAACCTCGGCGTGTCGTCCGATCTCCTCCCTTACTACCCGGTTGCCAAGAAGCGGCAGGCCATGGAGGCGATCGCCCGGCGCAGGGCGGAGGGGCTGGCCGACGACGCTCCCTGGGTCATCGTCGGCAGCGCCAATCACCACCCCACCCGGGAGGGAATGAGGACGGTCCTCCGCTGGGTGCAGCCGGCGGTGCGGGAGGGAAGGAAGGTTGTGGTGGGCGGATTCGGCACCGAAAGGATTGCCGGGGAATTTGCGGATTCCGGAGTCCGCTTCCTTGGGGCTCTCACGGGCCTGCAGCTCGAGGAGCTCATGGCCGGCGCCAGGGGCATCCTGGTCCACCAGGACCGCGGGGCAGGCGCGCTCACAAGGATTCCCGAGGCCCTCATCGCCCGGGTGCCGGTGATCGCAAACCGCGTCGCCGCCCGAAGCACCCGGGGCTACGACGGGGTCACCGTGTACGATTCCCAGGAGGAGCTTCTCGCGATTCTCCGTGCGGGGACCCCGGGGGTCCCGAGTCCCTTTGCCCCGCCTGCCGCGGCGATGGGCCGCTTCACGTCGCTGCTCAAGTCGGCCGCCGACCGCCATGGCTGAGCTGCCCCGCCTCGCCTATATCGGGGAGGTCCCCATCCGAAGGATCTCGGCCGGACCCGCCCTTCTCTACCGCCTCCTCGAGAGCTACCCGCCGGACCGGCTCCTCGTGGCCGAGTCCGACCACAATGCCCCCGACCCGGCGACCGAGCTGCCGGGCGTCCGTTGCGAGAGGTTCTTCCTGCTGAACCCCCGCCTGATCCGCACCCGTTTCTCGCCCTCGTACAGCGCATGGATCTACGCATCGGCGGCGCGCCGTTCCACGGCGCTCCTTCCGGCCCTGCGCTCGACCCGCACCGAGGCCATCCTGACCGTCGCGCACGGCTTCGGCTGGATCACGGCGGCTGCCGCGGCCAGCCGCTTGGGCATTCCGCTGCACGTCATCTGCCACGACCACTGGCAGTCTTTTGTCACCCTGCCCCGCTGGGTCCGGGCCCGCTCGGAGGCCCGCTTCGGGGCCGTCTACCGCGCGGCCCGCTCACGGCTGCCCGTTTCCCCCCAGATGGAGGAGCTCTATCGCAGGCAGTACGGGGCGCCGGGCACGGTTCTCTACCCCTCCCGCTCGCGCGATGCGCTTCGCCTCGAAACGCCCCCGCTGCGCGACCCGGAACCGGGGCGCTTCATCTTTTCCTATGCCGGGTCCGCAAACCGTGGCCAGCGCGCAGCGCTGATCGGCTTTGCAAACGCAATCGCCCCGTTGGGCGCCCGCCTCCGCATCTACCAGGGGATTTCCCTCGATGTCTTGCGCGGCGAGGGCCTCGCCGCCGAAAACGTCGAGATCGCCGCGTTCCGGCCGAGCCACGAGCTGCACCTGGACCTGGTCCGGAACTCGGACGCGATGTACCTGCCGATGAGCTTTGAGCCGGAGGACCGCGACAACGTGGAGCTTTGCTTCCCAAGCAAGCTCGCCGACTACACGGTGGCCGGGCTCCCCATCCTCGTGGCCGCCCCGGGGTATGGCACGGCTTCCCAGTGGGCGAGGTCGGCGCCGGAAGCCGCCGTGCTCGTGGAAACCCTCGACCCGGACGCCCTCGCGCAGGCTGCCGGGAAAATGATTGGCGATGCAGCCCTTCGTCACCGGCTGGCCTGGGGCGCGCTGAACGCCGGCAACCGCATGTTCAGCCAGGAGGCTGCGTTTTCCGTGCTGCGCGCGTGCCTGCTCCCATGAGCCGGATCCATACGATCACGTACGGGTTCGTGAACACCGCCGCGCGGTTCGCCAAAAGCTCCGCCCAGCCCGGCCAGCCCGAAAAGATCTTCTGCCTCCGCAACAACGACCTCGGCGACGTGGTCGTGATCACTCCCCTCTTCGAGGCGCTGCGGCGCCGTTTCCCGTCCGCGAAAATCATCGCCGGGGTCGGCTCCTGGGCGGTGGACGTGCTCCGGCACAACCCCCACGTGAGCCAGGTCCTCCCCATCAACGGGCCGTGGCACAACAAATTCTCTACCGGCGGCGTTTTTTACGCATCGCGGAAGGGCATCGCAAAGACGGCTCGCTACCTTCTTTTCTCCCGGGAGGCCCGGGCGCTTGCCGCGGAGCACTGCTCCATCGGGATCGACATCCTCGGGAGCCCCGAGGGCGCGGCCCTCCTCATGCGGGCGGGGATTCCCTACCGGCTTGGCGTCCGCGGGTATGCAGGGGGGGACAGGACCGCACAGGGCTGCCTGGAATTCACAAGGGAGGTGTACGTGGGGCGGTTTGCCCTCCGATTCGCCGAGCTCCTGGGCCTGCCCGAGGCGGACCTGCCGCCCGCGAAGCCCCAGATCTACCTGACCCAGGAGGAGGCCCGGGATGGCAGCCAGCTGCTGGGCCCGGCTTCCGGCCGAAGGAAGATTGTCGTCGGGTTCAGCACGGGCGGCGGCCCGGGCCGCGTCTGGCCCACGGAGAGCTTCCGAGCCCTGATCGGACGCCTGGACCGGAGCGGCGCCTGGGACATCGCCCTGGTCGGAACAGCCGCGGACCGGGAACTCGGCGACTCCCTGGCGGCCGGCCATCCGGCGGTGTCCAACCTGGCCGGGCAGACGAGCCTGCGCGGGACGTTTTCGCTCGTCCACGCCGCCGATGCGGTCGTCTGCAGCGCAAGCATGCTCATGCATGTGGCTGCGGCGTTCGGGAAACGGACAGCGGTCGTTCTCGGCCCGAACTACCCCAGCGCAACCGAGGAGGCCACTCTCTGGAACTGCAACCCGGACACGGCGATCCTCGGCAGGGAAGCCGGCCGCGACCAGATCGCCACCCCCGACGAGGTCCTTGCCTGGCTGGGGGCCGCTTGACTCAGGTGGGGTGAAGTGTCTCCGTCGGTATCCCTATGAGAGTCCTGTTCATCGGCGGCACGGGGATCATAAGCACGGCCTGCGTGGAACTGGCGCTGGCCCGCGGCTTCGAGGTGACGCTTCTCAACCGCTCTCTCCGGGGCCGGGTTCCTGGAACGGACCAGCTTACGGCCGACATCGGCGACCCCGCGGCGGTCGCCTCGGTCCTCGGTTCGAGGAAGTGGGATGTGGTGGCCGATTTTCTGGCCTTCACTCCCGCCGCGCTCGGCGAGCGAATCCGCCTCTTCCGCGGCCGCACAGGACAGTACCTCTTCATCAGTTCGGCGAGCGCCTACCAGAAGCCTCCCACCCATTACCCGATCACCGAGTCCACGCCGCTCGCGAATCCATGGTGGCAGTACTCCCGGGACAAGATCGCCTGCGAGGATCTCCTCAACCGGGCCTACCGCGAGGAGGCATTCCCCGCCACGATCGTCCGGCCCTCGTTCACGTTCGGAAACACGGTGATTCCGCTTTCGGTGAACAGCTGGGAAAGGAGCTACACAGCCGTGGATCGGATGCGCAGGGGACTCCCGGTCATCGTGCAGGGGGACGGCCTCTCCCTCTGGACCATGACCCACAACTCCGACTTCGCCAAGGGCTTCGTGGGCCTGCTCGGGCACGACGGCTCGATCGGCCATGCCTTCCACATCACCTCGGACGAGGTGCTCTCCTGGGACCAGATCTACAAGGCGACCGCCGAGGCGGCGGGCGTCGCCTCGCCCCGACTCGTCCATATTGCCACCGATTTCATAAGCGCCTGCCTGCCCGACCACCTGGGCGGCCTCCAGGGGGACAAGTCCCACTCGGCCGTTTTTGACAACTCAAAGATCCGGCGCTTTGTTCCTGAATACGTCGCCACAACCCGGTTCCGGGATGGCATCGCCAGGACCCTCGCCTGGTTTGACGCCGACCCGGCGCGACGGCAGGTCGACACGGCCGCCAACGCGGCCTGGGACCGGCTCATCCAATCCTACGAGCGGGGGCTCGAGTCGGCTCGGCAGGGTTTTGCAACAGCCTGCTAAGGGAACCAAGGCCCTGGATCGGGGTCGGCCATCACGGACGCGCAATGCACGCCCGCAAAGCACTTGTGCTGGGCGTCGCTTCCGTGCTACCGTTCCTACGCTTGTCTTCGCCCCCGGGGCGGCAGGTTCCAGAATCCTTTCATCCACAACAAATCATGAAATTCCAGCCTTCACACGCACAGCGCCTGCTCGCCGTTGCCGGCTTGCTCACCCTGGGCTTGGCCGGCACCTCCGCCTCCTTCGGCCAGGCCTCGCTCAATATCAGCATCGGCATCCCGGTGGAGGCGCCCCCTCCGCCTCCACCGCCCCCTCCTCCTCCCATGGGGCCCCGGCACTACGTATCCCCGGGCGTGGAAAACATCATCCGGCTCTCCAAGGCTGGAATCCGCGAGGACATCATCCTGGCCGAGGTCAGGAACCTCGGGCCGGTCTACCTGAACCCCAACCAGATCATCTACCTGAACAACGAGGGTGTCTCCGCAAACGTGATTAACGCCCTCGTCGAAAGCGGAGGCGGAGCACCCGTGTACCAAGCGCCTGCACCGGAGCCGACGGCTCCTCCCACGCAGGTGTCATATGATTACTTCCACGACCAGCTTGCCCCCTATGGCACCTGGGTTCAATTGCCGGACTACGGCTGGGCATGGCGCCCGAACGCGGCCCTGGGCGATGCCTCCTGGCGCCCCTACGGCGACGCCGGGCATTGGGTGTACACCAGCGCTGGTCTGTACTGGCAGTCCGAGTATCCCTGGGGCGACATCCCCTTCCACTATGGCCGCTGGACGTACAGCGGCAGCCTCGGCTGGCTCTGGCTTCCTGCGTACAACTGGGCGCCCGCCTGGGTCTCCTGGCGCCATGCAGAGGGCTGCACCGGCTGGGCTCCCCTTTCCCCCGAAGCGGTCTTCGTCGCCGGGGTGGGGCTGCAGTTCCACGGCCGGGTGGCTCTGGACATCGATTTCGGGATCCCCGCCGAGAGCTTCGTCTTCGTCAGCTACGACCACATGTGGGACCACGGCTACCACGACCACTTCATGCCCCGCGAACGTGCGGACTATTTTTACGGTCACAGCGAAGTCCACAATGGCTACCACTTTGAAGGCGGCCAGATTCGGGTGGAGGGCATCGGGCGCGAGCGCCTGGCCGCAGCGACCCACCATGAAATTCACGTCGAGGACGCCAGGACCCTGAGGACCCAGCAGGAAAAGACCCACTTCGCGGCCCGGCGTGCGGATCCGGTGGTCCACCGCTATGTCCAGGCTCATCCGAAGCCAAAGGTTCCGGTGCATGCCCGCGACGAGAAGGCCAGGGCTGGGGAGCATCCCGGCTCGAAGCCCGGAGAGCACGCAAAGGCCGAGAAGGATTCCCGCGCCGCCGCCAAGCCTGAGGACCGCGCCAAGGCAGAAAAGCCCGGGCATCCCGGTGCCGGGAACCCGGAACACCCCGGCGCGAAGCCCGAAGAGCGCGCTGCCAAGCCGGGTGAAAGGCCCGAGGCCAAACCAAGCGCAAAGCCTGAGGAGCACGCCGCCAAGGCAGAAAAGCCCGGGCATCCCGGTGCCAAGCCTGAGGAGCACGCCGCCAAGCCGGGTGAAAAACCCGGGGTCAAACCAGGCGCAAAGCCTGCCGGGAAACCCGCCGTCAAGCCGGAGGCGAAGCCGAAGCCAAAGGTCGTCGAGAAGCCGAATCCCGACAAGGACAAGAAGGATCAGCAGCCCTGATTTTGGCGACAACGACTTTGCCGCAGCCGGGCCGGGCAGCTATGCCCGGCCCGTGCTTTTTTTGGGCGTGGGAGGGAGAATCTTGCTGGCAAACCGCATGACCCTGCGGCTCGAGACGCGGATCTTCAGGTTCCTGCGCACCCAGTTTCCGCTGTTCGAGACAAAAAAGTAGTCCCCGATTTCGTCCGCCACCTGCGACATGCCCGTCGCGCCGCCCACGGCCGAGACCAGTTCCCGGTCAGGCGAAAAGTAGCCGGGGTTGAAAAGCAGGATGAACGGCGCAAAGGGGAGCGCACGCCGGTGCAGGCAGCTCCAGAACGCGGCCCGGAGGAACTCCTCGCGGCCGCACGTTCGCGCGGCGCAGTAGTGCTCCTCGATGGTCTTGGAATTGGAAGGCATGCTTGCTGGTGGCGTCGGCAGGACTTCGTGACGCAGGTTTCAACCACCTCCGCACGCACCCTGGCGCCTTGCAAGCCCACCCGCGCCCCCGTCTGCAACATCTGTGTTACGCGGATTTTGGTGCAGCACGGCTTCGCTTCGCTACGCCGGGGCAATCTTTCGCTTCGCGAATCGTTGCTCTCCAGGAGGGGCGGACAGCCCGGCTTCGCTTCGCTACGCCGGGGCAATCTTTCGCTTCGCGAAAGATTGGTGCGGGCGGAGGGAGTCGAACCCTCCTCTCAAGCTTGGGAAGCTCACATAATAGCCGATATACTACGCCCGCAGGTCCGAGGGCCCCAAGAGCTAACGGCCCGGCGGATGCGGTCAAGCCTGCGAAGAAGGGTATAGTGTACCAGTGCGGCCGGACACCAGGCAGGCCGGCAGTACTGGAAACCGGGTAGGGACGCGCGGCCCGCGCGTCCGGGTTCTACGAATGACTCAAACGCAGGCACGGACGGGCGAGCCGCCCGTCCCTACCACGCAAGCGTAAGCACGGCCGCCCGTCCCTACCACGCAAGCGCGAGCACGGCCGCCCGTCCCTACCACGCAAGCGTAAGCACGGCCCCCCGTCCCTGCCACGCAAGCGCGAGCACGGCCCCCCGGGCCTGGTCCTCTCACCCGTAGCCCCGGCGGCCGTCGAGGGCGCTCTTGAGCGTCACGGCGTCCGCGTAAAGCACGCCGCCTCCGCTTGGCAGGCCGAATCCGATCCGGGTGATCTTCACCTTGTGGCCCTCCGGCATGTGGCTGGTCAGGTAGTGGCAGGTGGCCTCGCCCTCGATGTCGTTGGCGAGCGAGAGGATTACCTCGTCGATGTCGCCTGCGGCAACGCGCACAAAGAGGGACGCACAATTCAGGTTGTCCGGCCCCACCCCGTGCATGGGTGAAAGACGGCCGTGCAGGACATGGTAAACGCCGGGCCAGGCGCCGCTGCGCTCCAGGGCCACAAGGTCCGGCACGCGCTCGACCACGCAGACAAGCCGCTGGTTCCGCCTCGGGTTCGCGCAGACTGCGCAGAGCTCGCCATCGGAGAGGTTCCCGCAGCGGGGGCAGCGCTTCAGGCCGCGGGCGGCCTCCTCCAGGGCCGCGACAAGCGGCGGCAGGCTTTCGGGATGCTCCACCACCAGGTGCAGGGCAATCCGCTCGGCGGAGCGGAAGCCCAGCCCGGGCAGTTGCTTCAACTGCTGCTGGAGCTTTTCGAGGGGGGACATGGAGAGGGGCCCGGGATCCGGTGCTTGGGATTTGGGAGCAGCGTTTGGGAATAGCAAGACGTCAGGGGTCGAATCGTGGGCCGGCTCGCCAATCCGATATCCGTGTAACTTCGTATCGCCTCGGGGTTGCGTAGCGCATGAAATTGCATTGGAGTAGGTTGACGCGGGGACGCACCCCGCGCCGAACCGATTCGGATATCCCAGTCTTGCACTCGAGCCCGGCTGCTCCATGGAAGGAAGTGGCGGGGCGAAGCTTTCTAACAACCGGATTTAAAGACCTTTCCATATGTGCGGTATCGCAGGATTTTTAGACCCAGCCACCGGGCCCGAAGAGCGCACGGGGGCCGTGCAGCGGATGTGCGATGCCATGATCCACCGGGGGCCGGACGACTCCGGGATTGAGACCCACGGCCCCGCCACCCTGGGATCGCGCAGGCTGGCGATCTTCGACCCGGCCAACGGCCATCAGCCGATGACGACGCCGGACCGCCGGTACACGATCGTCTTCAACGGGGCGATCTACAACTTCCACGGGTTGAGGGACGAGCTGGCCGCCGGCGGGCGCACCTTCCGGACAAACTGCGACACGGAGGTGCTTCTGGCCGCGTGGGAACGCTGGGGCGAAGGGTGCCTTTCAAGGCTGAGGGGAATGTTCGCCTTTGCGGTGTGGGATGCCCGCGAGGAGGTCCTCTTCCTCGCGCGGGATCCCTTCGGCATCAAGCCGCTGTACTTCCGGAACGACGGGGACCGGCTGCTCTTCGCGTCCGAGCTCAACGCCCTTCTTTCCGCCGGGGCGTTTACTGCGGAAATCGACGTCTTTTCGGTGTCGGACTACCTCGCCTGGTCGGCGGTGCCGGCACCCTGGACGATCTACAAGGGGATCTTCAGCCTGCAACCCGGCGACCTGGCTGTGTTCCGGCGCGGCCGCCTGGACATCCGAAGGATGTGGAGCTTTCGCGCGGCGCCGGAGGACATCCGCCCCTGCTCCTCCCGCGATGAATTCACCCGGGAGCTGCGGGCCCGCCTGGAGGACTCGATCCGGGCGCACGTTGCCGCCGACGTGCCGGTCGGGGCATTCCTTTCGGGGGGGCTCGATTCGGCCGTGATCGTCGGGCTCATGACGCAGGCAACGGGAAGCCGGCTGAAGACCTTCTCGCTCGGTTTTGACGAGGCCGACTTCTCGGAGGCGGGTTTCGCGGAGGAGACCGCGCGCCACTTCGGCACGGACCACCGGACACGGATCCTCACCGGGTCGGAGGTGGCCGGCGGACTCGAAAACTTCCTGGCCGCCTGCGACCAACCCACCGCCGACGGGGTCAACAACTACTACGTGTGCCAGACGGCGAGGGCGGGCGGCGTGACCGTCGCCCTGTCGGGCCTGGGCGGCGACGAGCTCTTCGGCGGGTATCCGTCGTTCCATGACGTGCCGCAGATCGCACGCTGGCTCGGGCCCTGGGGCGCGATGCCCGCGGTCGTGCGGGCCGGCGTGATCGCGCGGCTCTCCCGGGGCGGGGCCCGGAAGCGAAAGCTGGCGGATTTCCTGACGCACGCGCACGACATCCACGAGGTCAATTCCATGCAGCGGCGCGTGTTCCCCACGGGGCAGGTCCTGTCGCTGTTCGCGGCCGACGCACGGGCCGCCCTCGGTGACCGGCCGGCATTTCATCCCGAGCTTGCGGAGCTGACGGCCGACCTGCAGGGCATGAGCGCCTTTGAGCAGACGAGCGCATGGGAGCTCCGGACCTACATGGCGGACGTGCTCCTGCGGGACAGCGACGTGATGAGCATGCGCCACTCCCTGGAGATGCGGGTGCCCTACGTCGATCGGCCCCTTTACGAATGGCTCGCGCGCCAGCCCACGGAATGGAAGCACACGCCGCGCCAGCCCAAGGCCGCGCTCGCGGCCGCGGTTGCGGACCTGCTGCCCGAGGGTCTGCGCCGCCGCCAGAAGAAGGGATTCACCCTGCCCTTCCCGATCTGGATCCGCGGCGAGCTCAAGCCCTTCCTCGAGGAAACGTTCGAGCGGTCCAGTGTGGAGCGCAGCGGCCTGTTCAGCACCGAGGCGGCGCAGGCGCTTTGGAAGGGGTTTCTGGCGGGATCGGACAACCACAAGTGGTCCCAGCCCTGGAGCCTGGCCGTGCTCGTGAACTTTGTGAACCGACGCCTGCCGGCGCCTGCCCCCGCGCGGGCTGCCCCCGTCGTCCTGGCGGAGCGCCCCTCGCAAGACCCCCCTCCGGTGCCGGTTGCAGCCGGCCCGGCGCCGCCCACGGGCGGGCCGGGGGTCCCGTCGGCCCCGGCTCCAAAACCCGCCCCCAGGCCGGCAGCCGCACCCAAGCCGCCGATCCCGCGCGTACCGGGGCCCCACTACCGCCCGGAACCGACCGAGAGGCCGCACTACCGCTTTCTCGGCATGCTGCTCGCCCCCGAGGTGTTTTCCTCGATGGGGGGCATCACGCGGATGCTCCGACTGTACCTGAAGGCGATGACGGAACTCGCGAGCGAGCACAATTTCGGGGTCCGGCTGGTGTCGCTGAACGACCCGATGCTCGATTCGAACGACCTGCGCCGATACTCCAACGACAACCTGGAGGACTGGTACGTATGCAGCCGGGACAAGGCCCGCTTTGTGCGCGCCGCGGTGAAGCGGAGCCGTCGGTGCAGCTTTCTCGTGTGCGGACATGTCGCCCAACTGCCGACCGCGTGGCTTGCGCGGCTCCTCAACCCCCGGCTTCGATACTACCTGGTGGCCCATGGCATCGAGGTCTGGCGGAAGTTCACCTTTGCCGAGCGCATCGCACTTCGGGGTGCGGCGGGCATCCTGTGCGTGAGCGAGTTCACCCGCCGCGAGATGCTGAAGCGGTGCCGGCTTCGCGAGAACCGGGTGATCGTTCTCCCCAACGCGCTGGACCCGTACTTTGAAATCCGGCCCGGGACTCCCGTCGCGGACTGCCCGCCCGTCATTCTCACGGTGACCCGTCTCAGCTATGGCGACCGCTACAAGGGCGTGGAGCACCTGATCGAGGCGATGCCGGAAATCCTCAAGTCGGTCCCAGCCGCCAAGCTTCACGTCGTCGGCCGCGGCGACGACCTTCCCCGCCTCCAGGGGCTCGCGCACAAGCGCGGGCTGATCGCAAGCGGGGCCGTGGAGTTCCTGGGCTCTGTATCCGACAGCCAGCTTGCCCAGAGCCTGGGGTCCTGCCGCCTGTTTGCGCTGCCGAGCAACAGCGAGGGCTTCGGCCTCGTCTATCTCGAGGCCATGGCAAGGGGCCGTCCGTGCGTCGGCGCGAGGGCCGGGGCCACGCCGGAGATCATCACCGACAGCACGGGGATCCTCGCCGAGTACGGGGACATCCCCGGGATTGCCGCGGCCTGCATCGCCGCCTTGGGCCGCGACTGGGACCAGGAGCCGATTCTCGAGCGGGCGAGGCAGTTCTCGTTCGCCAAGTTCAAAGAACGCCTGGCGGCCTCGGTCAAAATTTGATTGTGCCCCCGGTCCGCAGGTTCGTAACTCCCGGCATCCGGCCCCGACCCCTCCCTTGACAAATCCCCACCCCTCTTCCGGCTCCCCTGCGTCGGTCGAAATCGTTGTCCAGCCGACCCGGGGCTGGTCCTGGTTCTCCTGGCGGGAGATGTACGCCTACCGCGACCTGCTCTGGCAGCTCGCGCGCAGGGACATTGTCTCCCGGTACAAGCAGACCATCCTGGGGCCCCTCTGGAACGTGATCCAGCCGGTGCTGACGACCATCGTGTTCATGGTGATCTTTTCCAGGGTTGCCAGGATCCCGACGAACGGCGTGCCGTCCTCGCTGTTCTACATGTCGGGCCTGCTGAGCTGGAACTTCTTCTCGCAGACCTTCCAGACGACCTCCACCACCTTCCTCGTCAACGCCAACATCTTCGGCAAGGTGTACTTCCCGCGGCTCATCGTGCCGATCTCGGCGATGCTCTCGAATGTCGTGGCCCTGGCGATCCAGTTCCTGGTCTTCCTGGTGGTCTTCGCCGTTGAAAAATGGGCCCCCCGCGGAGGTTCGTTCCATATGGAGGCCACCGTCTGGCTGCTGCCCCTGGTCTTTGTGCAGGTGGCCCTGCTCAGCCTCGGCGTGGGCCTCTGGATCGCGGCGCTCGCCGCGAAGTTCCGGGACTTCGCCGTGCTGTCCGGCTTCCTTCTCCAGTTGTGGATGTACGCGACGCCGGTCGTCCTTCCGCTCACGCGCGTGCCGGCCCGCTGGCTCTGGGTGTTTGAGATCAACCCGATGACCTTCCCCCTCGAGGCGACCCGGCAGATGCTGCTCGGCGCCGGCACTCCAAACCTGGTCCTGTTTGTGTTTTCGATAGGGATCACCCTCCTGATCGCCGCGGGCGGCGTGATGATCTTCCAGCGCGTCGAGAAGAACTTCGTGGACGTGATATGAGCCGGCCCATCATCGAGGTCGAGGGCGTCGCCAAGCGCTACAAGCTCGGCTCCATCGGATCGACCTCGATCCGGGAGGAGTTCTCGCGGCGCTGGGCCGCGCTGAACCTGTTCGGCCGGGCCGCGGGAGGGAGGGAGGGCGTCTCGCAGGACTTCTGGGCCCTGCGCAACATCAGCTTCACCGTCAACCAGGGCGAGGTCCTCGGGATCATCGGCCGCAACGGCGCGGGAAAATCGACGCTGCTCAAGATCCTGAGCCGGATCACCGAGCCCACCTCGGGACGGGCCACGCTGCGCGGGCGGGTCGCCTCGCTCCTCGAGGTCGGCACGGGCTTCCACCCGGACCTGACGGGCCGCGAGAACGTCTTCCTGAACGGCGCCATCCTCGGCATGTCGCGGACGGAGATCCGGCGCAAGTTCGACGAGATCGTGGCCTTTGCCGAGATCGAACGGTTCATCGACACCCCCGTGAAGCGGTACTCGAGCGGGATGTACGTCCGGCTGGCCTTTGCGGTCGCGGCGCACCTGGAGCCCGAGATCCTGATCGTGGACGAGGTCCTTGCCGTCGGCGACTCCGCCTTCCAGAAAAAGTGCACCGGGAAGATCCAGTCGATCGCCACCGACCAGAATCGGACGGTGATCTTCGTCAGCCACAACATGCAGGCGGTCGAATACATCTGCTCGCGGATCCTCTACCTTGACCAGGGGCAGGTCGCGGGGTACGGCGCTCCGCCGGAGATGATCGCCGAGTACCTGCGCAAGACCGCCGTGATCGAGGAGGCCCGGGGGCCCCGCGTCCTTGCGGACGGCTTGGAGCTCGTGGATCTCCAACTCTCCCCGAACCCGGTCACGTCGGGCAGCCCGCTCACGTTCAGGATCGCCATCAAGTCGCCGGTCCCGACGAAGATCCACGATTTTCACATGGTGCTGAACGACCCGACCGGGTTTCGGGTCACCATGATCGACCTGCGCGATTCCAGGGGCCCGTACGTGCTCCGTGCCGGGGAGGTCGCCACCTTCACCGGGTCGGTTGCGAGGCTCCCCCTGGTGTGCGGGACGTACGGAGTCGGCGTCGTCCTTCGCACGGCCCACGAGCACGAGGAATTCCAGGACCTGTACCACCTGGAGGTCCGGCCGCCGCCGCCCAAGGCCGACCTGATGCCGTACGCGGCCAAGTACCAGGGCACCACCGTGCTGGACTACACGTTCGAGAGGCAGGGTTTCGGGGCCGGCCCTTCGAGATGATCGTCCGCTGGCTAAACAAGCTGCGCTGCCGCGTCGCTGTTTGGATTCTTCGTCGCGGCTGGGCCAAGTCGATCTTCCTCGCCCGGCTGGCGGCGCCGGGCATCGACTCCCTGGTCGCAGGAAGCCCGCGCAGGCCGTCCCCGCTGCCGCTGCCCGGGCGCTCCCACCTGGTGTACCACCAGGCTTCCGTGGACCCGCTCTGCCTGCGCAACAGCCTCGAGTCTCTGGCCGCCCAGATCCCCAGGGAGGACGAGGTCCTGGTCCTCGACGTGGGAGGCTCGGCTTCGGCCGAGGTGATCTCCCCGTTTGCCCGCCACGCATGGCGCGGGTACTCCGCCTGCGAGACGCCCCTCCCCGAGCAGCGTTCCTACACGTATGGGTTGAACGCCGCCATGGCCGGCCTGAAGGCCCCGGTGCTGATCGTCTGGCGAACCGACTACGTCTATCCCCCGGGCATGATGGACGGGTACCTTCGAAGCCTTGGGAAGGGCTCCTGGTTTTCCGCACCCTACGACGTGCTCGTGGGGAACCCGAACGTCGATTCCAGGTTTGTCCGCGAGGAGTGGGCCAGGGTGGAGCCGTTCGACCTGGGCTTCTGGGAGGAGCGCAGCAAGCGCACCTCCCTCTACGAGACCCAGGACCCCGCCCTGTTCGCCATCCGCCGCGGCCTGTGGGACGCCGTCGGCGGATTGAACCATCAGCTCTGGGGCTACGGCTGGCAGTTTGCGGAATTCGCGGCGCGGGTCCGCCTTGCCTGCCCGGCCCGCAGGATCGACTACTTCCCAGGTCCGCCTCCTCTCCACCAGACCCATGGGGGATCCCTGATGCACCAGTCTGCGAGCGGGAAGGACGAGGCCCAGGCGGGCGTCCGGAAGTTCCAGGAGTTTCTCGGCGGCGAGGACGCTTACGAGATTTTCCGCCTGAAGCAGCTGCTGCCGCCCAAGAACCACCCGTGACGTCCGCCCGCAAACTGCTTCTGGTCGTGGGAACGAGGCCGGAGGTCATCAAGCAGGCCCCGCTTTATTTTTCCGCGATCCAGGGCGGCGCCTGGAAGCCCTCCGTCTGCTTCACGGGGCAGCACCGCGAACTGGGCCTCCAGATGCTCGGCGACCTCGGGCTGCCGGTCGACACCGACCTCGACCTCATGCGCCCGGACCAGACTCCCGCCGACTTTCTTGGGTCCGCAGTGCCCGCCCTCGCAGGGCTGATCCGCCGCGAGCGGCCGGCATGGGTGGCAGTCCAGGGGGACACGACGACGGCACTCGCGGGCGCGATCGCCGGATTTTACGAGAAGACCCCCGTGCTCCACGTGGAGGCCGGCCTGCGGACCCGAAACCTGGCACTGCCCTTCCCCGAGGAGGGCCACCGCCAGCTCGTCTCGCGGCTGGCCGCGGCACACGCAGCCCCGACTCCCGGTGCGGCGGAGGAATTGAAGCGGGAGGGGACGGACCCGGGCACGGTTCTCGTGTGCGGGAACACGGGCATCGACTGCCTTCTTCGCGTGATCGCAGCCTTGCGCTCCCGCGGGGAGGGGCCGCCGGCCGCCCTCCCCGCGGCGCTGGCCGCGGCCCTCGTCCGGGAAAATCCGGCATCCCCGGACGCACACGTCGTACTGGTCACCCTGCACAGGCGGGAGAGCTTCGGGGAGCCCCTGGCAGGAATGTGCCGGGCCCTCCGGCGGCTTGCCCATGAGAACCCGGCCGCCGTGTTCATTTTGCCCGTACACCCGAACCCGGCCGTTCGCGACACGATCCGCGGGATCCTGGGAGGGCTGGGCAACCTGCACCTCATCGATCCCCAGCCCTACACGGCCTTCGCGTGGCTTCTCGACCGGTGCACGTTCGTGGTGACGGATTCGGGGGGTCTCCAGGAGGAGGGGCCCGCCCTTGGAAAACCCGTCCTTGTCCTCCGGGACGTCACCGAGCGCCCCGAAGCGGTCGCCTGCGGCGCGGCCGAGCTGGTGGGCTGCGGTGAGCAGGCGATCCACGCCGCCGCCACCCGGATGCTCCGCGACCGGGATGCCTATTTGCTCAGGGCGGTGCCGCGCTTTCCCTATGGGGATGGGACCGCGGCCGATAAAATCCTCGCCTGGCTTGTGGGCCGAGGGTGAGGTCGTCGGGCGGCCACTTCCACGCATGCCAGAATTCTTCAACCGCGTCCGCACCAAGCTGAGGCTGATGCTCCGGGCCTCGCGCATCCGTTCGCTGGGCGGGGAACTCCGCGGCAGCGGGGCCTGGGACGCCATGGACAGGCTCGGGATTCCCGGCTACGGCACCGAACTCCTGCGGCTGGATTTCCTCCCGGATGTCGGCCATGTGCCAGCCTGGGAGGCGCCGGATCCCGTGCATGCTCGGCTTGCGGGGATCCTGGACCGCGACGCCGGGCTTCAAGCCGCCTGCCTTGAACGGTGCCTGGGGTATGCGGACGCCCTCGCCGCATGGCCCGTGGATGCGCCCGATCGCTCCTTCCTGCCGTGGATCCGCAACGAGTTCCTCTCGCAGGCCGACATGCTGGCGTTGTACGGGATGATCCGCGACCTCAAGCCCGTCCGCTACCTGGAGATCGGCTGCGGGGTCTCCACCCGGGTGGCGGTCGCGGCCGTCGCAGACGGGGCCCTCCGGACGGAGATTGTCTGCGTCGATCCCTCCCCCAGGGCCGCCCTGCCGCCAAACGGCGTCCGGCACCTCGCCGCGAGGCTCGAGTTGGCCGTGGAAGAGGTGCTCCGTCTTGCCGTGCCGGGGACCGTGCTGTTCTTCGACGGCAGCCACAGGAGTTTTCCGGGAAGCGATGTAACGGTGTTCTTCCTGGCGCTCCTCCCCGCGCTTCCCCCCGGCGTGGTCGTCCACATCCACGATATCTTCCTTCCGGGGGACTACCCGCGCGATGCGGCCCCGCGGTATTGGTCCGAACAATACCTCCTGGCTGCGTGGCTCCTCGGCGGGGCTTCAGGGATCGAGGTCCTGCTGCCCGGGGCCCATCTCGAGGCGCAGCCGGCGAAGTGGGCAGGGATCGCCCCGCACCTCCGGGCGGAGCCGGGACCGGTGACGCGTTTTTCCAGCTTTTGGTTCCGAAAGACATGAGCGAGATCACCCTCCTTGTGCCGTGCCACAACGCCGGGCGGTACCTGCCGCGGCTCGTGGAGTCGGTCCGCGCCCAGACGGTCCCATTTGCCCGCATCCTGTGCTACGACGACGCGAGCACGGACGACACCCTCGGCGTCGCGGCCGATCTTGGCCTCGAAATCATCCGGGGGCAGACCAACCGGGGCCCGGCGTTCGCGCGCAACCGCCTTGCGGACGCGGCGCGGACCGAGTGGGTCCACTACCACGATGCGGACGACCTCCTCCTTCCGGCGTATGTCGAGAGGATGTCCTCGATCCTTCTCCCCGATGTGGATGTGGCCGTGTGCAACATGGACTGGGTCACGGAGTCGACGGGGGGCCTGGAGGTCGCCTGGCGCTACAGCGGCGAGCGCCTTGCCTTCGACCCGGTCGAGGCGAACCTCACCAACCCGGTCGGCGTGATCGCATGCGTGTTCCGCCTGGAGGCCCTGCGCAGGGTCGGGGGCTTCGACGAAAGCCTGCGGACCTGGGAGGACGCGGACC
>Ga0302320_10008587_pt1 | contig 22163 bp, 17 predicted proteins | sample Bog_T0_3_FD_202130 | JGI IMG/M metagenome (GOLD analysis project Ga0302320, IMG submission 202130) | Peat permafrost microbial communities from Stordalen Mire near Abisko, Sweden - Bog_T0_3 | ecosystem: Environmental > Terrestrial > Soil > Wetlands > Peat | place: Sweden: Abisko, Stordalen Mire...
CCCGCCGCCATGCACAATCACGTCGCCTGCGCCCAGCTCGGCTACCAGCGGCGCATGCCCGTAGAGCACTTCCATATAGCCCGACTTCGACGGCAGCTCCACCGCGGCCGCCGCATGCTCAAAGAGCGTGCGCTCGGGCGTCACCAGCCGGACTCGGAGTTGGTTTGATTCGTCCGCCATGAAAATCCTTTCAGGATTTTAGGGGTCAGGGGTCAGGGGTCAGGGGTCAGAGATCAGGGGTCAGTCAAAATCGATCCTGAAGCAAATTCGCTTGCCTAATCCCTAACCCCTAACCCCTAGTCCCTAAACACTCGCCTTCAGCTTCTCCGCCGTTTCCAGCACTTCTTCGATTGCGCCCTTCATGTAGAAGGCCTGCTCGGGAATATCGTCGTACTTGCCGGCGATGATCTCCTTGAAGCTGCGCACTGTATCAGCCACCTTCACATACGCGCCGGGAATGCCGGTGAACTGCTCGGCCACATGGAAGGGCTGCGAGAGGAACTTCTGCACCTTGCGGGCCCGCGCCACGGTGAGCTTGTCTTCTTCCGACAATTCATCGATGCCCAGAATGGCGATGATGTCCTGCAAATCCTTATAGCGTTGCAGAATGCGTTTGACGCCCTGCGCCACGTCGTAGTGATCCTGGCCCACAATGCGCGCCGAAAGAATGCGCGAGGTCGAGGCCAGCGGATCGACGGCCGGGTAAATGCCGAGCTCCGAGAGCGGGCGGCTCAACACCGTGGTCGCGTCCAGGTGGGCAAAGGTCGTGGCGGGCGCCGGATCGGTCAAATCGTCCGCCGGCACGTAGACCGCCTGTACCGATGTGACGGAACCCTTGCTGGTGGAGGTGATGCGCTCCTGCAACTCGCCCATCTCGGTGGCCAGGTTAGGCTGGTAGCCCACGGCTGAGGGCATGCGGCCCAGCAGCGTCGATACCTCGGAGCCGGCCTGCGTAAAGCGGAAGATGTTATCGATAAAGAGCAGCGTATCCGACCCCTCAACATCGCGGAAATATTCCGCGACGGTGAGGCCGGTCAGCGCCACGCGCAAACGCGCTCCGGGTGGCTCGGTCATCTGGCCGTAAACAAGCGCGCACTTGGAGTTGGCAAAGTCTCCTGGCTTGATGACGCCGCTCTCGGACATCTCCAGCCACAGATCGTTGCCCTCACGGGTGCGTTCGCCCACGCCGGCAAACACCGAATAGCCACCGTGGTTCTTGGCCACGTTGTTAATGAGCTCCATGATGACAACCGTCTTGCCCACGCCGGCGCCGCCAAAGAGGCCGATCTTGCCGCCCTTCAAAAAGGGCTGGATCAGGTCAATGACCTTGATGCCGGTCTCGAACATCTCCTCGTGCGTGGTCTGCTCGTCAAACAGCGGAGCGGGACGGTGAATGGGCATGCGGGTCTTCTCGCCGATGGGGCCGAGGTTGTCGACCGGATTGCCGACGACGTCGATTACGCGGCCCAGCGTCTCCTTGCCCACAGGAACCCGAATCGGTCCGCCGAGGTCGATGACCTTCATGCCGCGCACCATGCCGTCGGTAGCCTGCATGGCGACCGTGCGCACGCGGCCTTCGCCCAAGTGCTGCTGGACTTCGAGGATTACACTGATGGGCGTGGGCACCGTGAAGCCGTCGCTGGTGACGCGCAGCGCCTGATAGATTGCCGGCATTGTCGATTCCTGAAACTGCACGTCGACCGCCGGACCGGAGACCTGAATTACCTTGCCGATGTTCTCTGCCATGAAAATCCTTTCAGGATTTTAGGGATCAGGGATCAGGGTTCAGGGATCAGAAAACCCGCTTGCTTCCCCCGGAACGAACTGACCCCTGAACCCTGATCCCTGAACCCTGTTCTTACAGCGCCGCGGCGCCTGAAACAATCTCGATGATCTCCTTGGTAATGGCCGCCTGGCGCACGCGATTCATCAGCAGCGTGAGCGAGTCGATCATATCCGAGGCGTTGTTAGTAGCCGAATCCATGGCCGTCATGCGGGCCGCGTGTTCCGCGGCGACCGACTCCGTCATGGCGTGATAGAGCATGGACGAAATATATTGCGGGAGCAGGCCGTTGAAAAGTTCCTCCGCAGGCTGCTCGTAAATGTAGTCCACCTGAGCGGTGCCAAACTTTTTCGCTTCCTCATCGGCCTCGCAAGTATCCGCAGGCTCCAGCAGGATTCCCGCCGAGAGAGCGGCTTCGGCAGCGCGTTCGCGCTCTTCCTCGGTGGGCTCGGTAGCGCCGGTAATCTGCGGAATGCCGATCTTCATGATCGGCAAAAGCTTTTCGACAACCAGGCGCTGCTGAATTACCGATTTGAACTCGTTGTACACAATGTAGGCGGCGTCGATCTCCTCGTGTACATAGCGGGCGATGAGGCTCTGCGCCAGATCGTAGACGCGGTGGCTCTCCAGCTTCAAGAGCATCCCCGGATAGTCGCCGGTGACTTCGACAGCGGCCTTGCGTTCACGCACCTGGATGGTGTGGCCCTGATCGTCCGTCTGCTCGGAGTAGATCGCCACGGGATAGCGCCGCCGCATCAGGTCGCGGCTCTTGCGGCCTACGGCCTCAAGGTCGATCTGCTTGTCGGTATTGCCCTCAATAAACTGAAAGGCCGTCTTGAGAATGTTTGAGTTGAAGGCGCCCGCGAACCCCTTGTCGCCGCTGATAATGACCAGCAGCACCCGCTTCTCAGGCCGCGTGGCAAAGAGCGGATGGCGCAGGTTGCCAGTCTCGGGATCGAAAATCTCCGCGCGGCGCGTCAGCGATTCCAGCACGCTGGTGATCATCCGGGCGTAGGGCCGCGCAGCCAGCGCCCGCTCCTGCGCGCGGCGCAGTTTGGCCGCCGAGACCATCTTCATGGCCTTGGTGATCTGCCGCGTGTTTTTCACGCTGCGGATGCGACGCCGTAGATCGAGTACGTTTGCCATAACTTCTTCCCAGGGGTCAGGGATCAGGGGTTAGTGTCCGAAGCTCTTATGAACTCGAAGTTTCGATCCCTGCTTCCCGCTCCCAATGCCCTCGTTTCCAGTCGTCGTGTTGGGGCCGGCTTTTCTAATCCCTAACCCCTTATCCCTAATCCCTGCCGCTACGCAGTAGCGGCCGCAAGCTCCGCCTTGAAGTTGGCCGCGTATTCCTTCAGCGCCGCGTGCAGCTTGGCGCGTAGGTCGTCGTCGAGCGCCTTTTTCTTAGTTAGGTCGTCCATCAGCGCCGTCTGCGCTGCATCGAAGTATTTGTACAAGCCGTTCTCGAAGGCGCGAATATCGGAGACCTGTAGATCGTCCAGGTAGCCTTGTGTTCCAGCAAAGAGCACCACCACCTGCTGCTGCCAGCTGAGCGGCTGGAATTGCGGCTGCTTGAGCAGCTCCGTCAGGCGCTGGCCGCGATTGAGCTGCTTCTGGGTCAGCGGATCGAGATCGGAGCCGAACTGCGCGAATGCCGCCAGTTCGCGATACTGGGCAAGGTCGAGTTTCAGTGTCGACCCCACCTGCTTGACAGCTTTGATGGCCGCCGAGAAGCCCACGCGCGAAACCGAAAGGCCCACGTTAACCGCCGGACGCACGCCGGAGTTGAACAAATCAGTTTCGAGGAATATCTGCCCGTCGGTGATGGAGATGACGTTGGTCGGAATGTACGCTGAAACGTCGCCTGCCTGCGTCTCGATGACTGGCAGCGCGGTCAGTGAGCCGCCGCCCTTCTCTTTGGACATCTTGGAGGAGCGCTCGAGCAAGCGCGAGTGGAGATAGAAGACATCGCCCGGATAAGCTTCGCGGCCCGGCGGACGGCGCAGCAGGAGAGAAATCTCGCGGTAGGCCATGGCGTGCTTGGAGAGATCGTCGTACATCACCAGCGCGTGGCGGCCGGAGTCGCGGAAGTACTCGCCGATGGCTGTAGCAGCATAGGGCGCAATATAAAGCATCGGCGCCGGCTCGGAGGCCGAGGCAGCCACGATGATCGTGTGGCCCATGGCGCCGGCTTCGGTCAGCGTCTGGACGACCTGAGCGATCGACGAACGTTTCTGCCCGATGGCGCAGTAGATACAGATCAGATCGTTTTTGGCGTTGTTGATGATCGTGTCCAGCAGCACGGCGGTCTTGCCCGTCTGGCGGTCGCCGATGATCAGTTCGCGCTGGCCGCGGCCAATGGGAATCATGGCGTCGATGGCCTTGAGGCCGGTGGCCATGGGCTCGCGCACGGGCTGGCGGTCGATGATGCCTGGCGCCAGACGCTCGATGGGCAGCGACTGCGTGGAGGCGATGGGGCCTTTGTCGTCGATGGGTTGACCCAGCGCGTTGACCACGCGGCCAATCATGCCCTCGCCCACGGGTACCGAGAGAATCTTGCCGGTGCGCTTGACTTCCTGGCCTTCGCTGAGCTCGGTGTAGTCGCCCAGCACCACTGCGCCCACCTGGTCTTCTTCCAGGCTCAGGGCCAGTCCCGCAATACCGTGCGGGAAGCTGAGCAGCTCGCCGGCCATCACCTTATCCAGGCCATGCAAGCGCGCAATGCCGTCACCCAGCGATGTGATGGTCCCGACTTCGTCTACCTGGACCTTTGAATCGTAGTTCGCGATCTGCTCGCGAAGAAGTTGCGTAATCTCGTCTGCCTTGATCTGAGCCATCTCTGTCCTTCTGAAGGGGTTAGGGGTTAGTTTGACCCCGCCAACCCGACTTTCGAGCCCCGGTTCCCAAATCCCAATTCCCAATTCCTGAAAACTCTTCTGGCTAGCATCCGGGCGGTTCTAACCCCTAACCCCTGATCCCTAACCCCTTGCCAACTACCCGGCCATCAATGCTTCTTTAAGCCTGTCAAGCCGTCCGCGCACCGATCCGTCGTAGACCGTGGAGCCGATGCGCACCACGGTGCCGCCAAGAATCGCCGCATCCAATTTGAAGCTGGCCTCTATCCGCGAGCCAGCCAGTTTTCCAATTTCCGCCACCAGCGCCTTGCGCTCCGCCGCGCCCAGTTCCCGCGCGGTCACAATCTCCGCCTGGCGGATTCCCATCTGCTGCTGTAGCAGCTGGCGGTACGCCGCTGCCACTTCGCTCACCGATCCAATGCGGCCGTTGTCGATCAACACCGCCAGCAGGTTGCGCAGTTCCTTGCGCAATCCCAGCTTTGCATTCATCGTGTCGAGGAATCCCACCTTCTGCACGGCGGGAATCGCCGGATTCACAAAGAACTCGCGCAACTCGGGACTGCCGTCCCATGTTGCCAGAAAATCACCAATCTGCCCGTCGATCGCAACCGTGTCCAGCTTGGCGGCTGTCACCACATCGAGAAACGCCGTGGCGTAGCGGGAAACAAAGGCGGCCATCTAGTTCTGCCCTCCCTTATTCACGTCACCGACAAACTCGGCGATCAGCGCTTTATCTGTCTGCGGCGTCAGCACCATTTGCTTGGCAGCCTGCTCGATGGCCAGATCGGCGGCAAAGTGGCGCAATCCGCGCTTTGCCTGAGCCGCGGCCACGCCAATTTCCTGCTCGGCGGCAGCAACAATCCGGGCGCTCTCTTCTTCGAGTGAAGCCTTGATGCGCGCTTCGTCGCGGCTCATCTCTTCCTCAACCTCGGCACGGAACTTCGCAATCTCGTCGTCCAGCTTCGAGAGCTTGGCCTCGACCGCGCTCAACCGTGAGTTGGCATCCTCAGTCACCTTGCGCGCCGACTCGATGTCGGTGCGCACCTTCTCGCCACGGGTGCGGATGAACTTAGGCAGAAACTTGTACAACGGAATGCCGATGCCAAAAAAAATGACGGCAAAGTTGGCCCACTCGAAGATGGTAGCCGCGGTCTCAGGGGACGTGTTGAAGGTCTTAGCCGTCCACTTGACCAGGGGCCCTTCGAGCCGGAAAGCGTTGTTCTGCTGCTCTTCCGAATCGCCGGCCTCGGGCTTGGCAGCCTCGCTTGCGGCCGCGGCGGGCTGGGAGACGGACGCTGGCGCCGAATCCTGTGCCGCCAGTCTGTTGGGCATCATTGCCGCCCCTGAGGCGAAAATCGTCAGGAATACAACCGGGAAAATCGCCGCGGAAAAACGCGCTTGCAAGTTTGAAAATGTCACATGGATCGAATTTCTCAACGGGAACCCCCGGCAGCCAGCGGCAGAATCGCGCGGACCACCTGATTGGCCAGTTCCCCGGCGCTGGCCTGGATGGACCGCTGCGCGGCACTGGCCTCGGTATCAAGCTCGGCCTTGGCCTGGTTCACCTTGAGACCCGCAACCTTGCGGGCGGCGTCCAGCGCGGCGTCGCGCTCGGCGTTCCTCTGCTTTACCCGCTGCTCGCGAGCCTTATAGACCTCGGCGCGAGCCTGGCGCAGTTTGGCTTCATACTCGGCTGCCCTGGTCTCGGCCAAAGCAATGGCTTTCTGCGCGTCTTCCAGTGCGCCCTCGGTGCGGGCGCGGCGCTGTTTTAGCGTCGCCGTCAGCGGCCCCTGCACGAGAAACTGGTAAGCCAGAACCAGCACGATGAAAAGCAGGACCGTCGGCACGGCGCCAAGCAGAAGAGCCTCGACTTGTTGAACGATTTCTTGCATGGTGGTACCGGTTGCCCTGGTGGTGAGATGCGTGCTTTTTCGGGTGGAACACCTTTTTGTATCAGGAGCGGACCCCTAAGTCAACGAAAGCAGAGTCGATCAGGCGGAGTCCTGTGACTGCGGTCACGAAACGGGAATTCCGTGCAAAAAGAGCTTGATTTCGCCCAAAACAGGCCTAGACTAAGAATACCACCCAGACCCGTTTCAGGGTCCAGCGGGCCACCGGTTGCGGGAAGTCCCTCTACTCCCGCTTCCGGCGGCCCGCCTCTTAGTTTTTGGCGGCAATTCTTTGCCTACGGTTTGCCAGCCGCTGCGGCGTTATCCACCGTCAGCAATCCCTGGGCGCGAAGCCAGTTTTCCAGCAGGTTCGGCCACTGATCCAGAGCTGCATTGCCCTTGCCGAGCCCGGTGCCGTGAGGTCCGTTGGCAAAGATGTGCGCCTCGGCGGGAACACCGGCCTTGACCAGAGCCTCATAAAAGCGCAGCCCCTGCTCCACCGGCACCGTCCGGTCATTGAAGGTGTGATACCAGAAGGTCGGCGGTGTGTCCTTGGTGACAAACAAGTCTGGAGAGTAAGCCAGACGCAAAGCCTCACACTGGTCCATCAAGTTGTAGAGCTTGCAGTAGTTCAGGTGGGAAGTGTCCAGCGAGATGGCGCCGATCCACGGGTAGCCCAGCACCAGATAGTCCGGCCGGCTGCTGGCGCGCTCGATGGGGTCTTCCGCGTCCGGATTGCCGGGGACAAACTGCGTGCCCGCGAGCGCCGCCAGGTGGCCGCCAGCCGAGAAGCCTATGACGACGATCCGATTGGGATCGATGGCGTAGTCCCGCGCCCGCGCCCGCACCGTCTGGATGGCGTGCCGCGCGTCGAGGAGGGGCACTGGCAGCACGTAGCCGTTCGAGGTAAGCCGGTAACTGAGGACGAAAGCCCGAAAGCCGCGCGCGGTGAACCAGTCGGCGATTTCGCGGCCCTCAAGATCCGCAGCCAGAATGCGATAAGAGCCGCCGGGAAATATGATCACCGCGGAACCGTTGGCAGCGCCATTGCGCGGCGAGAGGATGGTCAGAGTCGGTGTGTCCTCGCAGGCCTTGCCCTTGGCCTGAGGAGCATCGCCCGGCCACAAGCGAATGGTCTGAATGCCCAGGAAATCGTTGTTGTTCCCGGCCGTCGCGCAAGGCTGTTTCTGCGCCTGCGCCGCCAGACAAGCCACCAATCCCACCGACAGAAATGCCAAAAACTGCTTCAAGACGAGCCTCCTCAACCATTCGCAGGGATTATACGGCCAGGGAGGAGGGGCTGGACACTCCTGTCACAGCCACATCGCCGTGTGGCCTGGGCAGGTATTCGCCGCCTGCGCTACCATCTCTTCCGCCAGCTCAAAGCCGTAACGGGCCAGATAAAACGCCGCGCCGCTTACCCGCTCCTGCAAAACGCCGCCCGGATACAGCGCCAGGGAGATGGCCTCGGCATGCCGGCCCAGCGAGGCTTCCCGCTGCAACTGATAGTTGGCCGCCAGCCTCCGCATGCGATTCATTTGGTAGCGCATCTTGCTGGCCGAGGTCTCAGCCGACCGGCCCAGTCCCGCATCCAGATGGCCCATCCATTCCAGCAGAGGCGCAAGCTCGGCGTCCAGCGCCGTCCCCGCAGCCGCCAGTTTGCGTTTTCCCTCGATGGGCAGGTCGCGCGCCGCCAGCAACTGCGCCAGCGGCGTCCTGTTCTCGGCGAATACCCGCTCCAGCGTCAGTTCGTGCTTGCGTAGCAGCTCGCCTACGGCAGGCTCGATCAGCGTGGCTGAAAAGCGCGGCTGGACGGCAGTCAGGCGGCTCAGAATGCGCTCAAACAGCACTGCCGACTGAGCAAAGTACGCAATCTCCGCCGGGCCGCCGATGGTGAGCGAAGTAGACAGCAGAAAATCCTGAAAGACGGGGCGCAGCAGCGCCGAGGGCGAGATGCGCTCCGGTTCGGCGTCGAGAATGCCGATCAAATCCGCTGTGGAATAGCTCTGCCGCCCCGCCTGCCACAGGCCGCCTGGCTCGGCTGCGGTGGGGGCAATCCGTTTGAGCGCTAGGCGCGCGCCCGTTTTCTCGTCCAGCAGAAAGAGCAGGCTGGATTGCGCGCCCACGGCCACCTGCGCGTGATAGCCTGCAGCGTCGAGAGCGCCGTTCCGTTCCACCAGCGCGGCGTGCAGTTCATCGGCGCACTCCACGGCCGCCCGCAGCACTGGCGCTCCCATGCGGTGGATTGCGCGCCCACTCGCATCCAGCACCAGCAGCCCTTGCGCCGCAAAGACCTTTGCATAGAACTCCGCAAAAGCCTGAGCGAAGGTACGGCCCGGCTTGTAGGCCTCAGCCAAAGCCTGCATCGCATCCGACTCGCCCAGCAACTCCCACGCCTCATCCACCAGCGGCAGAATCGTTTCGTCGAGCACCAGGCCGCCCACCGGCCGCGGCGTCGTGGGCGCTTTTGCATACACAAGCCTATGCAATTCTTTCTGCGCTGGAAAGCTGACGTGGTTGATCTCGGCAAAGTCGTGATCTTCGCTCGCCAGCCAGAAGATGGCCGCATGGGGTTGGCCCGCTGCCGTCGCCTGCCGCGCCCGCGCAATAGCCGTCGCCGCCTTGAAGGGCGTAAATAGCGGTCCTCCAAACAGCCCCACTTGCTGCCCTGTAACCACCACGCCGGCGCCCTTGCCCAGAGCTTCGAGAGCCATCGCCGCAGCGGGCGCAGGAGACGGATTCTGCTCCGCCAGCAGCCGGACTAGGTCCGGCCAGTGGGCGGGTACCGGCAGACGCGCCTGCCAGCCTGAATCCGGTGGCAGCGCGGCAAAGTACGGCCTCACACCGGGATCGCCGGCGCAGTAGTCCAGGAACAACCGGTGCAGGCCCGGCACTGCGGTAATGGGAAGACAGTCAGCGCTCAGCAACTCATTCACTTCCGGCCATTCGCTTTTGGCCCGTTCCTCACCGCGGCAACTGAACGCAAGAGGGCGGAGCAATTGGGCTTAGTTAAGGATGCCACGCCGGACACATTCGATGCACAACTGGAGGATTCCGCTCTCCCATGCCGCCGCGTTGTGCGTATACTTCTCCTGAATGTGTTTTTGAGGAGAGACATCGATGGCAACCGATGAGACGCCTGTGAATCCCCCCGAACCGATGGATACAGTACCTGCCGAACCAGAACCAGCGGAGCCAGCAGCGGCCGAGCCAACACCCGTCGAGCCAAAAGCGGCAAAGAAGAAAACCAAGCCCGCCGCTCCCCGGAAAGCCAAACCCGCCGTTGTCAAAAAGCCCGCAGCCGTAAAACCGATGGCGGCCAAGGCAGTAAAGCCAAAGGCAGCCACGACAGTAAAGCCCAAAGCGGCAAAGGCTCTCAAGCCCGTGACAAAAAAGGTGGTCAAGCCGAAAGCCAAAAAAGCTGCCAAGCCGAAGGCCAAGAAGGCGCTCAAGCCCAAAGCGAAAAAGCTTGCAAGAGCCACCAAGGCAACCCCTAGCGTTGAAACCGCGGAACTAATCAGCTCTAAAGTGGTCTATCAGGGTCCGCTCTTCCGCGTACTCCACGACAAGCTGATTGAGCCCGGCGGCCGCAAGAGCGAACGCGATGTCATCCGCCACAACGGCAGCGTGGTCATCCTGGCCATCGATAGCTCGAAAAGCAAGAAGAACCCATGGATCGTAGTCGAGCGCCAGTACCGTCACGCCGCTCAGCAGTTTTTGTGGGAGTTGCCTGCCGGCAAGCTCGATGCGGGCGAGGACGCCCTGGCCGGTGCCCAGCGCGAACTGGCAGAAGAGACCGGCTACAGCGCCAGGAAATGGAAGCCGCTGGTGGAGTACTACGCCAGCCCCGGTTTCCTTGGCGAATCCATGAAGGTCTTTTTGGCCGAGGGCCTGGTAGCCGGCGACGCCCATCCCGAAGAAGACGAGCAGATCGAATTCCGCCTGGTCAAGCTCTCCGATGTGCTCAAGATGATTGAGAAGGGCGCTATTCTCGACGGCAAAACGCTGACCAGCGTGCTGCTCTACGCGCGCATGAAAGATCACAAGCGCAAAAAGTAACGCCCGCGCGGAAGGCTACAATTGAGGAATTCATGGACGTCCTCAAACGGCTTTTCGAACAGCATTACCAGTTTCCGGCCGAACGCGTGCAGCCGCTTCAGGGCCAGCTCGGCGGCTCGGGACGCACCATCGTCCGGCTAACTGCGGGCGAATCCAGCGCGATCGGCATTCTCTATCCCGTGCAGGAAGAGAATGCGGCTTTCCTTGAATTCTCAAAGCACTTTTACCGCCATGGATTACCGGTACCGGAGATTTATGCAGAGGATTTGAGCCAGGCCGCCTACCTTGAAGAGGATCTCGGCGACACGACACTCTTTGAATTCCTTGGCCGCCATCGCACCGGCGAGGTACTCGCTCCGCCGGCGATTGAGGCCTATCGCAAAGTGGTGGCCGTGCTGCCCCGTTTCCAGGTCGAGGCTGGCCGCGATTTAAATTACAACGTGTGCTATCCGCGCGCGAGCTTCGACCAGCAGTCCATCGCCTGGGATTTGAATTATTTCAAATATTATTTTTTGCGGCTCGCCGGCGTGCCTTTCAACGAACAGGCGCTGGAAGATGATTTCGGCCGCCTGACAACGTTTCTGCTGGAAGCCCCTAACGATTATTTTCTCTACCGGGATTTCCAGTCGCGCAATGTGATGCTGCGCGATGAGCAGCCATTCTTTCTGGACTACCAGGGCGGGCGCAAAGGCGCGCTCCAATATGATATTGCGTCTCTGCTCTTCGATGGCAAGGCCGATCTGCCGCCCGCGCTGCGCCAGCAACTGCTCGACCACTATCTCGACTGCCTCGCAGGTTTTATCGAAGTCGATCGCGCAGCCTTCATGCGGCATTACTACGCGTACGTTTACGTCCGCATCCTTCAGGCCCTCGGCGCCTATGGTTTCAGAGGGTTTTATGAGCGCAAGGCGCATTTTCTTGAGAGCGTTCCCTACGCGCTGAAGAACCTGCGCTGGCTCGCCGCGAACGCCGAGCTGCCCATTGCCCTGCCAGCGCTGATGACCGCTCTAGAAGCTATGTCCGCTTCAGAAAAGCTCCAAGGTCTGGCCTCGTCCGCAAAGGGTTTAACGGTGCGGATCTTTAGTTTCAGCTTCCACCGACAAATGCCCGCCGATGAGTCCGGCCACGGCGGAGGATTTGTCTTCGATGCCCGCAGTCTCCCCAATCCGGGCCGCGAAGAACAATACCGGCAATTGACCGGCAAAGACGCGCCAGTGATCGACTATCTCAATAGGCAGGAGAGCGTGCATCGGTATCTTGCCGGCGTTCTTCCCCTTGTGGATTCAAGCGTCGCCGCATACCAGCAACGCGGCTTCAGTAACCTCATGGTATCGTTTGGCTGCACCGGCGGCCAGCACCGCTCGGTCTTTCTGGCCGAGCAGTTGGCAAAGCATCTGCGCGGCAGCGCCGGAGTGGAAGTGGCCGTGCGGCATATCGAGCTAGACAAGATGGATCTGGAGAAGATGAGCAAATGAAGGCGATGATTCTGGCCGCGGGCCTGGGAACGCGCCTCAAGCCGTTGACCGACGGCCGCCCCAAAGCGCTGGTAACCGTTGCTGGCCGCACTCTGCTCGAAATCGCCCTCATGCGCTTGCGCGCCTTTGGTGTGCGCGAAGTGATTGTTAATGTGCATCACTACGCGGAGATGATTGTTGAGTACTTAAGAGCCAATAACAACTTCGGCATGAGCATTGAGGTATCACGCGAAGAAGAGTTGCTAGATACCGGCGGAGGCCTGAAGAAGGCCGCGCATTTTTTCTTCAATCCAAGCGTCGATGAGCCGTTCATCCTGCACAACGTCGATGTCATCAGCGCCATCGATCTTGGGCGCATGGTGCAGTTTCATACTGAACACGCCGCCCTCGCCACCCTGGCAGTGCAAGATCGCCCAACTTCGCGTTATCTGCTCTTCGACAAAGACAGCCAGCTCTGCGGCCGTCAAGCCGGAAGCGCCGCTAAGGCTGAATTAGCGCGGCCCGACGCCGATGCGCAAGCGCTGGCCTTTTCCGGCATTCATGTGATCTCTCCGCACATCTTTGCAAAGATGCGTAAAGAAGGCGCTTTTTCTATTATTGACGCCTATCTCCAACTTGCGGCTCAGGGTGAAAGAATCGTCGCCTTCCGCGAGGATGATTGCTATTGGCGCGATCTTGGCCGGCCCGAGAGCATCCAGCAAGCCGCCGACGATCTGGCAAGTGGAAAGTTCTCAGTCATCTGACCTTGCATCGCTGCGGCGTTTGCAATGTTGAGAACCGCACGGCACTACCGCTTGGGATCATCAAACACCACCGCTGTAAACAGGAAGATGTCTGTACCCTCATCCTTCCAGCAATCCGTGCGCATGCCCGCTTTGACGCAGGTTTGTTCCAGGAAGGTCAGCCGATTCCATTTTTCTTCCACGGGCACCTGCGGCAGCAAGAGCCCCTCGTTCGCGCCGTTTTTCATCAGCAGGCCGTCCTCGCCAATCTTGATCTGCTCAATATCCGTTACGTGGCGGAGCGGCGAAAGCACCGAGATTTCGTAGTCGAGTCTCGATAACTCCGAAACCTCAACCGGCTTGAACCTCGGATCGTTCAGCGCAGCCAGCGTGGCTGTATCCCGCACCGTCCTGTAGAGTGGTTTGCTTGCGGAAGCAAAGCCGATGCAGCCCCGTAATTCTCCCGCTATTCTCAAGGTGACAAAGGCACCGCGCTCTCGATTCAAAGCTTCGCTCGTGCTGGCCAGTGGCTCGTATGCTTCCTTTGTAGTGATCGCATGTTCCACCGATTTGCGAGCCAGCGCGAGCAACTCAGTTTTCTCCTGCGCGCTGAGTGAGAACGGAGTTTCCGCCGCCGCGCCGCTCGCAGCTTTCACAAAAACATCCGCGCTGTAGCCGACCACGCGGGAATGGTCGGCGGTAACATCGCCGGAATTGGCATACCGCAGCACCCTGGCCTGGTTAGCGCCCATACGCTCGGCATAAATCATTGTGGCTACGATGGGCGCGCCGCCGCAGGCCTCCCACACGCCCTCCCCAAAGTTACGCGACATGCTGAAGTAGTCCCACTCCTCCAGCGCATGAAGAGTCTTATGATCGATGATCTCGGCCTGATCGTAGGTGTGAAAGTGCGATAAGTCAGAGCTAGCCAGAATCAGAGTTTCGCCACCCTTGTTGTCGCTCGCGATCAGCTTTGCCAGAGCTACCCCCAGCGCGCGGCTGCTGGCATAACTCTGGTCCCCCATCACAATGGGCACCAGCTCGAAATCCCCAAGCACTCGTTGCAGCCACGGTAACTGCACCTCGATGGCATGTTCTGCGCCTGCTGGTGTGGCGTCGTGTCCCCGGCTTGAGAGCCTCATGGTCGAACTCATGCTGGCTAACTGCCTTGCAAAAGCTTTGTCAACCTGCACGGTACCCAGGGGTGTTGAGTAGGCATCGCCCTCATAAATCGAAGTGAAGGTGAAGGCCTCGCAGTGCGACGGCGCAATCACCACAACGCGCGCAAACTTGCGCCCCTTCAGCGCGGCATAAGTATAGGCGGCCACGGGGCCGGAGTATTCATACCCAGCGTGCGGCACTACCACGGCCAGGATCCGATCCTTGATGGGCAACTCAGTTACATGAGCCAGCATGTCGTCGATGGTCGCCGCAAGAATCTTCGGGTCGGCCGGATAGAAGCCGCCGGCAACTCCCGCTTCTCTTACCTTTTCTGGATCCGCAGCGCGCACATGCTGCAAAGGAACAACCGCCATGAGCGTGACCACTTGAGCTGCCAGCCAAACCATTTTGTAGCTCCTCATGAACTTCATCGGCCAAACCTCCCCGGAGCCCATTGATTTGCCCTGCGCCTGGGATCGGGCGCTGGCAACATGGACAACAATCCGGTTGATTGTGGAATCGGCTGGCCGTGAACCCCACGCGCTACGCCAGCACACCGCGGCACTGGGGCAGCAGTTGCCGTTGAGCCAGATGACCCGGAACATTGCCGCTATAAACGTAGTGCAAACCCTCGACTTCTGCAATCACCAAGGCGCGCCCCCGTGCCGGCGCGGGCGGGAGTGCCATCGAAGCGTGCCGAAAAGCACGAGACGTATGTGAGGATTTGCAGGCTGCGCGAAGGCGCTATGCCAATAATCGAGACCAGTCTTGAGAGCGAAAGCAGCCTTGCCCTATGCAGTCCAGGCCATGCGATTCCCGCGCCCCGCCGATGTGTATCCCATATCCATGGCGATGCCCCGCACGCATTGCAGCAGGTGGTTAGCGATGGAGGGCAGCTTCTGCGCGGTCACGCGGAAAGACGGCCCGGAGATGCTAACGGCCGCCACCGGCTGTCTCTGCGCATCCAGCAGCGGCACCGCGATGCACCGCAGCCCCTCTTCAAGCTCCTCGTCGTCCACGGCATAGCCGCGGCGGCGGGTCTTCTCCATCTCGGTGCGCAACGCCTCCGCGCTGGCGACGGTGCGGTGCGTGAAACGCTCAAAACGGATACGGCGGATCACTTCGGCGGCGCGGTCCTCAGGCAGAAACGCCAAAATCGCTTTCCCCACCGAGGTGCAGTGCACCGGGTTGCTGGCCCCGATCCGGGTAATCATTCTTACCGAGCGGGCCGGCTCAATCTTGTCAAGATAAATCACGCGCGCCGCCTCCAGAATGCACAGGTGCGCGGTCTCCTCGGTCTCTGCAACCAGGCGGCGCAGGTGCGGCTGAGCGCGGTCGCGCAGGTCGTACTGCTCGATCGCCCGGTTCCCAAGGTCGAAAAGCCGCAGACCCAGCCGGAACTTCCCGTTCGTGGTCCGCTCCACCATGCGGTGCCGCTCCAGAACCATCAGAAAGCGGTGCGCGGTGCTCTTGTGCAGTTGCAGAGAGGACGCGACCTGGGCCAGGCCCAGCGGCGTCTCGCTCTCTCCGAGCAGGTCGAGTACGGCAAAAGCCCTGTCGAGGGCTTGAACTTTGTAGGTGCCTTGGGGAGCAGCGTCTCGCATTCCGGTCCTCGATTCCGCCTTGTGGCGACAATCTTAGTTTCCTAGGAGTGAACCTCTGTGTCAAGTACTGGTACGGAAGTTCTTTTGGTGAGACTCAAACAGTCAATTGTCCCGGAAGATGCACTCAACTCTAGAAATCGAAGCATCCTGCCGCCGGCAGTCCGTGAGAAAGCTCAGCATTCTCCAAGCCGGAGGCGTGCGGACCTTCGGTAATAATGAATGGCATGCAGATTTCCGATCATTGCTTCGCGGTTACTGGGCTTGGATATATGTCGCCCTGGTGCGTCAACTCCGGATTCATTGTTGGCAATGAGATGACATTGGTAGTGGACACGGGCGGAAATACAATGGCCGCTCAAACCATTCACGGCTATGCAACCATCGCGAGGCCGGCCAACAAACTGCGAATCATCAACACAGAAAAGCATTTCGACCACATCGGCGGGAACGGCTATTTTCGCGCGCTTGGGATTGACGTGTGGGGCCATAGCGGGATCATGCGAACGCCCGAGGAATTTCAAGCAGAGATTGTCGAGTTCAATGAAACGATTGCTAACCCCGCACGCCGTGACCGCTTCGAAGCGCGAGCCTTCTTCTATGGAACCAGCCTGTCACAGCCGAATTGTCCGATTCAAAGCGACCTCACCTTCAATCTGGGTGACTTGAACGTTGAGATCCTGCTGACTCCTGGGCATACACCGACAAATATCTCGGTATGGGTTCCGGACGATGGCGTCTTGTTCACAGGAGACTGCCTGATTCGCGAATATCTTCCGAATCTGGACGCAGGGACGAAGGAAGACTGGCAACTTTGGCTCAAATCCCTTGAACGGATCGCGCTTCTCAAACCCGAGTTCGTTGTTGCCGGGCATGGCCCGGTCTCCCGAGGACACGAGATTCCGGCTGTCGTAGATTCGATGCGTCAGATACTCAGAGATTCGATTTTGAGAGGCTGCTCACCAACCTCTTGCCTACAGAGTTGAGGATCACTGATTCCCGAGGACAAGGAATCGCTACCCGGCGAGGCCGGTGAGCGGCTCGTGCATCTTTCACTCCGTTAAGAGTGCGTGGGCTGACAGTGTGGATGCGGGTTTTTGAAGACCACCTCGATCGCCGTCCAATCTGACAGGCGTTTCACGTCCAGTTCGCCAGTTCCGGGGCTGATGCTGACCGACGACCGGACAAGCGCCACCGATAACTTGATTTTCCCGTTGAGGCAGTAGGCCGCGAGAAGCCGCGAGAGATCCTTATCTGCCAATTCCATGTAGTCCGCGGGAAGTGCGCCCTCCGCTCCGGAGATATCGACCGGGGGCGCCACCATCTGGTTCACCACCGGGTCGCCGCCCGCAGATCCCGGAGTCTCGAAATGCACCACCAGGACGGCTCTCTTCTCCAGCCCCTCAGGATCCGCCGTGTACTTAATGATAGGAATGGTGACGCCCGCCGGATTCGGCTTTGCCGCCTGCGTATCGAACGCGAGACGGTAGGGTTCTCCCTTCCATTTGGGTGTAACGGGAATGCCGGCTGCCTTGTCCCCTGCCGATCCGCATCCCACCAAAAGCCCCACACCCCCGATTGCCAAAACGATGCCTATTTTCACGTCATCCTCCTCGTACTGCTCAGGCGACGTGCCATAATATCACTCCTTTGCGTCACTGACATGTGATCGCGAGAGGTCCTCGTCTCTACGGCCAAAACCAGCCGATTGGCCCGGTCGCATCCGCTGCAAGCGGCGCTCCCGCCAACCCTGATCTATAGTAGTCAAGCCGTCAGTTATGAAAAGGTCATCAGACAAACAGTAATTGCCAGGATGCCGGTGACTCGACCGGAATTCAAGTTCTGCACTGGGCTTGGGTACAGACTCGCTGCTCGCCTATGGTGCACTGGTGGTAACAGTGCCAGTTTCTGCCCGCTTCTTTAGAGCTTCTTCAATCAATTGTGCGCAACCTTTGCAAAAATTGGCCTTTTGGGCCACCTTCAGCGGCGTGTTCCCTGAGCTGTCGGCCGCTGCTGGGTTTGCTCCGTCTTCAAGAAGCTCGCGTACTATTGGCTCAGAATATGCGTTTCGGATCAGCGCAGTGGCACCGAAGGCATCCCTTGCTTCCAAGTTTGCCCTTGCTGCAAGTAGCGGTTTCACAGCCTCCGGCGTAAAGGTGGCGAAAAAGATGGGTGTTTGCCCGATTCGACCACGGGCATTAACGTCCGCGCCCGCCTTAATCAACATCTCGACAATCTCCGCTCTTTGTTTTCCACCTTCCCGGTCGCCACAGTCAAGCGCGAAGGTCAGCAATGGCTCGGGGTTGTCCTTGTCTCCACCCACGAAGGGTTGCACTTTAGCCCTGTGTTCCAGCAGCGTGCGCACCACTTGTGGGTTTCCTGACTCGATGCCATTTGCCAGTACGCTCAGGCCGGGCCCCTCATCCTCACGCTGGATCGGCGTCGCATTCGGGTCCGCGCCTTTGTCCAGCCAGAATTGCACAGTATCCATATTTCCGTTCCGGGCCGCACGCGATAGACACTCACTCAATACCTGCGATGGCAACACCGCCTGCTGACGCGTCTCGTGTCTTGACGAGTTTGCGTTTTTCAACATGCGTTTGACGAGACCCAGGTCGCCCATGCCGCTCGCCACACACACTGGCGAGTCCTCATCCTGATTCGGTGAAAAGATTGGTCCGCCCGCCGCGAGATAGTGTTCCACAAGCTGGCTGTTCTTCTTTGAGATCGCCGTTGTGTACACAGCCAGGTTCTGCTTGGTTCTCGCTGTAAACGGCCATTGCTCTTCTTCGAGAGAACTCAGTGTCTGGTCGTTCCCTTCTACCCACAGGGCAGTCCCGGCTGCATCGTCAATCCCCCTCTCCAAATCGCGTATGGCCTGAGGCATGCCTTCGTCTGTCCCTATGTAATCTACGACAGCTTTTTTCCGGCCAGAAACCGTTAGTGTCAACGTCTGCGAGGGATTGTCGGTCCAATTGCTGATGTACTGGTCCTTGGCCGAGAAGAAGTTTGCGGCTTCAAATTGCCGGACCAACTCCCGGACGGTGTCGGCTGGGATATGCGCTACGTGATCCCCAGGGACGAGGACATAGAGCCTGCCGCTGAATCGAACAGTTCCGTCTCCGTTAATCGTCACGCTATAGTCCGGACACGATCCAAAGCACCCGGTGCGGATCAGCCCGATCTCCACACCTTTCAGGTCCCAGGGCTCGGGAAAATTCTCGCGCTGAGTCGCCCACTGTTCCGGCGGCAGCAGCGAAACCTCGTCCTGAATTTTCACTCGGATCGCAACGCCATTCCGAACCCATGGTTTGAAGGCCCGTGCTATTTCGACCCTCTTGACCTCTTCGGCGTACCCGCTAGCATCTCCAACAATCTGGGCGGACTCTACCTTGCCTTGATCAGATACGACAACCTTCACTTCCACGCTTTTGTGACCGGAGGGATCCCCATACTCCATCCCGTTCACATGAACAGCCCCTTGTGCTCCCGTTCTGTGCCGCCAGATTTGGGCTTCTTGTTGGTTTAGCTCGATAGCGGGCGGTCCAGTCGAAGCCTCGCACCCAACCAGGGCCAAGAGAATCAAAGCCGTGCCGGCGAGAATGGGTCGCAAAAGAATTCGCCTAAGGGGCGGGTTCGGCATGGCCCAATTATAGGTTCCGGTCCAGCATTGAGGTTCGCTGCGGTCGTGTCGCCGCCCAACTCGTCAGTACCATTCAGGAAACAGCATCGGGCCGCCCTGATCGGCTCTGCACCCTGCGGCCGACGGGCAGCGTGCCGGGCGAACCCAGGGGCCAGCATTCCCCTGTCTCCGGCGCGTCCAAAACGAACCCAAAATGAATCAAGGCAAAGTGCGGCGCGGTTGTGATAATGTTTTTTCGCAAGATCGCTTTTCCAGTAACTGCCGGCGATCTCCCCAGCAAACCCAATCTCTTCATCGAATGCGAGGTGTGCAATGGACTTGGCACAGCCAGGCAACCAGAATCCTAGTGAGCCTAAAACCGCGCTTATCCCCCCGCATCAGCTTGCTCGCGTCCTCGGACGCGTCAGCCTGGTGCTGGCCTGCGTCGGCATTCCCGTCCTGATCGCGGTCATCGCCTATTCCTTTTGGCTGTCCGCCTGGACGCGCGGCTCCATGGACGATGCCGTGTTCGCGCGCCACCACGCTCCAACTGACGTGTCGTCTGTCCTTTCGCCAGCCGAATTGCAAAAAGCCATTGAGGCAGCTGTCGACGAATCCATCAAGCGCGAGGAGATGCTGCTCGACAAGCTCCTGCTGGTGGTCGGGTTGTACTCCACCATCCTCAGCGTTCTGGCTCTGGCCACGGTCTTTGCCAGCCGCCAGGACGCCAAGGAGCAGTTGGTCAGCGTCAATGCCAAAGCCGACGCGCTCTCCGCCGCGGTTCAGCAGGAGCTTGCCGCCATCAAGGCTAAAGCACAGACGGATTTCGATACCCTCAAGACGCAGGTCCTCTCCGAGTTCCCCATCATTTCCCGCTTGCAGGAACGCGTTCAGAACCTGATTGTCGATCTGGAAGACCGGTTTCCCGAAGATGAAGACATGAATCGTGACCTGCCAAGCGCCGATCCCTGGCAATTGGAGGAACGGCAGCAGCAAATCCAGATCGACGAATCGCAGATACTCGCCGTCAGCGTGGTGGCGCTCGACAGCGCCAATCTGCTCAAGCTCTACCTGGCGTTGGCGCGGTCGTACTTTAAACGTTCCGTGACCGGCGACTTTACCCGCGGTGACGCGGTGCGGGCCAGCCTCTATGCCACCCGCGCCACCGGCTGCAATCCCAAAAGCGTGGATGCCTTTCGACTGCGTGGCGCCTCGGCGCTGGCTCTCTACGATCTCGGCTCCAAGAAAGGATGGGAGGCGGATGAACTCAAGAGCTTGATTGAGCGCGCCAGGAAGGACTTCACGCGATGCAAGGAGATCGACCCGATCGATGCAGGAGCCCTCTACAACCTGGCTTTGCTCAGCTCTTACCAGAGCAAATTCGATGAAGCCATCCAGATCTCAGAAACACTGCTCGACCCGCGCAACCACATCCCGCGCAGAGCCAAGGAAAAGTACTTCCCTGAGGTGTATATCAACTTCGGCTGCTATTTCGCGGATAAGTGGAAAGAGGAAAAGGTCCCTGCCCAGCAAGCGGAATACTGCGAACGCATCGTGAAGATTTGCACCGAAGGAAGAAACTGCCTGAGGGATAAGGTGCGGAGCACAACGGCTCTGGATCGGTTCAAAGAAAGCCTGAAAAAGGAATTAGCGGAACGGGATTTCAAAAACTTGCCGGAAGCCACGAAAGCCGAACTGGAAGCATTGCTGAAGAACGGTTCAGCGCAGGAGACTAAGGCAACGGGAACTCCTCAGGCTGAGCAGGCACTAACCGCCCCCGTCGCACCCGAGGCGAAGCCCGCGCAAGCTCCTCTGCCTGAGCAGATACAGACCGCTCCCGCAGCCCCCGAGGCGCCGAAGGGCAATGACAAGGTCACTTAGACAATGGGCTTGGTGGAGCGCATATCGTCAATCCTCAGCACCATGATACCACCGACGATTTTGAGCAGGGCAGGTGGCCCGCTTATCCCTGTATCAGGGACTGTGCCCCGCCGGGGTACCTGCCGGGCGATCAGTCCCCTGGGCGCTGGTCCACTCCCCCCCACCCTATCTTGCAAATAAACTCCTTTTTTTCAATAGGATACGGGGAGGGTTTCGCGTCAAATTCGTCACTCTAATGAAGTTATTCGCAGATTCCTGACAGCAAAGGAGTTACGGTATTTTTGGAGCTTGTGAGCTCGTGGTAGCGTGCCGGGGTATTTCTTTGCTGGGTCACTATTTATGATTGTGCGCCGCCGGGTCGAAATGATCTGCAAAGTGGATTCGATGCCTCCCAGGTTCCAGAGGCGAGAACCGGGGAAACCCAGCCTTGTGTCAGGGCACGACTTCAATCGCGCCGCAAGCAACCCAAAATGAGCCGGGCTTTAGCCTGCATTTCTCACGGCCAGATCGATGCCCTGTAGCGCCGACCTCCTGGTCGGCTGTACTGGCGGCGTCCTCGCCGCCAGAGCAAAGCCTCGTTCATTTATACAGTTTGCGCACCCATGACAGAACAAACGGTGTCCGGCGTGGGTCGGGAGACCCACGCTACAGCCGGCCAGGAGGCCGGCGCTACAAATTCGTTGACGCGCCTGGTGAGAAATGCGGACTAATGCACAGGAGTATCTCCAGTGGCATCGAACGTCGCACCTGCCGGAACCAGAGTAGTGGATACAGTTTTTCCATCCTGAGAGCCGCTGTAAACGGCAATCCGGGATGCATCGATACCCTTCTCGCTGACCAGGTAGGTTTTCGTATTGACCGCGCGCTCGGTGGCGAGTTTTTTGCCGCCCTTCTCGCCGGCGGCAGCATTCCCTACGACGGCGATCGTGGCATCGGTGCTTTGCTGCAGATTGAGCGCAATCTCATCCAGGCAGGCCTTCGCATCATTGTCCACGCGAGACGGACGTTGGGGGTCGTGGTCAAATTGAATCGAGCACAGCTCGCTGGTCACGGGCTTGGGTGCTACGGGTGGAACAGATACCTCGACCAAGGCTGTGCCTGAAGCGGTCTGGCCC
>Ga0302320_10008588_pt1 | contig 22161 bp, 18 predicted proteins | sample Bog_T0_3_FD_202130 | JGI IMG/M metagenome (GOLD analysis project Ga0302320, IMG submission 202130) | Peat permafrost microbial communities from Stordalen Mire near Abisko, Sweden - Bog_T0_3 | ecosystem: Environmental > Terrestrial > Soil > Wetlands > Peat | place: Sweden: Abisko, Stordalen Mire...
AAAAGGTAATTCGTTTCGCCGGGGTTTGTTGTTAATCGTTTATAAAGGCGGCACGCAGATTGTATTTCATTTTGCAAATATCCATTATTAAATAAGATAACCTTGTATCATATAATAAAGCCGATTGGCAAGCCTTAACCAAATATTAGCTTTTGGCAAAAAGCCAAAATAAAAAATAATAATAGATTTATCACATAATATGGAGCTGGCTGCAACTAATTTGCGGTCGCCCTGTCAAATAATCTTTAAAACCAGCTTTAATGAGACTATCCTCCTGCTGTTTCGCAGCTCTGCTGCTCTTTACTGTCAGTAACACCAATGCTTATCCCAAATCAAAAAAGACCACGCACTTGTACACATCCCACTATGAAAATGTGCTTGGGACTTCTATGGAATTAAAAATATATGCAACATCATCACAGGAAGCAGCCAATGCAGAAACGGCTGCCCTCAATGAGATCAGCAGGATGTCGAAAATACTGAGCGCCTATGACGCAAACAGTGAATTCAGCAAATGGCTGAAAACTTCCCAACAGTCAGAGCATGTATCACCTGAACTGTTTGAAGTACTTAGCCTGTTTGATCAGTGGAAAACACGAACAGATGGCGCACTGGATGCCTCCGCAGAAGTGATCACAAAATTGTGGAAGCAGGCTGCAGCAAAACAACGTGTACCAACAACCGAAGAATTATCAGATGCTGTTGCTGAGACGCAACAGACACACTGGGTGCTGGATGCATCAAAACAAACTGCTACACATCTCAGCCATGCACCATTGGTGCTGAACTCATTTGCCAAAAGCTATATCATAAAGCATGCTGCGGATGCAGCGTTGGCTTCAGGCAATGTGAATGCCATCGTGGTAAATATTGGCGGCGACCTCGTCATCTTTGGCGACCTGAAGGAAACTGTGCAGATAAGCAACCCAAAAAATGATGCCGAAAATGAAACCCCGATAGATCAATTAATAGTGAGCAATAAGGCAGTGGCTACCAGCGGCAACTATCGCCGTGGGGAACTGATCAATGGTCACTGGTATTCGCATATTGTAGACCCACGAACAGGCATACCCGCAGATAACATCATCAGCGCTACCGTGGTTGCGCCCAATGCAACAGATGCAGGCGCACTGGCAACCGCATTCAATGTGATGAGCCCGGCGGAAAGCATAAAACTTGCTTCCACAATAGCCGGTGCAGAATACCTCATCATCACCAGGGATGGCGAACGCATCGCCAGCAAAGGATGAGCTGATTTGGAAAAACCTGTTAAAGCACAAAACAATATTATATCCGCCAAAGAAAAAACTGCCAGCGGATGGAAGGATGATTTTGAACTGGTAGTGAACCTGGAAATCAATTTACAAAAACAAGGTTTTGTGAAAAGGCCTTATGTGGCAGTATGGGTGGAAGATGAGAACCATGCAGCAGTAAAGACCATTGCGCTCTGGCATGAAAGAGATCGCTATTTGCCGGAATTGAAATCGTGGTTCCTGAAATACAGAGGGCTCTACACAACTGATAACAGTATCTTCAGCACCGTGTCGAGCGCCACCAGGTCTGCAGGAAAATACACCGTGAAATGGGATGGCAAAGATGATAAAGGAACTGTGCTGAAACCGGGGAAATACATTATCAAAATTGAAGCGGCCAGAGAACATGGCACTTATCAGTTAATGCGGCAGGAAATAGACTGTAATGGTACACCAAAACAATTCAACCTGGAAGGGAACATAGAAATTTCCGCAGCATCTATTGATTACCGGAAAAAAACAGGCAGCAATTAATCAGCCAGGATCAAAAGACAATGCAGTTGCAAACCAGCAAAGATACTTTGCATGGAAGCGCAGGCTGGCGATGCTTTCGCGTTGGTTGCATATCTATTTTTCCATGATCAGCTTTGCGATTGTTTTCTTTTTTGCGGTGACAGGTCTCACACTGAACCATGCAGAAAAATTCAATGACCAATTAAAAAGCACACAGGAAAAAGGAAAATTGCAATTGAATTGGGTAAACGTAAAAGACACTTTAAGGATCGCAAAACTGGAGGTAGTGGAGTGGTTGCGCAAACAGCACAATATAAAATCAGCGCTTACCGATTTCAGGATTGATGACTCACAGATCGCTGTATCATTTAAAGGGCCGGGCTATGCTGCTGATGCGTTCATCAACAGGGAAACAGGCGACTACGATCTTACAAAAACAAGCGCAGGTTTTGTGGGCATCATCAATGACCTGCACAAAGGCCGCGACACAGGAAGCGGATGGTCAGTATTTATTGACATATCCGCCATTCTGCTCACATTGGTTTCGCTGACGGGCATGTTGTTGTTGCTGTTTATAAAAAGAAAAAGGATCAGCGGATTGATAGTAGCTGCACTTGGCTTGCTGATTGCTTATCTGGTTTATCTCATCTGGGTAAAGTGAGAACTAAATAAAAATCACTGTATTTTTCTACAGTTCATTTTCCGATAAATAAAATCACTGACAGATATGATACACTCAACTAAAACAAAGGAAACTCTTTTGCGCAGATATACATTCGTTCTTCCGCTGATGCTGATAACTTGTCTTATCATAGACCCTTTTAGCACACTGCAGATTTCCGCACAGGAAACACAGAAGACTGGGGCGATAAAAAAGCCTGCGGCACAGCTCAGCGAAAAAGACTGGAAAGCAGTGGAAGGTATTTTTGAAAGCGCACAGAATAAAGAAATGCATGTGGAGTTCACTGCCAAAGAAAATGTGTTGCAGGCCAGGCTTCTCTGGAATAATAGTGAGATACATCTCATTCCCGAATCGGCATTGGTATTTGCAGGCAAAGAAATCGGCGATGAAGGCCCGATCCATATCACCTTCATCAAAGATTCAACAGGAGCCATTAACCAGTTGAATGTTGCCAACAACGGGTTATGGAACAGAACAAATGATTATAAACCTGTTGCGAAAAAAGAAATGGAGCATGCGCCCGAACAATTAAAACTATTTGAAGGGTTATACCGGCTCCAAAATGAAAAAGACAGGTTTATCCAGTTTACGGAAAAGGATAACAAACTCGTGCTTAAACAACAATGGGATGGCAATGAGATTGTATTTGTGCCTGAAACTCCTGTAGATTTTTTCAGCAGGGATGCTCCGTTATTTTCTCTCAAATTCTCAAAAGATATTTTTGGGAATATCACACAGGTGCTTGCATTTAAAAGAGACTTGTGGATCAAAGTAAATAAATCACTGCCTACGGCCGCGCAATTAAAAACGTACGAGGGAAAATACCAGCTCATTGATGACCCCGATAACTTTATTCAGATAATTGCAAATGACGATCATTTGATTATGAAACAGCTCTGGGACAAAAAAGAAATAGTTTTTGAGCCAAAAACAGAAACCTTCTTTTACAACAAAGAACAATCGCTTCCGCTACTGATCATCAAAGACGATGACGGTGCTGTGGTGCAGGTTAAGCTGCTGGGCAATGATTTGTTCAATAAGGTGAAATAATACTAAAATTGTATTAAAAATATAATTTCACGCTATTACCTATCCGAAAATGCGTCTATTACTGGGAATAGATTTTTTTACACGATCCCTTCTTTCTCCATCTTTTTCACAATCTTCAGCCACTCTTCCATCCCCTGATTTATTCGTAGAAAAAGCGTGATAATGTGAAAAAGGAATACCATAATGAGGATAGCGATAGATATGCTCGCTGCATTCGGCAAAACAGCAGCAAGGAAAATGAGCATCAGTTCAAATGAACAAAGTATGCCCGTTGTTTTCCGGTGGTTCATTCCTGCCACCAGGAACAAATGATGGATATGCGTTTTGTCTGCTTTGAACGGAGAGAATCCTTTCCTGATCCTCGAAGCAAAAACCCGCACTGTATCAAATACCGGAATAATAAGAATCGCAGTAACCACTATCGCTGTTTGTTCAGGTGAAATCAATGATGGATTAGCATGCGCTTTTTCTATCAACAAAATACCTGTAGCGCTCAGTATATAACCCAACACCAGTGACCCTCCATCTCCCATAAAAATCTTTGCCGGGCTGATATTATTTTTCAAAAACCCGATCAGGCTACCGCTGAAGGCAACAAACACGATCAGCAACGGATAAAGCTGCAGTTTATAAGAAAGAAACCCCAACACCATCATGCTGATGAGCGCCAATCCGCCTGCAAGGCCATCAATGCCATCAATCAGATTGAATGAATTGGTTACACCTACCATGATAAGAACCGAAACGGCATATTGTGCGAATGTATTCAATTCATGTACGCCAAAAATACCGTATAAAGAAGTGAGACGGACACCTGTAGATGCTAAAGCAACGGCACAGCATATCTGCAATATGAACCGGAGTTTTGCGCTGATGTTCTTCAGGTCATCCCATATGCCAATTAAAAAAAGGATAGCAGTAGACGTAAATAATACAGGCCACATCGCTATGGCTTCCAAACCTTGCCCGCTGACAATGATTCCCATGATGGTGCTTATGAAAATACCTACACCTGCCAATCGCGGTATTGGTTTGATATGAACTTTCCTTTCATCAGGTTTATCTACCAGATTGAATTTCAAACTTGCCTGAATGATCAGGGGGATCAGGATCATGCAGATAACGGACGATGTAATAATAGTGATAATAAGTTGCAGTAAAAGCTTGTTCATAAATTATCTTTTTTCGTAGAAGTAAGCATGATAGGCCAGATGACCCATTTCCATATTCATGAGTTCCTTGATGTGCAGGTTGCTGGTGGCAGGCAATACGTCAATTTTTTCTTTCGTTGATAAAACCCTGTGTACCAGAAATGAGTATTTATCTGCAATGATCTTCCATGTGTACCGCCTGTCGGCAACGGATTTCATCCGGTCTGCATTCTGCTTTAATTCATCAGTTGTAACAGTGGACAATACCTTTTGTATGTCTTCCGAATCTGAAAAATACCATGCATTATTTTCAGTGGTGGTGATATTGTAGGAAACATGGAAAGCTAAAACAGGCAAGCCAAGGTACATAGCTTCCACCAGCGACGGATTGGTGCCGCCTGCGCTATGCCCGTGAACATACAAAGATGCATTGCTCCTTATCAAATCAAGCTTGCCCTGATCATAAATCGGATCAAGCAACACGATATTGGGATTATTGCCATACTGTTCACGCAATGCTTTTCCATATTCGCTGTTGCTCCAATTGCCAATCATCACTAAGGGCATGCGGCTGTTATGGCTGAATGCTTCCAGCACCACATGAATATTATTCTCTGGCTCTATCCGGCACACCTTAAAGGCATAAGGCTTTTCAAGAAAAGGATAAGTAACATAATATTCCGGCGACGGATTGATTTTTAAAGTATGGTCTGCGCCATACTCAATGATATTGCTCAATGTTTTGTATCGGTAAGCAGTATAATCCTGAATGGATTCATTATCTGCAATGTCGGCATGAGAATATTTCACCGCGGTTTTTTCTGCCCACCATAAATAGCATTTGGCAGGCCGGCTCCATTTATTTCGCTTCCATTCTATGCCATCAATAGAAACAATTATTTTTTTGTTGGTAAACCTGCGCACAAAAGGAAGGATCACTCCGCCTGAGACACCAAGCACCATCAGCACATCAGCATAAAATAACGCGTGGAGGATAGAAACACAATCATAGATAATGCTCCATACACCATTCGCATCAAAAGGCAGGTAAATTAATTTGGCTCCGAGATATTCTTTCTGCCGCTCGCTTTTCGGATATTTCTTTTTGGTGCAGTAAACGTACAACTGATATTCATCAGCCATGTGCTTTGCCAGATGCTCTGCCAGTGTTTCGAAGCCGCCGTACTTGGCGGGTATGCCGACGGTGCCAATGACGGCTATCTTTTTTTTATTCATAAGCTGGATTTTATATAATTAAACATTTGCGAGTTTAAGTTTTTGAGGTGATGTTTCTTTCGCGACTTTGTTTGTAACCTGAATAATGCCGTTTCGAAATGATCCCTGTGAAAATAGTGCGGCTCGTTCATAGGCCGCTTCAGACATTTTTCCATACAATTCTTTATTCTGACAAAGCTTCTGAATCTTTTCTGCAACTTCATCAATACGATTTGCATCTATGCAATATCCGCTGATACCATGCTCAACGAGTTCCGTGATGCCGCCAACCACTGGCACGATAACGGGCTTGCCATAATACATTGCTTCAAGCGCAGTCATGCCAAAGGTCTCGATCCATTTTTCCGGAAGCGAAAGATTCACCACAACGGATGATCGTGCATAAAAAGGATGCACATCAGATTGAGCAGGATGCAAAATGAGATTAGCAGGAAGATCTTCCTCTTCAAAAAAAGAACTGATTTCATCCTGAGACGCATTGAGCACCAGTTCAAACCGAAGCTGTGGCAATGCCCTGGCACAATGCACAAATTCCATTACGCCTTTATACTTTTTTAAAGAGCAAAGCATCAGTACAGTAAACCGCTCCGACAGTTTTGATGGTCGCTTTTTTGCCTTTTGCGTAAAAGCGAATGGCAGCGCATTATAAATCACGGTAGCGGGTATCTGAAGCGATGTATTTTCCTTTACAAATTCAGACACATAAATGCAATGATCCGCCGTATGCATGATCACGAATAACAAAATTTTTTTCAAAGCCATTGGCTTCACAGATACTTCATGGATATGATACAAAACTTTACACCCGCGTATGCGGGCGGCAATAGCAGCCCCGAAAGGCAGCATGGTATTAATATACACGATGTCATTTTTACCGGATGAAATAAGCACCCTGAAAAAAATAAACAACTGGCTCAGCAGAAAATAAAACAAAGTCAGCAGTTTGTTTGGGCTCCATTTATAAAATATCCGGTAATGAACAACATTCAAATCGCTTAGGAATCCCCGGCCTGAAGGAGTAGCGGAAAACAGATGCACTTCATACCCTGCCTGCTGTAATGACAACAATGCCTGACTGAACACAAACGGGCTTCCGCTGAAATCATTCAGCAAATGAACGGCTATGATTCTTGATTTTTTCATTTTGGGGTTTTTCAATTTGCTGTGTATGGGTTATCTCATCATAAATATCTTTTAAGATGTCTCCTTTCCTATTCCATTGAAAAAAGTCTTCAAATTGCTTCCTGGCGCCTGCCGATAAACGTTCCAGCAGTATCGGTTCATTGAATAACATCAGCAATGCTTCCGCAAATTGCTGTATCGCATCTGCGTAGGTATCATAAGGGATTTTTATTCCGCTGGACGCATCAATGAATTCCCCGGGCCCTGCATTGTCAAAGCATAATACCGGCAGTGCGCAACTCAATGCCTCCGGCACAACCATTCCCGCACCTTCGTGCGAAGGAAAAAAGAAAACCTTCGATTGCGAATACAGTTCTTTCAATGCATCCCGTTGTATCCATGCAATGATTTCGACATTGCCGTCTATTTTCAGCTCACTTATCAACGCTTTCATTAAGGGCAATTCCGGGCCAGTGCCAACAAGCGTAAGTTTCACCCGTTCTCTTTTCTGAACAGGGAGGCTATATAAAAATTTTGCGAAAGCATTAATGGTTACATCAAATCCTTTAAGCGCAACAAACCTTCCGATGGAAATAATATGGAAACTTTCATCACGTAGTTTTGGCAATAGCATATCATTGGTGGCAACGGCGGGCATCAAGACCAATTTGCTCTCGCCAATTTGCAATTCCTTATTAACATCGGAATTGATGGCAAGAATTTTCACTGCTCTTTTCTTGGTTTGATTAAGAAATGGATCTCCCATCCAGAAAAAGATTTTTGCTTTCCAGCGGATAGTATCGGCAAGCCATTTCGCTTTCCCATAAACCGGAAGTATAAAAAGTTTAGGTATCCGCGGATGATGCCCAATCGGGCCCCATACAAATGGTTTGTTGAAGCGCCATAAAAAAGAAGGTGTCCAGTCGTTGTGGAAGTTAAGATTATGTGTGATGTCAAAATGCAGTTTTCTTTTCTTCACAAAGCCCGGCAATCCTGTTTGCCATAAATAATAATACAGCAAAGCTCCGCGGCTGCCGCGCTTCCAAAAGCGCATCCAGTAAGGAAGGTCATAATATTCAAATTGAATGTTATCGGCGTTGGGGACGTTATTTTGCTGCAAATATTTTTCAATATCCGGTTGATTATTTTCTCTTGTAACGGCTATCACCTTATTGTGCCTTGCAATCTGCATCACAAGATTCCATCCGGTGCCATCCTCAGATCCCTTAAAAGGATTCACTGCATATACAGAAGCTAAAATGGTTTTCATATCAAATTGGATTAGTAGGTTTAATTAAGTTGAATGTAAGCCTGCTCTATTTTATTCACCGTTTCTGCTTTATCAATATTCTCAATACAGATATATTGAGGCCCGTCACCCAGTTGATTGAATAAATATTTATAATTGGTTGTGAGCTGCATGATATCATCGGCGGACAATTCTTTTTTTCGTTTTAGTATCACATCGGGTTGTGCATATAAGAACACATTCAGCTCCGGTTTGTAAACAAGGCGGTACAAGCTTTTTATAAACCCTTTGTTGATCGTGATATTGCTGCGTTTGCCATCAACTATGAAATCAAAATAATACCGGTCGTACAATACAATATACCCTCGAAGGATATATTTTGTATATACAATGAATTGACCGAGTAAATAGTCGGCATAATAATAGCCGAAGCGCAACAAAGATGATAAGGTGCTCTTATTATTTCCTTTTCTTGGCAAAGAATCAACACATCTTTGCTCTGCGGCTTCTTTCCCATATTTCCATGCGCTGAGTATGGGAAGCATGGAAGGCCGGTGCCTGATCACCACTACTTTCTTTCTGTATTTTTTCTCCAGCATCTCCTTTACTTCTTGCAGAATGGTTGATTTGCCTGCGCCATCAACACCGCTGAATGTGAGCATCACGCCTCTGTTTTGAGCAAAGTCCGTTATAACATCTATCAGGTATCTGATCTGTCGAAACAACCGCTTTAGCATATTATTTTCCTTTTTCTTTTTCAAGAATGAAAATATGCTGTTCCGCATCTGTTTTGAAAATGAAAAGGTTTCTGGAACAGACAAAGAAGCAATACCGGTATTTTCTTTCAGGACTTCAAGTATATCATCCTCCTGAGATTCATTTATATTTTTAAAATGATCTGCATATTTCTCCGGCACATTTGAGAAATTGATCTGGTAGAAAAAGAAGATGTACAGATAATCATATTCCGGTGGTAAAATTTTTACTCCATTTTCAACAACTACATTTTTCAACAACAGATCAGCATTTATGTATTGGATTGATTTTCGTTGAAAGGCGTTCAGAAGGTCAATACTCAGAAAACTATTATCTGAAAAAAAGATTTGAATGGTCGTCATGAAAGACTTTCTGACACACTTTAATTTTTGAATATGATGATCTGCTTTTACCCATTGTACAATCGAACTCAGGTCCTGTTTCGTTATCAGCACGTCTATATCTGATGTATAAGAAAGATCATCAATGGCTTTGCCCGTATTTTTTAGCAGGACGTATTTTTTATCTGACATGAAATTAAAAAATGATCCCATAAATTGCTTACGGTGGGATGGTCGGTTCAATTTGCCCCTTTCATCCAAAAGCAAGTTGCTCCAGACTTTGAACAACCATGAAGCTTCTTTGTGCAAACCTTGCTGATCCAGGTACATGTCCAGATAATAACTGGCATTGTGCAACAGATAGCATTGTAAATGCAACGCTGAATCGATATCGAATTCCTGAACCATCTTTTTTACATCATCCCTTTCAAAAGCATCTCGCAACAAATGCTGTATCTCTATAGCAGATGCATTAGAAGAATATACTGCGCCCTGGATCACAAAGTGAAACAGGTCGTGCAGCAGGGGCATTTCATTGTGGCTTAATTCCCAATCGTACACATAAATTTTCTTTGCATCCTGATAACAGTTCCATCTTGTAAAGTCCCCATGATTGATTCCCGCCGGAATGAGCGGATTTTCATTTGCGAGGCGATCGTGCAGGGATTGCAGCTTATCAAGCAATTCAATTGCAAAAGGAGTTGTTTTAAGTCTTGGGTGAATCGCAATTTTTTGCAGCCATCGTTCTGTATCATTGCAGATCCGCAACTCTTTAAAATGTTTGGAGCAATGAGAAGATGAATACAATTGATTCAAAAATTCCGTTTGCCTCCTGCCAAATCCGGATTGACGGGAAAAATGAACAGGTTTTATATTGGTGACCCTGATTGTCTGCTCATCAATCAAATCCGCCTCGGGTATTACAAAATCATTAGGATGTAAAGATTGCAATTTTCGAAGTGTTTTATATTCGTTGTATATATTCCCTTTTGAACGGTTATTCAATGATATCTTAAAGAAATTTGAAATGCGCTTATGCTCAGCGACGGCAAGAATAATTTTTCGGTTAGGCCCTGGAGTACCGCCGAAAATTGCGTATTCTCTATTTTCTTCGGCATTTACAGTGATCAGATTTTCCACCGCTAATGGTTTAAATGCGTGTATCGTAACGATGCCATTGCTGATTGGCTTTGGAAGCCTCATCATAAAAAGAACTCTGACGATTGTCTTGTAACAGGCAGCTTTCCAGTAATTAAAATTATAAAATGACAGAAACCATGGCCTGCTGATATTTGGCGGATAGAGCCAACGCATCGTGCCATCGGGATTACAGACATACCGCCAATTTATTTTTTTCCTTTTTTCATAAGTTTTATCAGAATTGAATTCAATGATATAATCTGCTGTGGCAATATCAAGAAATTCCTTGCTGTTATTGATGATGCACAATTTCTCTTTTGCCATCTCATTTGCCATTCCCCTGACATCTCCCAAACGTGTTGCCACCGGAAACTTATGCTCATCATCTGAGCACAGTGTGCTCGATGGGTCATACACAATCACTCCGATATCATCTGCACTCAGTAAATGAGACAGTACATGTATTTCGGAGGTATGGATAATTTTGCTTTTCATGTTGTCAGAGATTGGATTGACTTGAAAAAATCATGCGGTTTGTTTAGCAGGTTTAATTGTTCCCTTCAAAATAGGTTGTTCAATATAGAAGTAGCTTAATGATGCAATAGTGATGGTGAAAATAAACACTGTCAAAAAAAACATCGGGAAATAGACCGGCGTCGTGGTAAGGAAAATATATTTCTTGAATAAAAAACTTGTTGCATAAACAACAGGCATGTGGTACATGTATATTCCGTAAGATATTTTTCCGAGGTAATTCAAAGGCTTGTTCTCAAGAGATATTACAGAGTGGCTATTGGAAGAGACATTGATGATCAGCCACCCAAACAACAATGCGAGAGGCACCGGGCTGACCAAATCGCCGGCAGTCGTTTTCATATAAAAAAATAAATAACCGATTAGAGAGAGCAGACAGATATATTGAAGAATCCGGTTCGCAAAAAAAGGAAGCTGCAACAACCATTTTTTCTTATTGAATAGTATCCATGCAAAGCCCGCACCGAAGCCCATGTAATGAAACTGTAATGTGCCGATAAAAGCATGCATTTCTTTTGAGCAATGAAAAATATTCAGGGTGTTTAGGGCATGCAAGGCGAGAGACGCAACCGTTACGATGCCAATAAGTAAAGGGATCTTGTTCGAAAATTTTTTCACCAGCGGCGCCCAAAAAAGATAGAATTGTTCTTCCACAGCAATAGACCATGTGATATGGAGCATGCCGCCAACATGATACAAACTGTTCATCAGGTTTGCAAGGAAAAAGACATACAACGCTATTGCGAGGCCATGCGGATAAGCGTTCTCAAATTGCATATGCAGTGCAGGAACCAACTTCCAGTAAAATAAAATTCCTGCTGCCACAATGATGAAATACAAAGGCCATATCCTGAAAACCCTGCGCAGATAAAAAGCTTTGATATTGATGGTGTGTGTCGACTGTTGTTCGCGCAAAAGCAAATAAGTAATTAGAAACCCGCTCAACACAAAAAAGAACGAAACCGCAGTAAGGCCTTTGAATAAAATGGGCCATGCAGGCAATTGAGGAAGGCCAGAAATGCCCATGTTATTATGGATGTGCATGATCACGACAGTAGCCGCAGCCAGAAAGCGAAGCCCATTCAGCCCGGGAAACCAGGCTGCATGAGAGCGAGGTTTGGCTGAAACTGGTTCAGCTTGTCTTACTTCCGATTGATTGATGCGCAGTGCGGTTTCCATAATGATCAGGTTTTTGCAAATTTGAAATCGGGCCTTCTTCTTAATAGTGATTTTCTTTCCAAGGGAGTCAATCTTGGATTTATTTTCATGCTGACATAATAGATCAATAATTGATAAAACAGAATGCTGTAATTCGTTTCACCAAAAATTCCAAATTCAGTAAATGAATTGATTACTACCGGGATAATGATGCCGATGCTCATCAGTTTAACCTCTTTAATCGGGGATTGAACAAATCCTTTGATGGTAAAAACCATTTGAAAGATCATGATCGTGAACCCAATGAAACCAAGGTTCATGAGCACCTGGATAAATGTATTGTGAGCCATACTGGCCGTGTATGTGTGCACGCCTGAAAAATAGAGCGTGTAATTGATACGCTGAAAACCGAAACCCAGCAGGGGTTCTCTGGGCAATCCTTCTGTGATCAATGCTGTCCAGAATGGAAGCCTTCCGGTCATGCTCATCACTTCATCTACACCGCCGTTACCAGCAGACTTGACAATCAGAGTGTTCACCGCAACCGGGATGATGAGCAATGCACCAGAGTACATTCCTGTCTTCAGCCGTTTGTTTGTTGACTGATTGATATGAAAAAATGCGATGATCAGACAGCCGATAACAGTAGATCTTGACCCTGTCAATATCACGGCGTATAGCATGATGAATATCTTGACCAGAATGAAAACCCTTTGCCCTTTTTCGTAAAGGCAGAAAATATAACAGGAAATGCCTACCGCAGCCAGCATGCCTAATTCATTCGGGTTCATGATGAAACCACCAAGGCGGTACTCCTCCCCCTCGTGGGACATGCGCATGAACACGCCAGGGTTGACGAAGTATCCAATCACAAAAATGATGATGAGCCCGAAAATAGCGTGGCCCATTACTTTAAACAGCTTAATCTTATTCTCAGGAAAGAAATAATTCAGCATCAGGAAACATCCGATAAAATAATATGAAAAAACAAGGCTTTCAATATCCATAGACCATTGCAATGCAGAATAGCCAGGATCTGTGCTCCATAAAAAAGAAATCCAACCAAGCCCCAGGTACACACCATAAAAAACAGGAGATAAGCTGTTTTGCCAGCCGAATGACGCTACAGCTCCCCGCTTTACAATCATTCTGAAAACGATATAAATGGCTATAGTCATCATCAGTCTGGAGCACAACTTAAAAACCTTGTTGAAAGTTTCGCCATCACTCCATGCAAAATATCCAGCCACCATGCCATAAAAGACAGCCAGCAATAGTATATCTATCTTTTTTAAAAATTTAGTGTGGTCGATATTTCTAATCTTGTTGCTCATTTTTCAACCCTGCATTGTCAGGCAACATGTTCATTTTGCTTGTGTATAATCAAATTGTCTTTCAAGCCACTTTTTTTTGAAAAGCGTCCTGATAAATCTTGTCAAATTGTTTCAGAATCTTTATCCAGCCAAATGCCTCATCAATCATCTGCAGTGCATTCTGTCTTAATTTTTCCGATTCTTTGCCAATAGTGATGCGGTCGTACATTGTCTTTAACCCCTTGCAAAAAGATTCTTCATTCATCTCCTTCATTTTATAGCCCGCATCAAATTTTGTTATGTAATCGCCAGTGTTGGTAGCTTCAGACACAATGCAGGGGAGCCCGAGCGAAGCGGCTTCAACAATGGTAGCCGGCAAGCCATCGGTTCTTGAGGGGTGCGCAAACACGTGGCACTGCAGCAGCAGGTTGACCTTGCTTTCACCAAATGCGCTCCCTTTGAAATGCACTCTGTTGCTGATATTTAGTTCCAGTGCGATTTTCTCCAACTTTGCCCTGTCTTTCCCGTCTCCGATGATGATCATTTCTGAGCGTGGACAAGCGAGGTGAAATAATGAAAATCCCTTGAGCAGTACATCTAATCCTTTGGGGTGGATAGCAATCCTGCCGCAATAGCCCACCGTAAAAATCGAAGCCTTTTCATATTTACTTAAATCAATATGGGGGCTGGTGAATCCATAAGGAATGAGAACAGATTTTTTGTTATGATAGATTGAAGCCAGCCCTTCCCATTCTGTTTTCCCAAGAAGATGAATATTGTCTGCGCGATTCAATAATTTAATTTCAAATAGTCTGAAATAAATTTTCTTCAACAGTGCATTTTTTTTCATCATTACTTTATTGTAAGTACTATGAGGCGTGATAATAAAGGGGATTTTATTCTTGTAAAGAAAAGCGGAAATAGTATAAAACACCGGAATAAATGCGCCATGGAAATGAACCACGATGTTATCCTTACTTTCCAAAAGATCGGATAACAGTTTCTTGTTTGCTTTAAATGGATTACGCTTTTTTGCGAATAGCCGTGTCGTGAAGACCCTTGCAGGGTAGTCATGCACCGGGTTTTGGGTGATGCCCCAAACCTGTGCCTGATAGCCATTTTGCACCTGATTGGTGGCCATTTCATTAACAACTTTGTTCACGCCATTCATCCTTTCGGGATTAGCTTTGCCTAATATGAGATGAATAATTTCCATGACAATACTTTTTTTCTTGTAAGGATAGCAGACCAGTAAATAATTACAATGAGTTGCGTGATAAAAAGACCTGTGAGCACGCCCAGCAGATGCCAGTTGCCGATAAGCCACCGGGCGGTGAGCATACTGAATCCGGATGCCAGCAGGTATCCGATAAAATAATTCTGGTTAAGCAGCCGTACCCTGAGCGCTATGCGTATAGGCAGCCCCGTTAGTATCAGTACATACACCAGCGAAAGGCCATGAATGACATAACTGTAATCGAGGTAACTGGCTCCTCCCGATAACTGGAGGATCTGTCTTGCGAACAATGACAGTATCACCAGCACCGGCGCAATCATCAGGAATGTTTTCCTGAAGACACTTTTTAAAAAGCCGTTAAATTGCTCAGGCGATTTTTGCAATGAAGAGGCATGAGGCAAAGCATAGTTTTCAATTGCTTGCAACAGCACATTCAGAAAGCCAAAGATATATTGCGCTAACCGAAGAGCACCCAATGCAGCAACCCCCAACCACATCCCGGCAGCGACAACAAAAAAGTTGCCGGCAAACCATTGCAGCAATGCTGACATGAGCATCCAGTGACTTTGCTTTTTGTGGATTCCAAATGTCAGTCGTATATTGTCAAAAGAAATATTTCCGGGGTTTATCCAAATAATTCCCGCAATAATAGATGGGATGAATGTGAGCGCTATTATCCAGCAGGCAATTGGCAGCGAAAGCTTACCTGTAAATGCGTACACAACAAGCAAAACAATTTGAATAAAGTTTGTGATCGCATCTATCATCAACGCTTTCCATTCTTCCTTTTTTGACAACAGCACTTTACGGAGGAAATCCTGCAGCAGGAAAAGCAATGTGCCGGCTATAGCAGCGGGAAAAATAATTTCGTAGCCATTCGAAACAGATGGAAATAGATAGTACCCGCCGCCACATAGTGCGATCAGTGCAGCGTATAACATTAATTGAATATAAAACAGCCCGTTAGTATATGAGCTTTTGAACTTTTCTTCCAGACCACCAAACATCACTTGATACACGCCACTGGACACTGCCTGCTGCAAAGACAATAAGAATAATTGTATGAGTATGACAACCGAAAACTTGCCATAGTTGGTTACGCCAAGAGATCTGGCTACCACTATATTGGTTACAAATGAAGATCCGCTTACGATAGCCTGATCAGCAAACACCAGCATCTTTGGTGAGATATGTTGTATGCGCCTAAGCAAGTCTTTTCAATTTTCTTTTTGATCGATATCTTTTTATGGCCGATTTCAATTGCGAATACACGCTGGGTGTAAATTCATCTCTGTTGAGAATAAACTGTATATTTTTCAAGCCCAGCTCATCTTTCATAACATCAATCTGCTGTACTTTTTTCAATTTTGTTCTGCGGCTATCAAGAACAAAAAGGTTCAAGCTGGCAGAAGACATCAGTAGCATAGCGGATGAATCATTTGACAGTGGCTTGTTCTTGATAACGGTGACATCATATTCCCGGCTGGTCTTTTCAATAAATATTTTCAGCTTTGCAGGCTGTTTCCACTCGGGGCATAATTGAGGCAATGAGAGAATGCTTATATTTTCATATCGGGCATTTTCAAAGCTATTGTCCGAATCAAGCAAGGCTGTTTTTTTACCCAGCACCGCCGCAGCATTCGCCAATCCCAACGCAATTGTTTTTTTGCCTTCTCCATCAATGAAAGACGAAACGGCAAGCACTGAACCCTTTTCAAAATTCTTTTGGACCTCCAGGTCAATCCCTATTTTACCAAATACCACTCCCGATTGTTCCTGATTTTTAAGGAAAGGCACTTTTGCAAATACCACGGTATCACAATTCTTCTGGATATTGGTTTCATTGTTAACGCGATCCTTGAGGAAATGAACAAGATAAATCAGGAAAACACCTATTAGTAAACCAAGAAAACCACCCAGCACTGTAATCAATATAGGAACAGGAGACACCGGCAAATCAGGTATCAGTCCTCTTGCAATAATGCGGTGGAAGGATATACTTGCGGAGCGTGCGATTTCTGCGTTTGTCTTTTTCTCCTGAAGAAAGCGGTAAATCTGATCATTGAGATCAAAGTTTCTTTCCAGTACCGTCATATTCCTCTCCTTGTAAGGATAGCTTGCAAATTTTTCTTCGACTTTCTCAATCGTTTTTGCAAGGTCATTGTACTTAAACTGCAGATCTTTTCGAGTGTTCTTAATGCTTTCCTCCAGATATGAATAAAGGTCACTCAGCTTGTTATCGATGATCTTAACTTTTTCATGTTGGGGAGTATAATTCAATAAAAGGTCACGCCGGTCAGATTGCAATGCCTTTATTTTTTTTATGAGCTCTGTTGACAACAGGTCATTGAAAGTCGAAAAATTGGGAGCGAGATCAATAAAATTATCCTTCCCTTTTTTGATATATGCGTCAAGGCTGTCTATGGCAACAAGTTCCATCTGCAAACCCGCTATTTGATTTTTAAGCTCAGCCAGACTGCGTAAATCTGTTTCTGTTTCCTGTTTCAGATTTACCACATTGTTATCCTCACGGAATCCTTCTATCGATTTTTCTGCATCCTTCAATTTTTCGCTGTAGTCTTTCACTTCGCGATTCAAAAAAGTCACGGTAGTGTCTGCAGCGGTAAATTTCTCTTCGATATAATCATTGATGTATGCTTCAGAAATGGTATTCACTATATCAGCGGATTTCTCTGCCACAGGGCATTTGTAAGCAACCCGCAAAACAGGCACTTCCTTATCCGATGCCATCACGTCCAAGATATCCTGTGTTTCTTTGATCAGGCTGTTCTCTGAATTGATGATGATTTCATATTTGCCGTCAATTTCCGTGAAGGGGTCTTTCTTCAGTAATGAGTCATTGATCTTGACAAAGAGATACAAATAAGGGGTTGCAAGGATATGGTTCAATTTTCCAAAAAATTTTTCTTTGGCAGGGTTTTCCAGTATGATCGAAGAGTCATGCATGGAAACGATCATTTTATAAGTACTATCATAAACTCTTTTGTCCAAAGGTTCTGCAATGATCTTGAAAGGGCAGTCCTTGTACAGTTCCTGCTTATGCAGAAAACTTTTCTTATACACAGTGATGCCCAAGTCCAGATGCCTTAATGCCCGCTTGATCACCACCTGAGATTGGAGCATCTCCACCTCCGCTCCAATCTTGCTGGTAGTTGCGAACACATCAAAATCGCGGTAAAGGTTTTCATGCGATACGCCAAATTGCGCATCTGCCAGTTTTATCTTTACAACACTTTCGTATTTTGGTGTGGCGAAATGCAAATAAATCTTCGCAAGCACTATAAAGAAAATCATAGTGAGCACTATAAGCGGAAGGCCTCTGTAAAAAGGCCGTAACATGTTCTTCGTATTTTTAAAGTCGCTCACTGTATTTTAAAAGAAAGTTTTGAAAATTAGAAGCATTGCCGTAATAGCCGATGCAGCAGGTATGATGATAGAGCCAGCTCGTTTGTCCCATTGCTGAGCCTTTCTCGGCGTTACATACACAATGTCGCCTGGCAGAATCTGTATATTATTGTTCTGAAACCCTTTCATAGTTGTAAGATTTACTTTAATGCTGCGGGGGGTGTCATTAATTTCTCTGATAACCTGGATTTTTGATTTGTCACTGTACAAATCAAAATCTCCTGCCATTGAGATAATATCTGTCAAAGTATAGTTCTCCTTTTCAAGATGTATTTGTCCCGGCGTTTTTATCTGACCCAGTATGGTGACCTCTTTATTAAGCACCTTAATATCGATTATAGGCTGTTTGATTGTCTCAGATAATTTTTGCCTGAGCATTTCCCTGAGTTGTATTATAGTTAAACCCTTTACTTTCAGATTGCCTAACCTGGGAATAGCTATTTCTCCGTTCTCATCTACCAGCAGCCATTTTCCATAGCCAGGATCAGAATTATATATTCCGTAGATAGAGCCAACACTGATATCATCGTTGTTCCAGATGCTGATGTTAAGCTTATCATTTTTTCTTATTACATACTGGTTGCCCGAAGTGACTTTAAGAAAAAGACTGTCTGATTGGGAAGGCGTATCTTTCGATTGTTCAAAAAGAACCTGTGTTTTGCATGAACATAATTGAAAAACTATACAAAAACTCCAAATGGGAAAAAGTAGTGGGCGTGCCATGGATAACTTCTATTGATTTTTATGATTGTGCAAAAAATTTATAAATCAATAAAATCAGCGCAACAGCACCAATGAATGGAAGCAGCCGCTTGAGGACACTTTTCTTATTTTTCCTTGCAAGAATATTTTTTAGCAGGATTCCTTTTTCCAAAACGACTTTTATCTTTTCCTCGCTGATCTGGTTTTTGATCAGGTAATCAAATGCGCCGTATTTCAGGGCATTTACCGCCACATCAATGTTTTCCTGACCGGAGATAAACACGACAAACGAATCAGGATTGAACCGCTTGATCTTTTTTAATGTTTCGATCCCGTTCAGGGAATCCATGCTGTAGTCAAGAAAAATCAGGTCTGGCTGAAGTTGGAGGTTGTTGAGAAAATCAGTGCTTGACTGGAATTTGGTGATATTCGCAAAGCCGGAATTGTGCAGGTATTGTTCGCACACGCTAAGGAAAAAGGGGTCGTCGTCTACTAAAAAAATAGAGAACTCAGAATTGGATTTCATATTTACGTCTTAATGGTTTTAGGAGGTATTGGAACGCTATAGCAAAACAGCAGATGGCATCAGCACAGATCATATACTACACCAGCACATCCGTGAATCAAATTCCCGGCTAATTATCGGTAAAGAAAGAAAACATCAGCAGACCTTGCAATAGAGTATTTTATATATATATCATAGTGCAGAAGATGCAAAAAATGTAGTACAACGACTACAACCTGTAGTGCAAAAGCTACAAGAGCAAAAAAATCACATCGTCAACTAAAATCAGAATATAGACAGCATCAAAAGATAAATTACTTTTGATACTATTCTACGTTAAAGAAGCAAGAAATTTATTAATGAAAAAAATCATCGTAGCAGGAAGTGCCAATACCGATATGGTGGTAAAAGCAAAAAAGCTTCCTCTGCCGGGAGAAACCATTCTGGGTGGCATTTTTTTTATGAATGCCGGCGGTAAAGGAGCAAATCAGGCTGTTGCAGCAGCGAGGCTTGGTGGCGATGTAGTATTTGTCGCAAAACTAGGCAATGATATTTTTGGAAAACAGATTATCGATGGATTGAAAAAGGAGGGCATCCGCACTGATTACGTTTTCATTGATCGCGATACACCTTCAGGCAAAGCATTGATTATGGTAAATGATGAAGGTGAGAATTCAATTGTGGTTGCGCCCGGTGCCAACGCTAATTTAGTATCTGCGGATATTGATTCTGCAAGTGACATAACTGAAGCCGAAATAATTTTAGTACAACTCGAAATACCGATAGAAACGATCTCAGCACTTGCTGAAAATGCAAAAGCCAATGATCAGAAGCTTATTTTGAACCCAGCACCTGCTCAACGGTTGGATGATAAACTGCTTAATGGCTTGTTTTTAATTACTCCCAATGAAATTGAGGCTAGCTTACTGACCGGCGTCAAAATATCTGATGAAAAAACAGCATCACAAGCGGCTCGTATTTTATTGAACAAAGGAGTAAAAAATGTGATCATCACATTAGGAAAACTAGGTGCCTATTTTCAAAATGATTTTATCAGCCTGAGGATAAATGCGCCTGTTGTTCATGCTGTGGACACAACTGCGGCCGGTGATACTTTCAACGGAGCATTGGCTGTGGCGCTTACTGAAAATATGGATTGGCAGCAAGCTATACAATTTGCCGTGATAGCAGCTTCGATCTCCGTTACCAGGTTGGGTGCACAATCATCGATACCTTATCGCAATGAAATAAAAATGTAATCAAATAATCATTTCAAAAGCTGCTATATGTTTATCGTAGAAAATTATGGCGTGGCCATTTTGCTTTGCGTGATCACGATGCTTTGCTGGGGCTCATGGGCCAACACCACCAAGCTCATTGACCGAACCTGGCGGTTTGAGCTCTTTTACTGGGATTATGTTGTGGGCATTCTGCTTTGCACTCTGTTGCTTGCGTTTACGTTGGGCAGCCATGGCAATGAAGGCCGGTCTTTTACAGATGACCTGAAGCAAGCAGATGCTTCAAACATATTAACTGCGGCTTTGGGCGGTATCATTTTTAATTTAGCAAATATATTGCTGGTGGCTGCTATCGGCATCGCAGGAATGTCTGTCGCATTTCCTGTCGGCATTGGCATTGCGCTGGTATTGGGCGTAATCGTGAATTACATTTCAAACCCACAGGGAAACCCAGTTTTGATATTCGGAGGAGTTGCCTTGATAGTGCTTGCTATTATATTGAATGCAAGAGCTTATCAGAAATTACAAACTAACTCTACAGAAAAAGTTTCGGGAAAAGGTTTGCTGATTTCTGTGATCAGCGGATGTCTGATGGGTTTCTTTTATAAATACGTAGCGGTTTCAATGGTCACTAATTTCAAGGTGCCGGAAGCCGGAAAACTGACTCCTTACACAGCACTGGTTTTTTTTGCTGTGGGCATTGTCATCAGTAGTTTTCTCTTCAACACTGTTCAGATGAGAAGGCCATTTACGGGCTCACCTGTTTCGTTTGCTGATTATTTTAAAGGCAAGACCAGAGATCATTTAGTCGGTATTCTCGGAGGTGTGATATGGAGCTTTGGCATGTCATTCAATATCATTGCTTCTGGGAAAGCAGGCCCTGCTATCTCTTATGGTTTGGGACAGGGAGCAACAGTCGTTGCTGCGATATGGGGCATCTTTGTGTGGAAGGAATTTGAAAAAGCTCCATTGAGCACAAAGTCATTGCTCGATATCATGCTCGGGTTATATGTAATCGGCCTGGCGTTGATTATTATTTCTAAATAAGACGGTTATGGCTACCTGAGAATAAGACGCAAACTCACGGCACCCAACTACAGTTTTCCTTCCGCATATAAACGCCTCATTTCTTTTTTATTGAATTTGCCAACACTTGTTTTTGGTATTTCACTGATAAAAATTATTTTTTCAGGCAACTGGTATTTAGCGAAAGAAGGCGATAAGAATGTATTCAGTTCTTCCTGGGTTATCTGATCCGAAGAGTCTTTTAAAACAATCGCAGCGAGCGGGCGTTCTGTCCATAATGCATCAGGGATCGCAATCACAGAAGCCTCTCTCACTTTGGGATGCGCCATGATGGCCACTTCCAGCGCCACACTGGAAATCCATTCTCCCCCGCTTTTGATCAGGTCTTTCGCCCTGTCTGTAATCTGCATGTAGCCATCGGCGTTAATAACTCCTACATCACCGGTTTTAAACCAGCCATCTTCGGTGAAATTTTCCCGGCTGGCTGATTTGAAATAAGCATTAATAACCCATGCGCCCCTGATCACAA
>Ga0302320_10008593_pt1 | contig 22153 bp, 11 predicted proteins | sample Bog_T0_3_FD_202130 | JGI IMG/M metagenome (GOLD analysis project Ga0302320, IMG submission 202130) | Peat permafrost microbial communities from Stordalen Mire near Abisko, Sweden - Bog_T0_3 | ecosystem: Environmental > Terrestrial > Soil > Wetlands > Peat | place: Sweden: Abisko, Stordalen Mire...
GCCAGGTTATTGGTCTGTATCAGCAAGCGCCAGCCGGTGTGATCGAAGGGCCAGAAGAGTGTGAGATTTGTCCCTCCGCTCACGCTGGCGAGGATGTTGGTCGGCGTGGTGTTCACGCCGCCCCCGGTGCTGATGACCGCGATGGTGCCGTTGACCGTCAGGTTGGTGGTGTTCCAAATAAGGCCGCTCGTGAGGGCCGGCAGGTTGGTGCTGGCGAACGAGGCGGCAAAGGCGTTGGCGTTGAACAGCTTGAAACTGTCACCATTGGCCAGCACCCCGGAACCGATGTTGGTAACCGTCAGTCCACCGCCGTAGGTCAGCGTGCCCGCCACGCTAACGACACCGTTGGTCAGGCTGCTGCCAGACTTGCTCAACGCAATCAACGTTTTGGCTCCGGAACCTAATGTAAGCGGAGCGCCGATCGTCAATGTGCCGATGCCGCCGTCGCCCGGAGCCAGAGTGCTGCCGCTTTGAAGGGTCGGAGCGGCGGCGAGGACACCCACGCCCGCGAGCGTCGCGGTGTTCGCCACCGTGAGCGCGGTCGCGCTCAGCGAGCCGTCCACCTGAAGCGTTCCGTTGCTGACTGTGGTGGTGCCGGTGTATGTATCCACTCCGGCGAGGGCAAGCATCCCCGTGCCAATCTTTACCAGGTTGCCAGCGTTGGTGATGGCGCCCCCAAGGGTCAATGAATTCGTAAGCGTATCCGCGATCATGGTTGCACCGGAATCAATGGAAAAGGCATTGGCCAGCGAAGTGCCGACCACGGCTTGCAAAGTGCCGTTGCCAGCATACTCCACCGGGCCAGTGCCGAGTGGCGTCTGGCTGTTGGCAAGCTGGAGCGAACCGGCACTGACCTGTGTGCCCATGCTGTAGGTGTTTGAACCAGACAACCGCAGTGAGCCGGCTCCGGTTTTGTACAACGGGATCAAGCCGCCCACTACCTGCCCATTGACCGCGAGATCACCGGCGGCGCTGTTGACGCCGCTTTCGACGTAAATGAGCATGTCAAAGAAGCCCGCGCCCAAATTGAGGTTCACTGCCGGTGCAATGACTGAACCGGAAGCGGCGGCCGGGACGATCAGGAATTGATCATAGCCGCTGTAGTCGCTCAACTGTGCATTGGCGCCGGAACCATAAGTATTGATGGTCGTCGGTGCGTTGCTAATCGCGATGGTATCTTCGCTCAGGGTCGTACCCAAGGCGATATAAAGTCCGTTGGAGGAATTGACGCCGCCGCCATAAACCACCAGGTTTTGATAAGCCACGGAGGTGCTGTAGCCGTGGCGCAGGATGCCATTGGTGCCGATGACGAAATTGCCAAGGGAGAATGGCCCGCTTTGAATTTCCAACGCTCCGGCATTGATGGCCACGCCGCCGGTAAAGGACGGACTGCTGTTGCTGATCACCAGGCTTCCCGGACCGGCCTTGGTGAAATTAGTGGCGCCGAGCAGCGGACAGGTAATCGCCGCATTCGCATCGGTGGTGATGGTCAGATTGTTGGCCACCACGAGGTTGTTGGCCCCGGTAATGACGTAACTGCCGCCGCTGCTTGCATTAAAGACAATCCCTGACGGAGTCACGTCGCTATTGAGGGTGATCGTGGCGTTGGTTGGTGTCGTTACGCCGATCAAGGCGACGCTGCTGTCAGTCCAAGTCACGTTTGCCGAACCATTCCACCAGGTCGAAGAACTGCTGCTCCAGATGTCGCTGCCATCCTGCGGTCCGATGGCTGAACTGCCGGCATCCCAAGCCAAAGCGCCGCCGGCAGCGAGGGTGTTGACGCAACTGGACGCGCTGGCGGCCGAGGTGCTGATCAGATTGGTGGCGGCCACCGAGTAGCAATAATTGGCATTGGCCGACAGGCCGAAGTCCGAATAGCCGGTGCTGGACACCGCGGCGATCGGCGTGCTGTTACGGCTCACAATGTAACCGGTGGCATTGGTCGCTGGTGACCAGGTTACATTGACCAGGTTGCTCGCCAGCGCCGTGGCCACGACATTCTGGGGCGTAACCGTGACGCTCTGCACGATGATATTGATCGGATTGGCGTTCAGCGCCAGCCCCGAGTCGTAATATAGCCGCGCCGAGAGCGTGTAAGAACCCGCCGCAACACTGGTCAGGTTCACGGAGTAAGGCGCTGTCGTGGACTGGCCGACGAAAGTCCCGTTGGTGAAGAATTGCACCGCAGTGATGCTATGGCCGTTGGTGGCGGACAATGAGGCCACGACGTTGACGGTGGCCGGTGCGATAAAAGCCGCCCCCGAGGCTGGACTGCTGATGGTGATCAGCGGCGTCGCAGCCAATTGGGTTATTTGCGCCGGTGTAAGCACCTGACTGCCAAAAAACTGGACTTCATCCAACAGCCCACTGAAATTGCCGTAGGGACTTTGTCCAATCGTGGACACGCTGTTAAAAGCTTGAACCACATTGGCGAAGTTGTTGGTCGCGCTGGACAAAACGCCGTTGGTGACCATGTAAAGCCGCGCCCGCGTCGGTTCAATGACCAGGGCCACGAAACTCCATTGATTGGCCGGCAAGACCAAACCGGAGTTGAAACCATAAGTGCTGGGCGCAAAGTTCCAAATATAACCCAGTTGATTGCCCGAGCCGAAAGTCAATCCGGACTGTGCGCTGCCGTTAAAGAAGATGCCGCTGAACGCGGTCTGGTTGCCATTAGGATTCACCCAGGCGGTGATGGTAAGCACATTCGTGTTCAGGTTTAGTGGCGGAACGGAGATGTTCGCGCCTCCACTAAAACCAACCGACGTGCCAGTGTCCAGCGTGGCGCCTGGCTGGCCTAGGACGCAGTTGGCAGAGTAGGTTCCGTTGTAGCCGCTCCGGGAGTCCACCGCAATCGTTCCGCTCGTTTCATCCAGCTTCCATTCGGCCGTCGGCGGAGCAATCAGGGCCGTCGTGCCGGTGATGGTCACATTGTCAAATGTGGATGTATTAAGGAGATTGGCTGCGCCGCTGCTGACGCCCAGTCCCGCATAGACCACCGGCTCCAGGCCCACCGACACTGTGCCTTGCTGTGTCCAAGTACTCCCATCGGGCGAAGTGAAGCCGTTGATGGTATTGCCACTGCGCACGAGCCGGAGCCAATAGGGAATGGCAAGGCCGCCTGAACCGGATGTGCTGGTGGCAATACTGCCGTCAGCAGCTCGCGATTGAAAACTGGAGTTGGCCGAGCCGCCGGCAAAGGCCATGAAAACATCGGCGGAACTGCTGTCAAGCCCGTTGCGAATCATGACCCCCGCCAGGGCGCTGGTTCCCGTGTTCTGTTCCGCCGTGACGCGCGCGGTAAGAGTGAGGTCACCGACCATGGGCTGAAAGGCAGATTGAAACTGGTCGCCGCTTGCGCCAACACCGCTGCCGGAACCGATGACGGTATAGGTGCCGGCAGTCTGGCCGGAAGCGCCGCTGCCGGCAACCGCGCCAACATCCTGCGCCTGCCACGGACTCGGCAATGCCACCGCCGGCGGCGAGGCGGCAAAGATCGCTGAACCCACACTGCCAAGCCCGGCTGAATTCGTTCCGGCAACGCGATAATAATACTGTCCAAGCGGAGTTACGGTGTTGTCGGCGTAGGTCGTAACATTCGAGGCCAGACTGGCTATGGTGTTGAAGCTTGTCCCATTGGTGGAGCGCTGCACAACGTAGCCTGCCTCGGTCAGGCCGATCGGGGTCCAGGCGAGCACCATTTGGCCGGAGGCAATGCCGGTAAAGGTCAGCCCAGCCACCGGTGGCAACAGCGTGCCAGTGGTGATGGTCAACGAATAGGGCGCGGACTTATTGCCATTGGCAATAACGACGAGCGGATAGGTTCCCGGCAGCAGTCCGGGAGGCAGGGTCAATTCAGTGGTCACGATATTGGTGCCGGTCATAACCCCGGTGCTGCTCCAGTTGTAGGTGCGGGCATACTGGACCCTGCCTGCGGCATTGGTGATGCGGGCAATCGGATAGGCGCTGGCATTTGGATTTTCGTCTCCGTAGCAGGATCCTTCGGAAATGCCGTTGAGCCCGGTGCCGGTTAAATGATAAGAACCGTCTGCATTGGGCGAAACGCTATTGATGACGGGCTGGCCAGCCGCCAGTGGCGTGCCATCTGGCGTATAAATATAAAGCTGGCCGCTGCTCCCGTCGGTAAGCAGCACGGTGCCGTCCGGCAAATCGAGAATGTTGTGCATAAAGGTCGGTGCGGAGTTGGTGGCGCCGCCGGTCGGGCTGTTCACTTGCGTGAACGCGTTGGCCGCATAGTCAAATTCGTAATAGGAAGAACCGCTGGATTGATTGGTGTTGCTGCCCAAGACACAAAGCATCTTGCCGTTCGCCATCATGGCGGCGGGGGCGTCCAAGGCGGCGAGCTGGTTGGGAATGGCCGGTCCGGCCACCCAGGTGCCGGAGTTGGTGGTGCCGGTCGGGGTGTAGATGGCCGTGAGGCTAACGCCACCGATTTGAAAAACGTTCCCGTTGGGCAGCAGAAAACTGGGGCCAATTTCAGCAATCGAATTCCAAATATTCTGCGGCAGCGGGCCATCCTTGATCCACTGGTTCAATGACGGAATGTAGCGCTCCGAATTGGTGGTGAGCTGGTCAATGGTGAGCACGCTGCCGTCGGGCAAATTGACCCAGGTGGATTCGTTGTTGTTGCCCAGAAGGTTGGGGCCGGCGGACCAGGTGTTTGAAACCGCATTAAAGATTAATGTTCCCAAGCCGGCATTTACGGGATTCAAAAGGACGTTGCCATTGGGAAGAATTTCGGAGGCCCCGTCGGATACCCGGATTCCAGGCGCGGGCAATTGCGTCCAGGTATTGTTGGTTGGCTGATAATACTCCGCCGCGCTGCCGCCGGTGCCATATTCACCGCCCGCGACAAGAATGCGGCCGTCCCGCAAGGCTTGGGCGGCATAAAAAAGGCGCGAATCGTGCATGTTGGCAATAGTCGCTCCCCACGTCCCGTTGAGGTAACTGCCGTTGGCATCGGGCGACAGCCGAAACCAATTGGAGCTGCCATACGCCGCCCCCATCACGGTGCCATCTGAAAGTAGCAGCATCTCGCCTACCGCCCCGGGTGCTTGATTGGCCAGCGGCGTCCACGTGCCCGCCGCCTGCGCCCGCCCCGGCGCGAGCAGCAGGGTTGGGAGTGAAAGCAGGAGGAGCCATGAGGTCAACAGACTATTGGTTATTGCGCTGGGTGTTTTCATTTTTATTTTGGAGTTGCGTTGGCTGGGGCAGAAATGCAGTTCGCGACACAACGCCCTGGGCGCTGCTCTTCACTCTGAATTTAGTTTTCTTTTGCATCCTCGAACCGGAATTTCAGTGCGTATTTTGACAGGCATTGGGCGGGTTTGCTATTGGACCTTGGTCCAATAGGCAGAGCTGCGGCGGTTGATTTCAGACGGTGCGTTCAAGACTGGGGCAAGGACGTTTTCCCGCCCAAGGCCCGCCGGATGACCTCCAATAGTTGCAGGTCTTCAACGGGTTTGCGCAGCCACGCTGCCGCGCCCTCTTGCAATGCCTGGTGCCGCGCTTCTGCTCCATCATTCGCAGTGATGAAAATCACGGGGAATGCCAGCCCGTATTGTTGCAGGCGCGACTGCACCGCCAGGCCATTCAACCCCGGCAACTGCAGGTCCAGCAACAGACAGTCGGGCGCATGCGCCGGCAGCGCCTCGAGGAACTCCTCGCCGGAGGCGTAAGTCTCCGCCGTCAGGCCGTCTGATCGCAGGAGGCGGCCCAAAGCTTTGCGAACAGAGCTTTCATCCTCGACGACAGCAACAAGGGGTGGTCGATGCAAGTGACGTTTAGGTTACAACAGCTGACCGGTCCGCAGTATTGGACCTTGGTCCAATACGCAAACCTGGAATGCGTCAGCCGCCCCGCGCAAAAGCCCCGCCGCGTTCGCTCAAGCGTACGAGCTCGGCGACGGAAGCGACGTGAAGCTTTTCCATCACGCGACCGCGATGGACTTTGATTGTTTTTTCCACCGTGCCCAGTTCAGCCGCGATTTGTTTATTCAATTTCCCTGCGACCACTCCCAGCATCACCTCATGCTCACGAGGGGTCAGCGTGGCGAGCAAGTCAGCCAGGGCCTGTTCTTCTGCCCGTCGTTGCCGGAAAAGCTGGTCGTGCGCCAGCGCGCGTCCAATGGCGGCCAAAAGTTCCTCGTCCGGGCACGGCTTGCGGAAAAAATCCACCGCGCCTGATTTCATCGCCCGCACGGTCATCGGAATATCACCATTGCCGGTAAGAAAAATGATCGGCAGATGATTGCCGGCGCGGATCAGGGCTTGCTGGAGTTCAAGGCCGTTCAATCCCGGCATGGTCACGTCCAGCACCAGGCAGCCGGGGGCCTCCGGATTTTGCCGATCCAAAAACTCCTGCGGTGAGTGGAATGTGGTGACGTTCAAACCCGCCGAGCGCAAGAGTCGTCCGACCGCGCGCAAAACAGCAGGGTCGTCATCCACCAGGAACACAGTCACCGGTCCAGGTGGCGCTCTCATCGGGCATCGCCTTTCCATTCGGGCAGTATCAGGTGAAACATTGCACCCCCTCTGGTCTGATTCTCAGCCGCCAGCCGGCCGCCGTGTGCCACCACGATTGAACGGCTTAATGATAACCCCAAGCCCAGGCCGTGCAGTTTGGTGGTATGATACGGTTCAAAGATTTTCTCTTCACTGCCTGGCGTAATACCGGTGCCGGTGTCGGCCACGGAAATTCGAATGAAGTTGTTTTCAACCCGGCTTGATCGAACTATGAGCGAGCGGGCATTCGTGGGCGTTTGCCCCATCGCGTCGCCCGCATTGAGAATCAGGTTGATCAGCACTTGTTGGAGTTGCACGCGGTCGCCGCGGACCGGTGGCATGGCGGCAGTGAGCTCCTTGACCACCAAAATCGCGCGCGACGCCAACTCGAAATCCATCAGGCTCAGCACGTCTTGAATGAGTTCATTTGCATCCAGCGGCTGGGGCTGAAATTCTCCTTTCTTTAGGAGCAGGCGAAGCCGGCGAATGACTTCGCTGGCACGCTGATCATCAGCCACGATGTCGCGAAGGAGATCGCGAATTTCTTGCAAGTCAACGTCGTCTTTCGCCAGAAATCGCTGCCCGGCCTGCGCGTTGCTCAAGATGGCTGCGAGCGGCTGATTTAACTCATGCGACAAAGCGGAAGAAAGTTCGCCCAGGCTCGCCACGCGGAGCAGGTGGGCGACCTCGTTCCGATGCTCTTGCCTTTCCGAGTCCGCTTGTTTCCGATGCGTGATGTCGAGCGAGACGCCCCGCACGCGAACCGGCTTGCCCCTCGCGTTAAACTCCACGCGCCCTTGTGAGGCAATCCAGCGCATTTGTCCGCCCGGGAGCATCACGCGGTATTCGGTCTGATACCGGCCGTCGCTTCGATTCGACTGCGTCAGGGTTTGCCGCATCATTTCGCGATCATCCGGGTGAATTCTTTGAAAAAAATATTCGAGGTGCAACGCTTCCGACTTCGTGAAACCGAACAGGTCACGCCACTGCTCAGTCGCCTGAATTTCCTTCTGATCGAATTCTCGTAGCCATGTCCCCATTCGTGCCGCTTCCGCTGCGAGGCGCATTTGGTGCTCACTTGCGCGCAATTCGCGGGACAGTTGCGAGGCGCGCAGTACCTCGCGGCTCAATTCGTAGCCCATCGCCGCTACAATGCCAGTAAAGAACAAACTCGACGTGACCGGCCAGTGGATTTTTCCCCGGAGCACCAGCACCGCCTGCATGCTTCCCGCGAGCACGAAGCCTACGATGCTGCCCCCCACCGCCAGCGCCTGCCGCCGGTCCCCTCGTCGCCAGACGGCAAGCGCGGCGTCCGCCACGAAAATCATGAGCAACAAGAGGCTTAAAATGCCGACCAGCATCCAGGGATTCGCGACCCCCTCGGCGACCGAAACGGATTCGCCGAAAAGCGGGATGTGGCGCAAGCCGGTGATCTCGCGATAATTGAGCGATTGCCCGGTCAGGAAATTGAGCAGCAGTGAAAGCGTTCGAACTGCGCAAGCGCTCCAGGCCAGCCACGGTCGTCCGGCCTGGAGATACCACCGCACGAAGCCGACGAGTGACACGAAAACTACCCAGACGGCCAGATGCCCCCACCGAAGGGCTGAGCCGAATGCTGCCAGTGTCTCCGCGCGCATCATGGCCAGTTCATACCAGGCCAGCGCCGCCGTGCCCACCGCCGCCAGCGCGAACAGCAAGTTGGCCCAGGCGTCCCGTTGCCGGACCCAGATCAAGCCATGCACCAGCGCCAGCGTCAGGCACGCAGAGGCCGTCATGGACCAAATGACAGTGACCCAGCTCATGTATGAGATAAGCCTAGCAACCTCATCTCCTTCTGACTAGTCCGTGGTGTTGAATCTGGCCACAAAACCAGGTGCCCTATGCTAACAAGCACAATATCCGTCTCCCTCAGTGCAAGCCAGGGTCAAGCATTGCGCGTGTTTCTGGTTGGCGCCGATTATCGGCTTTCGTGATTTCGACCACTTTTCTTGCAATGGCTTGATTTTTGCCGGGCAAACGCTTAAATCTCGGGAACCAATACGTCCATTTATGAAATACCTCCTTGCCTGGGTCACCGCCATCACTGTGTTCGCGGCCAACCCGATGGTTGCCCAGCCTCAGCCCCAAACACCCTCACCCGATCCTTACGCGAATGAAACCGCCGCCCACCGCGACGCGCGAATGCAGTGGTGGCGCGAGGCCCGCTTCGGCATGTTCATCCATTGGGGCGTGTATTCCGTTCCCGCCGGAACCTATGACGGCAAGCGAGTCCCCGGCATCGGCGAGTGGATCATGTGCAAGGGGAAGATCCCGATGGCCGAATACCAGAAATTTGCCGCAGCCTACAACCCGGTGAAATATAACCCCGACGACTGGGTCCGGCTGGCCAAAAATGCCGGCATGAAATACATCGTCATCACGGCCAAGCACCACGACGGCTTTGCCAATTTTGAAACCAAGGCGAGTCCGTGGAACATTGTGCAGGCCACGCCCTACGGCAAGGACGTGCTGAAACCGCTGGCCGCCGCTTGCCGGAAATATGGCCTGAAGCTGGGCTTTTACTACTCGCAGGCCCAAGACTGGAACAACGGCGGCTCCGAGTGCTCGGGCGCCTGGGACCCGGCGCAGAAGCAGGACATGGATGCATACATTGACCGGGTGGCCGTGCCGCAGGTGAAGGAGTTGCTGTCGAATTACGGCGAGTTCCCCGCTGTGCTGTGGTGGGACACTTCGTGCGACATGAACACGGAGCGCGCCGATAAACTGGCCGCTTTGCTCAAATTGAAGCCCGGCATCATCGTCAACAACCGGCTCGGAGGCGGTTACCAGGGCGACACCGATACTCCGGAGCAATCCATCCCGGCGACGGGCATTCCCGGCCGGGATTGGGAGACCTGCATGACCATGAACGACACCTGGGGCTACAAGAGTTATGACCACAATTGGAAATCCACCGAAACGATTCTGCGCAACCTCGTGGACATCGCCAGCAAGGGAGGAAATTATCTGCTGAACATCGGCCCCACCAGCGAAGGCCTGATTCCCGGGCCGAGCATCGAGCGGCTTCAGGCCGTGGGCGCCTGGATGAAAGTCAACGGTGACGCGATTCACGGCACCACCGCGAGTCCCTTCAAGCGGCTGCCTTGGGGCCGTTGCACGACGAAAATCGCTGGCAACGATACCACGCTGTATCTCCACGTTTTCAACTGGCCGGCGGATGGCAAACTGGCGGTGCCCGGACTGAAGAACGAAATCAAGTCCGCCTCGTTGCTAAGGACCTCCTGGTTGGGTATGCACCAGCATTTGAAAACGGACCGCGACGACGGCGGCGTCACGGTGCGGGTTCCACTGACGGCGCCGGACGCAATCTCCTCGACCGTGGTTTTGAAAATCAAGGGCCCGCCCGACGTGGGATTCACGCCGATTTGCCAGGAGGCTGACGGCTCGGTGCGGTTGCTGGCGAGTGAAGCGGACCTGCATGGTCGCCTGCAATACGAGGTTGGCGGAGGCAAGGACAATGTCGGTTATTGGACCAACCCGGAAGACACGGCCAGCTGGACGTTCAAAGTGGACCGGCCGGGCAAATTCAAGGTCACCGCCGAGATTGCAGCGGAGTCCGCGGGCAAATTTCAAGTGATCGCAGGTGAACAAATCCTGTCCGGCAGCGCGCCTGTCACGAAGGATTACACAAAATTCCAGCACGCGCACATTTCAGGAACGCTGGAATTGGCCGCCGGCAGCATCAAGCTGACGGTGAAGCCCGTCGCGGATGGGTGGCAGCCAATGAACCTGCGCACGCTGGTCCTGCAGCCGGTGAAATAACCCATGCGGATGGTTTACGCCGCCAATTCCTTGCGATGCGCCCAGACTTTTTGGAACGCCTTGGCGTATTGCTGGTTTAGCTCCGAGGCCTCGCCATAGAACAGCGGCAACATGAAGTGATTGGCGTTCACATAATCGGTTCCGGGCATGGTCGCCGGAATCTCCGGCAGGTGGTGCCACCACTTCGCCTCGGAGTAAATCTTGAGCTTGTGCTGCTCCGGATAGTCCCAGAAACGCGCCGTCACACCTTCCGCCAGCAGGGCTTTGATCAGCTTTTCGCGCGTGAATCCCGCCTGCTTGAAATCCAGAAACAGGATGTTCCAACCGTAGTAAGCCCGGTGCTGGTCCGGTCGTTCGAAGGGCTCCGTAATGCCTTGAAGCTGCGTCAATTCCTGGTTCAACTCCTTCACATTTTTTCGCGCCAGCGCTCCCAGTGCATCGAGCTGCTTGAGCTGCTGCCGCGCCAGCGCCGCCGCGAACGGATGCATCCGGTACTTTTGCCCAAAGCCGGTGCCGTCGTAAGCGCGCATAGGACTGTCCGCTGCAAATTTGCCGGGCAAATCATAGTGTCCAAACGTCGTCGCCCGCTCAAAATACTCTTTCGTCGCATACATGCCCATGCCGCCTTCGATGGCCGGCATGACTTTGCTGGCCTGAAAACTGTAAATGCCCATCGCCCCCCAGGTGCCCATCTTTTTCCCCTGCATCGAAGCGCCGTGCGCGTGCGCAGCGTCTTCGAGCAAGATCAATCCTTTCTCCTTCGCCCAGTCGGCAATTTTGTCCATCTCGCAAGGCAGGCCCCATGAATGCATGACCGTGATCGCCTTGGTGCGCGGAGTGATTTTTCGTTTGGCGTCTTCGAGATCGAAGCAGGCCGTCTTGGGGTCAATGTCCACGAAGACCGGCACGCAATTAAAAAACCGCATGGCGAGGCACGTCGCAAAAAATGTGTAGGACGGCACGAGAATCTCGCTGCCGGCCGGCAAATCCAGCGCGAAATACATGCTGGTCAGTGCGCTGGTGCCGTTGATGTGGTTGCGGACAAATGCCGCGCCGGTGTAATCCTGCCATTCCTTTTCAAACGCCGGCAGTTCGGCGTAGAACTGGTTGTTGTCCAGCAGGTCGCCGATGGCCTGCTTCTCGGCTGCGCCATAGCGCGGCCAGCGGGTCAGCGCCTCCACTTGCGGGGCGGGAAACGTGACTGTTTTTGTGCCGCCGGACAACGCGAGCGTTTCGGACGGCCCTTCGGCTCGGCTGTAGCCCGCCACCGAAAAACCGGCGGCCGCAACGGCGCTGGTTTTCAAAAATGTTCGCCGGGTGAATTGACTGGATTTATTTTCGTTGGTGCTTTGCATGTTTTTGCTGGTTGATTTGCGGTTGTTTTGAATTCATTTCGTTGAGGATTTTTCCACGCGCGCAGCCATGGCTCCGGCCAGGAGGTCTTGTATGGCCTCGCGCAACGCCGGTTCTGAACCATGACCCACATTCGAGGCGCCAGGTTCGTAACCGCCCTCGTAAATCGCCTGCTCGGTGCAGATATAGGCCGGGCCGCAATCGTCATAGCCGGCGACCGCGACAAAATCTTTTGCGCGCAAGCTTTGGCACAGCCGCTGGAACTTGAGCATGGGCTCCCCGGGAAGATTCACGATCCACGCGCCGCCGAGCTGCAAGGCGCTGACTTCCACCGGGCGCTCCAGCCGCTCGACAAAGGCGAGGCGCATCGCCCCAAAGTACACGCGTTGGGCGTCCGGCTGCTTCACATCGTTGAGCCAGGCCTGGCTCTGGGCGACCACTTTTTCCCTGGCGTCTCGCAGCGGGAAGCTGACGGCGCCCGTCCGCCAGCGGATGGTCCTCGCCGGCTCAAAATGCGTGGCCGCGATGGCATTCCGCATGCCCTCGCCGAGCCGCTTTTTGAGTCCGGCATAAGCCTCCGCTGAACCGTCGTTGTACTTGCCCACCGTCACATCGCCCGCGCAGCCGGTGAAATAGATCTCCGGGATATGCTCCTCTTTTTCCAAATCCTCGCGCGCCTCGCCGACGAAGTCCGCCGACGCGCGCCCGTCGCAGCAAAAGGTCTGCGGATGCGTCGCGTAAAAATGCAGCCGCACCAGCGGTTTGTCGCCGCGCGCAAAGGTGATGGTTTTCAACCTGGGATCTATGTCGCCCTCCGGCGCGTCGGCCATGGCCTTGTCCTTGCCGCTGTTGCTATACCGGGTGAGCAGTTTCCCATTCGCATCGTGAATTCGCCGCGCCGAGGCCACGCGCTCCACTTTTGCTTCCCCGGTGCCGAGGCGATCAAATACCTCCAGCCGGTTCGTCGCCTCACTCACGGCGCGGGCCAGCCGTTGGCGCAGGTCCGCCAGAAAACCCGCGCTCAAATGCGCCGGCGGATTGGGCGCCGCATCGAGCAGCCGGTGCGCGCCCTCGTCCGCATAGGGCGCGGCATGCTGGTGAATGCTGTGAACCGAGACCTGCGCAGGCAGCGTGCCAGCCGCCCGAGCCAGCGTGTTGCGGAAGTTCGACTCCGACTCGTTGCCAATCAAACACCAATCGAAGGCGCACAAGACCATGCGGTTGGTCCCGTCCTCCAGCACGATCCCTTTCGCCAGCAAGGGCGTGACCACGCTTTGGAGTGGCGTCGCCCAGATCATCGGCTCGCCCAGCGGCGGCGTGGCATCGCAACTGAACGCGGCTACGCGCAGCGGGGCGGCAGAAAGCAAATTCGCCGTGAGCAACACCGCCAGCACCAGACTTTTGAAAACAAGTTTCATTTCAGGGTTTGACGCTGACCAGATCGGAACGGGTGTGTCCATTCTCGGTGATGCGCGCGAGAAAATACGCCGTGCCATCCAGTCCAATTGCCAGCGAGTTCACATAGAGCGGACGTTCGCCGTTGGGATAGTAAATTGCGCCGTGATCGCGATATTCGCGCCGGTCCAGGTCGTAGGTGACCAGGTGCAAGTCTTCCAAGCCTTTCGCCTCGCCCATTGCGGTGCTGGCCTTTCCGGCAACGCGGCGGCCATTTTCATAGATCGGGCCGCCGGTCAGGTAGTAAACGGTCTTGCCGTCGTGCGCGAGACCGAAACCGAGATAACCGTAACTGAATTGATCGAACATGCCGCTCGCCTTGGACGGTTCGGAGGTGATGCGATCCAAGACTTCGACGCGCTCCTGCCGGGGATCGAAGCGAAACAGATAGCCCGAATTTCCATGCACGCCATAAACCATCTGATCCGCCGCCCGGAAAAAGGTCTGCCGCCAGTTGTAGCCCATGTGCCCGGGCGACGTGTAGTCGTAGATGCCAAAATAATCCTTCTTGAGGTTGTCGCCCTTGACTGCCTCTACCGAATCCGTGTCCGCGCGGTAATGGAAAATATTTCCTTCGGACGTCGAATACCACGCCGAACCGTCCGCGGGATTCACCGCGATGGAACGGCAGACCGTCCGATAGTCCGGGCCCTTGCCGGCTTCGCCGAGCGCGCAGGTTCTGCCAAAGCTTTTCAGATCGTGCCGCGCATAGTCGAAGCGGAAGAAAATCCCGCTCGGCCAGGTCAGGCCAAAGCCACGAGCCCGTTTGGTGTCCAGGTTGAAAGCGAGAATCCCTTCACGGTCCGGCGCGACGCCGTAGTTCTCGAATTTTTCAGTCTTGGGGTCATAGGACAGCAAATGGCCGCCGGGATATTCCGTCCAGCCTGGCGGGGGAATGCCCATCTTTTCCATGCCGTCAACGCTGCTGTAAAATCCGAGATGCGTCGCGAAGAAAAGTTTGCCATTCGATTCGACGAAATTCACATGGCTTTTGCCCTGCACGATGGATTTTTTTCCCTGTTCGCCGCAGGCTGCGGTGAGGTCGCCCAGGAACTTGATCTGGCCGGTCGCCGGGTCAAAGCAGAACATCCGCGCGCCGACATCAAATTTGTCCGCGCTCAAAACGTAGTAGATCTTCCCGTCGCTGGCGCAGCCCATGCCATTGTAAGGATCGTGGCCATCGGCAAAGCCGGAGTCGTGCGTGATGCCGACCAGCTTGTGCGCCGGCTGAAATGGATCGGCAGAGGCAAAGGCCGTGAGGGCAGCGAGCGCCGCCAGGGCTGCGGTCACAATACGGGGAGCGAAGTTTAAATGAGTTTTCATGAGTGACACATATACAGGCGATGCGCGTTCCTGCCATGTTTGCCGCGCACCTGGCTGCAAGTGTGACGCGGGCACATTTTTTTTGCAACCATGATGCCTGGAATTTCACCCGCCAATTTGGTCAGACAGTGCATAAGCAGTCAGTTTTGAGCGCTTCAGCCCGGATCACTTACGAGCGTCCTCCTCTTCAATCCCCGCAAAAGCCAGCGGTTTGGTGAAACCTGCAGTTCGCCAGGCGCCGTAAGAAACACCGAGGACCAGCCACGCAAACCCCGCCAGCTTCGCCGTGTGGCCCAAGCTCAGCCACAAATAGAAACAGACCGCGCAGCCGGCGACGGGAGAAATGAGATTCCAAACTGTCTTGCGCTTCCGGCGCAGATAAAAATGGAAAAAAGCGGATACATTGACGCCCATGAAGGCAATCAGCGCGCCAAAGTTCACGAGCTCGCAGCCAAGCGGATAACTCATCAAAAACGCGCCGACCAGCACGATGCCGCCGAGGAGCAGGATGTTGTTACTCGGAACACGCGTGCGCGGGTTAAGATAGGCGAAGAATTTGTTCGGGATCGCGCTATCGCGGCCCATGCTGTAAAGCAGGCGGCCGGCGGCGAGATGGGCCCCCATGCCAGAACCGATGGAGGCGACCAGCAACGCCGCGTTGACCGTTTGAAACAGCCACGTTCCGCCGGCCCGGCCGGCCACGTAGCAAAATGCCGTGTCCACATCGGGAAATTTTGTTTCCGGCCAGATGAGCTGCGCCGCATACACCTGGACGGTGGCGAGCAGGCCGGTGAGCAGACAGACCAGCACGGTGGCCCGCAAAATGTTGCGGCGCGAATCGTGCGCCTCTTCCGACAACATCGAAATGCCGTCGAAGCCGAAATACGTCAGCACCGCCAGGGCCGCGCCGCTGGAAACGGTCGGCAGTGAAAAGGTCTTCGGATCGTAAAATGGCCGGGTCCAACCCGCCGCGCCGACCGGCGGATGCAGCCAAAGATAACGCACGGCGGCGGCGAGAAACAAAACAATGACCACTCCGAGTCCAGTGGCGATGATAATGTTGGTGCGCGAACTGGCCTCGATGCCGCGCAGATTCATCAGGGTGAACAGCACGGCAAACGAAACGGCAAAAACCCCGAAGGGCACTCCCGGCAGGATGTTTTTCGCCGCCATGCTGATCCAGATCACACAGATGATCGGGTTGATGAGATAATCGAACAGGATGCTCCAGCCGACGAAATAGCCCAGGGCCGGATGAAGCTCGCGGCTAACGTAGGTGTAGGCGGAACCGGCGCTCGGATACACGCTCGCCATTTTCCCATAGCTGAACGCCGTGAAAAGCATCGCGACCATGCCGATCAAAATGGCCGTGACAACGTGTCCGCGGCCCTCCACCGCCGCCGCGCCAAACAATGGCATCGGCGCGGTGGGCTGGATGAGGATGATGCCGTAAAGCACGAGCGCCGGCAGATGCAGCACTCGTTTGAGCGTCGGTTGGGAGTTGGGTTCGGCGGACATGGCGGCAGAAGTCTGAGGCGGGTTCATTAAGTCTGGTTCAGCCACATAATTTCAGCTCCAGCATTCCAGCACGAAATAACGGCTGATATTTGTCGTCTCAATTGACCATTTCCCGCTTGCGGCCAGGGTGCCCGCGCGCGATCCGGCCAGATCGGGACTGTGTAGCATCACTCGGCTTAAGGTCATCGGCGACCTCAGAGTAATTGCGCGCGTCAGGGGGGCGAACTTTATTTTTTCGACAATCCGTTCGCCGCTAAGGTGATTTTTTAACGTCGCATGCAAAACGGTTTCAACCTTGCCCGGCAGCGCGTGGATGAGCAAGCGGTCGCCGTCGCGGTATTGTCGCAACTGCCAGATCTCGGGGAGTCCTTGAATCACCACCGTTCGGCGATCTTGTGCCTGCAGCCATTTGACCACGGCATCGCCGACAACTTTCTGCGAAAAGCGTTCCGGACGCCACAGGAGGCGGCCTTTGCCGGCCGAAACCGTGAGCCAGCCGTCGTGCATCGTTTGCCGGAGCAATTCAGGCATGCGGCACTGCGCCAGCTCCACTGGCTCCTTGAAGTTCCTATACGGCGGAAACCCGCCCGGACGCACCGGATCGTTGAATTCCACACCTGCGCAAAAACTTTCCAGCCACGTCTTGGAAATCGGGTTCGCGCGTTCGTCGTAGTCGCCAGTCGGGCCGGTGGCAATCAGGGTGCCGCCGTCCTCCAGAAACTTCGCCAGCAGCTTTTTTTGGTTGGCCGACAGGCAAACCGCGCTGCTCAGCACCAGGCAGCGCAGCCGGCCAAATGCAGGAATGTCCGTCACCACGTCGCAGGAAATGCCGGCGCGCGTCAGGCTCAGGCAACTTGCGGAATAGTCGTTCGTGTAATCGCCCGCGACTTGGCCGAAATAATCGCGCGTCGCGCGGGAGAAGAAAATGGCCGCCTCCGCATCCACTTCCCCCGCAAATAACTCCGGATGGGCTTGCTCCCAGCGATAGCCTTCGCCGACGATTTCGGAGTCGTCAGCCAGGCCGGCAAGTTCCGCCGGCGAGGCATCGAGCCGTCCTTTGAGGGTGCTGAACCAGGAATCCGACCCGAGGAACTTATTCAAGGCCCACACAAAAAAGGCGGTGTCCGGAAAAAATCCATAGCCCAGGCCAAAGCAGGGCACGCCGTGATCACGGGCGATCTCCAAGTGCAACAGCTGGCTCGGGATGCGATCATCCCACGTGCCTGCGAGCGAAGGAGTCGAGCCGACCATTTCCAGCATGACGTGATTGCAGTGCCGGATGAAATCCTGGTAACTCATTCCGAAGGCAGGCAGGCGATACCCGTCGCTGCTGGAACAGCACGTCAACAAGGGGAACCCGGAAGGGAAGACCTTTTGAACCACTCCCAAAAAATCACCCGAACTGCGGAAGCGCATCGCTATCCAATCGCGAAACGCTTCGCTGCGGCGGTTGCCCCAAAAATTTGCCTCGCTCACCGGCGGCAGGTCGTGCCCGCATTCACTTTTGAATCGCTCGCGGCAATGCGGACAAGCGCAGGCCCGCCAGTCGGCGTAAAAAATAGCGTCATCGCTCATCAAACCGTCAATGCCGGTTTCAGTTTTCAGCCGGGTCAGATACTTCGGGTAAGCGGCGCGGAACCTGGGATGGTTCATGCAATATTGTTCGGCGTTGTAGGTCGGCAGGTAGATGGGCCCGCCGGTTTCCACGTCGAGCATCCGCCAGTCGTTCACCAGTGAACCGTCAAATTGCCGAACTGCCGCCTCCGCGGGCGAGGGATAAAATGGAATATGATGCCGGTTGTTTTCCCAAATGTGCAGCGCCTCTTCGCGATTGCGCGGACGATGGGTGAGCCCGGAAGAATGATGATCGAACAATAAAATATTCCGCTGATGTAATTCATCCGCGACAAAGCGCAGTTCATCGTGCAGCCGGTCCCACAGCGGCATGAAATCCCAGCGAAAATGCGCGCCGAAAATGACGCAGCAATTCACGCTGCTCGCGGCGCATTGGTCCGCGCGCCGCCGAATCTTGTCCATCAATTCCGGGTTGGGCCAAGTCAGATCCTCCCACGTCAGCCACCAGCTCACCGCGCGATAGCGGGGCTTCCCCCGGTTCCCCGCCGCCTCGCCTGCAACCTCATCTCCGACGGCGGCTCGCGCCAAAGGCGCGAGCGAGCAGGCGGCGAGTGCCGCTCCCCCGAGCGCGGCAGTCGTGGTCCGGATGAAATCGCGGCGCGGAATGGAACGGCTCATGCCGCCAAATCACGGATTTGCTGATTTTGCCTGGTCCATGACTTCTTGAATCTTCACTGGCGCGTTGTTCCGTTCTTTGCTTAGCTCCTCCGCCGCCATGAACGCCATGATCTCAATCGTCTCCTCTGGCGGCACCGGCGCGACCCCGGTCTGGAAGAATTTCATGATCGCGACGTTAAGGGGCGGGTAGCCATCAAACGAGCCCACTTTTGCCTCGCCCTTTTTACCTTTGGCGATACCGTGATAATTGGCGGCGTAAACTTTTTGCTCTTCCTGGCGATAAATTCCCGTGCGGCCGCCGCTCCAAGTGCCGGTGGCTTCGATCAAACCATTCGTCTGCACGCCGCGCTGAACCGATTCACAGCCCGGGCCCAGCACGGTGAACAGGGATTCCACCCCGTGGACGCCATACCAAAACAATTCCGGATGATGCGGCTCCAGTTCCAGCGGGCTGGTGGTTTCCGCATAGAAAACTCTGCCGATCGAACCGTTGTGGACGGCTTGCGTGTCTTTGGCAAAGCGCAAGCTGGACGAGCTGAAAATCGGCACGTTCGCCGCCCTGGCCAGGCGGAATATTTCGATCGCGTCTTTCAGCGAAGCGGCGCAGGGCTTGTCCACGAACACCGGTTTGTGCGCGGCCAGCACGGGCTTCACCTGTTCCAAATGCGGCCGGCCGTCCACGCTTTCGAGCAGCACCACATCCACATTGCTGCACAGCGCCTCGATGCTGTCGTAAATCGTCACGCCATACTTGTCGTGCAACGTCTTGGCAATGCCTTCCACGCGCGAAGCGCTGGACGGGATGTCCGGGCTGCCGCCCTTGAAGGCGGCCACCACCCGCCCGCCCGGCACATAGTCCTTGCTTTGCGGATTGTTGAAGGTTTCGGTGAAGGCCGTGTCGTGCGAGGTGTCGCACCCGATGATGCCGATGCGCAGTTCCGCGGCGTTGAGGGCCAGTCCGCCGAGCAGGCCGGCGGTGAGGAGCAGTGTTGATTTCATAAATGAATTTCTCGTCTATTATTTGTTCCCAGAAAAGATCGCAATTAAATCTTCGGCTCCCAGCCGTGGCGATATTTCCGTTCGGCCAGCGCATTGGCCTGGTGGTCTCCCAGGATTTTGCGCGACTGCAGATCAAAGTTAATGGTGTGCCCGGTGCGCCATGCAAGGTTGGCCAGATGACACATCGTCGTGCTTTTCTGGCCTTCGGCGATTTCCGCGCGCAACGGCGTTCCGTTGCGGATGCCGTCCACAAAATTGGCGAAGTGATCGGCGTCATGGCCAAACAGCGTCGTTTGGGCGCTGGGAATGTCGCGCACCAGCTTGTCTTTCACGTCGTAAGTTTTCGCGCCGGCGTCGGTCAGGGCCAGGCAGCCGTTTTCGCCGTAGAAGTTGACGCCGAAGGAGGCGTCCTCAAACCCGCGCGGCGCGCAACTTTGCCCCTCCCAGATGATTTCCTTATCCCCGAAATCAAACGTCGCCGTGATGGTGTCGGGCGTTTCCCAATCGTCTTGATAATTATAGCGCCCGCCGCCGCAGGTCACGCGCCGCGGCAGCTCCACCTCCAGCCCCCAGCGCGCGAGGTCGAGCGCATGCACGCCGTTGTTGCCCATCTCGCCAGTGCCCCAGTTCCAAAACCAGTGCCAGTTGTAGTGCAGGATGTTGTCGCGATACGGCTGCTCCGGCGCAGGCCCCTGCCACAGGGAATAATCCAGCCAGTCCGGCACCGGAACAATTTTTCCGTGGCCGAGGCTTAAGCGGTGATTCGTGTACCAGCCGCGGGCGGTGAAGACTTTCCCAATTTCTCCGGCATGCAGCGAGGCCATGACGTTCATGACCCACGGCCAGCTTCGGCGCTGATTGCCCATCTGCACCACGCGTTTGTATTTGCGCGCCGCCGCGACAATCAGCTGGCTCTCATGGAAATTGTGGCTGCCGGGCTTCTCGACATAAACGTGCTTGCCCGCCTTGCAGGCGAGGACCGTCGCGGGCGTATGCCAGTGGTCGGGCATGGCGATGGAAATGGCGGCAATGGACGGATCCGCGAGCACGCGGCGCAAATCGCCCTCGCCCTGCGGCCGGGTCTGCTGTTTTTTTACTACGGCCTCGATGCCTTTGGCCACCGCGCGCGAGTCCACGTCGCAGATGCAGGCGATCTCCACGCCGGGCACTTGCAGCCAGGCGCTGATGTGGTTCATGCCGCGCCCATTGCAGCCGATGACCGCGACCCGCAGCCGGTCGTTGTCTTCTGCAAACGCGCGCACGGATGAACCGCCCAGAACGGCGAGGCCGGCAGTGAGGGCGGAGGTTTGCTTCAAGAAATCGCGGCGGCTCACAGATGGCTTCATAGTTTCAAATGTTGTCCCGGTGATTATGCCTGATCATATTGCACGGCAAGCAAAAACGTGAATTGGCTAACCTGGATTTTTCCAGTCGTTGTCAGCCGACGCGGGCAAAACCGGCGTGGCGCAGGCTTTCCAGCCTGCGGGTTCTGGGGACTTTCCAGTCCCCAGTTCCCGCATGGAAACACGGGACTGGAAAGTCCCGTGAACCCGCAGACAGGAATGTCTGCGCTACAGAATTGCCGATGAAATATCCGGGTTAAACGCCTCACGCGAGATGCGCATAGGGTGGACTGGTGATCAGGCGAGCATCCTCGACCGGAACGCCAATGGTGAAGTGATAGAGGCTCTGCCAATCATGGCCAGCCAAACCCAGCGCACGGTGCAAGACATCGTCGAAGTAGCAGCCAATGCCGGTGCCGCGAACCCCGGCAGCCTCGGCGGCCAGATACAGAGCCTGGCCGATCATTCCCGCTTCCCAAAACAATTCGCGATAAGCCGCCGCGCCACCGTCCTGCAAATTCGGCTCGAACCGCGCCAGCATCCCAAGGCTGAACGCACCGTCGGCGGCAATGTCTTGGTGGCACGAGAGGGTCCGCGCGAATGCGCGCAGATCGCCCTGTCCCAGCCGATAAAGCGGAGCTTTGATGGAGGAATCCGCCATCGCTTCCCATTTGAGATCTTTGCCCAGGGAATGACGCAGCGCATCCGCGTCCGCCGGAGCGCGCAGCCAGAGATACAATCCGGGTTCCAGTCCGGTGACGCGATGCACGAACAAGACCAGCTGCAATCGGGGCGGAAACGGCCAGGCATCGAATGGTGGCGCGGCCGCGCGCGGCAGCGTGGGGTCGAGAATGGCCAGCAAGGTGTCTCGCGAAATGCCGGTGGCGCCATCGAAGTCCACGGCACTGCGCCGCTGCCGAATCACTTGGCCCGCGGAAAGTCCGCCGGCGGGCGGCGAGGGCGGGGGCCACGCAACTGAATCGCAAGCCGCGGATTGATTCACCCGCGCGGTCCGTCGTTCCGTCGCCGCAATGGCCGCATCAATCACCGGCCACGCGACGTGGGAAGCGCTCAACCGGTTCGCCTTTCCGAACCACTCGATGGCGCCGTCTGGGTCTGGCGAAAAGGGAGGCGCTGTGGCCTCGGACACCATCACCCGGACGATTAATTCGGGAGTTTCCCGTTCGGCGTCCGCAAAATCTTCCTCGCGATTCAATCCCAGCAACCGGGCGAGGCGCGCGTCGTCCCATTCCGGCATGAACTCCACTCGCCAACCCAGCGCGGCGGCGGCGAACCGCATTGCCGCGAGGGCGTGTCCCGCGTCATGCTGACAATAGCGGAAGGCCCGTTCACCATATTTCCAGGCCTCGCGCCAGGCAATGGAAGTCAGCCCTACGTGGAATCCGGTTGTATCGGACCCGTCGGCCACTGACCGGCGCGCCCGTTGCTCCAAGGCGTGTTGCTGAGGCGCGTAATGATAAATTCCGGCCCCACCCGGCAGCCCTTCGAGAGCGGGCAGCATGGCGTAGGCTTCCGTGGGATGCAGGTTGCCGCTTGAGGGAT
>Ga0302320_10008594_pt1 | contig 22152 bp, 17 predicted proteins | sample Bog_T0_3_FD_202130 | JGI IMG/M metagenome (GOLD analysis project Ga0302320, IMG submission 202130) | Peat permafrost microbial communities from Stordalen Mire near Abisko, Sweden - Bog_T0_3 | ecosystem: Environmental > Terrestrial > Soil > Wetlands > Peat | place: Sweden: Abisko, Stordalen Mire...
CGAGCGGCAGCGGCAAAAGCGTTTTGCTCAAGCATCTCATCGGCCTTGAAGCGCCGGACGCCGGGGAAATTCTGATCAACGGCGAATCCGTCGAATCACCTGAAATCGCCGCCAAATACCGCATGGCGCTCGTGTTCCAGTCCGGTGCGCTGCTGAATTCTCTGACGGTCGGTGAAAATGTCGGGCTTTATCTTACCGAACACCGGCTCAAGTCGCCGGAAGAAATTGACCGCATTGTCGCGGAAAAACTCGAAACTGTTGGTCTCACGGACGCCGTGGACAAGATGCCCGGCGAGCTTTCCGGCGGCATGAAAAAGCGCGCCGCCATCGCCCGCGCGCTGGTCATTGACCCGCAACTGATTCTTTACGACGAACCCACGAGCGAGCTCGATCCGCTTTCCGCCGTCGTCATCGGCGAGGAGATTTTGGAACTGAAGAAACAGATCCACGTCACGTCCGTTGTGGTGTCGCACGACCGCGACCTGGCATTTGGCGTGGCCGACCGCATCGCCATCATCAACGAAGGCCGCATCCTCACCATCGGCACGCCCGACGAGGTGAAACGGTTCAACGACCCGCTTATCCAGAAATTTTTGCACGCCGATTTCAAACGCGATCCCCAATCCAAACCTTTATGAAAAATTCTCTCGAAACCAAGCTCGGTGTCTTTGTCGTGCTCGCCATCTTCGCTGCCATCTTCATCATCGAAATGGTCGGCGGCGCGAGCTTCCTGCAGCGCGGCTACCGCGTCAGCGCCCGGTTTGACACGGTGCAGGAACTGAAGGTGGGTGACAGCGTGAAGATGGCCGGCGTCGAGATCGGCCGGGTCGAAAAAATCACGCTCGCCGCCGACAAGGTCATGGTGTCCATGAAATTGCATCCCGACGCCGTCGTCAAAACGGACAGCCAGGCGGTCATCAAATTCGCGGGCTTGATGGGTCAGAATTTTGTCGCCATCAACTTCGGCACGCCCGGCGCCCCGCAGGTGGCGGACGGTGCGATGCTGGAAACGGTGGAACAGCCGGACTTGAGCGCCATCATGACCAAACTCGACAAAGCCGCCGGCGGCATCGCCAACGTGGCGCAAAGTTTTTCCGGCGACAGCATCAACAATCTGATGGGGCCGCTGACGGATTTGATCAAGCAAAACAGCGCCCGCATCACCGCCACGCTTTCGAACATGGAAAGCATTTCCGGCCAGATCGCGAGCGGACAAGGCACGGTCGGCAAGGTCATCTATCAGGATCAGCTTTATGATTCCGCGATGTCCACCGTGACGAATTTGCAGGACACCGTGGTCCAGGCAAAACAGCTCGTCACCGGCATCAGCAGCGGCCAGGGCACGCTCGGCAAGCTGGCCACGGACGACGCGCTCTACACTTCCACCACCGCCTCGATGACGAACCTGAACCAGATTTTGTTCAAGATCAACCACGGCGAAGGCACGATGGGTAAGCTGGTGAACAGTCAGGAATTTTACAGCAACGCCAAGCTCTCGCTGCAAAAACTGGACAAGGCCGCCGACAGTCTGGAAGACACCGGCCCGTTGAGCGTCATCGGCATTATTGCCGGCCGGTTGTTTTAGCCCGAATTCCGAAGTTGGAACGGCGGTGCGTAGTGGGACCGGCGTCCCGCCGGTCGAGTTTCAGATCCTACTTGCAAACAAATTCTCGAGTGCTCCAACTGCAACTGGACAGGCGGGACACCTGTCCCACTATGCCAGTCCAAGATTTTTCAAGACCTGAACCGTGGCGTGCGACTTGTTGAGCGTGTAGAAATGCAGTCCGGGCACGCCGGCGCGCAGCAGTTCCTCGCACTGCCGCGTGGCGTATTCGATGCCGAATTCCATCGCGGCAGCCTCGTCATTTCCCAGCGCTTCCAGTTTGTTGCGGAGCGCTGGAGGAACTTTAGCGCCGCAAAGCTGTGTGAACTTGAGGATTTGCGTCGCGTTCAAAATCGCGATGACGCCGGGCACAATCGGCACTTTCACGCCCAGCTTGCCGGCGACCTGATCGCGGAATTCAAAAAAATCCACGTTGTCGAAAAACAACTGCGTCAGCACAAAATCTGCTCCGGCATCCACCTTCGATTTCAAATGATTCCAGTCGGCAAACTTGCCTTCCTTGCAGGCCACATGGCCTTCGGGAAAGCCGGCGACACCGGTTGAGAAATCGCCGGACTCGCGGATGAACTGGACGAGCTGCGACGAAAATTCAAAACCGCCGGGCGTGGGCTGGAATGCGCCGCCGCCGGGCGGATCGCCACGCAGCGCGAGAATGTTTTTGCAGCCGAGCGCGCGGATTTTTTCGAGCAGCGCGCGGACTTCGTCGCGCGTGTGGTTGACGCAGGTGAGATGCGCCAGTGCGGTGAGCCGGTGTTCGCGCTGGATGCGGTCCACAATCATCAAGGTCTTGTCGCGCGTGGTGCCGCCGGCACCATAGGTCACGGAGCAATAATCCGGCTTGGTTTGCAGGAGCGCCGGAATGGCTTTTTCAAACAGGTTGCGGTCGCCCTCGTCCGTTTTGGGCGGAAAAAATTCAAAGGAGATGACCGGGCGGCTGGTCGCCCGCTTTGCCGCATAGATGTCGCGAATGAATTCCATTTGGAGCGATGATTGTGCCGGAAAAGATTATGAATGGAAACAAAAAGCCCCTTCCGGTTTCCCGGAAGGGGCTGGTGACTTAAGTCAGATTAGAACGTGTAGATGGCCTGGGCCGCTAGCATGAACGCGTTCTGTTGGTTGCTTCCAGCAGGGGTGGTATAGCCGTTGCCATGATTCACATGATCCCAACGAACTTCCACGCGGGTCAACACATTCGCCCAGAGGGCGTATTGAACGGTCGCCGTGAGTTCCTGGGCTTCCTGATAACCATTACCCGCAGTTCCATACCCGCCACCAGTATAGAAAAAATTAGCAGGCGTAGCAGTGCCGGCACCAGGCTGGCTCGGGGCACCATTGTAATACTCACCGCGCAGGTTGAGGCTCAACTTGTCGTTGAACTTATAGCTGCCATAGCCAGCAACGTCCCATGCATTGCCGTTGGCGTCGTGCGCAGACAAATAATCGAATGAAGCGCCGGTGGTCAAAGCAGCAATGGGAGTGGGCAGTGTGATACCAGCATAGTGGGTGATCGCACCTGCGCCGTTGTAGCCTCCGTTGATGCTACCTCCATTATTGGAGGTATTGCCGCCAGTGATAATGGTGGCATAAGTGAACGTCGCACCTTTGGCCCAGCCGAAACTATCCGGCGCAGTCAAGGTCGGTGACAGCAAAATGCTCGGATGATACAAGCCGCTGGTTGAAGCAGAATTGTAGAGACCATTGCCAGCGTAAGACTCATTAGCGATGCCGGCTTGAGTTGACCACCAGTCGGTCGCCTTGTAGTTGCCCAAAATACCCGTCTGGGTCGTCGGTTCCATATTATAACCATAAGAATGGCTGTAATTAGGGTTGTTGGCAGAAGTGGTGCTCTCGTAACCCACAATGGTGTCAAACTGGCCGACTTTCCAGTCAATGCCATTGCCCACCGGCGTGCGCAGGGTGATATAGGCCTGACGGATGTCATTGTTCAGCCCCATTGCCTGGGCAACCGGTCCCGCAAAGAATTCAACGTGATAGCCGGAAGCCCAGGGGCTTTCGTCCATCGGCTTGTCAATGGCGATATCAACCACATTCAGGTTGATGCTGTTCGCAGCATTGCCATAGTAGTAATTCGGGGCAGTGCCTGTGTTGCTGCCACCGGCATGGTCACTGCCACTCTGGGGTGTGAATTGTACCGACGTGTCAACGTAGCCGCTGATGGTGGTGTTCGACAGCGCTGTGTTCACCTGGCTGATTTTCGTTGCTGCTTCGTCTGCACGGGCCGCCGAGGTCAAACTGACCACGCCGACTGCCGCGAGACCCAATGTCCATTTATTAAACTTCATCTGGTTCCTCCGATGTTGTTTGGTTATTTGTTTGTTTTACCTGCATTTACGGAGCAAAACCTGTTTGCCCCAAGCACCCACAGGGTGCGATTGACAATGACGCTATTGAAAATCCCGGAGTTTGACAACAAAAAATTTCAAGTTATTTGTCGGGCTCAATTATCTTGCCAAAAGCAGGTTGCGTCAATTACTGCCGATTTAATGCTTGTTATGGGCGTTGATTGTTTCAAATTTAGACACTTTTTCCCTGCCCAAACGGCTTTCCGCCCAAAACCTTGAGGATTGCCCGATTGGAACAAATGGTGCTTGGAAAAGCCGGAAGCCGGATAGCTGGCTGGTATTTTGAGTTGATAAATTTTAACAGTTTGGAAGGAAAAAAGTATGCCATCATTTGCTTACACAGCGAGAGAAACAGTCTCCGGCCGCGAGATTCGCAATACGGTCGAGGCGGCAAACGAGCAGACCGCCATCGCCGCGCTGCTCAACCGGAATTTGCTGGTCGTTTCCATCCAGGAAAAAATCTCCAAAAAAGGCAAAGCGCAGGGCGGCAAGGTCGCGCTGGCCGATCTCGTGGTGTTCACGCGGCAGCTTGCCACGATGATCGAGGCGGGCATCGCCATCGTGCAGGCACTCCAGGCGCTGGCCGACCAGACGCCGAACAAGATCATGCGCGACGTGATTCGCGACGTGTGCACGCGCGTGGAAAGCGGCGACAGTTTTTCCGAGGCGCTGCTCAAGCATCCCAAGACTTTCAACAAGCTTTATACGTCCATGGTGGCCGCCGGCGAAAAGGGCGGCTTGCTCGCGGAAATTATGGCGCGGCTGGCCACCTATCTGGAAAAAACCGAGCGGCTCCGCAAAAAAGTCAAAACCGCTTTGATGTATCCGACCTCCGTGACGGTGGTCGCCATCGGCATCACGATTTTTCTGTTGGTGCAAGTTATCCCCGTATTCAAGCAAATCTTCAAGGACTTTGGCGCGCCGCTGCCCGCCCCCACTTTGATTTTGCTATCCATCAGCGACATTGTGAAACATTACATTGTTTTGCTCTTCCTGATTGGCGGCGGGGCGGTTTGGGGCTGGCTCCATTACATAAAGACCAAATCCGGCCGCGAATTCTGGGATGGCCGCCGCATCAAGCTGCCCATTTTCGGGCCCATCGCGCATAAAATCTGCCTCGCCCGTTTCACCCGCACGCTCGCCTCGCTGGTTCGCAGCGGCGTGCCGATTCTGGATGTTCTGCAAATTGTCTCCCAGACCGTTGGCAACGTCGTCATGGAAAAGGCCATCAAGACCGCCGCCACCGACATTGAACGCGGGGAAGGCATTTCCACCGCACTCGGTAAAAACCCCATTTTTCCCAGCATGGTCATCCGCATGATGAGCGCCGGCGAACAGACCGGCAACATTGACAACATGCTCGAGCGCGTGTCCAACTTCCTGGACGAGGAAATCGAAGCCACGCTCTCCGGGTTGATGTCGCTGCTCGAACCGATTTTGATTGTCGTGCTCGGCGTGGTCATCGGCGGCATGGTCATCTGCATGTTCCTGCCCATCTTCCAACTCGGCAACATTGTCAGCGGCAACGGCCACTGATCCGGCTTTGAGATCCAAAAACCGCCGGATGAAAAATCATCCGGCGGTCGTTTTATTTCGGCGGACCGTTCCACCGGCAGCAACCATAACTCTTTACAAGTTTTGCTTTCAGCGTATAAATTCGTCTCCAAGAAAGAGAGAATCTTTAGCGTCCTGGCGAGCTTCTGATTTTTACCGGTCACTGACCTGAATAATAACAGCAAGAATCCCCGGACATCCAAAGTTTGGCGCACAAAATAAAAATTAAACCAAAAGGAAAACATATGAACACAACCATGACCACGAACCAACCCAGCCGCCGCTGGAAATTACTGACCGGTATTCTGGCCGCCGGCCTGCTCGTCGGCGGAATGACCGCCTGCCGCACCACGCATCAGGTGGGCGAGAACGAGAAGGATTTCTCCGGGTTCCTCGGCGACTACTCCCTGTTGCACAAGGGCAAGGGCAAGGAGGCCAATTATCTCTACCTCAACACGAACGCCAACTGGAAAGCCTACTCCAAAGTCTATATCGAAGGGGTTGATCTCTGGAAATCCGACGAGCCGGATTCGCCGTTCGGCAAAATGTCAAAGGAGAACCAGCAGTTGCTCGTGAATTATTATCACACCGCACTGGTGGACGGTTTTGAAAAGGATTTCCAGATTGTTGACCACGCCGGCCCGGACACCATCGTGGTTCATGGCGCCGTCACCGAGGCGCGGAAATCCAAGCCGGTCCTCAACCTGATCTCCAGCGTTGTGCCCATGGGCATCGCCTTGAGCTATACGAAACAGTTGATCACCGGCACGGGCACCGGCGTCGGCTTTGTGATGGTGGAGGCCAAATTCACGGATGGTCAGACCGGCCAGATTCTGGCGGAGGCGGTGGATGCGCGGGCCGGCACCAAGGCGTTGCGCACCAAGTTCAACAGCACCTGGGGTGATGTGAAGCTGGCCTTCGACTGGTGGTCGCAGCGGCTGGCAGTGCGCATGGAATTGTTCAAGCAGGGCGACTTCAGCGCCGACAAATTGTAAGCTTTCCATCTTCAATCACGCGGGCCGCTTCCTTCACCGGAAGCGGCCTTCGTCTTTTTCAGGTGACTTACGACAGGGACAAAAAGCGCGCGCCGGATTGGTCGGCGCGCCCTTTGTTTGAATTTCTTTGCCGTCCGCAAGGACTGGTGGCCCACCGCTAGGTGGCCATGTGGTTGAACCAGCTTTTCTTTGGCGACAACCTCAATGTGCTGCGCGAGCACATCCAGGACGAATCCGTTGACCTCATCCGGCAAACACCGCGCCGAGCATCCCGACCATGCGCCGGACTTGAATTTTAAGAAGGCCAAGGCAGAATCAAACGCGGCGCAGAAGGAATTGATTTAGTCTGGTGTCGGAACAACAAACAATTAAATGAAAAAAAACATACTACAGCACTACGGCTTGTCACTGCTGACGGCGGGCGCGACGCTTTACGGCGTCACGGCCACCCACGCGGCGGACACGAAGAAACCCAACATCGTCATCATCTGGGGCGACGACATCGGCATCTCCGACATCAGCGCCTATTCGATGGGACTGATGGGCTTTCATACGCCCAACATTGACCGCGTCGCGAAGGAAGGCGTGATCTTCACGGACTACTACGCCGAGCAGAGCTGCACGGCGGGGCGCTCCTCGTTCATTACCGGCCAGTGCGGCTTGCGCACGGGCAACACGAAGGTCGGCATGCCCGGCGCAGCCCAAGGTTTGCAAGACCGCGACGTGACCATCGCCCAGTTGCTCAAGGCGCAGGGCTATGCCACCGGCCAGTTCGGCAAAAACCATCTGGGCGACCGGAATGAATTCCTGCCCACCGTCCACGGGTTCGATGAGTTCTACGGCGCGCTCTACCATCTGAACGCCTCCGAAGAACCGGAACAGCCGGATTATCCGAAGGCCCCGGAATACCCGAATTTCCTCGCCAAATTCGGTCCGCGCGGCGTGCTGGATTGCAAGGCCACGGACGCGGACGACGCGACGGTGGACCCGCGCTTCGGCAAGGTCGGCAAGCAAACCATCGTGGACACCGGCGCGCTGACCAAGAAGCGCATGGAGACCGTTGATGACGACTTCGCCGCCCGCTCGGTGGACTTCATCAAGCGTGAGAACGCGGCCGGCAAGCCGTTCTTCGTCTGGGTGAACTTCACGCACATGCACTTCCGCACGCATGTGAAGCCTGAAAGCATCGGCCAGTCCGGCCAGTTCCAAAGCCAATACCACGACGCCATGATTGACCACGACAAGAACGTGGGTGAAGTGCTCAAGGCGCTGGATGACCTGGGCATCGCCGACAATACCATCGTCATGTATTCCACCGACAACGGCCCGCACATGAACTCTTGGCCGGATGCGGCGATGACGCCCTTCCGCAGCGAGAAGAACTCCAACTGGGAAGGCGCCTATCGCGTGCCCTGCATGATCAAATGGCCGGGCCACATCCCCGCCGGCGTGGTGAACAACGACATTGTGTCGCACCTCGACATGCTGCCCACGATCCTCGCCGCCGCCGGTGTGCCCGACGTGAAAGAGCAGCTTCTGACCGGCATGAAAGTCGGCGACACCACCTTCAAGGTGCATCTCGACGGCTATAACATGCTGCCGCTCCTCACCGGCCAGACCACGGTGGACCCGCGCAAGGAATTCTTCTACTTCAACGACGACAGCGATCTGGTCGCCCTCCGCTATGACAATTGGAAGATCGTCTTCGAGGAGCAGCAGGCCACCGGCACGATGAAGATTTGGAGCACGCCGTTTGTCACGCTGCGCGTGCCGAAGTTGTTCAATCTGCGCACCGATCCCTACGAGCGCGCCGACATCACGTCGAACACCTATTACGACTGGTTGATCGACCACGCGTTTGTGTTCGTCCCGGCACAGGCCGTCGTCGGCCAGTTCATCAGCACGTTCAAGGAATTCCCGCCGAGCCAGAAGGCCGGCAGCTTCAGTCTGGGCGATGTTCTGAAAAAGATGCAGGAAGGCGCGACCGGCAACGACTAACGCCTCGCTTGTGAAACACGCGGGCCGGCCGGGTGGCCGGCCCGCGACTTCACCAGCGATAAATTTATGAAAACCATACGCAACCTCATTGTCGTGCTGGCGTTCACCTTCGCCAGCTTAACCCTCGCCCGCGCCGCCGACCCGCTGCCTTCGTGGAACGACGGCCCGGCCAAACAATCCATCATTGATTTCGTCACCAAGGTCACCACGCCCGGCTCGCCGGACTTCGTGCCCGTGCCGGAACGCATCGCCACGTTCGATAACGACGGCACGCTCTGGTGCGAGCAGCCGTTGCCGGTGCAGGCGTTCTTCGCCTTCGACCGCGTGAAGACCCTCGCGCCGCAGCATCCCGAGTGGCAGACCAAGGAACCATTCGCCTCGGTCCTGAAGGGCGATTACAAAAAGGCGCTCTCCAGCGACCAGGCGATTCTGGAACTCTTCATGGCCACGCACGCGGGCATGACCACCGAGGATTTTGAAAAGATTGTGAAGGATTGGATCGCCACCGCGAGACATCCCAAGACCGGCAAGCTCTACACCGACATGGTTTATCAGCCGATGCTCGATGTGCTCGCCTACCTGCGCGCAAACGGGTTCAAGAATTTCATCGTGTCCGGCGGCGGCATCGAGTTCATGCGCCCGTGGGCGGAAAAAGTGTATGGCATCCCGCCGGAACAGGTCGTCGGCAGCAGCATCACCACGCAGTTTGAGATGCGCGACGGCAGGGCCGTGCTCGTGCGCCTGCCGAAACTGAATTTCAACGATGACAAGGAAGGCAAACCGATTGCCATCAACCAGCACATCGGCCGCCGGCCCATCATGGCATTCGGCAATTCCACCGGTGACCAGCAGATGCTGGAATACACGGAGGCCGGCAGCGGCGCGCGGTTCGAGCTGCTGGTGCTGCACGATGACGCGGCGCGCGAATACGCCTACGGCCCGGCGCTGGGATTGCCGGACGTGAAACTCGGGGCGTTCACGCAGGCGCTCTACGACCAGGCCAAACAATCCGGCTGGACCGTCGTGAGCATGAAGAATGATTGGAAACAAATCTTCCCATTTGAGGTCACGGCCATTGACATCCTGTTGGAACCGGACGCCACGATGCTCCAGCATGCCGCCGCCGACAACGCCCGCCTGCTTGGTGCTTATCCGCAAGGCTTCGCGCTGGATGCCACGCACACGCCGCACATCACGATGCTGCAATGCTTCGTCCGCACGGCGGACTTGGACAAGGTTTTCGCCGCCGAAGGGAAAGTTCTCGCCGCTGCCAATGTGACGGCGATGAAGCTGGACGCCTTCAAACGCTACTACCTCGCGACCGGTGGCGGGCTGGGTGTCGCCGGCATCTGCGCGACACCGACGCCGGAAATCCTGAAGTTGCAGGCGGACATCATCGCTGCCGCGAGTCCGTTCAATTTGCGGAGCGGCCCCATCGGCGCGTTCACCGCCGGGCACGACAATCCAGCCTTTGACGCGGCCATCATCGGTTATGTGTCCACTTTCGAGCAGATCGGGGCGGGCGACCATTTCAATCCGCACGTCAGCACCGGCACCGGGACGACCGCGTTTCTCGACCAGATGAACGCCGAACCATTTGAATCGTTCACCTTCTCACCCGCAGGTGCGGCGGTCTATCAGCTCGGCCCGTTCGGCACGGCGGCGAAGGAACTCAAGCAGTTCGACCTGAAACCGTGATCTGATTAAGCAGCCGGAAAATTCGTTTGTGAAACAAGCGGGCCGCTTCAATAATGGAGGCGGCCCGTGACTGTTAAATAAAGAACGAACATGAACCTCGACAAGATCAAAGATTTTTTCAGCAACCTCGGCACCCACGATCTGCCAACCGGAGTTGCGGTGTTGGCCGGAATTATTTTGCTCGTTCTGGTGTTCAAAGCGGGCAAGACCGCCAACCGGTTCCTGCTTTTTATCATCGCCATCGCGTTGTTTGCCGGTGCCTGGTGGTGGCATCAACATAAATGATCGCGCACAGTTCAAACTGTTAAATTAATGAACCGTCACCTGACTCTTTGTTTGAGCCTGCTGGTTGTGCTGCTCGGCGCGGTCGGCACGGGTTGCCGCCTGATGCAAAAGGCAGCGAATGTTCCCGGCCAGGCCGTTTCTGCCGTCACGTCAGGCAGCAATGACAAGCAGGCAGCCGACCCGGTGGAGGTGCAGCAGAAGCTGTTGCGCTTTGCCGATGAATACTCGATGCGGATGGTCAGCGGCGTGGACAATCTGCGGCGCGGCACCAATGCGCTGACGCCCGGCAAGTTGCTGGAAACGAAAATTGAAATCGGTTCCGAGACGTGGGCCATCGCCGCCGGTCCAAACGCCGTCGCCGACCTGCTCGACATGACCGTGTTCGTGACGGTGACGCGGATGGCGATTGAGGAATACTGGCAGCCGAAAGTATTTGGCGACTCCGCGCTGCCGCTGCTGGCCTATTCCCGGAACGCCGAGGTGGAAATCTGGGGGCTGGCCGGCACGGTGCTGACGCCGGAGCAGCAGACGGAGTTGCGCCGGTCCATCGCGGTCTGGCACTGCCAGAATCCGCTGCCGGAGGGACTGGTGGCGGCGCGGGCGCTGGGGTTCGCGTCGCAAATCGCGGAGGCGAACAAGGCGGATGAAACCGCGCCCGGCAGCGTGTTCAGCCTGCTCATGATTGATCCGCTCGCCGGCATGGACCCGGCCGTGCGCGAGATCGCCCAGACGCGGATGTTCGCCGAGCGCGCGCTGTTCGTGAGCCAGAAGATGCCGGCGTTGCTGCGCTGGCAGACGGAACTGTTGAGCGTCAACACCGTGGAAATGCCCGCCGTGCAGCAGGTGGTCTCGAACTCCACGCAGATCGCGGCTTCGATGGAACGCTTCGCCGCCGTCGCCGAAAAACTGCCGGACCAGGTCAGCACCGAGCGCGCGGAAATCCTCAAGGCGCTCCAGGCGCAGGAAAAAGATGTCGCGTCGCTCATGTCGTCGGGCACGCAAATGTCCGATTCCCTGAACACGACACTCACGACGTTCGACGCGCTGATGAAACGCTTTGGCGTCGGCGAAACGAACAACGCCGGGCCGAAGGCGACGAACGCCGAGCCGTTCCGCATCCAGGACTACACGCAGACGGCGGCGCAACTGGAAAAGACGGCGCGGCAGTTGACCGAACTGCTTATCACGCTCGACCAGACGCTCGGCTCGACCAACCTCGCAAAGCTCACGGCGCAGGCCGGCCCGGTGGTCCAGCAGGCGCAAACCAGCAGCAAGGAAATCGTTGACTACGCCTTCTGGAAGGGAATCCTGCTGGTGGGCGTCGTGCTGCTGGCCGCCTTGATTTATCGCTTTGTTGCCACCCGGCAGTTGCCACCGAAAAAATAAATCCAACTCGTCATGACCAAACAACTTTCTCCCATCCGCATCGGCACCTCCGCCTGCCTGGGTCTTGCGGCGGCGGCGCTGTTTACCGGCTGCCATTCCATCGGCCCGCACACGGTCGCGACGGACCGGTTTGATTACAGCACGGCCATTGCCGATTCGTGGAAACAGCAGACGCTCCTGAACATCGTCAAAATTCGTTACATGGACCTGCCGGTGTTCGTGGACGTGTCGTCCGTGGTGGCCGGTTACTCGCTGCAAACCGGCATCGGTGTCGGCGGCACGCTTTCGACCGCAAATGCCATCCAGGGAAATTTCTTTAACGGCTCCGGCCAGGCCATCTACACCGACCGGCCGACCATCACCTATACGCCGTTGACCGGGCAGAAGTTTTTGCGCGGTCTCATGACGCCGATTGATCCCAAGAACATTTTCTTCATGCTCCAGTCCGGTTATCCGGCGGACTTCGTGCTGGGCCTGACGGTCGAATCGCTGAACGGCCTGCACAACCGCTCCAACGCCGGCGGCAACGTGCGGGCGGCGGACCCGGAATTCATCCGCGTGCTGCAATTGATGCGCGAGGTGCAGGCGGCCGGCGCGGTCGGGATGCGCGTGCAGGAAAACAAGGACAAGACCGAGACCGCCGTTATGTTTTTCCGGCGCGACAATGTGACGCCGGAAATTATGGACAAGATTGCGGAAATCCGGCAACTGCTCAAGCTGCCGGAGGGCCAGCCGCAATTCAAACTGATCTATTCGCCCGTGCTGGGCGCGACGAATGAACTGGCGGTGGGCAGCCGTTCCATGGTGCAAATCATGGGCGCCTTCGCCTCCTACACGGACGTGCCGGAGCAGGATGTGAAGGAGGGCCGCGCGCTGCCGTCCTTGTCGTCCACCAACAGCGTGGTGACCAGCGCACCGGTTCAAATCAAGTGCAGCAAGGAAAACCCGGCGGACGCCTTTGCCGCCGTCCATTACCACAACCATTGGTTCTGGGTGGACGACCGCGACTGGCGCACGAAGCGCGCGTTCACGGCGATCATGTTTCTGTTCACCATGACGGAAAACAGCGGCAACGAGCAACTGCCTCTGATCACCATCCCGGCGCAGTGAGCTTTGGCGGAGCGCGGGCCGGCTACCCGCGCAGCCTGGTCAATTCATGGGGCGGCTTCTGGCCAATGTGAAACTCACACCTGCACCGCTTTACCCGACTGCGGCTGGATGATTTTGATTTTCGGATGGCGCGAGCGGATCTGCTCCTCAAACCAGCCGCGCGCCTCGTCATCACCGTGGCCGAGCAACACCGCGCGCGGCGAAACCTGCCCGACAAAATCCAGCAGGTCCTCGCGGTTCGCGTGCGCCGTCAGATCGAAATCCTGGATCTCGCACTTGCGCGTCAAGCGCCCGGCGCTCGGGCTGAACACAAACGTCTCGCCGTCCTTCGCCGCCTTCAACCGTCCGCCCGGCGTGCCCGGATCGGCGTAGCCCACAAAGAAAATCGCGTGCTTTTCGTCGCCGGCCATCCGCATGGCCAGATTATGCGCCGCCGTGTTTTCGCTCATCATGCCGGCGGTGATGACAAAAATCTTTCCGCCGGTCAGCTTCATGTTTTCCGATTGGCCTTTTTCCAGCACCTGAAGGTTCAGCGCCTGGTTCAATTGCAGATTTGTGTGCTGCCGGTGCGTCCGATGCGCCTCCAGATCGTAAATCTCGGTGAACACGCGGCCCAGCCCGCCGATGAAAATCGGCTGCGGTTTCAATTTTCCCTCGCGCATCAGCATCGCGAGCAGCGCCAGGATTTCCTGCGTGCGCCCGAGCGCGAACGCCGGGATCAGCACGCTGCCCTTGCGTTTGAGCGCGTTGTGGATCGCCGCCACCAGCCGCTCGATCTCGCTTTCGCGCGTAAAACCAGCCGGCACGGCGCGATTGCCGCGCGTCGTTTCCATGATCATCACGTCCGCTTTCACGTCCTCGAAGCGCGCCGCGCGCAAAATGGTCTGGTCATGAAAACAAACGTCGCCGGTGAAGAACAAAGTTTCCTTTTTGCCGCGCAGCATGATGCCAGCCGAGCCGAGCGTGTGGCCGGCGTCCAGAAATTCCAGCGTCGGCGAGGAAACGCCCGCGCGCATTTTGTTGAAGGACGCCCACTCAACTTCGCGGTTGTATTTGAAGGCCTGAAACCGTGGTGCGATGTCATCCAGTTCGTCGTGCGTGTAGAGCGGATATTCGCGGATGCCCAGTTCGTCGCGCTGGCGCGTCATCACGTTCACGGAATTGTGCAGCACGCGCTCGATGATGAAATAGCTCAACTCGCTCATCAGCACATGCGCCTTGGGAAAATGCCGCAGCGCCACCGGCAGCGCGCCGACGTGGTCATGATGGCAGTGTGAAATCGCGATCGCGTCCACCTCGGCCTGCCCGGCCTTGCCGAACAGCGGCAGCCCGTCGCGGCCCTCGCGCTTCGGGTGCATGCCGGCGTCGAGCAAAATGCGGTGGCCGTCAATTTCGACCAGCCACGAGCTGGCGCCGATGTCCGTGTCGGGATTCAAATTCGTGATGTTCACCCAACCATTTCACCACAAAGACACGAAGGCGCGAAGGAAAAAGAATCTTAACCGCCAAGGCGCAAAGTTCGCCAAGGAAATGAATTGAGAAATTCGATTTTGAATATTCCGCTTTCTGCCGGGAAACTGGGGGTCTTTGCGTCTTGGCGGTTGATTCACTTTGCCGGATACCGCCAGACCCAATCGCCCCGCGAAATGTCCACCGCCGGCGTCTGGCCTTTGGTGAACGCCACCACGCCGCCGTCGTCCGTTTCATTCCAGCCGACGGAATAGAGGACGAATTGCCCATTCGCTTCGCGGCGATATTTCAGCGGCTGGCCGGTGATGATGTCGTGCGGAATTTTTTCCATGAACTGCGGCGCGAGCGCGTCGAGCGATCCAGGATATTCCCCGTGCGCCAGCCGGTAACGCTCCAGCGCAATCGCCACTCGCGCCAAATCCACGGCTTCCTGGGCAAAAGCAAACTTTCGCACGGATCCGGCCAAGGCCGGATAAATCATTCGCGCAATGAAATTCACGCGCGGACTTTTGGTAGCCAAATCTATTTCTGCATCGTTTGCGCGGCGCTCAGCTTCCGGTGAAACGATCCGATCTTGAACATCTGCCAACGGCAGCAGCACATGCTGATTCATTTGTGCCAGTGCCAAGTCATTCAAATAAAACCAGCCGCTCGGAACCAAATGCAACAGAGCATTCTGAACAGGCAGATTTTCGTTTGGTCCTTCCAGAATTCCCAAATTCCGTGTCTGGCGCACAATTTCAATTGTGGCGATGGCGCACGCTCGCTCGCCGCGCATGGAATGTTGGTAGTCGGCGAGATAACCCAGCTTTGCCAGTTCCACGTCCAGTTTGGCCAGTTGCACGTCAGACCATTGGTGTTCCGCCAGACCTTCATAAATCGGCTGCAAGTCGTATTCCAGCATGGCCAGCCGAACCAGTTGGGAAATCAAATAAGGTTCACCGCGGAGGGATTCGATCAGCCGCAGCATGAGTTTGATGTCATCCAGCGCCGCCTGGCTCTGGTTATCTTGAAGTTCAGCGATGGCGCGTAGTTGCAGGAGTTGCGTGACGCGTTTCAACATTGCCAAGTGCGGCAACAACGTGTCAAAGGGCCGGTCTGGGTTGGAATAAACCGGAAATTGCGCATAGGGGCGTTGGCTGGCCTGCCGCAATTCCTCCACCGCCGGATTGTATTTGCTCAACGCCAGCAAGACATCTTGCGCCGATGTTTGAGGTTGCGGTGAAACCGGAAACAAATTGGTTCTGGCCACCAGCGCGCGATAATAATCCTGCCACGGCTTCAACCGGGTTAACTTTGACTTTTGCCAACTGCCAAAACTATTGCTAGGCCAATTGTCATTCTTGGCTTGAAGTTGGAAATCTAACCGGTTAACCAAATTTGACAGCTCCTGATCGGTCAGCGTTCTTCCATACCACTGGTAGGTGACGTTCGAGCCGTATCCGGCTTCGATGGATTCAACGAAAATCGATGCCATCGCCAAATTTTGGTCATTCGGCACAGCAGGCGGCACGAGGCTGGCGTAATCAAAATGTTCGCCCTTGGCCGACCATTCTTTGCGGAATTTTTCCCAGTCGTGTTTGCCGCGCCAGTTTTCCTCGGCGTAAAACAGCGCGACCAGCGTGGCGAAGCACGCGAGGTCAAAAAGAAACCGTTTGAAATTGCGCCAGCAAAAAATCCGGCGGATGCAGGCAACCAACAAAACCCCAACCAGAGCCAGACCAATGGCGAAAAGCCATGGGAATGGCAGGTTGATGGAAGCAACCGCCAGCCCGAAGAGGAACATCACGGAAAACAAAATGAACCAGAGCAAAAGCCCGCGCCAGCCAGTCCACGATTTTTTCCAGATGCTTTTCGGTCTTTCGTTCATAATTTTCTAACCGCTAATTGACGCTAATCCATGCTGATTTGATTAGCGTCCATCAGCGCAGATTAGCGGTTCAAGTCACGTCATCAAAATCTCCCCGCACTCACTACGCGGTTTCGGCGAGAACAGTTTCTGCCGGTCGGCGTCCAGCGGCTCGCGAGCGCCGACGAGCTCGGCAAACAAAAGCTGCTGTTTTTTCAATTCCACCATCACCTCCGGCGACGGCGGTCCGGACTTTTCCGCCACTCGCGGCAACGTGTCCCGCATGGAAAAATTCACGGCGAAAATAAAAATCCAGATTGCTGCCAGACCCGCCCACGCTTTCGGATGAGGCCATAAATAAGTTGAGAGCTGAGAGTTGATGGTTGATAGCCAAGAGTGACGGGGGACGGATGAAAGGCGACGAGCAGGTTGCGCGGCGCGTGCCGCCGCCAGAATGTCCGCGCGCCATTCACCGGGAATTTGCCGCAGTCCTTGGCGTGACAATGTTTGTTCAAATGCGTCCGGTTTCATGAAAATGATTTAACCGCAGAGAACGCAGAGAGCACAAAGAACTGAAAGCAACCCGTTCCCGGCTTTGTGTCCTCTGCGTTCTCCGCGGTTAATTGGTTTTGTGTTTTCATTTTATTTCCTCGTAAAGTGGACGCAGCCGGCCACGCAATTTGTCTAAGCCGTAGCGATACCGGCTGGCGGCGGTGTTGGGCGGAATCTCCAGCGCGGCGGCAATTTCCTCGAACGTCAGGCCTGCCCACAGTTTCAGGTGAACCACAGCGCGCTGTTCCTCCGGCAGTTCGCCCAGCGCCGCCGCCAGTTCCTCGCGATAAATTTTTTCATCGGGATCGCTCGTTGGCGCGAAGGGTGAAATATTTTCGCCGGCGAAATTTTCCTTCGTCCGGTCGCGCGTGCCGCGCCGGCGCATCAGGTCAATCGCCGCGTTGTGCGCGAGCCGGATCAGAAAGGCGCGTTTCTCGCGGATGCCGGCGAGCAGCTTTGGCTCGCGCGCGAGCTTGACGAAAATTTCCTGAAGCAGATCGCGCGTGTCCGGTTCGTCGCGCGTGAAATTCAGCAGAAAGGCGTAAAGCGGCTGGGCGTGCTCGTCGTAGAGTCGTTCGATGTCGTTTCCGCCGGGCATTTTCATAATGACGCGCCCGCTGGACGGATTTGTCTAGCGAGAATTATTTAATTTTTAATTTTTAATTTTTAATTACGCTTCCTGTCGTCGAATCTGATTAAAGTCAAAACTCCCATGCCGCCGCCCAGAAAAACTTCCGCCCGCCAAAAAATCCTCGCGCAGTGGCGCGGCGTGGATCTCGCACCGCTGGAAAAAATGCGCGCCGCGCCCGCCCGCGCCGCAGATAAAGTTATTTCCAATGTCCTGGCGGATTTGAAAATGGATTCGCGCCGCGCTGATATTGAAATTGTAAAAGTCTGGAATGAGTCTATTGAACCCGCAGTTACAGCGCACGCGCAACCGGTAAATGTTTGCAAGGGAACTTTGTTTGTAACCGTGGACAGCGATGTCTGGAAATATGAAATCATCCGTTACCATCGCAAAGAAATTCTTAAGCGCATGCAATACAGTTTCGGTTTGGGAAAAATAAAAAAAATTCACTTTCGGGTTGGTTGAACCGGCTGTACAAAATGCGGTTTCCCAATTTGTAACATTATTTCGCTTGGGCTTTCGCGATTGACCTTTGTAATCTGGCGCGTCATGGAAACCGTCCGCCGCGCTGTGATTGATGTCGGCACCAACTCGATCAAGCTGTTGGTGGCGGATGTGCGCGGCCGCGACGTGCAGCCGGTGCATGAGGAAAGCCGGCAGACGCGCCTCGGCAAGGGTTTTTACGAATCGAACCGCCTGCAGCCGGAAGCCATCGCCCGCACCGTCGAGGCCGTGTGGGAATTCGCGGAAATCGCCCGTGAAAAAGCCGCCGACTCGATTCGCATCATCGCCACCAGCGCCGCGCGGGATGCCGTGAACCCAACCGACCTGACGACTGCCATCGAACGCGCCTGCGGCCTCAAGACGGAAATCATTTCCGGCGCGCGCGAAGCCGACTGGGTGTTTCAGGGCGTCGCGACCGACGCGGAACTTGCCGGGCGACCGTTGTTGCTGCTGGATGTCGGCGGAGGCAGCACGGAATTTATTTTTGGCCACGGCACACAAAAAAGTTTTGCCCACAGCTTCCCGCTCGGCACGGTGCGGCTGCTGGAAAAATTTCCGCACGGCGATCCGCCGAGGAAAAGTGAATTCAATGCCTGCCGCAACTGGCTGAAACATTTTCTGACTCACGAAGTCCGTCCGCAGCTCGAACCCGCCTTAAAAAAGGAAACCGGCGAAACCCGGTTCGTCGGCACCGGCGGCACGACCAGCATCCTCGCGCGCCTCGAGAAAAAACTGGACCGCTTCGACCGCGAAAAAATTGAGCGCACGGTCTTGAGCTTTGACCAGATCGTCGCTCACCGGAAAAATCTATGGAAACTGCCGCTGGTCGAGCGCAAAGAAATTCCCGGCCTGCCAAAGCAGCGCGCGGACGTGATCCTCACCGGTGTCCTAATTTACGAGATGGTGATGGAAGAGTTCGGTTCCAAGGAACTCCGCGTGAGCACGCGTGGCCTGCGCTTCGCGGCGGTGATGGACTGACAAAGCCAATGAAGAATGAAGAAGGCGGAATGAAGAAAATGTTTTGCCGCGCCTGAACGGGACGGGTCGCATTCTTCATTCTTCATTCTTCATTCTTCATTCTTCATTCTATATTGTTCCGCCATGCGCGTTTTAATTGTCGGCTGTGGTTACGTCGGCGTGCCGCTCGGTGCGGAACTCGTCCGGCTCGGCCACGAGGTTTTTGGCCTGCGGAGAAATGCGGCGGCGGTAGCTGAATTGCAGGCCGCCGGCATCCAGCCACTCATCGGCGACGTGTCCCGGCCTGAATCGTTGGTAAAATTGCCGCATGATTTTGACTGGATCGTGAACTGCGTTGCCGCCGGCGGCGCTGCGGAAAACTACCGGAAAATTTATCTGCAAGGCACGCATCACCTGATCGAGTGGCTCACGCCGAATCCTCCCAAGAAGTTTGTCTATACCAGCAGCACGAGTGTTTACGGCCAAAACAACGGTTCACCGGTCAAGGAATCCAGCCCGACCGAGCCGCTCGCGGAAACTTCCAAAATTCTCGTCGAGACGGAAAAGGTTTTGCTAGCGTCCGTGGCGGAACGCAAATTACCCGCCGTGATTCTGCGCGTCGCCGGCATTTACGGGCCGGATCGCGGTCATTGGTTCAAACAATTTCTAAAAGACGCGGCGCACATCGAAGGCGACGGTTCGCGCTGCCTGAACATGATTCACCGTGACGATCTGGTCGGCTGCATCGTCGCCGCACTGAAAAACGGCCGGGCCGGCGAGATTTACAACGCCGTGGACGACGAGCCGGTGAGCCAGCTGCATTTTTTCCAGTGGCTGGCGCAGGCGGTGGACAAGCCGCTCCCGCCGTCCGTGCCGGAAAATGCCGACGACCAGAGCAAGCGCGGAATGACGAACAAGCGCGTCTCCAATCGCAAACTGAAAATGGAGCTCGGCTACCGGTTCAAGCATCCCACCTTCCGGCAGGGTTACAGCGCGGAACTGCTGCGGCTCGATCGGGCGGCGAAGTGATTTTGATTTTGTGAACAATTTCGTTTCGACCTGATGAAATTTCCCGCGTAACGTGTCCGCCGCAATGTCCGCCGAAGCCCAACTCACGCCCATGATGGCGCAGTATCGCCGCATCAAAGGCGAATTGCCGAAAGACGCCCTGCTGCTCTTCCGCCTCGGCGATTTTTACGAGATGTTTTTCGAGGACGCGCAGAGCGGCGCGCAGCTCCTCAACCTCTCGCTCACCGCGCGCAACGGTGTGCCGATGTGCGGCCTACCGCATCACGCCGCCAACGGCTACATCGCCCGTATCCTCAAGGCCGGCCGCAAAGTGGCCATCTGTGATCAAACCGAGGAAGCGCGTCCGGGAAAACTGGTCCAACGCGAGGTCACCCAAATCCTTTCGCCCGGCACGCATTTCGACGAGCGGATGCTCGTCGCCGAACGGAATAATTTTCTGGCGTCCGTTTATCCGAGCGGAAAAATCTTCGGCCTCGCGCTCGTGGATTTGACGACGGGCGATTTTCTGACGACTGAATTGGAAAATGAATCCGCGCTGCTCGCCGAACTGGAACGGCTGCGTCCGGCGGAAATCATTTTTCCCACCGAAGCAGTGTCGTTGCGCGATTTGCTGCGCGGCGTAGCTGCGACGCCTCGTCGCAGCAATGTGAACGCGACGCCCTCGTCGCGTGCTGTCACTGGCGGCGGGGTGCTGCTACCGCCTTCCGGCGACGAGGCGTCGCAGCCACGCTCCAACTTCGGCTGGATATTGAGCGGCTACGACGACTGGACGTTCGCGCCGGAAACCGCGTTTTACACGGTCAAGGAACAGTTCAAGGTCGCATCACTCGACGGCTTTGGGCTGAAGGACAAAACCGCCGCCATCGGCGCGGCGGGCGGCGCGCTGCATTATCTCATGCAGAATTTGCGGCGCGACGTGAAACACCTCACGCGCATTTCGTTTTATCAGCGCAGCGATTTTCTTACGCTGGATTACACCACGTTGCGGCATCTGGAAATTCTCGAACCGCAGCATCACGACGCCCCGCGCAATGCCAGTCTTTACGGCGCGTTGAACAAAACCGTCACGCCGATGGGCGCGCGGCTATTGCGCAACTGGCTTTCGCAACCGCTCGCCAAAATGGAACCGATCTGCCGCCGACAAGACGCGGTTCTAACGTTCATTGAAAATACTTTTGGACTCGACAGCTTTCGCCAGCAGCTTGCCAAGGTCCGCGATTTGGAACGCACGCTGGGCCGTTTGAGTTCTGGCAGCGGTAACGCGCGAGACTTGGTTGCGCTTCGGCTGGCGCTGGAGCAGATTCCGGCGCTGAAACAGATTCTTTCGTCGATAGGGCCGAGCTGCCGCTCGGCTTTGCTTAAGGAAGACACGGAAGCCGCGCAGCAGCCCGGCCCTACCTTGATTTCAGAACTGAATTCACAAATTTCCGAGTCGCCCGATCTCGTCGAGTTGATTTCCCGCGCCATCGTGGATGAACCGCCGCTGCCGATCAAGGAAGGCGGCATGATCCGCGATGGCTTTGACGCGGCGCTGGACGAACTGCGCACTGCGCAGCGCGGTGGCAAGGACTGGATCGCCAAACTACAGGCTGATGAGATTACGGCCACCGGAATTTCGTCGCTCAAAGTCCGGTTCAATTCCGTTTTCGGATATTACATCGAAGTCACCAAGTCCAATCTCGACAAGGTGCCGGCGCATTATCACCGCAAGCAGACTGTCGCGAACGGCGAGCGTTTCATCACGCCGGAGTTAAAGGCGATGGAGGGCAAAATTCTCGGCGCGGAGGAGCGTAGCGTGAAGCTGGAATACGAAATTTTCCAGCGCGTGCGTGAGGAAGTGCTGGGCCAGTTGCCGAAAATCCAACAAAGTGCTTCCGCACTGGCACAATTGGATGTCCTCGCGTCATTTGCTGAAACGGCACGGCTGCATAATTATTGCCGTCCACAAGTCGCCGACGAAGGCGTGCTGCAAATCCACGACGGCCGGCATCCGGTTTTGGAACAACAGCTCGTCGAGGAGCGCTTCGTGCCGAATGACACCGGACTAAGCAGTGGCACAGGCATCTTGCCTGTGAGTTCATCAGCAGAAACACACAGGCAAGATGCCTGTGCCACTACACCGCAAATAGCACTGATTACGGGGCCAAACA
>Ga0302320_10008600_pt1 | contig 22142 bp, 21 predicted proteins | sample Bog_T0_3_FD_202130 | JGI IMG/M metagenome (GOLD analysis project Ga0302320, IMG submission 202130) | Peat permafrost microbial communities from Stordalen Mire near Abisko, Sweden - Bog_T0_3 | ecosystem: Environmental > Terrestrial > Soil > Wetlands > Peat | place: Sweden: Abisko, Stordalen Mire...
CGAAAAACGAGGCAGGTAGCACGGCGTAAAGCCGGAAAAATCGAGGACACAGCGCACGAAATCGCCGACTTGGTCAGATTTTTTCTTGTGTGCGAGAAAATGATGGGTTGATCAGAGGTTCCTTAGGTTTATGCTGCACCGCTGAAGTCAGCACCATGCCCATCAGAAAGTCGATGAGCGCCACATAAGGGCATCGTTAAGCGGACTGCTCTCGAAGATCCCGTCGATCACACACTGCTTCGCGATCGCCACCGCTGGAAAGTGGAGCGGCTCTTTGTCTCGATGCAGAACTACCGCATATTGGATACACGGTAGGAATACTACATTGAGAACTTCCTCGGCTTCATCCTATTGGCCTTCATTATGATGCTGTTTGATCAGTAATGAGATGGCCTCAAGGCTCTTTGCTGGGCATGAAATCTTTGGTGCGATTGTTGTATTATTGCTGTAAGATTTAGCTGAGTACTGCAAGTGTGGGTATGCGCCATGGTCGAAGCTCGGAGTTCCGAACCACTTCTGTCTTCTGTATCAGATTGGATTGACCGTCGATCAGACCTGCAGATCACGGCGGCATTCTATTGCTGTGCATTCGCAGTCTATTTGTTTATAGCTATTCTTCATGGAATGAGTACACCACTAGCAAGCGATGAACCTGAATTCTATGACCCCGCGATAAGGCTCATCCAAGGTCAGGGATACAGCCAGCTTTGGCCCGACGGAATTCTCCGGCCGTCTGCCTATCGGATGCCCGGAACCTCAGCATTCATTGCGATGGGATTACTTTGTTTTGGTAAACACGTGGAGAGTGCAAGGTTGACGGCAGTCATCATTGGCAGTCTTGCGGCGCCGTTGATGTATCTTTTTGCGAGACGAGTGGCATCGCGCGGTGAATCACTGGCCGCCGGGATTGTATGTCTACTCTATCCTACGTGGGCTTTTCTTTCAGGGAAAGTGTTGTCAGAACCGTACTTTATTCCACTCTTACTCCTATCATTGTTTCTAACTGGGCGCGCAGTTAACTTGCCTGGCTCGTGGAACTTTCTCGCAGCAGGTATGGCTTGGGGAGTCACGGCGCTTATTCGGCCTCATGGCGCAGCGATGGCACTGCTCGTTACAATGTATCTGTTTTCGCGCACTGGGTGGCGGCGTGCCTTGCTTTTTCTGTTTGGCTTCACGCTGTTGCTCGCGCCATGGGTTGTCCGCAACCAGGTAATCTTTGGCTCTCCTTTTCTGGCAACCGAAGGCGGAGAGACATTTCTCGGTTCGAACAATCCATATGTTGTTCGCGATTCTGCATTGCACGGTATGTGGATCGCGCCTAGATCGGTCCCAGAATACTGGGCCGCAATCGAATTTAATTACAATGATGCAGAGCGTAGCAAGATTCAAAACCAAATTGCATGGGATTACCTCAAACACAATCCTCGGGTTATCCCGCTACTAGCTATTTACAAAGTGGAGCGTTGGCTAACTCCCATCACCATATCCGGCGGAGCGGTCAGACTGATGGTGCTCGCTTCCTATGGAATGCTCTTGTTGTTTCTGTTGATTGGCTGCTTCCAGAGAATTTACCATCGATCCGTAGAGCTTGATCTGGTGGTGATGTGGTCTCTTCTGATGACAGCGTTGACTATCGTTTACTGGGGGAACCTAACGCGAGGAAGATTGCCGGTGGAGTTAGTGTGGATCCCGTGGGGTGCAATAGTTGCCTCCCATACTTTTAGGCGGTTTTCTGCCAGCCTTAAAGTTCTGCACAGTGAATGATATGTTATCTGGTCTCAAGGTCCAAGTGCAACAAAGGCGAATTGGGGCAGATCAAGAGGTCGTGCTCTCTGCTTGACGAACATTTCTGGATGGAATAGCGATAAGGGCCATGGAAATGGTGGAAAGACAGAGAGTGATTCCTACTTTTCCACAGCCCTACTATGACTGCTGTTGATGCTTTGGTTCATGAATTACCCTTCGACATATGTGGCACTTGGAATTTTACCGCGGCTATTTTATGAGATGACCGCTATCCAATAACTCCTGCCGCTGAGGAGGTTCTGAGCGGGAGCTTGGTGAGATCGAGAATGGCCAGGCCACTGGCTGTTATTTGAGCCAATGCCGCGACCGTAGGCTTTTGTGCGATTACCAGCGCATCGGAGGACGAAATTAACTCATCGAGCGAGCGCGTCAGGAGTCTGCCGATGTGAGGCAACGCGGAAACCACGAAGCTGAGATTACTGCCATAAATCTCGTCGAGCTGAATGTGCGGATCGTGAATGCGAACCGCTCTGCCCTTGCCGATCAAATGTTCTATAAGAGTAATCACCGGGCTTTCGCGAAGATCATCGGTATCTTCCTTGAAGGCAAGGCCAAAAATGCCGATCCTCGATCCCGATAGTTCTAGCACCTCGCAAATGCTGCGCTTAAGATGTTCATCGTTGGAGGGCAGAACGGACGCCAACAGCGGTAGCTTCAAATCTAGCCGAGAAGCGCGAAAGTTAAGGGCGCGCAGGTCTTTGGGCAGGCACGATCCGCCAAACGCGAAGCCGGGCTTGAGATATGCCGGCGATATATTCAGTTTTGTGTCACGGCACATGGTCGCCATTACCTGATCGGGGTTGACGCTTAGGCTGGAGGCAAGCGAGCCAATCTCGTTTGCAAAGCCTATCTTCAGCGCGTGAAATGCATTGCAGGCGTACTTGATCATCTCTGCAGTGCGCAACGAGACGATGGATACCTCGCCTGGAAGGCTGGAGTATAAGGCGGCCACCGTCTGTGCGGCCTCGTCAGTGCTGCCGCCGACCACCAGGAGAGAAGGCTCTATGAAATCCTTCACGGCTGTTCCTTCCCTCAGAAACTCAGGATTAGAGACGATGTCAACATCCTCTCTGTGGGCGAAGACGCTCTCAAGAAGGTTCTCGCATGTCCCCGGAAACACGGTACTGCGCACTACAATGATCAGGCGCTTTGTTCTGCGCCGGAGCAGGGCCGAGATCTCCTCGCATACCCGTCGCAAATGGCTGAGGTCGATGTTCCCATTCGGCTGCGAGGGAGTGCCGACGCAAAGCATCACAACATCCGCCGCAGCAAGAGCCTTTTCATCCAGCGCTCCAGCCTGCAGCCGTCCCGCGGCAACATTTTTTTGGATAAGGCTGACAAGCCCGGCTTCATAAAACGGCGATTGCGCCTTCCTGATCGCCTCCACTTTATTGATATCGCGGTCAACCCCGAGAACACTGTGCCCAATTTCAGCCAGACAGGCGGCGCTCACGCAGCCAACATATCCCAGGCCCATCACTATAACGTTTTGAGTTGAATTCATGCTCTTCAATACCACCTCACACACGGGGAGTTTATCATGGAATTGCGGACAGCCATAGAGCAACCACTCAGTCCATCGTTTCAGGCGAGGAGATATCCCGCAATAATGAAGATTCTTTGGATTTGCCCATTCTTCTTGCACCCCACGGATCGGGGCGCCCAGATTCGCACTCTCGGCACGTTGAAGGAACTGCACAAACGCCATGAGATCCATTTCGCCGCGCTCAATGATCCTCATAACTCCGAGGGCCCGCAGCGAAGCTCCGAATACTCGAGCCGCCATATTTCCGTGGAGCACACGGCGCCCGGCAGAGGATCTATTGGTATTGTTCCCCAACTTTTGAGCAGCGTCGTGAATGCAACGCCGATGGCAGTGTCCCGCTATTCATCGAGTAAGCTCAAGCACAAGATCGATGCCTTGATCGCCGCGGAGCATTACGATTCCATCGTTTGTGACTTTCTCTTTTCAGTTCCGAATCTTAGAAACCTGGAGCAGGGTATGCTTTTTCAGCATAATGTCGAGACAACGATCTGGCAAAGGCACACCCAGCATAGCAGTTCTCTCCTGAAGAAAGCCTTCTATCAAATGCAGGCCAGGAAGATGGAGGCATACGAGAAGAACGCTTGCAGGAGAGCTAAGCATGTGATTGCGGTTTCGGAAATCGATGCTTTGAGAATAAAAGAATTGTTTGGAGTTGAGGCAGTCACGAGTGTCCTTACTGGGGTCGATGTGGAATACTTCGCTCCTTGCGGCGACGCTCCTCAATTGTCGGATATCGTCTTCTGTGGATCGATGGACTGGCTCCCCAATGTGGACGCAACCCTGTATTTTCTCTCGGAGGTTCTACCCTTGATCCGCGATCGGCTTCCCGGCACGACCTTCACTATCGCGGGGCGCTCGCCTGATGCCAAAATACTCAAAGCGGTGAAGGGGCTCAAGGGTGTAATTGTCACCGGCAAGGTCAAGGATATGCGGCCCTACCTCTGGGGGTCGAAGATTTCGGTAGTGCCCATTCGAATCGGCGGAGGAACCCGATTGAAGATTTATGAATGCATGGCGGCGGGAATTCCTGTCGTCTCTACGATAGTGGGCGCGGAGGGCCTGCAATATAAGGACGGCGAGGACATTGTCCTGGCCAGCAATCCTGGCGAGATTGCTGATGCCTGCGTTCGCTTGCTCTCCGACGACGAGGCCCGGCGCACATTCTCGCACAACGCTCTCAAGCGAGCGCAAAGAGAGTTCTCATGGGAGGCGGTCAGCCGCGAATTCGAGGCCATCCTTGAGAAAAACCGGATTTCATCAAACTCGATTATGCCCCAGGTTGAACCATGAAGATTGCCGTCGTCACGCAGTATTTCCCCAGTTCTGCGGAACCCTGGCAGGGGCGGTCGGCCTATCAGACGCTGCGTGTGCTTGCCCGCGAAACTGATCTGCGCGTCTTCTATCCCAACGCGAGTTATCCTTCTTTACTCAAGCCGCGCAGCCGGAACTATGGAAATCTTGACCCCTCCTACAGTCCGCCCGATGTGAAGGCGAGCTACTTCGACTATCCCGCGCTGCCACTGCTCTCTCGTCCATTCAATGGATGGATGGTTGCCCGCACTCTGCTGCCGCATGTGCGCCGATTTGCGCCCGATCTGATCTTCAGTTGTTTTCTTTATCCGGAGGGATATGCCGCGCTCAGAATCGGCAAGGCCCTCGCGGTTCCTGTGGTTGCCATGAGCATTGGCTCCGACATCAACAGAATCGGCGATCCGATATCGTATCTGCACACACGCACCGTTCTGCGCGAGGTCGATTTTCTGGCCACGGTCAGCGGCGATCTGCGCTTGAAGGGTATAGCCATGGGCGCACCGGAGGAAAAAATCCGTGCCGTCGTCAACGGCTGCGACCTCGCCGTCTTCCATGTCAGAGACCGTCTTGAGGCAAGGCGAAAGCTCGGCATCGACCCAGATTCGCAGGTTGTCCTCTATATAGGGCGCATGGACGTGAAGAAAGGCCTTCGCGAACTGGTCGAAGCAGCGGCTACGCTGCATCAGGAGCGAGCAAACCTGCATGTGTATATGATCGGCGAGGGACCGGACAGGCCTCTCATCCTGAGCGACCTTCAGGCCAACAACGCAGCCGGCTACATCCACGCGCTGCCGGGGTGCGCCTTCGATGAGGTCTCTGTCTGGATGGCGGCGACCGATCTGGTCACCTTGCCGAGTTATATGGAAGGCTGCCCCAACGTGGTGCTTGAGGCGCTGGCCTGTGGCAGGCCTGTCGTTGCCTCTAATGTCGGCGGCATCCCCGAGATTCTGAGTGATGAATGCGGACAGCTCGTGCCCCCTCGCGACTCCGGCGCGCTGGCTCAGGCCCTCGCATCCGTCCTCGACAGAACCTGGGATGCCAAGGCTATCTCCGCGCACGGAAGCCGAAGCTGGGAGACGGTCGCGGCAGAGCTGCTCGGGATCTTTGAATCGCTTGTGCGTACCCGCGCGAAAGGCAGCGTATGAGAACTCTGCGCAACGCCGGCCGAGCTCTCAACCGCCTGCTCGCGGTCATCGGACTTATCACCGTGCTGGTGATCTCCACACCCATCGTCTCGTGGTGGGCACGGGCCTACTCCGGCCCCATAGTACAGCCCAAAGGCGACGTTCTTATCCTGCTCAGCGCCGCCGCCGACGACAAGTATGGCGGCATCTCCTACTCGTCTTACTGGCGCGCGCGCCAGGCGCTTTTTACCTGGCAAACAGGTGGCTTCAAGAAGATCGTGATCTGCGGGAGCGGCGGACCCGGCATTTTCAACTTTCTGATCGCCGACGGCATTCCCCGCGAAGTCTTGGTCACGGAGCGGAGATCCGCCAGCACCCGCGAAAACGCCATCGAGACAGCGCGCCTGGTCCAAACCCTGCCCGGCAAGAAGGTTCTTCTCACCAGCGATTTTCATATGTATCGAGCGCTGCGCGTCTTCCGCAAGCTGGGTATCGAAGCCGCACCCATGGCGGTACCAGATGTGCTTCACTCCACCGAGCAATGGAACGGGCGCTTTTCCGCCTTCGAAACCATGCTCATCGAATCCGCCAAAATTGCCTATTATGCCGCCCGCGGCTGGATATAGTTCATTCGCTTCAATGAGACGCTTAATCGACCCGTTCGACCAGCAGAACCTGCTCGTCGTTGTCGATTTCCTGGAACTTGACCTCGATGATCTCACGGCGGCTGGTGGGAACGTGCTTGCCGACATAAGTGGCCTCGATGGGCAACTCGCGATGGCCGCGGTCGATGAGCACGGCCAGTTGCACGCGGCGCGGCCGTCCGTGATCGAACAGAGCATCAAGTGCGGCCCTGGCCGTCCGGCCGGTGTAAAGCACGTCGTCGCACAAAACTACGTCGCGACCCTCGATGTCGATGCCGATGGCACCCGGCGTGACCACTGGGCGAATATCCGCAGTCGTCAAGTCGTCACGGTAGAACTGAATATCGAGCACCCCTGTGTCGATCGGACGCTTCTCAATGCCGGAGATCAGCTTTCCCAGCCTCTCAGCCAGCGGTATGCCGCGGCGTTTGATGCCGACCAGGGCCAGGTCCTTGCTGCCATTGCTCTTTTCCACGATCTCGTGGGCCAGGCGCACCAGTGTGCGCTCGACCTCCGAGGCAGACATCAGCCTGCCCTTGATGCGCAGGGAAACTTTGCTTTTAGCTTCACTCATGAGTATTCTCTCTACCTGACTGTAACAGCCAGCCTTTCGCAGCCAGCTTCTCGAAGGATGATACGAGGGTTTCGTGCCTGCCAGCAAGTTGTGGACAAACAAACCAAGGCAAACTCATCTTATTATCGCAGCAAATGCATCAGGCAAGCATTGTCACACCCTGCATTTGCAAGGGCCGAATTGATCCATTTTCAGAGCCTGAATCCTACGAATTTCCGGCCATTTTGACGGCATTTTCGGCCATTTTTAGGTCGTAATACGCCTTTTTCGGGCATAATCCGCTCTTTTCCGGAAGGCTGTTTTTCGCGATGCGGTATTTTGTGTGCGTTTTCGCGCACATCGAAGATTTTCCTGAAAGTGCGTCTTGCCCAGCAACGACTAGGGGATTCTTCCCTTTGAGGGCATCGATTTCTTCTCCTAAGTCGCATTCATCGGCACGGTTTCAAAATATTTATAGGGGTAGGGGGGTGGGGGGAGTGCCTTTCTGGTAATAATATTGGAGGCGTTTTAGTTGGCATTTGAGTACATACAGCCTTCCCTTTCCGGTTGAGCATTTTCTCCATCCAAGATGATAGTGCGCCAGGGGAAGGTATTTTTGTGCAATTTATGAAGAAACAATAACGCGGCAATGGCGTGGCACCCAAAGTTATTTTGAACACGAGCAGCAAGTTAGTGGAGGTTTCATTCCCTATTGGCTGGCGAAGCCGGCGGCCGACTCAAAGGAAGAAGAGGCGTTTGCCCTGCAAATTAAACGGAATCATAAAGGTAAAAACAGGCCGGAGATGGGGCAATTTTGGAACCGGGATAACCCTAACCTGCAAGCCTAAACCTCCGGCTTGGAAACGCGAGCCAGCAAGCGCGCCCCCAGAGCACCTCCCGCGGCGGCAAATATAAGCAAAAAAAGCACATTGGTGGCAAATTGAAATACTTGCATCCCAGCGTGACCCTCAGGCGAGAGCATCCAAGCCTGGAACTGAGCGCGAATCGCTTGCGCCTGGGCCGCGTCAGAAGGAGTCATGCCGCTTGTCAGTTGTTCAGCCATTTGCTGGCCCATCACGACGCGGGTTTTCCACTCTGCATCCATCTGGCTGGACTGATGAAGAAAAAATCGCTGTACAAAAAGAGCGCCACCGCTGATGGCAAATGCCAACCAGCCGGTCAGCAGGCCGGTGACCAGACCAATGCGGGCGCCGGCTCCCAGGGTGATCCATGCCGGCCGCTGGCTGCGCCTATAGAGCGTAACGGCCCAGGCTGCCGCAATCGCCATCCACAAGAGCCCGAGAACACCGAGAGGCGACACGCCACTCGTCAGAAGTCCTGCGGGAACCGCCAGCAGCAGAGCAGCCCGCAGCGCCGGTTTCCAATCAACGCTGCCCGCATCCCGCCCCGTCCCGTCCCAGTGCTCCGACGGGGTCTGCCCAATGGGGGCGTCTGCCGGGTACACCAGTTGCGGAAGGCCGCAGGCGGGGCAGTAGCAATTGTCGGCCAGAACGGCCTGGTGGCAGCGGTTGCAGGTGACTTCCATACATCTATGAGCCTATCGTATTCAGCCTATGCACGCGCAGCGCAATCAAGACCTGCTGCTGTATCGAGTACAACTTGTCTCAGATGATGGACAGAACGGCTATGAGGCGCTGCTGGAAGCGACGGGGTTGATCTTAGCAGCCACGATGGCCTCGGCGGCAACCAGTACCCCCTCCAGCGTCAGATGGGTCGAATCCAGCAGAACAGCGTCCGGGGCAGCTTTAAGAGGGGAATTGGCGCGGTTGCGGTCCCTCTGGTCACGCTCCCTCAGGTCACGGATGACCTCTTCGGGCTGCTGGGCCGGCGTGGAACCCAGCTGGTCATAGCGGCGCATCCCCCGCACCTCGGGGGCGGCATCCAGAAAGATCTTGACATCGGCGTGGGGAAAGACCACGGTGCCGATGTCGCGGCCTTCCATGACCACCCCGCCCTGGGCGCCCATCTGCTGCTGCAAGGAGACCATCCAGGCGCGAATGGCGGGCCATATGCTGACCCTTGATGCGGCTTCGGTAACAGCTTGACTGCGAATCTGGCCGGTTACATCCTCGCCGTCGAGCAGAACGCGATTCTCCTCCTCGCCGGGTTCAAGGCGGATCAGGGTTTCAACGGCAAGACCTTCCAGGCCCTTGCTCTTCTCCAGAGAGATTCCTGCCCGGAGGGCCTTGAGGGCAAAGGCGCGGTACATGGCCCCAGTCTCCAAGTTCAGCAGACCGAAACGCCTCGCCAGATAGCGTGCGATGGTGCTCTTTCCAGCTCCCGCCGGGCCGTCAATGGCGACGATGACTTTATGGCCCGGCTGAAGAGAGCTTGTCGATGGGTCAATTATCTGCGGGGCGCTCATCCGCGCTTCTTTGTTCCATGCTTGGGCCGAGCCCCCATACCAAACCGCTTGCCGCTGCCAGACTTTGCGCTGGCGGTAAGGGCGGACTTCCGGCTGGTGACTCTGCGAGCAGGCCGTGCTGCGGACCGGGAGTCTGTACGGGAAGTTGCACCGGACTTGCTGGAGGTCTTGGCGCCGTTGGAACCGTTGGAATGGACTTTGCGCTGGTTGCCGTTGCGCGGTGTCCAGGTGGACGCGGCAGACTTATCGGAACGCGCGCCGGAAGAGGATGGGCGAGCTGCATGCCCCCCTGCTCCGTTTCCGTTGGAGCCATTCCCGCTGGCCGAACCTGCGCCTGCGCGCCGTACCGGACGGCTGCTGGAGGATGACTGCGCCGGCTTGCGATCCCGGGTGTGAGTGGCCGGCCGACTGAAGTGGGGCCGCGCCGTGGCGGATTTTCCGCTCGGTGCCGGTTTGCGCATGGCCTGGGTACGGGGCGCATGGAGCTCGGCAGGTTTGTGCGGTGCTACCGGAGCTGGCGCGGCGACAGGAAATATCTGCTTTGCAACGTCAGGCTCCGCCAACTCCTCGTCATGAGAACGGAGAAAGTATGCCGAGGCTGGGATGGAGGCGCTGGCGTAGATCGTGGGAGGGGTGGCGAATTCCGGCAGTGTGCCGGCGACATAGAAGTGAGGCGCATGTCCCAGCGAGATGGTATGTACCTGGCGTGTGGCCACCAATCCGCGCAGCACTTCACGCACCTTGCTGCGGGCGGTGAGCGGGGCCAGGAATAGCTCGACATCTTCCATGCTGGCGGCGATTACCGCCTGCAGGTAGATGGAAGCCAGAACCGAGATGGCCGTCACCTGGGAGGTGGAGGCGCCTTCCGCAATGGCTTTCTGGAAACGCTGGCGGAGCAACTGCCATAGGGCAGACTGGCCGGGGGCAGATACGACCGGAATAATGCGGAGCTGCTGCCAAAGCTCGGTGATGGCGCGCAGAACGGCAGCTTCAGTCACTTCCCTGCCCAATGCACGGGTGAGTTTGCTCAGGGTTGTGTCACCGCCCGCCTCCAGTAGCTTGTAAGCCTGAATAGCCAATTGCGAAACCTGGCGCGAACCTGTCAGTTGCGGGGTGCGGCGCCAGTCGCGGTCGCCACGCAGGGCATAAACGTAAGGCAGAACCCAGCTTGCCACTACAAAGTCAGGCGCCTCGCCGGGCAAGCCCAGCAGGTTCAGCCGCACAGCTACGCCGTCAGTTTCAAGGCGCACCAGCAACTCTTCGGCTAGAGCAATATCCTTGCGGTCAGGGGTGGGGTCGTTTCTGCCGGCTACAGCCTCAACAAACGACGGCGCGATGGAGGAGGAAAACTGCCGCTTTGGCAGGAAGAGACACAACCCCGTCTCCTCAATCCACGTCCGGGCCTCTTCCAGGGAGAGGGTCCCAGGTCCGTTCAGGCGCATCCTTTCGGCGCGCGATGCTTCCAATTGTTCCGATGTCAAAGAAAAACCTCGCTTCCAGGCTGGCGTAAGCGCCGGACAGCCCCGTCCCCTAAGGGGAGGGCTGCCACCTGCCATCTATTTCAAATCCGATGGAAGGCCCGCTGGATCTCCTTCCAAGAATACATCAAAGCGATTGGACGTCCATGCGGGCAACTGGTTGGGTGGCTCGTTTTCGCTAATTCCAAGAGTAACCATTCCATACGAGCCGGGTCAAGAGAGGTATTGACTTTGATGGCAGAGTGACAGGCGATGGAGGCGGCAATCCGCGTGCGTAGAGCTGTAAGATCATGATTTTGCTTGGGTTCATCAGAATCCGCGCTGGATTGTTCGATCACCTCGGACAATATCCGCTCCAGAGCCGCTCCCTCCAATCCAACCGGGGCAGCCTTAACCGCAAGTGTGTGAGGACCAAAGGGTTCTACCTCGAAACCATTGCGTTCCAGTTCCTCGGCAATGCCCGCGAAGACTACCATTTGGGATGCCTTTAGTTCTACTAATAGGGGCATTAGTAACCTTTGACGCATTACCTTCTCTACCTGGCGTTCCCTTAAAATTTTTTCAAAAAGAATTCTTTCGTGTGCCACATGCTGGTCGATTATCCACAAACCGTCTTCGCCGGTGGCCAAAATGAACGATTCGCGCAACTGTCCCAGCGGGCGGAGAGAGCCGATCTGGTTGAGGTTGGCGGCGGCCTGCTCGGCCTCGACCAGGGCCGTTTCAGTCGCGGGATTGGTGCCGGGGGCGTCGCCGGGGGCCGGAGAGCAGTCGCCGGCGGGTGGCAGACTCGCTGGTGTGAAGAGAGCGGCTGCGGCCTCGCCCCAGGCTTGCCGGTCATTTCCGTTCCAGCCGCCGGGATGGAAGCTCTGGGTGGCAAAGGGCAGCTTGCCAGGAATGGGTGTGGGAAGGCGTGGCGTCAGCTCAAAGGCCTCTGCGTCAGCCTTGGCGGTCTGGAATGCGGCAGGATCGGAGTCTGGCGGCAGCGAAAGGGGCTCGCTGTCCGGCGAGCCGGGCAAGAATGACGCAGCCGGCGGCATCAGCGAAGGGCTGGCTGCGGGCGCGGAGTCCAACGCGGCCAGAAAACCGGCGGCGGGCCTGGCCTTCACGAGTGCGGTGCGAAGGCTGTCGCGGACAAAGTCGTGGATCAAACTCTGCTGGCGAAAGCGGACCTCGGTCTTGGCCGGATGGACGTTCACATCAACCTCTTCGGGAGGCATCTCCAGAAAGAGCAGCACCACTGGAAAGCTGGTGGGAGGAATCACGTTGCGATAGGCCTCGGTGATGGCATGCATCAGCAGCCGGTCGCGGATAAGCCTTTTGTTGACAAAAATATAGATAGAATTACGGTTGAGTTTTTGCAACTCGGGCTTGGAGTAGAAACCGGTCAACCGCAGCGCGCCGGGGACGCGCGCGGGATCGTCGGGATTCTTCTTCCAGGGAGGCGGCTCGGGCAGGCCGGCGCGCTCCAGAGGGAGTTCCGCGGCGACGGGAAGCAATTGGGCCAGCGTGTCCTTGCCAAAAATCTGATAAATGCGCTCAGCCGTGCGCTGGACCGGCGGCGCGGAGACGATGGTGTGCGTTGCCGAGAGCAATTCGAAATGCTTTTCCGGATGAGCCAGAGCATAGTGGGTGACCAGCGCCGTCACATGGGCCAGTTCGGTCGACTCGGCGCGAAGAAATTTGCGTCGAGCCGGAGTGTTGAAGAAGAGGTCGGCGACAGTGAACGTTGTGCCGCGTGGCAGAGCCGCGTCGTCCACATGGAGAATTTTGCCGCCAGCAATCTCGATGTGCGTCCCTCCTGCCTCCTCTCCTGTTGCCGTCTCCAGTGTGACGCGGGCTACCGAAGCGATGGAGGGCAGCGCCTCGCCACGAAAGCCGAGGGTAGCGATGGAGAGCAGGTCGTCGACCGTGCGGAGCTTGGAGGTAGCGTGGCGCTCAAAGGACAGCAGGGCATCGTCGCGGCTCATGCCACACCCGTCGTCGGTGGTGCGGATGAGCCTTCGACCACCCGCCTCCACCTCTACGCGGATGCGGGTTGCCCCGGCGTCCAAGGCGTTTTCCAGAAGCTCCTTTACGACCGAGGCAGGCCGGTCCACCACCTCGCCGGCGGCAATCTGATTGGCAACCTGGTCGGGAAGAACGCGGATACGGCCCATAGTTCCTTAGGGTAACGCAGGGAGGGGTTGAGAGCGCCGGTTGAATGCGGGGTTTCTTCATTCCAAAGACAAAAATACTACGGCGGACAGGAGAATGAAAGGCGAATAAGAAGAGGCGCGGCAGACAAGATACACGGAAGTAAAAAAAGATTGTCGTACGTCAACTATTATGCTTAGATTTCGTTTACGTTAGAGTGGAATACACTACCGGATGGCCTGTTTCCTCCCCTTAGGCAGCCTCCGACGCACTTTCCATTTGAATTCAGGAGGAACCATGCAGTCATCACGACCTAAAAGCAAAAAAGGCGCTCTGGCCTTTGCCGCCAGCCTGCTCGCCCTTGGTATGGTCATTGCCGGCTGCACAAGTTCAGTCACAAGCACAAGCAGCACCAGCAACATCATCCCGAATGCCAACACATCTACGACGCCTGTCAGGATTACGGATGCGGCGAGCGATCAGATTCTCGCTGCCAGCCTGACCCTCAACTCGATGATCCTCACCGACACCGCGGGCAAGGTGACCACCAACCTGCTTCCCGCCTCCGGGATTCTCTTCGAGGCTAGCCATCTGGACGCCGTGCAAGAGCCCCTCTTTAGTCCGGCGATTCCCGAGGACACCTACGTCAGTGTGACGCTTATTTACTCGAATGCGCAGGTGGCCTACATGGATTCATCAACCCATGCGATTGACCTGGTCACGGCTACTCTGGCAAATACTTCGCAAACCATTAATTTCTCCGCGCCCGTCACCATCAGCAACACCACAACCTCTCTGCTGTTAGACTTTCTTGTCCCGAATTCTGTCACCATCTCCGGCAGCACCGTCACCGTAACGCCGCAATTCAAGGTTGGTGCTGTTCCCATCACCAGTTCTCTTGCAATAACCCATAAGGGAAAGGTGACGGGAATCGACGCTGGTCAGGACTACTTCTCGCTGACTGACGCCTCCGGAACCGTGTTTACCATTTACGTCAATGGGAGCACCGTGTTTCAGGACGCCAATACTTCCTCGTCGTGTACAGGCGTCTCCTGTCTCTCCACCATTCTGCAAGTCAATGCGATAGTTGAGGTGGACACTGTGATCACGGCGACTGCCAACACCACGATTCCGGCAGGTTCGCTGCTTGCTCAGCGGGTGGAAGTGGACGAGCCCGCGAGCACGGGGAAAAAGCTGCTGCTTGGACTGGTCACTTCCCGGACTCCAACCGCTACGGGGACTGCAGCAACTTCCTTCAACATAACGGTTCGTCAACTGGTGGGGAACATCACGGCGACCGCGGTGGAAACGGTAGACGTAAGCGTTTCCGGATCAACAAATTTCATTCTGCCCCCGCGCTATGCCCTCTTCGCATCGGCTCTGCCTTTTACGCCGAGCTTCAATTCTTCGAGCATCTTTGCTGGACAGCAAGTTGCAGTGGTTACGACAACGGCGGGAGTGACGAGTGGCGCGGCTACTGCTGGCTCCGTTTTGTTGCAACCGCAGACTATCACTGGCGCTATTACAAACATCACCACATCCGGCGGATACAACGTGTATACCGTCACACTGCCCACCGGTAGCTGGCTTGCAACGATAACTGGACAATCTACCGTACTGGTCTACACCAACAGCCAGGTCGTGCCCCTCACCTCTACTTCACCGACGGTCAATGCAACCATGCGCTTCAATGGCTACCTCTTCAACGTAGGTGGAACGCTGCGTTTGCTGGCCTGCGCTCAAGCCGGTGCTCCGGGCATCTCAATCATCTGACCGAGTCATCAGTAAACTTAACAATCTGAAGCTGAAAACCGCCGGGGCACTGCAAATGAGCAGCGCCCCGGCGGCATCTGCGATGAGGAATCATCATTGCAGGTCCCATCCGGCAACACGGCCACGCATACAAAGTATGTGGCCCTGAGGTGCACATTTTCGCTGAAATAAAGAGATTCTGAAGAGAAATAAGTGCACTTATACATACAATAAGATTGAATAAATAGGTATATCCGGCGCGGCTAAATCCGCGCCCTTTAAGTTTTCGAATTAATCAGAGTTTCCTTAGACACCCAGGCCGAATTCGCCGGTCTGCCTTTCACCGGCATGGGCGTAAAATTCGTATGGGTCGCGGTGGTTGAACTTGTAGCGGCTAAGCAGTTCGCGTCCCACGAAGAAGCCCACCGTACCCACGGCCAACCCCACCGAAAGCCAGCCAATCACTTTCAGCGTGCTGGATTCCTTTGTTTCCTCCACAGTACCTTCCGCGGAAGCTGTGGCTTCTGGCTCAGTGGACATGGCAGATTTCTCCTCTTAGTATGATACCTCAATTCCGCCTTGTTCGGTTAGAGAAACTCAACCGATCTTCGGAAGGTTTCCTGGCCCGGGGATCAGTGAGCTGCCTGCGCTTCGGACGGGGCTGCCTCCGCGGCCAGCCCCCTGGTGGCTCCCAGAAATGCGTACGTAGCAACGCATCCATATCCCGCGAGGGGCACCAGATAGGCCAATGCGATACTGTGAGTCCGGTCGTTGATCAACCCCATCAGCGGCGTGAGGGCCGCTCCTCCGACAATGGCCATTACGATAAGCGACCCGCCAATCTTGGTATTGGGACCAAGCCCTTTGAGCCCCAACGCAAAGATGGTGGGAAACATGAGCGACATGAAGAAGCTGGTCATCACCATCGCCCATACGCCGATCCATCCCGGATGGAAAACGCCCACCATGACCAGCAGCACATTGATGACTGCATAGGCACCCATCAGCCGGTCAGGCCGCACCACGCGCATCAGCGCGGTGGAGACGAAGCGCCCAACGCCAAAGGCCACCAGGGATACGATCAGATAATTAGCAGCAGGTTTCTCCGACAGGTGCGTGTTGTCCTGCACATACTGAATTAAATAACTCCAGGTGCCCACTTGAGCGCCGACGTACATGAACTGCGCCAGCACGGCCAGCATAAAATGGCGATTCCTGAGGAGATCGCGGAAGTGCCCATGATCGCCACCGTCTTCGTGCTCGCTGCGAATCGCGGGAAACTTCTTGAGCAAAATAAGCACTGCCCACACGAGTACCACAGCGGCAAGAAAGAGATAAGGTTTAACCACGCGCAGGGTCTCAAAGCGAAGATAGGCCGCATAAGTTCCAGCTGCTCGCATGGAGGCAATCTGGCCGGACTGCAACTCGATGCCCGAGAAGATGAAGATCTTGCCGATGACGACGCCGGTAATCGAGCCCAGCGGGTTGAAGGCCTGAGAAAAATTCAGCCGCTGCGCAGAGGTCTCAGGCGAACCCATCTGCGCAATGAAGGGGTTGGATGCCGTTTCCAAAAACGACAGTCCACTGGCGATGACGAATAGCGCCATCAGAAAAAACCAATACTGCCCCACAAGCGCTGCCGGCCAGAAGAGAATGGTGCCTATACCATAAAGTAGTAGCCCGGTGATGAAGCCGAACTTATAGCCCAACCTGCGCATAAGCAGCGCCGCGGGCATGGCAAACAAAAAATAGCCTATGTAAAATGCCGACTGCACCAGGCCTGCTTGAAAACGCGAGATCTCGAAGGACTTCATGAACTGGCGAATTAGCACATCGTTGAGGTTGTTGGGGATTGCCCACAGAAAAAAGAGCGCCGTAATCAGGATGAAAAGGGTGATCTGACCGGCGGCAAAGATTCCTCCCTTGCTCGGCGCTTTGGTTGCAATGCTCACATTTGTAAAAGGCATAACTGCATTCCTTCGCTTCTGAATGAGACAGAAAAAGTTTCTGGATTCATATAACCGATCTCGTCACTGTTCTTTCCGGTCTTCCGCGCGCTAAATCCTTGAGCGTAAGCGGGCCTCCGAGGCCGCATCCCAGTAGCCGCAGCCCAACTCGATAAAAACCGAGGTGTACGGAACGGTCATGGTCGATTTGACGATGAGGACGGAAAACATGCGCGCGGCATGGTCCAGGCTGGAGATGATTTCGTCATGCGGGCTCATGGTGACGCTGAGTCCTTTCAGCGCGCCTTTGAGCCAGTTACGATAGCTGTCGATTCCCGCCGCATCCTTCTCATCGACCAGCGCCAACTCTCGGTCCACATGGATGACGGGATGAACGTGCCGGTAGGCGCGAAGACGGGTAAGCACTTTCTTGATGGCGACCTGCTGGCTCACCCCGGAGACGATGGTTTCTATTCCCGGGCTGGATTGGGAGGGATAGGCTGCGTCGGCTACCACAATCCAATTGCGGTGGCCAAACAACGGCAGCCGCTCTTCGAGGATTTTTTCCCACGATATAGGCTTCATAGCGTCCTCCCGGTCGAGAATCCGATCTGCATCCGAGTTAGTACTCGATTTGCTCTTTCAGCGAGCTGTATTACCGCGAGGCGGCAGCCGCTTCGCCGAGCAAAATAGAGGAATGAATCGACAACCAGATACCGTAAACCTTTGCTCGCATGGAACGCAAGCGGGTGGATTGTGCGCTTCAGATTGTCGATTACTCGGTCGAGCCGATGCGTGCCAGCCACGAGAATTTCGTCACTTCGGGCAGAAAACTCGCGCGGATGGAGTTGGCTGCCAGTTGGCGCAACTCGTCGCGAGTAAAGCCCTGCTCGGTATGGGCCAGCAGATATTCGTTGGCCAGATCGGAGCCGAAGAAGGCCGGGTCGTCGGAGTTGAGCGTAACCATGAGGCCCAGATCGAAGAGGCGGCGCAGGGGGTGGGCGGCAAATGAGGGGCATACGCCGGTACGGAGGTTCGACGTAGGACACAACTCGAGCGGAATGCTCCGGGCCTTTAACTCCTGGACGAGTTTTTCATCCCGAGGGAGAGAGAGGGCATGGCCGATGCGCTCCGAACCGAGGTCGAGGGCCTCCCAAATGGCCTCGGGGCCGGTGGTTTCGCCGGCGTGGTTGGTCAGGCGCAGGCCCGCTTCGTGTGCCTGCGCATAGAGGGCGCGAAAGGGCTCGGAGCCGGTACGGCGCTCGTCACCACCCAGGCCGATTCCCACGATCGAAGGGTATGCGGGCTTGAGTTCGGCGGCTTTGCGGAAGACACGCGCGGCCTCCTCGACGGGGAAGTGGCGAACGGCGTCGAAAATCCAATAGATCGAGAGGCCCAACTCGCGTGCAGCGCGCTCGCGGGCTCGTTCCAGGCCGACGAAGATGGGTTCGACGGCGGCGGAGTCGTGGTCGCGCCAGTGGTAGATGACGCCGACGGAGATGTAAACCTCGGCGTGGACCACGCCCTGTGCGGCGAGATGCTCCATCATGCGCCAGGCGGCCAGCTCGTAGTCTTCAGGGCCGATCAACTGTGCGGTGACGGCTTTAAAGGCCTCCAGGAAACCGGTGAAATCCGTGAACTGGTAGAGAGCTTCGGCCTCGGCGAGAGTGAGCGGGCGGGCGTCGTGGCGGGCGCTCAACTCTACCATCGTCGCGGGCAGAATCGCGCCTTCGAGGTGCAGATGCAGCTCGGCCTTGGGCAGGCGGCGGATGAAGTCTTCTATGCTGGACACAGCTTCAAGTTTAACGGGCAGGCGGGCGTCCGGAAGGTTTTGCTATCCCAAAGCCGAAAATCCGGACCTGGGGCACGCGCTATCTTACGAAGAGGAAGCGAATAGCAGCAACTCCCAAAGCAAAAGTAAACCCATATCCAAAACTCTCGATTCGAATCGCATCTTCGCCTTCGCGTCTACGCATGTTGCCTATCTGCGACATGATCAAGCCTGTGATAAGAGGGCTTACTAAGAGGTTGATGCCATGAACTTTGGATGGATGGACAAGTGGATGCGGAAAGAAAAGTACACTCACGGCTCCGAATCCAACGCCGAGCAACAGGTATCCTGCTGCAGCTAGAATTGGGCTAATGGTTTTTGATTCGCGAGCGACATTCCGCACTGATCGGATGATAAGCATAATAATCGCTTCTGCGATCCACTGAAAGACCACCTCAATTACTAATTCAGCGGCTCCCGAAAGCAGCGCAAGAATTAATTCTTCCATATTCCCAACCTACAAGACAAGGTCGCCTGGTACCTCATCCTTACCCAACATAAATTAAGGTCCCATGACACTTCTGCTGCGATGAACGTCTTTTACCGCAGCCCGGCGAACTCCGAGCGGTGGCGGCTATACAGGAAGTAAATGAGCAGGCCGACGATGAGCCAGGCGAAGAAGGCCATCCAGGTCATCACTTCCAAACCCATCATCAGCAAGACGCAGAAGAAGATGCTCAGCACCGGAAAGAGCGGACCGAGCGGAACACGGAAGTCACGACGCCGCTCGGGCTCGCGGAAACGCAGGATGAGCACGGCGATGGAGACCAGGACAAAGGCAAAGAGGGTGCCGATGTTGGAGAGATTGGAAACGGTGCCGATGTCCAGCAATCCGGCGGGGATGCCAACGACGAAGCCGGCGACCCAGGTGGCCACGGAGGGGGTGCGGAAGCGCGGATGGATGTGGCTGAATACGGTGGGCAGCAGGCCGTCGCGAGACATGGCGAACCAGACGCGCGCCTGACCAAGCTGAAAGACCAGGATGGAAGAGACCATGCCCAGCATGGCGCCGATGAGGACAAAGAGGCGCACCCATTGCAGGTTGCCTGCGCCGGGCAGCAGGGAGAGTTTCTTGATGGCGTTGACCACCGGGGCGGCGTCGCCCATGACCGACTGCCAGGGCACGATGCCGCTGAGCACGATGGCCACCGCGCCATAGAGCACTGAGCAGACCACCAGCGTGGCCAGAATGCCGAAGGGCAGATCGCGCTGCGGGTTCTTGCACTCCTCGGCCGCCGTGGAGACCGAGTCGAAGCCGATGTAGCTGAAAAAGATGATGGAGCCGCCGGTGAGCACGCCGGTCCAACCGTTGGGCATGAAGGGATGCCAGTAATGCGGCTTGATGAAGCTGGCTCCGGCAAAGACGAAGACCAGGATGGCGGCCATCTTGACCAGCACCATGACGTTGTTGGCGCGAGCCGACTCGCGGATGCCGCGCACCAGGAGCACCGTCAGGAGCATAACGACGAGGAAGGCGGGAATGTTGAAGCCGAAGTGCCAGCCGGATTGGTAGAGCTCGTTGCCCGCAAAATCTTGCAGGCCGGTGGGCAGGTAGGCCGGGGAGATCCACTGGACGGGCAGGTGGACGCCGAACCAGTCGAAGAGGTCGACCAGGTGAGCGGAGAGGCCCACGCTGACGCTCATGTTGCTGAAGGCGTATTCCAGAATCAGATCCCAGCCGATGATCCAGGCGACCAGCTCGCCGAGGGTGGCGTAGGTGTAGGTGTACGCCGAGCCGGCGATGGGGATCATTGAAGCCAGCTCGGCGTAACAGAGGCCGGTGAAGACACAGACGATGGCTACCAGCACCAGCGAGAGCGCCAGCGCCGGTCCTGCGCCGGGGCGGCCTGCCATGGCCGTGTGGTGGATGAGGTAGTGGAGCAGCGGCGTGTCGCGGATATTCGGCACGTCGAACTTTTGCCCGGCCATGGCGGTGCCGATGACCGTGAAGATGCCTGAGCCGATGACCGCCCCAATGCCCAGCGCGGTCAGTGACCACGGGCCGAGAGACTTCTTCAGGGTGTGCCCAGGCTCTTGCGAGTCCCGGATCAACTTATCGATGGACTTGCGGGCAACAAGCTGTCTGAACAGGACGGTTCTCCTCATTCCGCCGGCGGCGGAGGGCTGAGAATAGCAGGGTCCTGACGGTCAGGAGGACTTATCGGTTCAGGAGGCCTTCGAAGCAGTGTACAAGGTTAGGGTTTGCTCATGGAACTGCGCAACGTTCAGTTCGGATGCAGAGAGGTCTGGCAGGGCAGAAAAGCTAGTGGGAGGGGGGTATAGGTCGAGCGGGGCTCCGAGTCAGGCACACTTACTGATGCCGGACCGGAACCCCCTTATTGATACGGAGCTAGCGCTTATCTCTTGGAGACGCCGCGCGCCATTTTCTTCACTTTCTTCTTCTTTTCGCCACGCGCTCCGGTTCGTTTGGCCTTGGGAGCGACCTTCTTGCGGGCGGCGCGCTTCAGTTTCTTCCGTTCCAGTTTGTCTTCAATCTTGGAGGTGTCTGCCACGTGGTTCCTCTTTCGCTTAAATCTCTTCCGGTTTCCCGCAAATTAGGCGGATGTGATTCTTAGAATAACAGGGTTTGCGTGCCCGCGAAAGCGGTGTTGGTGCGTAATAACCCGCGTAGAAGCGATTTCGGCGTATAATGAAGATAGATCAAAATGATCAGGCCCGACATTTGAGCTAGAATAGCCTGCTCGACTCTCGCCTTCCCATTGCTTCTGACGAGTTCCGCACCGCACGCAACAATCACCTGTTGACCGGAGTGAAGTTATGCGTTCCGACAAGATCCACCGCGCCCTGGCGCAGGGAATGAACCGCTTTGAAGTCTGTCAGTTGGTTTCCAAAGGGGTCAAAGCCACCCACAAGACCGGCGGGCGCTTTGAAGATTCAATTAACGATGTGCTGCAGTATTTAGGCACCCATGTCACGCTCCTGGAAAATCTACACCCGGCCGTTCCCCAGGTCAGCGTCAAGAGCCTCAAGCCGGCTGCGTAGCACGCCTGTTGTCAGTGATCAGTTGTTAGTAGACGACACGAATAGCCCTGAAATCAAGAGCTCTATTTATTCCTCCAGACGCAAGAAAGGGACGGCTTGATGCCGTCCCTTTTTGTTTGATGCCGAACCGGTTGGAAGGGTGGTTACCCTTAGACAACCTGGACGTTCTCAGCCTGCCAGCCCTTGGGGCCCTTGGTCACGTTGAACTGGACCTTCTGGCCTTCTTGCAGGGAACGGAAGCCGTTCGACTGGATGGCGGTGTGATGAACGAAGACGTCTTCGCCGTTTTCGCGGCTCAGAAATCCAAAACCCTTGGCGTCATTAAACCACTTGACTGTGCCTGTTTCCATTGTGTGATACTCCTTCGATACTGATTTACCGCGAACGCAATGTGGAAGTTTGCGAGTAGGCGGTAACCGGAACAGGCAAGAACTTCAGATCGAATTCTACGATTGAATATAGTATAGCATGGATCGGTCAAGGGGCTGGAATTATTCTGGGATGACCTGAGGGGGCCTCAGGGAGGGTTCCGACCTGTGCCGATCTGATACGGACCCAGGGCCGGGTTAATCCGGCATCGCGGGAACGCGTTTTCAGGGCACGGGGTACAGGTTAAACTCGTTCTGGTA
>Ga0302320_10008601_pt1 | contig 22142 bp, 24 predicted proteins | sample Bog_T0_3_FD_202130 | JGI IMG/M metagenome (GOLD analysis project Ga0302320, IMG submission 202130) | Peat permafrost microbial communities from Stordalen Mire near Abisko, Sweden - Bog_T0_3 | ecosystem: Environmental > Terrestrial > Soil > Wetlands > Peat | place: Sweden: Abisko, Stordalen Mire...
TCCAGGAAGTCTCACCCGAAGGCAAGCCCACCAACAGCCGCTCTTACACCTGCACCATCGGCACCAGCCGGGCAGACCGGCAAGAGCAATCTGCCACCATCCGCACCGGCAACCGCGTCCCCATCCTTACCGGCGCATATGCTCCAAAGGGCGCCGTCGAAAACAAGTTCGACACCCAATTTCAGTACATCGATGTAGGTGTCAATATCAGTGCGCAGAGTGCGCATGAGGTGGGCAACCAGCTTGCGCTCTATCTCAAAACCGAGCTCAGCAGCCTGGCCCCCGATCCGTCTCCAACAGCCGGCAACGACCCCGTCATTCGCCAGAACAGTTGGCAGTCTTTAATCCTGATTCCCCTCGCCAAACCCACCGTAGTCTTCAAATCCGACGACCTCGACACCAAAGGCGGCATGCAGGTCGTAGTCACCGCCACCCCCCTCCAGTAGCCCACCACAATCGCCGGGTGCCCATCCTTTCAACAGCCTCATCGTTGAAAGGGGGGAAACCACAAACCTCAACCCATCCGCGAACCCGCCGACCCGCTACCTCAGCGAAGCGGAGCGAACTCGCTGACTTACTGAGTCCGTGACCCGGCCGGGTGCCCCATCCTTGCCGCCTTGGGTGGAAGAGTGGGAGGCCCTAAATTGACACCCCAAAGCACAAGAGACTATAAGCCTTGCCATGACCCCCCTCAACCGCAGAGACTTCCTGGGCGGAGCTCTGGCCACCGGCACGGCCCTGGCCGCCTCCAGCCTACCCGCCGCCGAACCCGCCGCCCAGCCGCCATCCGCCCCCAGCGCCCGTTCTGCTCCCAGCTCCGCCATCGACTTCCGCTACTCCCCCGTCGAGTACCAAACCGCCTTCTGTTTCCCTGACGATCCCCACAAGAGCCTCGTCAACCAGGCTGGCCATCTCCTCTACGGCTACAACAGCTCTGCCGGAATCTACTACTTCCCCCTCAAGATCGGCTTCGCCCTGAACGGCATGATGGCGCCCAAACTCCTCGGCCAGCGCCTTGAGAGCCCCTCCATCCCCATTGTCCACACCTCCCTCGCCTACCCCGGCCTCTCGGTCGAACTCACCGCCTTCGCCACCAACTCGACCGCCGAAGGCCGAGTCGACAACGTCCTCTTCGAAGTCACCTCGCAATCCGCCAACGCGCCCGACTTTGAGCCCGTCATCGATCTCGATGGATCCGATCTCTTCGACTTCGAAGAGAAAGATGGCCTTTTGTCCCTCCTCTATCGCCAGTCCCGCCAGTTGCTGCTCGTCGGCAGGGTCCTGCCAAACCACCCGCCGTCCGTCATCCCCGGCAACTCTTTTAACCGCGGCACCTATCGCGGTCAGCAGTTGACTCTCCACCGCGGCCAGGCCTCCAAAACCCACCCCTACCGCGCCTTCTTCCGCCTCCCGCAAGCCGGCCAACCGGCCCTCCCGCTCATCGCCGCCCTCAACACCCCTGAAGCCTGCCTCCAAAGCTGCCGTGCCTTCTGGACTGCCTGGCAACCCTTCCGTTCACCCGTATCCATCACCCTCCCCGGCCGTCAGGGCGAGTTCGCCACCGCCTGCGCCCGCAACATCCTCCAGGCCCGCGAAATCCGCGACGGCAAACTCACCTTCCAGGTTGGCCCCACCTGTTACCGCGGCCTCTGGGTCGTCGATGGCAACTTCATCCTTGAAGCCGCCCGCTACATGGGCCTCGACAACGAAGCCATCGCCGGCCTCCGCACCACCTGGGCCGCCCAGCTCCCCACCGGCCAGGTCCCCGGCGCCGGCGGCAAAGAGCACTGGAAAGACACCGCCATCGCTCTCTTCACCCTCGTCCGCCAGTGCGAGCTAAGCCAGGATTGGTCGCTCCTCCATGAGTTGGAACCCCAGGCCGTCCACGCTCTCCAGTTCCTGCGCTCCCTCCAGGCCCTCGCTGTCGCCCAGGGCAGCGCTCTCGGCCGCTACGGCCTGCTCGCCAAAGGCTTTGCCGACGGCGGCATCGGCGGCATCCGCGACGAGTTCACCAACACCCTCTGGGCCCTCGCCGGCCTCAAAGCCCTCGCCGAAGCCGCTGAATCCCAGAACATCGCCAGCCTCCACGACGCCCGGCAACTCTACAACGAACTCAACACCGCATTCCTCCAGGCAGCCCCGCGCGAGATGCGCCGCCACGAGTCCGGCTTCGACTACCTGCCCATGCTCCTCAAGAACGACCCCGAATGGGACCTGCCCGACCCCTGGGACCGCCCCCGTCCCCAATCCGCCCAGTGGGCGCTCTCCCACGCCATCTTCCCCGGTCGCGTCTTCGCGCCCACGCATCCCATCGTCCGCGGCCATGCGCAACTCATGCAGGCCGTCACCCGCGAAGCCATCCCCGCCGAGACCGGCTGGAACCACCACCACTCCGTCTGGAATTACAACGCCGCCTTCGTCGCCGAAGTCTATCTATGGCTGGGCATGAAGCAGGCCGCGCACGACACCTTCATCGGCTTCCTCAACCACGCCAGCCCCCAATACTGCTGGCGCGAGGAGCAGCCCCTCCAGGACGCCCTCGTCCTCACCTACGTCGGCGACATGCCCCACAACTGGGCCAGCGCCGAGTGCATCCGCTACCTCCGCCACATGCTCGCCCTCGAGGACGGCGCCCACCTCCGCCTCCTCGCCGGCATCACCGCCCCCGAACTCGCAGCCGCCAAGCCCTGGGCGCTCTCCAGCACCCCCACCCGCTTCGGCCGCCTCACCCTGAATCTCGAACCCCTCGACCGCAACCAGGGCTGGCGCCTCACCTATCAACGCCAACTCGGCCCCGCACCCGGCAAGCTTTCACTCCCCGCCAGCCTCGGCTCCAACTTCCATTTCATTCGAATGGAGGGTGCACACGCCCATGGTGAAGGCGATCTGGTGGTGGTTGACCCAGAAGCCGCGCGGTGGTCAGCCTTCTGGAAAAGCTGACCAGCCCCCGCAGCCGCCATCCCTAGAACGGATACCGCTCCAGCTCAATGCAATGCCGCGCCACCTTCCGGCTCAACCCCACCACATCGGCCGGCACAAACCGCGCCAGCCTGCGCAGAATCGCCAACTGCGTCCGCAGCATGTCGCCCTCGGCGCAAGCCGCCAGAACGCGCCGCGCCGCCTGCTCCGCCAACGCAATCGTCTCGTCCGCCAGCAGCCCGGTCATCGCCGCCGCGGCTGCGGCCCCCTTGTGGCCTGTGCCCGCCAGCTTCCGCGCCCGCAGCAGCGCCGACTCCAGCGCGTAAACCTGCGTAATCATGTCCGCCAGATCCGCCATCACTTCCTGCTCATCCTGAAGCGCCGCCATGAATCGCTGGCTGGCCACGCCGGCTGAGAACAGCGCAATCTTCCGCGCCGAGGCCAACGCTTCCGCCTCCCGCGCCAGCAGTTCGCCCGCATCCGCGCCTGAATCAAACGACGGCGGCTGCATCACCTCATCCATGATCTTCTTGATCGCCGGCAGCAGCGGCAGCTCGCCCTTAAGCGCCCGCTTCATCAACCAGCCCGTAATAATCAGCCGGTTAATCTCGTTGGTCCCTTCAAAGATGCGGTTGATGCGCGCATCCCGGTAGAACCGCTCCGCCGGATACTCCTCCACATACCCGTATCCGCCCATGGTCGCCACCAGTTCGTCGGCCACCAGGCTCATCATCTCCGATCCATAGACCTTCAGAATCGAGCACTCCACCGCGTACTCCTCAATCCGCTTCTGGTGCTCCCGCGGCGAGTGCGCCAGCTCCGCCGGCAGCGCCGCCATTCCCGCGTCAATCATCCCCACCGTCCGGTAAGCCATCGTCTCCGCCGCATAGAGCCGTGCCGCGCTCGATGAAATCTTCCGCTGAATCAGCCCGAACTCCGCAATCGCCTTGCCAAAAGCCTTCCGCTCCTTGGCGTACTTGATCATGTGCGCCAGTGCGTGCCGCGCTCCGCCAATGCAGGCCACGCCCAGCTTCAGCCGGCCCATATTCAGCACGTTGAACGCAATATGGTGCCCTTTGCCCGCCTCGCCCAGCAGGTTCCCGGCCGGAATCTTGCAGTCGGCCAGCACCAGCGGACAGGTCGACGAGCCGTGAATCCCCAGCTTGTGCTCCTCGGCGCCCACCGTCAGCCCCGGCGTGTCCCGCTCAATCAGAAAGGCTGAAAACTTCTCCCCGTCGATCTTCGCAAACACTGTGTACAGGCTGGCGATCCCGCAGTTGGTGATCCACATCTTTTCGCCGTTCAGCGTGTACGTAGTGCCATCCGCCGACAGCGTCGCCCGCGCCCGAATGTTCATCGCGTCTGAGCCTGAAGTGGCCTCGCTCAGCCCGTAGCTGCCCACCCACTCCGCCGAACCCAGCTTCGGCAGGTACTTCTGCTTTTGCTCCTCGGTCCCATACCAGACCAGCGGCAGCGTTGCGATCCCGATGTGCGCTCCAAACGCCGTCGAAACGCTGGCCAGAATCGAAATATTGTCCGTGATCAGGGTCGACGACACCTTGTCCAACCCCATCCCGCCGTACTCCTCCGGAATGTCCACCGAAGTAAATCCCAGCTCCCCGGCCTTGCGCAGCAGCCCCGCCAGCACGCCCGGCTCTTTGGCCTCCAGCGCCTCCGCATTGGCCAGAATCTCATCGCGCGCAAATTGCGCGGCGGTCGCCCCCATCTGCCGCTGCTCTTCGTTCAGGTCCTCCGGCGTAAAAACCTCGGCCGGGGTGCGGGTTTCAATCAAAAAGCTGCCACCAGTTGCGGCCACAATGGGTGAGGGGGTTGAAGCAGACATAAGAAAACAAACCTCCTTCTGCAATGCCCACCTTACGACAGCGACTTGAGGAACGGCAACCCGGGGCATTTCGCCCTGCCGCGTTCTTGCCCTGAATCGACTACAATTGCCGGTATCCAGTCGCCGGAGGCTCGCCCTGTTCGACGCGCTTGCAACCCTTGTGAACCCTGCCGCCAACCTGCTTCACGGGCTGGCCTCGCAGGCCGCCGTGTACCTGGCTTCCGCGCCCCAGACCGGCCTGCGCCACTACCTCAAGCAGATGCAGGAGACTGACACCACCTTCAAGGGCCTCTACCACTGGAACTTCTTTGATGCCGCCGTCCTGCTGCCCTACTTCGCCGTCATGATCCTCCTCGCCGTCTACGGCGTCCACCGCTACACCATGTGCTACCTCTATTACAAATATCGCAAAAACTATAACCCCAATCCGCCAAAGTACTTTGACGAACTGCCCCGCGTCACCGTGCAACTGCCCATCTTCAACGAGCAGTTTGTCATCGACCGCCTCATTGAAGCCATCTGCGCCATGGACTATCCGCGCGAAAAGCTTGAGATCCAGGTCCTCGACGACTCCACCGACGAGACTCAAGAGGTAGCCGCTGCCATCGTTGCCCGCTACGCCGCCCTCGGCCATCCCATCGCTTACATTCACCGCACCAACCGCCATGGCTACAAAGCCGGCGCCCTCGATGCCGGCCTCAAAGTCGCGAAGGGCGAGTACGTCGCCATCTTCGACGCCGACTTCGTCCCGCCCACAGACTGGCTCATGAAGGTCATCCACCACTTCGCCGAGCCGGAGATCGGCATGGTCCAGACCCGCTGGAGCCACATGAACCGTGACTACAGCATGCTCACCCAGATTGAGGCCATCCTCCTCGACGGCCACTTTGTCATGGAGCATGGCGCGCGCGTCCGCTCCGGCGACTACTTCAACTTCAACGGCACCGCCGGCATGTGGCGCATCAAGGCCATCGCCGACGGCGGCGGCTGGCAGCATGACACGCTGACGGAAGACACCGACCTCAGCTACCGCTCGCAACTCGCCGGATGGAAGTTCAAATACCTGCCTGAAGTCGAGTGCCCCTCTGAGTTGCCCATTGAGATGACCGCCTTCAAAACCCAGCAAGCCCGCTGGGCCAAAGGACTCATCCAGACCAGCATCAAAGTCCTGCCCCTGATGTTCAAGTCGCATGTGCCGCGCCGCATCAAGATTGAGGCCGTCTATCACCTCACCGCCAACCTCAGTTATCCGCTCATGGTCATCATGTCGGTACTGCTGCTGCCGGCCATGGTCTGCCGCTTCTATCAGGGCTGGTTTCAGATGCTGCTCATCGACTTCCCGCTCTTCACGGCATCTACTTTTTCCATCGCCGTCTTTTACCTGGCCAGCGAACGCGTGCTCTTCCCAAAGACATGGTGGAAGACATTCCTCTATCTGCCCTTCCTCATGGCCCTCGGCATCGGCCTCACCGTCACCAACACCAAGGCGGTGATTGAAGCCCTGGTCGGCCACAAGAGCGCCTTTGTGCGCACGCCCAAATATCGCGTAGCCAAGAAGGGCGAAAAGTCGCAGGCCGCCAAGTACCGCAAGCGCCTCATCCTCGCCCCCTGGATCGAGCTGCTGCTCGGCTGCTACTTCTTCGCCGCCATCCTCTACACCTTCTCCAACCACAACTATTTCACTGCGCCCTTCCTCATCCTCTTCGTCATTGGCTACTGGTACACCGGGCTCATGAGCCTGCTGCAAGGCCGCTTCGAACGCTGGCGCACCGGCGCCGCCGCCAATACCGACGAGTCCAGCCCCAAACCCTTTCCGGTCGGGGTGTAGCCTATCCACGAAAATGACTAAGTCAACGAAGCTCAAAGACACCGTACGCCACGAGTACGACATGACCGGAGCCATTCGCGGCAAATACGCCCGTCGCTTTCCCAGAGATGTCGTCAAGGTGATGCTCGCCCCGATGTGGCCGCCGCCTTCCCCAATGCCGAGGCTGTAAATGACGCGCTGCGTGTCCTCCTCAAAGCCGCAAAGAGAGTAGTTTCCGCAGCCTGACGGTTAACCTCGAAGAGGTGCACGATGCAAGCAAGCTTCCACCCGATTCCGAGCATGCTCCTCGATTTCGTTGTCCTTGTTGCAGGCCTGATGTGCGTCCTTTCGTTCCCCGTCAACTTCCTCAGCGGCTGGCACGCTTTGTCCCTCCGCTTCCGCGCGCAATCGGAGCCATACGGCGACGTCAAATCCGCCGGACCTTTTTTCTATAACGTTTACACGCGCTACTGGATCCACTACAGCAGCGTGATTCGTCTCACCGCCGCAAGCGACGCACTCTACCTTTCAGTACTGGCTCTGTTCCGCATTGGTCACCCGCCCCTGCGCATTCCCTGGGAAGAGATTCGCTTCAGCAGAACCAAATACTGGTGGCGCCGCTACGTCGTCCTCACCCTCGGAGCCCAGGAACGGATCCCCTTTCGCATCTCCGAGCGCATGGCGCGCAACCTCGGCATCCTGGACCGTCTTCCGGAAGCAGGCAGACTACCGGCCGAGCCTAACTTCGACACCCTCAGCGACAGTTTTATCGCATCGCAGAAGAAGAAACCGGACTAAACTATCCTTGAGGCAACCATGCTAGCCGCCGAAAAAGTCCGCGCCGCTCTTGAGGCCCTCACTCCCACCCAGGAGAAGGTCGATCTCGCCGTCAAGACCGCCGTTGAGATCGCGCAGCCCTCCCGCGTCATCCTCTTCGGCTCCTGGCCCCGCGGCGAAGCCAAGTGGGATAGCGATCTGGACCTGGCTGTTCTGCTGCCTGACTCAGCCGAAAGCGAACTGGCTGCAATTCGCAAAGCGTTGCGGCGAAAGCTGGACGAGGTGCCGATGAGCATCGATCTGGTTATGGTAACCGAGGGTTTTGCCAACCGCTTTCGCCGCGAAATCAATTCGATCTACTTCCGCATTCTCCAGGATGGACACGTAGCCTATGAGCAACGGCCCTTACACCCAAGCACAGGTTCTTCTGATTAAAGCATCTGAAGATGAATCCGCGCACCAGGCGACTGGAAACCCCGACTCGGTTCTTGGCTTTCACGCCCAGCAGGCGGTTGAGAAACTGCTGAAGGCCTTGATCTCCGCACACTCAGCCGCGTTTGAGTTGACGCACAATCTTCTCCGCCTTGCCGCGGCGCTTCAGAATCTGGGTGAGGCTCTTCCGGTCACGCCCATTTCGCTTTCTGACCTGAACGATTTTGCCGTTGAGTATCGCTACGATCTGCTGTTTCAGCACGCAACTCCGAGCGTTACCGAGTTGATCGAAACCTTGCGCCTCATCCGCGAGCACGTTCACGGCCGTATTGCCACGCTCTCTGGCACACAAATGCCCCCTCCGCCGCAATCTCCCTGATCAGTACCTCCCATAAACCTTCGCGCACTCCACCAGCTTGTCGATATTCGCCCCCGGCGTAGTCGGCGGCAGCGCGCATCCCGGCCCCAGAATGAATCCCCCGCCCGGCCCCAGCACCTCAATCGCCTCGCGACACGCTAGTTCGACATCCTCCGGCGATCCCTTGTGCAACACCCCGCTCGGATCGATCGGCCCCAGCAGTGTCGTATTGCCCGCCGTCGCCCGCTTGGCCGCGGCCTTGTCACACTTGTAGTCGAACTCCAGAATCTTCGCGCCCGTCTCGGCCATCTTCTCGATGATCCGCGTGGTGTTGCCGCACGTGTGGTACGCCAGGAAGAAGTCGTCACTCTGCAACGCCCGCACCACCTTCTTGCCGTAAGGCAGGCAATACTTCTCATACATCCGCGGCGAAATCACATCCGGCGAGCACTGCGCCTCGCCCAGTGAGGTTCCCGGGCAGCCCATCTCCTTGAAGATCTGCGCATAGAGAATGTAGGCATCGCTGGTGTACTCAAGCAGCGCGAAGATTGCGTCATCCTGCTCGCCCACCGCCATCTCCGTCATCAGTTCCGCCGGCCCCGCCAGCATGCACGCCAGATCAAACGGCCCCTGGTCCGCGCGGCCCATCACATAAACCTGGTCGCCAATCGCATCCAGCACATGCCGCGTGGCATCCAGAGCCGCATGAGTCAGCGGCGAGTTCCACGGGTCCGGCTTCCTCAGGCTCGCAACCTGCGTGAGGCTCTTGAGCAGCGGCTTCTCAATCACCGGCGCGCTGCCGGGCAGGTAAGTCACTTCGCACCCGCAAGCCTCCGCCAGCGCCGCCGTGCCGTTCTCCACCAGCAACATGTCGTGCCCAAATCGCTTCCACGCCGCCACCTGCGCCTCCCCCAGCAGTTGCCCGCTCTGGAAGATCTTCTCCGCAGGGAGATCGATCTCCGCCACCGTCATCATGAAGTTATGCAGGTCCACCGGAACCCGGTCATGCGGCTGGTAGCGAAGCGTCGCCAAACACCGTTCCAGCCCGGTCATCTCTTCCTGCCCCGTCTCTGCGTGCATCGCTCTCTCCTTGACTCCGTCCAACCAGAAACCTTATCACGCCCGGTGCATTCGCTCCTGCCCAAATCCTGCTCCGCGCGTTGCCTAACTCACCCCATCGCTCTCACCGCTCAATAAAGCGCTCCCTGAGACCGCGAACCCCTGCATAACACACGCAGAATCAATGCTTCCCGCCATTCCGCCCCGCATGGATACGAGCCCGGCGCCTTCCATGCAAGCTCTCCCGCAGCCCCCTCCGCTACAATAGTCTTCAAGCGCCTGTCGCGCCGGGGACTCGAATCCCGGCCCGCCAGGCGCATCAGAGCATATGCTAGCCAAAAACTTACCTGAAGCCCTCACCTTCGATGACGTGTTGCTGGTGCCCGCCTACAGCGACGTTGTGCCCGTCCAGGTCAGCACACAGACCCAGTTGACCCGCGACATTACGCTCAACACGCCGCTGCTCTCCTCGGCCATGGACACCGTGACCGAGTCGCGCATGGCTATCGCCATGGCCCAGCAGGGCGGCATCGGTGTCGTCCATCGCAACCTGACCGTCGCCGACCAGGCTGGCGAGATCGATAAGGTCAAGCGCTCTGAGAGCGGCATGATTGTTGACCCGGTAACCATTGGCCCCGACCAGATGATCGGTGACGCGCTGGATGTGATGCGCCGCTACAAGATCTCGGGAGTCCCGGTCACGCAGGGCAAGCGCCTTGTCGGCATTCTCACCAATCGCGACCTGCGTTTTGAAACCCGTACCGACATTCCCGTCGGCGATGTGATGACAAAAGAGAATCTCATCACGGTTCCCGTGGGCACCACGCTGGAAGAAGCGGAGCTCATCCTCCACGAGCACCGCGTTGAAAAACTCCTGGTGGTGGACGATCAGTACAATCTCAAGGGCCTGATCACAGTCAAGGACATCCAGAAGAAGCTGAAATATCCCATGGCCAGCAAGGACGATCAGGGCCGCCTGCGCGTCGGCGGAGCGATCGGAGCAACCGGGGACTTCCTGGAGCGTGCCGCTGAGTTGGTGCGGGCTCGCGTGGATGTGCTCGCCATTGACTCGGCGCACGGCCACTCCTCGCGCGTCCTTGAAGCGGTGCGCGAAGTGAAGAAAGCCTTCCCGAACGTCGGCCTGCTCGCCGGCAACGTCGCCACCTATGAGGGCGCATTGGCCCTGATCCAGGCCGGCGCGGACGCCATCAAGGTGGGCATCGGACCCGGCTCCATCTGCACAACGCGCATGGTCACCGGCGCGGGAATGCCGCAGGTCACAGCCATCGCTGAGGCTGCGCGCGCCGGCCGCGAGCACAACATTCCCGTCATCGCCGATGGCGGCATCAAGTACTCAGGCGAAATCACCAAGGCCATCGCCGCAGGCGCAAGCTCGGTCATGATCGGCTCGCTCTTTGCCGGCGTCGACGAGAGCCCCGGCGAGACCATTCTTTACCAGGGACGAAGTTTCAAAAGCTACCGCGGCATGGGTTCGTTGACCGCCATGAGCCAGGGCTCCGGTGAGCGCTACTTCCAAAGCACGGCAGACCTGGCCAGCGCTGAAATGGGCACCGAAGGCGTGGTGCAGCGCGAACGCGCCAGCCAGAACCGGCTCGCCAAGTTTGTTCCCGAAGGAATTGAGGGCCGCGTGCCTTACCGCGGCCAGCTTGAGTCCATGGTCTTCCAACTCGTGGGCGGATTGCGTTCCGGTATGGGTTATCTGGGTTGCAGCACTATCGCGGAGCTGCAGGAGAAGGCACAGTTTGTGCGCATCTCCGGCGCTGGCCTGCGCGAGAGCCACGTGCATGACGTCATCATCACGCGCGAAGCGCCCAATTATCGCGTCGAGTAAAACACTTTGCTGCTCAAGGTCTTTTGACGATTCCACGCAGGGGGCATATTGCTGCAAAGCCTACGCCGCAGAAATCCGGAGGGAACGCCAGGATTGGAAAGGCGATTTAGACTCCGCAACCTGAATTACTGGTTAAGCGCCTGGCTGCCTGTTGCTTTCGGCATCTTCCTCATCTTTATCGAATCCTCTGAAGTGTTCGGCGCCGACCACACGAGTCATCCGTTGCGTGTGCTCTTCGAAGCCATCTTCGGGCCCGTCAGCAGCGCTCGATGGGATATTATCCATATCGCCATCCGCAAGTCCGGCCACTTTCTCGGCTATGGCTTGATCGGGTTGGCATGGCTGCGCGCCTGGTGGATGACGCTGCGCCACTCCCGGTTTCTTGATGACGCTCTGCTTTCGCTGCTGGGAACCGCACTGGTGGCAAGCTGCGATGAGTGGCATCAAACTTACTTGTCCAACCGCACCGGCTCTGCCTGGGACGCGCTCCTGGACTGCTGTGGCGCCATCACGCTGCAATTACTGGTCTACGTCTACATGCGCCTCTTCCGGCCCAAGCGGCTGGTGCGGGCAGACGAATAGTGAATCACCACTTTATCGAGCTTTTGAGCCCTTCGGGTTCATTTGAATATCGTAAACACTGTAGAAACGAACAAGCACGAGCGGCCGCCGCAGCTGCCGCTCGTGCTTGCATTGTTACCAGGAATGAAAGCTCCGAAGAAAGCACCGCTTACGCGGCATCTTCCTTGCTGTCTTCCTGCTTCTGCTCTTCGAGCTGCTTCTCCAGCTCAGCCCGCTTCTTGGCCTTGGTGTCTTCGCGCTTCTGGCGCTTCGCGTCGAGCTGCTTTTCGGCGCCCAGCAGTTCGATGAAGGCCTTCTCGGCCCCGTCGCCCTTCTGGAATCCGGTCCGCACGATGCGCAAGTAGCCGCCCTGCCGATCGCCGTAGCGCGGAGCCACGGTGTCAAACAGCCGTTCGACTGACTTGTCGGTCATGAGAAAACTGAGCGCCTGGCGCCGCGAATGCACGTCGCCTTTCTTGCCCAGGGTGATCATCTTTTCAACCAGCGGACGCACTGCCTTGGCCTTGGCCACGGTCGTTTCCACCCGGTCTTCAATAATGACGGACGTGACCAGGTTCCGCAGCAGCGCGCGGCGGTGGCTGGTATTGCGTCCGAGCTTGAATCCTCCATTGCGATGGCGCATGATGAAACTCTCTTTCGAATCAGTAGTCAGTAGTCAGTGATCAGTGGTCAGTTTCAGCTCTTGGTTGCAGGCCGTCTTTCGGGCCCTTCACTGATAACTGATCACTGACAACTGAACACTGTTAGAAGTTTTCTGTCTCAGTAGGCAGTTGCAAATCAACCGAATCCAGCGGCTCATCCTCGTCGTCGTAGCGGCCATAGCTGGCGGCCAGCGCGGCGGCGGGCGGAATGCTGGTGGGTCCGGGGACTGCATTGCCGTTCTCGTCAATCTTCATGCCTAGCGAGAGTCCCATCTGGGCCAGGATTTCCTTGATCTCGTTCAGGCTCTTGCGGCCAAAATTCTTGGTCTTCAGCATCTCGGCTTCAGTCTTCTGCACCAGTTCGCCAATGGTCTGGATGTTGGCGTTCTTCAGGCAGTTGTAACTCCGCACCGAAAGCTCAAGCTCTTCAACGCTCCGGTTCAGGTTGTCGTTGCGCAGCAGGGTGCGGCCTTCTTCACCGCGCGCCTCGGCTTCGATTTCCTCTTCGAAGTTGATGAAGATATTCATGTGGTCCTTCAGCAGCTTCGCGGCCAGGCCGACAGCATCGGCAGGCAGCACGGCCCCGTTGGTCCACACTTCAAGGGTAAGCTTGTCGTAGTCGGTGATCTGGCCAAGACGGGCGGCCTCAACCAAATAGTTGACGCGGCGAACCGGCGAGTGGACCGAATCCACGGGGATGAATCCAAGGCCCAGGTCGGCGTCGAAGTTCTTGTCGGCTGAGATATAGCCGCGCCCACGCTTCAGGCGCATCTCCATGTCCAGCTTGCCGCCTTCAGAAAGGGTGGCAAGATAGATGTTCTTGTCGAGAATCTCCACGTCGCCGTCGGCCTCAATCATCCCAGAGGTCACAACGCCAGGCTGGTCGGCGCGCAGATACAGCGCCTTGGGGCCTTCCCCTGCAAGCTTGAACGGAACCTGCTTCAGGTTCAGGATAATATCGGTGGCGTCTTCAACCACGCCGGTAATCGACTGGAACTCGTGCAGCACGCCTTCAATGCGAATGGCGGTCACCGCGGCGCCCTCAATGGAACTCAGCAGGGTGCGGCGCAGAGCGTTGCCGATGGTTGTGCCAAATCCGCGCTCAAAGGGTTGGGCGCTGAACTTGCCGAATATGTCGGTGAGCGTCTCGGCATCCACTGCCAGGCGCTTCGGCTTCTGAAATCCTCTCCAAAGCATATGCTTGTCTCATTTCCCGCTCGGCTGATCGTCGCGATGCACTTTGCGGCGGCCGTGCAAGTTCTCCTTCTTGTTGAGTTGTCAGTGATCAGTGGTCAGTGATCAGTTGCCTCTCGCCCGAACAGGCGGTGACAACCAACCACCGAACTCCGATCACTGCACTTCTTCTTGCGGAGCGTCTCGCTCCTGCGGCCAGAAATCAGTCTCAGTTGATGCCGTCAAATCCAGCACGGCAAAACTGACCACTGACCACTGACAACTTACTTGCTGTACAGTTCCACGATCAGCTGCTCGTTGATCGGCAGGTTGACGTCGGCGCGCTTGGGCAGGTGCAGAATGCGGCCCGAGAGGGTATCAAAGTTTGCTTCCAGCCAGGCCGGCACCGGATTCTGCGCCGCATATTGCGCGCCCTGCTCCACGATGAGCAGCTTCTTGGCGCTCTCGCGGATGGCAATCACGTCGCCCACGTTTACCTGGTAAGAGGGAATGTTGACCTTGCGGCCGTTGACTGAAACGTGTCCGTGACGAACCACCTGGCGAGCCTGGCGGCGGGAGATTGCGAAACCCAGCCGGAAGGCCACGTTGTCCAGACGGCGCTCCAACTGCTGAATCAGCAACTCGCCGGTGACGCCCTGTGCGCGGTTGGCCTTCTCGTAGTACTCACGGAACTGGCCTTCCAGCGTGAAGTACATGCGCTTGGCTTTCTGCTTTTCGTGCAGTTGCAGGCCGTAGCCAACAATCTTGGCCTTGCGATCCTTGCCATGCATGCCGGGAGGAAAGTTGCGCTTCTCCAGCGGGCAACGGTCAGAGAGGCATTTGGTGCCCTTCAAAAAAAGTTTGGTGGCTTCGCGACGGCAAAGCCGGCAGACTGCTCCGGTATAACGTGCCATTTCTTCTCCTGACTTCGGATGACGGCCGGTTTACATCCGTTGTGGACTTCGTCCCGGCCCAATTCAGTTGTCAGTGATCAGTTGTCAGTGATCAGTTTCATCCCGCTGCACCCGCAGCATCGACTGATGCCAGACTTCCAACCACCGCTCGTTGTTGTTCCAGCAATTCGTGCCCGTTGAAACTGCTCATCCAAGCAGAAATCAACTGATCACTGACCACTGAGAACTGACAACTGTTCTTACACTCTCCGCCGCTTCGGCGGCCGGCAGCCGTTGTGCGGCACCGGCGTCACGTCGCGGATAGAGCGAACTTCAACGCCCGCCGCGGCCAACGCGCGAATGGCGGACTCGCGGCCCGAACCCGGACCGGAAACCCGTACATCCACGGCACGCAGACCGTGATCGCGCGCCATGCTGGCCGCGTTCGAGGCTGCCTGCTGCGCCGCGAAGGGCGTGCCCTTGCGCGAACCGCGGAAACCCAGCGAACCCGAACTCTTCCAGCTGAGGGTGTTGCCCACCTGGTCGGTGATGGTCACGATGGTGTTGTTGAACGTCGCTTGCACGTGCGCAATGCCGAACGGCACATTCTTGCGTTCGCGCTTCTTGAACTTCTTGTTCTTGCCTGCCTTGCCGGCTCCGGCTTTCTGCTCTGGTTTCGCCATTAGGTTTTACCCGTCGCTTTCTTCTTGCCGGCTACCGTACCCTTGCGCGGGCCCTTGCGGGTGCGCGCGTTGGTGTGGGTGCGCTGGCCATGCACCGGCAGCGACCGCCGGTGGCGGGTACCGCGATAGCTTTGGATGTCGATGAGGCGCTTGATGTGCATCTGGACGTCCTTGCGCAGATCGCCCTCAACGTCACCCTCGTCCTCAATTACCTGACGGATGCGGTTTACCTCGTCCTCGCCCAAATCCTGGACCTTCTTGAAGCCATCTACATTGGCCTTCTCCAGAATTTTGACCGCGCGCGGATTACCGATCCCGAAAATGTATGTGAGCGCGATCCGTGCCTGCTTGTTGCGGGGCAGATCCACGCCTGCAATACGTGCCATTCCGGTTCCTTTGTACCTGCGGTTGTGTGCCCCCGGCCTCTCGCCGGCTCGCACGGGTTAAGCGGGAAATTCTCCCGGGGTTCATCGCAAGCCTTGACTCCAGCTAACTAGCCCCTAGCCCAACGGGCAGTGGAGAACTCCGCGTGCCGCCAGCCTCGACTAGCCCTGGCGCTGCTTGTGCTTTGCGTTCTCGCAGATCACCCGAACCACCCCACGGCGGTTGATGACCTTGCATTTCACGCAAATCTTCTTTACAGATGCACGGACTTTCATTGGTACTGCCCTTCTCCGCGCCAATCCTGCTTGCGCGGGGTTTTAAAAAACTCACTTGTAGCGGTAAACGATTCGCCCGCGATTCAGATCGTAGGGACTCAACTCCACGGCCACGCGGTCCCCAGGCAAAATGCGGATGAAGTTCTTGCGCATCCTTCCCGAAACATGGGTCAACACCTCGTGATTATTCTCGAGCTTGACCTTGAACATGGCGTTGGGCAGGGTCTCGGTGACCACTGCCATGACCTCAATCGCGTCTTCCTTCGACAAACTGCATCCCGCTTCCGGGCACGCTTGTGCCCTTACTTCTTTGGACCGAATTGCCTAATCGGTCAGAATTCTTGACCCGGTCGCGGTTACCGCAACCGTGTGCTCAAAATGAGCACTCATGCTTCCGTCGGCGGCCACTGCTGTCCAGCCGTCTTCCAGCACCACCACATCCGGCTTGCCCGCATTCACCATGGGCTCAATGGCAATCACCATTCCTGCCCGCAGCTTCATGCCGCGGCCCGCCTCGCCAAAATTCGGCACTTGCGGATCCTCGTGCATATGCGAGCCGATGCCATGGCCCACAAAATCCCTTACCACCGAGAAACCTTCGGCCTCCACCACGCCCTGCACTGCGGCGCCTACATCGCCCAGGGTCGCCCCCGGCTTCACTGCCGCAATGCCCGCCTGCAACGACGCTTCCGTCACCCGAAGCAACCGTGCCGTATCCGGGTGGATCTTCTCACCCACAGGCACCGTGATCGCGGCATCGCCGTAGAACCCATCCACAACCGCCCCGCAATCCACTGAAACAATGTCCCCTTCCTTCAGGACACGCTTCTGAGACGGAATGCCATGCACCACCTCGCTGTTCACTGAGGTGCATAGCACGCAGGGAAAGCCGTGATATCCCTTGAATGCCGGCTTGGCTCCCAGATCCTTGATCCGGGCCTCCGCCGCCTTTTCCAGATCGAGGGTTGTGATGCCTGGCTTTACCAGACCACGCACCAGTTCCAGCGCCTCGCGAACCACCCGGCCCGCGCGGCGCATCTTCTCGATCTCCTGCGACGACTTCAGTACTACCGCCACTCAACCAGCTTTCAAACTCGCCCCCTCCGCCCACGCGGGCCAGAGGCTTAACACAAACGTGCCTGCCGTTCGGCGCGCATCACTTGCGCAACCGCTCGACAGCGGTAACAATTCCGGTCGCAATCATGCTGATCGGCCGGTCTCCGTCCACTTCTGCAAAACGCCCCATGGACCGATAGTGCTCGACAACGGGCGTGGTCAACGCTCCGTAAGCGCGCATGCGCTCCGCAAAAACCTTCTCCGTGTCATCGGCTCGCTGAACCAGGGCCGCTCCGTCTACGTCGCAAAAACCATCCTTTTGAGGGGGCTTGACGAAGACGTTGTAGATGCTCTGGCAGACAGGGCAATTCCTGCGCCCGGTAATACGGCGCAGTAACTGATTATAGTCCACTTGGATGCTGACAGCAACCACCGGCAGACCCGTCCCTTGCGCCGCCAGTCGCCCATCCAGCCAGCCCGCCTGCCCCAGAGTCCGCGGAAAACCATCCAGAATGTAGCCGTTTGTGGTATCGGGCTGCTGTAGCCGCACCGCAACCATCTCATTCACCAGCGAGTCCGGCACCAGTTCCCCGCGACCCATAATCTCCTTGGCTACCCGGCCCAGGCTGGTGCCCTGGGCCACATTGGTGCGCAAAAGATCGCCGGTTGAGATCTGCGGGATTCCCCAGATCTTGACGAGTTCCTTGGCCTGGGTTCCCTTGCCCACGCCCGGCGCGCCCAACAAAAGAATTGGGCCGGGGACGGTTTTTAATTCCGTCGCCCGGCCACTTTGCACCGCACTTACTGATGAAGACATTACCAGGTTTTCCTTCCCCTTATGCGACCGGAGCGCGGGGAAAAGCCGTCATAATGCCTCATGATCAGCTGCGATTCGATCTGGTTGACGGTATCCATGGCCACACCCACAACAATCAGAAGTGAGGTGCCGCCAAAGTAGAAGTTGACCCCCAAACCATGCGTTGCCCATGCCGGCAGGCTCTCAAAGAACCGCCCCACAAGGAACAATTTGTCAAATCGGATGCCCGAAATCAGGAAGGTGGGCACCAGCGAAATGATAATCAGGTAAATTGCACCCACCAGCGTGATCCGCGTGAGGATGTCGTTGATGAAGTCGGAGGTACGCTTGCCAGGGCGGATTCCGGGAATGAATGAGCCCGACTTGCGGAAGTTGTCGGCAATGTCATCCGGCTTCATGATGATCGAGATATAGAAGTAGGCAAAGAAGATGATGCCCAGAATGTACAAGGTCTCGTACCAGGGGTAGCCCGGCTGCAGAGACTGCACAATGGGATCGAGGAAGCGCGAATTCTTCACAAAATCCATCTGCCCGATCATCAGCGGAACCGACAGAATGGAGCTGGCGAAGATCACCGGCATTACGCCGCCCGAGTTTACTTTCAATGGCAGATGGCTCGACTGGCCGCCCATCATTCTGCGGCCGACTATGCGTCGCGCGCTCTGGATAGGAATGCGGCGCTCGCTGCGCTCGACAAACACGATGAAGGCCACCACGGCCACCATGCCCACGACGAGCAGCAAAACCGCGAAGATAGTCAAAGTGCCCCAGGCATTGGTCTGCACCTTCTGGACCAGGTCGCCCACGCCGCGCGGCAGGCCCGCGATGATGCCGGCGAAGATCAGCAGGCTCATCCCGTTGCCGATTCCCCGATCGGTAATCTGCTCGCCCAGCCACATGATGAAGGCCGAGCCGGTCGTCAGCGTCAGCACCGTCATCAGAACAAAACCCGGGCCGGGGTTCAGCACCATCCCGCCCTTGGTCAGCATCAGCGCAATACCGATGGACTGAAGACCAGCCAGAAGCACGGTCATATAACGGGTCCACTGGGTAATCTTGCGCCGGCCCAACTCGCCTTCCTTCTGGATCCGCGCCAGCGGCTCATACACCACCGTCAGCAGCTGGAAGATGATCGAGGCCGTGATGTAGGGCATGATGCCCAGGGCAAAGACGGTCATGCGGCGCAGGTTGCCCCCGCCGAACAGGTCCATCAGGCCCAGCGCTCCACCGCTCTGCGAATTGAACAGTTGCGCCAGCATCTGCGTGTTCACGCCGGGCGTGGGGATGTGGGCGCCCAGGCGGTAGACCGCCAGAATGCCAAGCATGAACAGCACCCGCTTGCGCAGGTCGGGAATCCGGAAGATATTGAGAAACTTCTCAAGCATGTTTGGTTTTCCGCTTCAGGGCGTTTTCCGCCACTCGAATCTTTCAACTACTTCATCTTAGAGCATCTCCCGATATCCAGATGAGCGTACAGAAAGCGGGAAACACCGGATATGCGGGCCGTCACACCTCTGCGAACTGCTGGCCGGTTGCCCCCGCATCTCTCACATCCTGAGATTTCGGAGACTTGCCCGGCTCCTGCTACGCCGCCGCAGGTTCCACCGGACCGCCAAGAACCACGGCCTTGCCGCCGGCCTTCTCGATCTTCTCGACTGCCGACTTTGAAAACTTGTGTGCGTGAATCGTGATCGCCGAGGTCAGCTCGCCCGAGCCCAGAATCTTGATCAGGGCCTTCTTGCTCGACGACAGGCCAAGCTTCTTGTAGTCTTCCAGGGCGATCTCGGTGACCGGTGCATCCGTGACCAGGGCCGCAATGCGGTCCAGGTTCACCACCGTGTATTCGGAGCGGAAGATATTGGTAAAACCGCGCTTCGGCAGGCGCCGGTGCAGCGGCATCTGGCCGCCCTCAAAGCCGCGCATCAGGCTGAAGCCCGACCGCGAACCCTGGCCCTTATGGCCGCGCGCTGAGGTCTTGCCCATGCCGGATCCCATACCGCGGCCGACACGCTTGCGCCCGGTGTTGGCATTCCTGGGCGCGCGTAAATTCGATAGATTCTTTGCCATGTCTTCCTCGCTGTAGCGCCGCCAGGGTTGATCCCCGGCGACTCGCGTTCCTTGCCAGCTTTCAGCCGTTAGCTGTCAGCTCTTTATGTGCTCAGTCGATCACCTTTCATCCAGCACCATGGAACTGTGAGCTGAAAGCTGAAGGCTGAGAGCGATCGGGTCCGCGACCCGATTAGTCTTCCAAAATCCTAACCAGGTGCGGAATGGTTTTCACCATGCCACGAATCGACTCGTTATCCACGCGCTCCACAATCTGGTTGAGCCGCGTAAACCCCAGTCCCTTCACCACCAGCTTGTGCTTGGTCGGCGTCGAGTTCTTTGACCGGTAATACTCAATGCGAATCATCTTTGTCTCAGCCATGGCCTAGAGCTCCTCCACGGTCTTGCCGCGCATGTTGGCCACTTCGGCGCGATCACGCAACTGCGTCAGCGCGTTGAAGGTGGCCTTCACCACGTTGTGCGGATTGGGCGAGCCCAGGCTCTTGGTCAGCACGTTCTGCACACCGGCCGAGGTCATCACCGCGCGCACCGCTCCGCCGGCAATGACGCCCGTGCCTTCTGGCGCCGGCTTCAGCAGCACCTGTCCGGCGCCATAACGGCCCAGCACCAGGTGGGGAATCGTGGTCTCGGTCAGATTCACCCGGATCAGATTCTTCTTGGCCGCTTCGATTCCCTTGCGAATTGCCTGGGGAACTTCCTTGGCCTTGCCCGAACCGTGGCCCACCACGCCCGAGGCGGCGTCACCCACCACCACCAGCGCGGCAAACGACATGTTCTTGCCGCCCTTTACCACCTTGGTCACGCGATTGATGGCCACCACCTGATCCTTCAGGTTGTACTGGTTGGCATCGATTTTCTTTTTCAACATCGTCATTGCTCTCTCGTTTTCCAGTTGTCAGTTATCAGTTGTCACTTGTCAGAAATCAGGCAGATCCGGCACGAACAAACTGATCACTGTTCACTGACAACTGACCACTGTTCTTAAAACTCCAGGCCGGCTTCACGCGCCGCATCGGCCAACGCCTTGATGCGCCCGTGATACAGGAATCCGCCGCGATCGAAGACCACCTTTTTGATGCCCTGCCCAACAGCCTTCTCGGCCACTGCCTTGCCGATTTCCTTGGCCGCCGCCACGTTGCCGCCGGTCTTCAGCTTGATCGAAGAGGCCGAAACCAGCGTCGTCCCCGTCTGATCGTCGATCACCTGCGCGTAGATGTGGCCCAGCGAGCGGTACACGTTCAGCCGCGGCCGTTCCGCGGTGCCCGAAAGCTTGCGCCGAATCCGGTCGTGGATGCGCTGGCGAATTGTGTTTCTCTTGGTCTGCGTAATCATGGTCTCTCTCACCTATCGGCGGAACCGCCCCGCGATCCCGTTCGGTTAATTCAGTTGTCGGCTTTCAGTTGTCAGTGGTCAGTTCGACTTGCACGAAACTAACTGACGACTGTTCACTGACAACTGATCACTGTGTTACTTCGATCCCGTCTTGCCGGCCTTCTTCTTCAGCTTCTCGTCCGAGTAGCGCACGCCCTTGTTCTTGTACGGGTCGGGCTTGCGCAGCGAACGCATATCGGCGGCCACCTGGCCCACCTTTTGCCGGTCGATACCGGAGATGATCAGGTGGGTCATCTTGGGATCGATGGCCACATCGATGCCCGTGGGCAGCGGAACCTCAATCGGGTGCGAGTAGCCCAGCGTGAAAACCACTGTGCCCTTGCCCTTCAATTCGGCGCGATAGCCGATGCCCACGATGTCCAGTTCCTTCTTCCAGCCCTCGGTCACGCCATGCACGGCATTGAACACCAGGGCGCGCGTCAGACCATGCACCGCGGCATACTTGTCGCTCTCGCGAATCACGTTGAGAACGCCGTCCCTGGTTTCCAGGGTAATGCCCTCGGCAATCAACGCTGAAACCTTGCCCTTGGGGCCCTCAACCAGAACCGTGTTGCCCTCAACCTTATACTTCACGCCCGCTGGCAGCGGGATCGGCTTCTTACCAATTCGCGACATTGTTTCAATCCTTCTCGTGGCTTGCGAGTCCCGAAGAAGCAGTTGTCCGTGATCAACGATCAGTTTCAACGCGCCCGTCGTTCCACTGCAGCCCTTAAAACAGTTGTCAGTGATCTGTTGTCGGGGATCAGTAAGAGCTTCGCGCTTACCGTAGCGTCTCGTTCCAGCAACATCGGAACTGACCACTGATCACCGACAACTGAAAACCGTTCTTACCAAACTTCGCAGAGCAACTCGCCGCCCACGCCTTCACGGCGGGCCTGGCGGCCGGTCATCACGCCCTTCGGCGTGGTCATGATCGAGATGCCGAGGCCACCTTGTACGCGCTTGATCTCGTCATGGCCGATATACACACGGCAGCCGGGACGCGAGATGCGCGCCAGATCGCGGATGGCCGCTTCCGTTCCGCCGTATTTCAAATACACGCGGAGGATTAGCTTGCCTTCCTCTTCCTGGGTCTTGTAGTTCGAGATGTACCCCTCCTCCTTGAGGATGCGGGCAATCTCGGTCTACAGCT